>Ga0066710_100003800_pt1 | contig 13051 bp, 10 predicted proteins | sample GraSoiAngelo_159_FD_79666 | JGI IMG/M metagenome (GOLD analysis project Ga0066710, IMG submission 79666) | Grasslands soil microbial communities from the Angelo Coastal Reserve, California, USA - 14_1009_16_40cm | ecosystem: Environmental > Terrestrial > Soil > Grasslands | place: USA...
CCACCGGCTGGATCGCCACGCTGGCCTCGGTCGCGGTGTTCCTCCAGCTGATCCGCCGTAGCGTGCCGAGCCCTGCGGTGCGCGCGGCGGCCACCGTGGCTTGGGCCGGCCATGCCTGGATGCTGCGCTGGGCGCTCTCCGGCATGGAGACGCCGCTCGCGGTGCTGCTGGTGCTGGGCGGATTCGCGGCGCACGCCGCCGAATCCACCGACCGGCCGCGCGGCCCGTGGCCCGGCGTCCTATGGGGGCTCGCCGCCCTGGTGCGACCCGAGGCCGCGTTGTTGCTGCTCGCGTTTAGCGTCGCGCGGATCGCTTCGGCGGCGCGCTACGGGGGGGCCCGCGCGACGCTGGCGATCCTGCCGGGGGCCGCCGTTCTCTCGGGCTGGCTCGTCTTCGCCCAACTCTACTTCGGCACCATCTGGCCACAGACGTTGGCCGCCAAGGCGGCGGGGGCCGCCGGGCTGGCGGTCGCGATCGAGGGGGCGCAGCGGGCGCTCGAGCTGTTCCTCGCCACGGACGCCGCGCTGGCGGTCACGCTGGCGCTGGCGCTGGTCTTGGGCGGTGCGCGCGCCCGGTCGGGGGCGCGCCACGGGATCGCCTGGATTTGGCTGCTGGTGCTTCCGACGACGTACGTGGCGCGCGGTGTGCCGGTGCTATCGCGCTACGTTCTGCCTGCGATGCCGGTGTTGGCATGGCTCGCGTGGAGCGCCGCCAGTCGCTGGTGGCTCGGCGGGGCGGGCGCGGCAACGCGGCGCGCGGCGTGGATCGGCGCGGCGGTCGCGGCGGTGGCGCTGGCCCAGAACGCGGTGGTCTATCGGAGCGGCGTGTTCGCGCACGTGAGCACCTTCAGTCCCGCGCTCGAGCGAAGCCTGGTGCGATGGGGGAGGTGGTTCCACGAGCACACCGCTCCCGAGGCGGTGATCGCCACCCCGGACATCGGCGCGATCGGCTACTTCAGCGATCGTCGCGTGGTGGATCTCGCAGGGCTCGTGACACCCGAGATGGTCCCGTTCTTGGAGCGCGAGACCCCCGAGCAGGCGATCGCGCGCTTCCGCTTCGCGGCGTTCGCCCGTCCCGATTTCCTGGTGGATCGCTCGGGCCCCGCCTACGCGCTCCTCACCACGAGTCCGTACGGAGGCTGCCTGGTCCCGCTCGGCCATGCCAGGGTTCCCAACCTCGGCATCGCCCAACGCGAGCCCGCGGTCTACTCCTTCTATCGCGTCGACTGGGCTCGTTACGATTCGCTGCGCGCTCACGCGCGGCGCTGATCGCCCGGTCCCTCACGCTGCACAGTCGTGCAGCGGAAAATGATTGTGGCCCTTCATTTTGTTTTGACAACGGCCCGCCCGACCCCTACTGTGCGCCGCGGTGGTGGGGGAAAGTGGTGGTTTGTGGTGATCAGTGGTAATCCAAATACGCGCGCCAGGTTGCTCTCCATGTCTCCATTCCTGGGTACGGATGTCTACGCCATCGATCACAAGGGCCGCGTCAGCATTCCAGCGTCGATGCGGCGCGCCGAGGCTGGAAAAAAGTCCATCACGCGCTTCGTTCTCAACCTGGGGTTCGACGGCTGTGTCTACGCCTACTCGCCTCACGAGTGGACCCGAATGATGGAGCGCCTGCGGAAGATCTCGCTCGGCAATGCGACCGGCCGCGCCTTCCGACGGGCATTCTTGATGGACGCGAAGGAAGTGACGGTGGATTCCCAAGGACGGGTCCCGATCCCACCGGCACTGATGCGCCGTGCAGCGCTCGGCAAGGAAGCCGTGCTGCACGGCGCAGAAGATCACATCGAGATCTGGAACCCCGATCGCTTCCGGGCGGCGGTGGCCCCGGTGACCGACATCGTCGGCGAGTACGAGCGCCTGGCGTCCGAGCACCTGAAGGACGAAGCCTGATGCCGCGCGATGCCGAGTCCCGCGACGCGCGCCTCGCGCTTGCACTGAACCTCGAGCTGAGCTACGGCCGACACGGCGCGTCGGCCCGGGTCGAGCTGCAGGAGCGCCCCCACGCCGCGCCCGGGGCGCGACGCATCGCCCGCGTGACGGTGCGCGGCTGGATCGACGCCGCGGCCGAGCGGCGCCTCGAGCAGGCTCTCGATGATCTCGCGGCGCGCGGCGTGGATCAGGTGCTGCTCGACTGCGCCGAGTTGCGGCACATCGATTACCGCATCGCGCCCGGACTGGTGAGTGCCCTCGAGCGCTTCGAGGCGCGCACCGCCGGGATCGTGGTGTGTGGCCTGTCCCGTCACCTGCGAGACCTGTTCCGACTCGCCGGATGCGAGCCCCGGCTGCGCTGCTGGCCCTCGTCGTCGGAGCTGTTCGACGCGCCGCGTGCCTCCGAGCCGAGCAGTGAGCGCGCGTCATGAGCCGGTGCTGGTCGCCGAGGTGTTGGGATTCCTGTGCAACGGGCCCGGGCTCTACCTGGACGCCACGCTCGGCGACGGCGGCCACGCCGAGGCGCTGCTCGAGGCGGAGCCCGGGGCGCGGCTGCTCGGCAACGACCGCGATGCCGCATCGCTGGCCTTCGCGCGCGAGCGGCTGGCCCGATTCGGGGAACGCGTGATGTTGAGCCACGGCACGTTCCGCGAGTTGCCCGAAGCGCTCGCGCGCGCGGGGACCGAGCCGCTCACCGGCGCGCTGTTCGACTTAGGGCTCTCCTCGCGCCAGGTGGACGACGCCGCGCGCGGGATGAGCTATCGCCTCGAGGGGCCGCTCGATCTGCGCATGGATCCCGATCGCGGGGAGCCCGTGGCGCGACGGCTGGCGCGGGTCTCGGAAGAGGAGCTCGAGGTGGTGCTGCGCGAGCGCGGCGACGTGCCGCAGGCCCGTCGGCTGAGCCGGGCGATCGTGGCGGCCGCGAGGAGCGGCGCGCTCGCGACCACCGGATCGCTCGCGGCGCTGGCGGGACGTGGTCTGTCCGGCCGCGAGCGCACGCGGCGCCTGTCCCAGGTGTTCCAAGCGCTGCGGATGTGGGTGAACGAGGAAGGGGAGGATTTGGAGGCCGCGTTGGCCTGGCTCGAGCGAGCGCTGCGGCCGGGTGGTGTGGTGGTGACCCTGAGCTATCACTCGGGTGAGGACCGCAGGATCAAACGGGCGCTGCGAGGCACGCCCGTGGCCCTCCCGCGGCGCTTGCCCGAGACGTCGACGATGCGGCCCCCCGAGAGGCCGTGGCAGGAACTGACCCGCCGAGTAGTGACACCTTCGCGGCGCGAGCAGACGTCGAATCCCCGCTCGAGGAGCGCTCGGCTCAGGGCCTTCCGGAGGATTCAGGAATGAACTCAAGCATGCGTCGTCCGCTCCCCTTCTGGCGCGCGTCCGAGACGCGCGTCGCCCGCCCGGAGCTGTGGTTGATGGCCATCGCGCTGGTCGGGGGATTGCTGGTGGAGGTGTGGCAGAGCGCCCGGATGGCCGAGCTCTCGCTGCGCCTCGACCGGAACCGCACGGCTCTCCGGCAGACGCAAGATCGGCTGGACTTCGTCCGCCACGAGCTGGAAAGCCGTGCCACCCGCGCCGAGCTTGCCCCGCTGGCGTTCCGGTTGGGGCTGGCGCCGCTCGATGCCCAGCAAGTCGTGCTCCTGCCCGCGGAATACCTGGCGGCGGAGCGTGGCCGAGACCGGGATGGATCTCGCTCCCCGGCGCTGGCATGGGCAGAGGGGCTCTCTCGCGCGCTCGTGCCCGAGGCCACGGCACGGGTTCGCGGCAACTGATCGCTCACTCGAAAGCAAGACATTCGAGGCCGGTGTTGGCCGGCCGCACCACCGCACCGCGCTCGTGACGGCCCGGCGGACTGCGTGAACCGCCGTTCCAGGGAGGGAAGGAGTTGGCCCACAGGGAAACGCGCAGGAGTCGGGTGCTGGTGGCTGCGGCCGGTCTGTTGCTCGGGCTGGTCCTTCTGTGGCTGCGGGTCGCGTGGCTTCAGCTCGTGTTGCACGCATCCTTCGTCGAGCGAGCCGATCGGCTCCAGGAGCAGCGCGTGCTGCTCCAGCCGGTGCGGGGGAACCTCCTCGACCGGCGCGGACGGGTCCTGGCGCGTGACCTGACCACGTATTCGGTGTCTGCCGCGCCGCGCGAGATGAGCGACCCGCGTGGGACCGCGCGCGCGCTGGCGCGCCTGCTCGCGATCGATGCCCGACGCCTCCAGCGGTCGTTCGGCGAGCGGCCGCGCTTCCTGTGGGTGGCGCGGCGGATCTCACCCGAGACCGGACAACGCGTCGCAGCGCTCGGCCGGCGCGGGGTCTACCTGTCCACCGAGACTCGCCGCGTCTACCCGTTGGGGCCGGCCGCGGGCGAGATCCTGGGCCGCACCAACCTCGACAACGACGGGGTCGAAGGGCTCGAGCTGGAGCTGGACGACGTGTTGCGCGGGCGGCCCGGGTGGGCCACTCTGTTCCGCGACGGGCGCGGGCGCTCCCATTCGCTTCCCGGGGCGCTGACGCGTCCCCCGCTGGATGGTGACCACGTCGTGCTGACGATCGACGCCGACCTCCAGTCGATCGCCGAGTCCCACCTGGCCGCGGCCGTGGAGAGCTTGAGGGCTGCGCGCGGATTCGCCATGTTCTTGGACCCTCGCACCGGCGAGATCCTCGCCGCGGTGACGGTTCCGCATCAGGCGCCAGGCAAGGCGCGGCAATGGAACTTCACGGACACCTACGAGCCGGGCTCCACGTTCAAGCTGGTGGTGGCAAGCGCGGCGCTCGAGGAAGGCGTCGCCTCGCCCGACCGAGTCTACCTCGCCTCCGCGACCGGCGAGGCCGAAGTCGTGCCGGGGGTCCACTTTCACGACGTGCACAAAGCGGCGCGCTTTCGCTTCCGCGATGCGGTGCGATGGTCGAGCAACATCGTGATGGGCAAACTCGGCGTGCAGCTCGGGGACGAGCGCCTCTACCGTTATGCCACCGCCCTGGGATTCGGCAGCATCACCGGGGTGAGCTTTCCCGGCGAGGCCGCCGGGCGGCTGCGCGGCCCGGATCGCTGGTCGTTGCGCTCGGCGCCGACGATCGCGATCGGACATGAGGTGGCGGTGACCCCGATTCAGCTCACGCTCGCCTACGCCACGATCGCCAACGGCGGCGTGCTCATGCGCCCGATGTTGGTGCGCGAGGTTCGCGCCCCGGACGGAGCCACGCGGCCCGAGCTCCATCCCGAGGCCGCGCGTCGGGTGTTCAGCCCGCACACCACGGCGCTGATGCGCGAGATGCTCACCGCGGTCGTCGACAGCGGCACCGGACGCGCCGCGCGGGTGCCCGGAGTCCGGATCGCGGGCAAGACCGGCACCGCCCAGAAGTACGATGCCCAGATCGGGACCTATGGCAAGGGGCAGTACCTCTCCTCGTTCGTCGGCTTCCTTCCCGCGGAGGATCCGCAACTCGTCGGGGTGGTGGTGATCGACGAGCCGCGCGGGGGCCACTACTATGGCGGCGAGGTCGCCGCACCGGTGTTCCGCGAGGTGGTCAGCGACTTGCGAGGGATGCCGGGTGGGCCGCTCGAGACCGGCGCGAACCAGATCGCGATGCGTCCTCCCGCGCCTGCGCCGGTCACGGTTCCCGATCTGCGACTGCTGCCGCGGCGCGCCGCCGAGCGGCGCCTCGCCGGCCTCGGTCTGCGTCCCGGGTTCAGTGGCGACGGGCCGCGGGTCCTGGCCCAGGATCCGGTGGCGGGGACCGCGGTCGAGCGCGGGTCACGCATCGACGTCTGGCTCACGGCCCCGGCGGATTCGAGCGGCCGCGAGCTGCCGGACCTGGTCGGCCTCGCGGTGCGCGAGGCGTTGCGGCAGCTCACGCGGCGCCAGGTTCCGGCGCGCATCCAGGGGCACGGCGTCGTGGTTCGGCAGTCGCCCCTCAAGGGAACACCCCTGCCGCTCTCGGCTCCCTGCCTGCTGGTGTGCGAGCCACGCCCGGTCAAGGAAGACGGAGTCGCGGCCAGCGTTTCGCCGATGGTGCCGCGTGTCGATCCCCTCGCGCCGCCCGATCCGGCCGGCCACCCGGGCTCTCCCCCATGACCCTCGGCGAGCTCCTCGAAGGGATCGAGATCGTCGCCGCGCGTGGCACCCTCGAGATGTCGGTGCAGGGACTCGCCTACGACTCGCGCCGCGTTCGGCCCGGGGACGTGTTCTTCGCACTCTCCGGATCGAAGCAGGATGGGCGGGGTTTCGCGCGCGAGGCGCAGGCGGCGGGCGCGGTGGCAATCGTCGGGTCCGGGCTCGATGCCGCGGGGGATGGCGTGGTCTCGGTGTCCGAGCCACGTCGCGCGCTGGCTCAAGCGTCGGCGCGCTTCCACGGCTATCCCGCGCGCACCCTGAGGATCGCCGGCGTGACCGGGACGAACGGCAAGACCACCACCACGTGGATGCTCACATCGATCTTCCGTGCCGCGGGGGTCTCGCCGGGGCTGATCGGCACCATCGCCTACCGGATCGGCGACGAGAGCCGGGCGGCGCCCTTCACCACGCCCGAGGCGCCCGAATTGCAAGCGCTGCTGCGGGAGATGAACGATCGCGGCGTGCGCATGGTGGCGATGGAAGTGAGCAGCCACGCCCTGGTGCAGCGCCGTGCCTACGGGGTGGAGTTCGATGCCGTGGTCTTCACCAACCTGACCCAGGACCACCTCGACTACCACGGGGACATGGAGCACTACCTCGACGCCAAGCTCATGTTGTTCGACGGGCGCAATGGACCCTCCACCAAGCGCGCCACGGCGATCGTCTGGGTGGACGATCCGGCGGGCCGACGCGTGGTCGCCGCCGCCGAGCAAGCGGGGCTGCGCGTGGTCACCGTCGGCTCGGAGCTCACGAGCGGCCCTCAAGCCTCGCGTCTCGACGTGAGCGTCGGGCGCATCGAGTCGCGACCCGACGGTCTGGCGCTCCAGCTGTTCGTCGACCTGCGCGGGACGCGCATGGGCGAAACCCTGGTGTGGCTCCCGCTGCTCGGCCGCTTCAACGCCGCCAACGCGGCGCTCGCCGTGGCGACCGCGGCGGTCCTCGGAATCGACGTGCGGACGATCGTGCGCAGCCTGGAGGCGATGAGCGGCGTGCCGGGCCGTCTCGAGCGGGTGGAGGCCGGGCAGCCATGGTTGGTGGTGGTGGACTACGCCCACACGCCCGACGCGCTCGAGCGCGCTCTGGCGGCGGTGCGCGAGCACGTCCGCGGGCGCGTGTCGTTGGTGTTCGGCTGCGGCGGCGATCGCGACTCCGGCAAGCGCCCCCAGATGGGCCGCATCGCGGCCCGGGACGCCGATCGCGCGTGGGTGACGAACGACAACCCGCGCGGCGAGGACCCGGCGGCGATCGCGCGCGCGATCATGGCCGGCGACGAGACCGGGCGCCTGGTGCTCCAGCTCGACCGTCGTGCGGCGATCGCCGAGTCGCTCGCGGCGGCGCGGCCCGGGGACGCGGTGCTGATCGCCGGCAAGGGGCACGAGACGACGCAAACGATCGGGGACCGCGTGCTTCCATTCGACGACCGTGCCGTGGCGCGCGAGCTGCTGGCCGCGCGCGGAACGGGCAGCCCATGAGGGCGACCGACGCTCCTCCCATGATTCCCCTCCCGCAGCTCGCCCAGATGGCGGGCGGTGATTTGCTGGTGCGCGAGGTGCCGAAGCACCCGAGCGCCCGCGAGGCGTTCCTGCGCGAGGGCGTCGAGGGCGCATCGATCGACAGCCGCACCATCCGTCCGGGCGAGCTGTTCGTGCCGCTTGCCGGGCGCAACACGGACGGCCACCGCTTCCTCGAGGAGGCGTTCACGCGCGGAGCCGCAGCCGCGCTGTGCGATCGCTTGGCGTACCCCGCGTGGCGCGGCCGCGAGCCCGGGCCGCTCGTGTTGGTCGAGGACGTCACTGCGGCGTTGCAGCGGCTGGCGAACCGCCACCGGCGATCCTGGCAAGGCCTGTTGCTCGCCGTGACCGGGAGCAGCGGCAAGACCACAACCAAGAACCTGGTCGCGGCGGTGCTCGAGACCCGCGCCCCGGTGCTCAAGACCGAAGGCAACCGCAACAATCATTGGGGGGTGCCGCTCACCCTGCTCGCCCTCAGGGCCGAGCACCAAGCCGCGGTGGTGGAGCTGGCGATGAGCGGAGCGGGCGAGATCGCGGCGCTGGCGGCGATCGCCGGCCCCCAGGCGGGGCTCATCACGAACGTCGGAAGGGCCCATCTCGGTGGCCCTGGGCTGGGCTCGGCCGCGGCGATCGCGCGCGAGAAGGCGGCGCTGGGGTTCGCCCTGGCGCCGGGCGAGCCGTTGTTCGTGGGCGACGGGCCGCTGTTGCGCGCAGCACTCGGTAAGGCGCGCTGCCGGGTGATCCGTTTCGGGTTCTCACGCGCCGCCGAGGTCCGTCCGTCCCGCATCGAGGATCTCGGCCCCGACGGCTCGCGCTTCGAGGTGGAGGGGTTCCCGCCGATCCACCTGCGCCTGATCGGCCGCCACCAAGTGATGAACGCGCTCGCCGCGCTCGCGGTCGCGCGTGAGGTCCGCCTCGACCCCGAGGCGGTGACGGCTGCCCTGGCGGCGGCACGCCCGGTGGCCGGACGCATGGAGGTGCGAACGTTGCGCGGCGCGGTACTGCTGGTCGACTACTACAACGCGAACCCGGAGTCGACGCGTGCGGCACTGGGCACCCTGGCCGGCTGGCCCGGGCGACGCCGGATCGCGGTGCTCGGCGAGATGCTCGAGTTGGGTACGCAGGCGGCACGCCTCCACCGCGAGGTGGGAGCCGCGGTGCGGGGCGCCGAGCTGTGGGCCGTCGGACCTCACGCGCCCGACACCGCGGCGGGAGCCAAGCGGGCCGGCCTGAGGGTTCGCGTGTTCGCCGACAAGGCTGCGCTCGCCGTCGCACTCGAGGCGGCGCTCGAGCCCGGCACGGTGGTGCTCCTCAAGGCGTCCCGGGGTGCGGCGCTCGAAGACGTGCTCGCTCCGATCCAGGAGGCCTAGCGTGTTCTACGAGTGGGTCTACCCGCTGCACGAGCTGCCCGGCCTCTCGGCGCTGAACGTGTTCCGTTACATCACCTTTCGCGCCGCGTACGCCGCGATCACGGCGCTGCTGCTGTGCTTCGCGCTCGGCCCGTACATGATCGCCTGGCTGCGCCGCGGGCGCTTGGGCCAGCGGGTGCGCCAAGAAGGTCCGCAGAGCCATCTCACCAAGGCCGGCACACCGACCATGGGGGGGCTCCTGATCGTGACCGCGATCGTGGTGCCGACCCTGATGTGGGGGAACTTCCACTCGCGGCCGCTGTGGCTCGCGCTGCTCGCCACGGTGTGGCTCGGGATGTTGGGCTTCGTGGACGACTACCTGCGGGTGGTCAAGGGGATGCCCAAGGGACTGCTCGGTCGCTACAAGATGGCGGGGCAGATCGTGCTCGGAGGACTGATCGGCCTGATCCTGGTGCTGTGGCCCGAGCCGGGGCTCGAGGCCACCTGGACCCACGTCCCGTTCTTCAAGTTCCGCTTCATCGATTTCGGCCTGCTGTTCGTGCCGTTCGTGATCCTGGTCGTCACCGGCTCGTCGAACGCGGTGAACCTCACCGACGGATTGGACGGGCTCGCCTCCGGCCTGGTTGCGATCGCCGCGATCGCGTTCGCCGGGATGTGCTATGTGAGCGGCCACGTCAAGTTCAGTGGCTACCTCAACATCAGCTACCTGCGCTATGCGGGGGAGCTCACGGTGTTCTGCGCCGCGGTGCTCGGCGCCGCGCTCGGCTTCCTCTGGTACAATTGCCACCCGGCCGACGTGTTCATGGGCGACACAGGATCGCTCGCCCTGGGTGGGGCGCTGGGCACCGTCGCCGTCCTCATCAAGCGCGAGTTCTGGCTGCTGATGGTGGGCGGGGTGTTCGTGGTGGAAGCGGTGTCGGTCATGCTCCAGGTGTTCTCGTTCAAGATGTGGGGTCGGCGCGTGTTCCGCATGGCTCCGCTCCACCACCATTTCGAGCTGCAAGGCTGGGCCGAGTCGCGCGTCGTGCTGCGCTTCTACATCGTGGGCGCGCTGCTCGCCCTGCTCTCGCTCTCCACGTTCAAGCTCCAATGAGCCGCGACGAACGCACCCTGCCTGGCACGCGCCCCCTGGTGGTCGGGGCGGCGCGCTCCGGCCTCGCGGCCGCCCGGGTGCTCGCGCGCCGCGGGCTCCTGGTGCGGGTGTGTGACGCGTCGGCCGCGAGTGAGCGGGCGGATGCCGCGCGCGCGCTCGCGGCCCTCGGGGTCGAGGCGATCTGGGGGCGCGACGACCCCAGCGTGCTCGAGGGGCGGGACTTCGTGGTGTGGAGTCCCGGCATTCCATCCTCCCACGCGCTGGTGGGCGCGGCGCGCGCCGCGGGCCTGCCGCTCTTCTCCGAGCTCGAGCTGGGCTACCGGTTGGCGCGCGCGCCGCTCGTGTGCGTGACCGGAACCAACGGCAAGAGCACCACCACGGATCTGGTGGGCGCGCTGGTGCGGGGCAGCGGCCGGCCGGTCGAGGTATGTGGCAACATCGGCCGCGCCGTCTGCGAGGCGGTGGACGAGCAAGGTCCGGAGGGATTGCTGGTGGTCGAGGTCTCGTCCTTCCAGCTCGAGACGGTGGACGCGCTCAAGCCCTGGATCGCCACCTGGCTCAACCTGACGCCCGACCACCTCGATCGCCACGGCGACCTCGCCACCTACGGCGCGCTCAAGCGCCGCCTGTTCGCGCGTCAGGAGAACGACGATTGGGCGGTGTGGAACGCCGACGACCCGGAGGTCATGGCGCGGCGCGCCGGCCAGGGGAGGTCGCTGTTCTTCTCCACTCGGCGTCCGGTCCCGCTCGGCGCACACGTCGAGGGGGACGACCTCGCGCTCCAACGGGAGACCGCGACGCACTCGCTGCTGCCGATCGCGGAGCTGCGCCTGCGCGGCCGCCACAACCTTGCCAACGCATTGGCCGCGCTGGCGACCGTGCTGCCGCTCGACCTGCCGATCGAAAGCGTGCGCCGCGTGCTGAGCTCCTACCCCGGGCTCGAGCACCGGCTGGAGCTGGTCGCGACCGTCGAGGGAGTCGAGTTCGTGAACGACTCGAAGGCGACCAATGTCGGCTCGCTCGAGGTCGCGCTCGAGAGCTTCCGCGCGCCGGTGGTGCTGATCGCCGGCGGCCGCGGCAAGGGACAGGATTTCCGCCCGCTCGCTCCTCTGGTCGGGCGCGCGGTGGCGCACCTGGTGCTGATCGGCGAGGCGGCCGAGGAGATGCAAGAGGCGTGGTCGGGCACGCCGGCGACGCGGGCGGCCTCGCTCGCCCAGGCGGTCGACCTCGCGTTCGAACGGGCACGCCGCCGCGCCGCGGGGCGGCCCCCGGGGGTCGTGCTGCTGTCACCCGGATGCGCGTCGTTCGACATGTTCCGCGACTACGAGGACCGTGGCCGGCGCTTCAAGGACGAAGTGCAGCGGCTCAAGCACCAGGAGGCGCGCGCGTGAACCGCGGAGATCGGTGGCTGCTCGTCCTGCCGCTCGCGCTCACGGCGTTGGGCGTCGTGATGGTGTATTCGTCGAGCGCGATCCTCGGCATCACGCGCTACCACGATCCCGACTACTTCCTGATCCGCCAGCTCGGGCGGGCCGCTCTCGGCGTGGTGGTGCTCTTGACGTGCGCCAAGCTCCGGCTGTCGCGGCTCGAGGCGGTCGCTCCCTGGCTGCTCGGCGTCGCCACCGGGTTGCTCACGGTGGTGGTGGTCGTGGGGCACGCCGCCAACGGGGCGGTGCGCTGGCTACGCCTCGGCTTCTTCTCGCTGCAGCCGACCGACCTGGCACGCGTCTCCGCGATCGTGTTCTTGGCCTGGTGGCTCAAGCGCAACCCGCCCGCCGAGCACGGCCTCGCGCGTGGCGTGCTGGCGCCGCTCGCCCTGATCGGAGCGGTGTGCGGTCTCATCCTGCTCCAGCCCAACCTGAGCAGCGCGGCGCTGCTCGGGCTCTCGGCCTTCACGATGTTGTTCCTCGCCGGGGCGCGGCTCACCCACCTCGCGATGCCTCTCGGTGGCGGATTCGTGGCCGCGGTGGTGGCGCTGGTCACGCATCCCTACCAGATGAAGCGCGTGCAGACCTTCGCCGGGTTCCTGGGCCACGGCGTGGTGGATCACCAGGGATCCGGCTGGCAACTCGACCAGTCGCTGATCGCGATTGGCTCGGGGGGCTGGCTGGGACGCGGGCTCGGCGGAGGGCTGCAGAAATACCTGTTCCTGCCCGAAGCCCACACCGACTTCATCTTCTCGATCTTGGCCGAGGAGCTGGGATTCCTGGGCGCCACGCTGCTGCTGGTCGGCATCGCCCTCTACCTGTGGCGCGGGATGCGCGCGGCGGCGCGCGCCGCGGACCCGTTTCCGGCGCTGCTCGCGGGCGGGCTCACGCTCCAGGTGGGCCTGTACGCGCTCGCGAACCTCGCGGTGGCCACCGGGCTCGCACCCACCACCGGCCTACCGCTGCCGTTCGTCTCCTACGGGGGCTCGGCGCTGCTTGCCAACCTGGCGGCGGCCGGGATCCTCTACCGCGTCTCGGTCGGCGTCGAGGGGCGCGAGGCCCTGACGCGCGAACGGTGGTCACGAGGGGACGCATGAAGGTGATGATCTCGGGCGGCGGCACGGGCGGGCACGTGTACCCGGGAATCGCGGTGGCCGAGGAATTCCGGCGCATCCACCCGAGCGCCGGCCTGGTGTTCGTCGGGAGCACGCGCGGCCTGGAGTCCCAGGCGGTGCCGGAGAGCGGGTTCCGCATCCGCTACCTCAGCACGCGCTCGTTCCCGCGGCGTGCCTGGTGGCGTTGGCCGGCCGCGATCGCGGCGAACGCGATCGGCATGCTCCAGGCGTTGTGGATCGTCGGTCAGGAGCGCCCCGACGTCGTGCTGGGCACCGGAGGCTACGTGAGCGGCCCGGTGTGCCTGGCGGCGGTACTGCTGCGGCGGCCGCTGATCCTCCAGGAGCAGAACAGCATTCCGGGGCTCGCGAACCGGTGGTTCGCCCGCTTCGCCGACGAAGTACACCTGTCGTTCACCGAGGCGCGCGCGTACTTCGCGCGCAAGGACCACCTGCGGGTCACCGGCAACCCGGTGCGCTCGCACATCCTGGGGGGCGA
>Ga0066710_100003802_pt1 | contig 13044 bp, 14 predicted proteins | sample GraSoiAngelo_159_FD_79666 | JGI IMG/M metagenome (GOLD analysis project Ga0066710, IMG submission 79666) | Grasslands soil microbial communities from the Angelo Coastal Reserve, California, USA - 14_1009_16_40cm | ecosystem: Environmental > Terrestrial > Soil > Grasslands | place: USA...
CGACAACGCCTGCCTCGAAGCCCTGCAAACAAGCCGCTGAGCCCGCATTCCGAGTGCGACAACACGAGCGACAACCGCATGCCTACGAAGACTGAGCCAGGAGGTACAGCAGTTCGCGGAGCCGGAGGCGGTGGCGCGTAAGCCTCCACCACCCGGCAGATTGAGGGAGGCTGGGTCCTTGTGCTGCGTGTCGCAGTTCCTGCAGAAAGCGACACGTCGAACCGCGACGACGTGATCTGACTCAAAGGCGACGGAGGTTCTCTTCGGAGGTCGCAGGCGAGTAGCGTAGGAGTCCCCACAGGGTCCGCAGCAGGCGGCGGGTCTAAGAGAGGAGGAGGGCATGTCTGCAACGACTGCTTCCCCTACTGTCCATGATCGGCTCGAACGCGCCAACGCGTCAGGGCTCACGCCCATTGTTTTCATCCACGGTTTGTGGCTGCTGCCGAGCAGCTGGGACCGCTGGGCGACGGTCTTCGAAGAGGCCGGATACGCGACCCTGAGTCCGGGCTGGCCCGATGATCCGGACACGGTCGAAGAGGCGAACGCCCACCCCGAGGTGTTCGCGCACAAGTCCGTGGGTGAGGTCGCGGACAGTTACGCCGAGATCATCGGTCGGCTCGACAAGAAGCCGGCTCTGATCGGCCATTCGTTCGGCGGCCTGCTCGTGCAGATGATCGCCGGCCGTGGCCTCTCGGCAGCGACGGTCGCGATCGATCCCGCACCGTTCCGCGGCGTCTTGCCTCTGCCGCTCTCGGCGCTCAAGTCCGCGTCGCCGGTGCTCGGCAACCCCGCCAACCACGGGCGCGCGGTTCCGCTCACCTACGAGCAGTTCCGCTACGGCTTCGCCAACGCCGTCAGCGAAGACGAGGCCAAGGAGCTGTACGAGACCTTCGCCGTGCCCGCATCCGGGACGCCGCTCTTCCAGGCCGCGACGGCGAACCTCAATCCCTGGACCGAGGCGAAGGTCGACAGCAAGAACCCTGATCGCGGACCGCTCCTGCTCATCGCAGGCGAGAAGGACAACACGGCGCCGTGGGCGATCACGAACGCCTCGTACAAGAAGCAGAAGCGCAACGAGAGCGTCACCGAGATCGTGGAGATGCCAAACCGAGGCCACGGTCTGGTCATCGACAGCGGCTGGCGTGAGGTGGCGGATACGGCGCTGGCCTTCATCCGGCGGTTCGTATAGCCGTTCCCGTCGCACCGACAGGCGCGACGACGACACCATCTGAACAGCGCCCGCTCCTGGACCGGAGTGGGCGCTGTCTCCTAAGCCCAGGAAACTGTCGCCTTCCGTATGAAAGGCGACGCCTCGATCTATCTTTCGGCCGTGGACGTGACACTCGGACCTGCTCCGTCGGAGGAGACGGTGGCACTAATGCCCACCTGGGACTACCGCGTCGTGTTCTGGGAGCAGCAACTCCCGCCCGAGGGCTCGGGCATCGCACCCGACGACATGGGGTGGGCCGAGCTGACATTCACGCTCTCAGGCGTCCAGGACGTGCACGAGGCGATCGAGTGGGCCGAGCGCAACATCGACGTCGAGCTTGATAAGGACAGCCCCGGGCCTCATGGCGAGCGCCTCTACGTGCTGTACGCCAAGGTGCCTCGGCCGTACGGCGGCGGCGACTGGTTCGTGCAGATCGCCGGCTGGGATCCGACGAGTGCTGGCGACGACTTGGATCGTCGCCATCCGTTGCGGGCGGGGTAAGGCACCGCATCCAACTGTCGCGTTCTGACCGAAGGGCGACGCAGTTACGAAGCCGGATCGCCGAGGGAGCGGGCCGCCTCATCCATCCGCCTGTGCTCTTCCCGGATGAACTCGTCACGCTCGGCAGGGGTGACGCGCCGCTGGAACGCCCACCGCCTCAGGTCGGCGATCGCCTGGCGCGTCGCCATCCACCCGAACGCGCGGAACGGGCGGAGCAGCACGAGCCCAATCCCGAAGGCGACCGCGTATAGGGCGAGGATGGCGACCGAGCCGACTAGCCAGCGCAGCGGCGCGTAGACCGGCTCGAAGGCCGTGCGCACCTTCGGTGGTGAGGCCGGGAAGTAGAACATCATGCTGCCGCGCGTAACCTAGCCCGTCCGCCCGCGGAGTTCATCCCGCCACGACGACGAGTACCGGATCGCTGTCGGGATCGTGGGTTCGCGCACCGCGACGACGCGCAGCGAACCGCGGCCGCCCAAACGGGATTACGTCGCCGGGGCTCCAGTTGGGCACGGCGGTTGAGAACGTCGGCGGCTCGGCGGGCGAACCGTCCTCATGCTCCAGCGTGAAGGTGAATGACATTCGGTCTCCTCTCCGGCTGGGACCGAACGGCGGACGCAGCATATCGGCGGATGGTTGTCTGTCCTGGTCGCGGCCTAAACTCGATTGCCCTTCGTGGGCAAGAAGAACCCCAACCAGACTCAGTTCGATGAATACCGCGACTGGCAGTGGATCAAGCATCTGATCCTTGCGACTTACGTCGTCCCTTGGTCGGTGATCGTCGGAAAGTGGTCACGTTCGATTTTCGTCGTTGATGCCTGCGCCGGTGCCGGCTCGTACACCGATCCCGACACAGGAGCGACGATTTCCGAGGGCTCTCCGGTGATCTTCGCGAAGCGCGCGAAGGCATACACCCAGGAAAGAGGCCCCGGCAAGACCATGCGCGTCTTTTGTTGCGAGAAGGATCATCACAACTACGCGCTGCTCGCGGAGAACCTCCGGCCGTACGCACCGCACGACACGCTGATGCCGTCTGGTGGCTTTGAGAGGCACGTCCCGGAGATCGCCGAGACGATCGGAAACTCGCCCGCGCTCGTCCTCCTGGACCCGATCGGCGTGGCGACGATTCCCGCTGATGCATGGGAGCCGCTACTGGTCCGGCCCGGCAAGACTGACCTGTTCATCGTGCTCCACTTTGCAGGCGTTCATCGTCTGCGTGGCTGGATGCTCCCCGACGGTAGCCCGAACCCTGCGATCGAGGGCGCACGTGCTGGTGTCCTCAACATGGATCGGGTCTTCAAGGGACAGGAATGGCGCGCGATCGCACTCGACCCCAAGCTCGAAAACGAGAAGCATCGAGAGGAACGGGAGCGTCGCTACGTTCAGTTGTTCTTCGACCAGGTCATCGGGGATCGCCACGATTGGAAGGGCTACATTGCCGTGCGCGCCCGTTACTCCTCGCCCGTTAAGTACTGGCTCATCCACGCGAGCAACGACGAGACCGCCTACAAGCTGATGAACGATCAGGTCGTGCGCGTGAACGAGATGCTGCTCAACCGCGAGAACACGGACGAAACGCAGTTAGAAGGTTTTGCAGCCGCGGATCTGGAAGCGCATCATCTGACAACGTCGCTTGAGCTCGAGCAGGCGATTCACGGGTGCATCGCATCGGCGCCTGACGGTCAGATGGCATTCGGCGCGCTTCGGAAGCAGCTCGCTAGCCGATTCTTCGGTCGCGTCAGATGGGTTGGTGGGTACGGGTCAGCGATCAGGAATCTCTGCACTGCGAAGACGCTGGAGCGCGAAGCACCACGCCTCGGTGCCAAGTTCGGGGATGGTGAGATCATCCGCGCCGTCGAGCCCGCGCCTGGGCCGCTCGGCGGGAATGTCGTTCCGATCAGCCAAGTTGCCTAGCGTCTAGGCCAGGGCGAGTCGGCGTGAGGGCGTCGGCATGTCCGACCATTCCCGACCATCGAGCTTGCGCCCGCCCGCTTTCGGCGTACGCCCGCCCCACTGTTTGAAGAAGAACGCCACGTCGGACCAGGCGCACCGGTCGCGCAGATCGAGCAACCATGCCTCATCGACAGGTCGATGATGTGGCCCGGATTCGCCACCAGCAATGAGCCAGTCGATGTCCGTTAGATCGAGCCGGTCGAGCGGTCCCAACAGCGGCTCCGCCGAGATGAAACGAACGGCAGCCGGTACCTCACGAAGTGCATCGGCTCGCTCGACCCATCGCTTGTTTTCGATGCTGACGCCCATCCAGACGTTCTCGGGCCAGTCGATCAGCCCGGCGATCTCGGCTAGACGTTCATGTCGCTTGGTCAGAATCTGGAAGACGTGCTGGCTCGCCTCGGTCATGACGTCGAACACTTCGCAGATGTAATCCAGCGGCACCAGCCCGTGAAACAAGTCGCTCATGCTGTTCACGAAGATGACCCTTGGCTTGCTCCAGCGAAGCGGCTGGTCGAGTCGCTCGGGTCGGAGGCGAACATTTTCGGCAGCGTTAGCCGGGGTCCATGCCTTCGGGGTCCAGCCAAACCGGTGGCTCATCGTCTCGGCGTAGCAGTGCGCACACCCGGGCGAGACCTTCGAGCAGCCCGTGACTGGGTTCCAGGTCGCCTCTGTCCACTCGATGCCGCTCTTGCCAGTCGCCATCGCGTCACCGTACCCCTGTCTCGCCCGGACCAGTCTGGTCGAGCCGTCTAGCGCCGCGTTCCCTCTCGACGTAGCTTCTCCTCTGGGTCGTGGGAAGCGCCCGGGCGTTCGGCTCGCCGCCCGGCCCCGGAAGCTCTAAAACGGGATGTCGTCGTCGGGCCTGGACAAGACCGACCGCTTTTGCAGGCTATTCCAGCGAGTGGCAGACGGCCTCGAGGTTGTGCCCGTCGAGGTCGATCACGTATCCGCCGTAGTAGTCCGGGTGGTAGTGCGGCCGGAGTCCGGGAGGGCCATTGTCCGTCGCCCCGGCGTCGAGCGCCGCCGCGTGGAAAGCATCGACCGTTGCCCGATCTGGCGCAGCGAACGCTAGGTGCAGGGGTGCAGTCGGCTCGCCCTGTCTGATGAAGAAGTCAACGCGGCCAGGCGGCCCCCAGCCGACGCCTCCTTCAAGCTCGACTTCCTCAACGCCGAACGGTGCGAGCGCTTGCCGGTAGAAGCGCCGGCTCGCCTCGGGGTCCCGAACCGGAATCGTGAGGTGGTCGATGAAGACTTGGGCTTTTGACGGCTCCAGGCGACGGGCAGTTGCCGGGAAGGTCCGAAACGGGAGCACTCGGCGTCGCCAACGTGCACGGGTGACGAGCGGCTGGCCATGAGCTCAGTCGACTCGCGCGCACGTCCGTCGCAAAGCTCAGCCTACTTTGGCTCAACCATCCTGGTTTCGGGGGCGTTAACCGGGTAGCGCTTGCGATAACGCTTCGTCGGGGCTCGCCTAGGTTCGACTCGACGCCCCGAGCCGACCCCCACCTCTGCCGGCTCCGGCTCCGCTCGCGAGACCAACCCTAGTGCGCTTCGTGAGAGCCAGAATGCCGCTCTCCAAGCGCGATTCCGCCCGATTCCGCTGCCGCTGCCTGCGGAAGCGCAGCGGCGCCCCCGCTCCGCGTGGCTGGTGCGCTTCCCGGTGCGCTTGCGCTGCGGGGTCGCGGGCTACCATTTCCCCAATGCCAGCCAATCGCAAGCTCGATCAGGCCACGCTCGCCGCGCGGCGTACCTTCGGCGGGCGCCGCGCCAGCCCGCGTGCTCACTCCCTCGAGTAGAAGCGAATCGACGCCGATAGCGAGCGAGACAGTCTGCGGCCGATGGAACTCCAACTTAGCGATCCTGCGCTTCTTGCCGATCTTCGACAGCACTTCGAGCGGTCCGGCTTTGTCACAAACCGTGTTAGCGAGGACACGATCGAGGCGTGGCGGCCGGACGCACCGAGCCCGGAGCAGGAGTGTCGGGAGATTGAGGCTCATCTCGCCGTCTGGCGTGCGATGCACGGGGAAGCCACAATCGAACTGATCAGTAGCGCGCTCACGTGGCTACGTCAGCACGAGACGGACATCGCCAGAACATCAAGAGTCGCGTCGCCGAGCAGGGAGCTGCCCCACGCATCCCGGCGGGCGGCCACGACACCCGTAACCCCGTAGTAGCTCGCGCGATAGCCCCGAAGCAGATACTTTCGAAGCCTTTTAGAGGTTCGGCCCCAGCGGAGTCTTGACGGGGGTGGCGGTCCCCGGGAGTCGGTTCGCGGCGTTGGGCTTCGCGACTGGCCGCCCGTTTGGGTTGGCGGGCTCGAGTTGGAACAGGATGGTTGCTCCGCTTCCGTCGGGGTGTGTCGGTTCGATCCAGGTGTCGCCGCCCATCGCGGCGATCAGGCCGCGGGCGATGTGGAGGCCGAGGCCGCTGCCGCCGATGCCGCTGGTCATGCCGGGGTCGAGCCGGTGGAACTTGTCGAAGACGCGCTCGCGCGCTGGTTCCGGAATGCCAGGGCCGTGATCGGCGACGCTGATGCGGACCTGACCGCGGTCGTGGCTGACCCGGACGTCGATCGGCAGCTGGGGCGGCGAGTACTTGCCGGCGTTGTCAAGCACAGCGGCGAGTGCCTGCTGGAGGCGGGAGCGGTCGGCGCTCACGGCGGGCAGCCGTGCGGCCGCCTCCAGGTTGACGGTGCGGCTGGAGGCGCGTGCACGCAGCGCCTCGACCGCCTCGAGCACCGGAAGCAGGGGATCGATTGGCCGGAGCTCGACCCGCAGCAGCCCGCGATCGAGCGAGGCGGAGGTGAGGAGGCTGTCGACCAGCTCGGCGAGCCGCAGCGCCTGATGGTGGGCGACGCGCAGGAGCTCGCCGCGCTGGCGCTCCGGCAGGTCGCGGGCGAGCAGCGTCTCGGCGGCTCCGTAGACGGCGCTGACCGGGGTACGCAGCTCGTGTGAGACGGTGGCGATGAAGTCGTCCTTCAGCCGGTCGAGCGCAAGCAGGTGCTCGACCTGACGGTGCTCCGCCTCGAGGGCGCGCTCGAGCCGCCGGCGCAGCAGGGCAACGACGCTCGCGGTGACGGCGACGGTGGTGACGGTCAAGAACCAGACCAGCGCGCCGTGGGGGATCGCGTCGTTCCAAGCCAACGCCAGTGCATAGGCGGCGGCGATGGCGACGGTCTGGAAGACGACGGCGGCGAAGGTGAAGAAGTAGGCGATGAAGAGCGCGATCCAGAAAAAGAAGAAGCCGTTGAGCCAACCGTCCGAACCGCCGAAGTAGCTGCTCACACTCGCCAACGCCACCGCCGCGAAACCGAGCAGCTGGTAGGCGGCCGCCGACAGGCGCGCGCCGACGAACCACAGCAGCACAGCCAGCGCGCAGGCGCAGACCGAGGTCGCGACTCCGGCGGCGGCGCTCGACCCGGCTCCGCCCGGGAAGGCCAGCGCCAACAACCCGAGCACGCCGGCAAGGAAGAACAGCAGCGCACCCGCGCGAGCAGCCGTCTCTCGCTCGACGCTCGCCGCGAAGGAAACTCGGAGCTGTCGAAGCCAGCCTGCAGGTAAGCCAGTCACGCTCGGAGGTAGATCGGCCGACAAGGGCTGCCGCTTTAGCTCATCCCAAATCTCCTGGGCCGCCCGGGACGGCGCGAAGCTCAACTCGCGCGCTCTCGCCTTGCTGGTAAAGGGCAACGCGACAACGGGGAGCTGGATCCCACACTGGAAGCGGCGATTGCGAGCTCACGCCGAGCGACAACCGAAGGCGAGCAGCTTCTGGTGTTCTCTTCTGAGATGGAGGCTCAGGATGTGTCCGCTCTTCCGACGTCCATCGGTCCACCCGGTGTCGCGAACTGCGGGAACCGCGACACGGCCCTTCCCGCCCGCCAAGGGATTTTCGGCTCACGATCTGCACACGACGTCACCAGCTCGGTGGCTGTTCGGCCATCGGCTTCACACGAGGCCGACGAGGACACTCGGATAGTTAGACGGCGTCCGACTGACGAGAGCCCTCAACGCGTCTTGCCTGACCTAGGATTCCCCGTCGCGCTTCCGACGCCGATTTCCACCACCGGAGGTAAAGCAATGAAGGTATTTGTGCGAGAGCGGGAAATGCGAACGGCAGGTGGCCTGACGCTCACCGACATCACCGAGCAGGTCGAGCAGTCGGTCGCCGAAAGCGGTGTCGGGGAGGGCCTCGCCTGCGTGTACACCCCGCACACGACCTGCTGCATCCGCCTCAACGAATGGGAGTCGGGGTTTTTCGAGGACTTCATCAACATCGCCCGCACGCTCGCTCCGCTCGACCGCTACTACGCACACGACGACTGGGAACGACGGACCGAGAACCTTGAGCCCAGAGAGGAATCTCCAAACGGCCCCGCTCACTGCCTGTCGATGCTGATCGGTGGGGCGAGTGAAACGATTCCGGTCCGCGGAGCGAGCCTTTGCCTCGGGCACTGGCAGCGCGTGATCTTTGTCGAGCTCGACCATGAGCGCGACCGGCGCTGGTTCGTTCAGGTGATCGGAGAATAAGAGCCTCTCGTCGGCGGACTCCTTCCGCTTTCGGACTGGATCGCCGCGGTCCCGCGTGACCGGAGCCTCGTTGCCGCTGCCTGTCCACGAAGGACGGGAGGATGGCAACGACAAAGTCCGCTATTCGACGAGGAAGCCGATTGAGCGGAGGCGGAGCCGCATCAGGCGGATCGCTTCGGCGTGGAAGGCGGCGGGTTCGACTCCGTAGCTCGAGCGAACGAGCGTCGCCATCTCCTGGTTGGCGGTGGCGAGGAGCGCGTTAGCGAGTTGGCCGAAGTCGTCGATCACGGCGCCGATCACCTCGTGTGCTTGTCTGGGGTCTTGCTCAAGCCGCCGGCGGGTGTAGGTGACGCCGATCCCGATGTGCCGTGCCCTCCCACCTCGAGTTCGGCTCGCAGGTTGCGCAGCAGAACTCACACGCCGAGATCGACGCTGACCTTCATCCGCTACGCCACGTCCCGCGCTGGGAGTGGCCCGCAACCGCCGACCGTGGAAACGAATGAGGGAGAAGCGGCGCATCGCCCAACCAAGTTTCGGAAAGCGCAAGGCATCGCCTTGAGACGGGTAACTTATTGGCGCCTATCTGACCGAAGGCGAGGGAGGCGAGATGCAGGCCGAGGAAACACAGTCCCTGTACGAGCGGCTCGGAGGCGCCTATGCGATCGCCGTCGTCGTAGACGACTTCATCGACCGGATCATGGTCGACCCGCGGCTGAATGCGAACCCACGAGTGGACGAGGCGCACCACCGCGTCTCGGCCCAAGGATTCAAGTATTACGTCACCGAGATGGTGTGCTGGGCCGGGGGCGGGCCGCAGACCTACTCGGGGCGCTCGATGGTCGACACGCACCGCGAGCTGCTCATCTCCGTCGAGGAGTGGGACGCGTTCATGGACGATTTCCACCAGTCGCTCGCGAAGTTCAACGTGCCCGAGCGCGAGAGCGCCGAGCTTGTCGCGATCATCGAGAGCACGAAGGACGACATAGTGACCTCGGCGGCCGCCGCATAGACCGGCCCTAGGGGTGGAATCCGCGTGCGCGCGAGCGGCGGTCGTGCGTTCCCCGGGTTGCACCGGGTCTGGCGTCCGAACCGTCCGCACTGAGTGCCTCGACTGGCCGCTGATCCTCACCGGCGCCACTTCGAACGCGTGCTTCGCGTCTACGTCGACCACTACAACTGCGAGAGGCCGCACCGTGCGCTCAAGCTCCACCCGCCAGAACCGAAGACAGTCGAACCATCGCCAGCAGTTCGGGGAGATCCGCCGCCGCGACCGGCTGGGCGGCCTCATCCACGAGTACCACCGAGCCGCGGCATGAGACGCGACACGAATATTGGCGCCCTTCGGGTCGACGAGCGCGTCGGCGCTACCGCGCACCCGTCTCAGCGAGTTCGACTGGTGCTGCTCCCGCTCAACCGACGCCACGTCGCTGTGCCGTGACTCGACCGCACGGATCGCACAGGGCCGCCGCGACGGCCCGCCGTGCCCCGGACGTTTTGGGTTATCGCTCTCAGCAGGCAAATGAGGGCATATTCCGCTCAACCAAGCCGAAACTCCCGGCTTATGAGCCCTTTGCGCGGATTTCGGGTAGCGCATTTTGATGCTCGAATCTGGCGAGAATGAGCCGGCTCGCGTTGACAACGGCCGCGCGCTTTTGGATCAGCCGGGGCGAGTGGGCGCCGTGACGGACCGCGTTCAGGTTGCCCGGCCGGGCGGCGACAAGCGTTTCTGGATGGCCGCGCTTATTCATATGCCCGAGGAACATCGATTGGGCGAAACGCGACTACCTCAGACCCTCGAAGCGGTGTTTTTCAGGAAGAGCCTATTTTTCGCAGGTCATGGCCGTCGTGCTCTGCAAGCCCCGGTGGACGTCGGCTCTCGATATCCCGTCATTGCTTCAAGACTCCCCGCACGGCAATCTAGAGCGTTCGAGAGGGGGCGCTTCAATCGCCTCCCGGTCGTTCGGGAGATAGCCGGTGAAGTCCTGGCAGCAGGGCGACAGCCGTAGGGGCGACAATCACCCGGGCGCATGCCGCTGGGCGCCCGGGCCACACCCTTTGGATGCCGAGGTTGGAGCGCCAGCGACTAGGGCGCGGGGGAGGTCAGCGTTCCCACCTGGACGGCGGTCATGTCCGCATAGGTGACGGTCGGGTCGGCCCCGGTCCCGGTCGCGCCGCTGCCCGCGGAGCGCCAGCACCTGAGCCCGGCCGTGCCCCCGCTTGGCAGCCTCGTCCCGAAGACGATCGGGATCGTCGCCTCGCTCGAGTCGCCGCTCAGATCGCCGACCGTTGCGGTTCCGCCACCAGCGAAGCCAGGGCCGGAGAGCGGCGTCCGAAGCTCGCAGCCGACATGCCAGTCCGGTGGATTCACCGCGTCCGTCGCCACGATCGTCACCTCTCCCGTCACTAGGAAGGAACCGGGGGGCAGGGTCATGGTCACAAAGAACGGGGCCGCGGTATTCGTCGACTGGTCGATCGTCACCGGCGCCCCGATGCAGCCGGGGAATGCGCCGCTCGCGCAGTAGTAGTTCTCGAACCCGTTTGCAGCGCCTGGGTCGCCCTTGTCGCCCTTGGGTCCCGTGTCACCCTTCGGCCCTTGGATCCCCTGCGGACCGGCCGATCCGGTTGGACCGGCTGGTCCCCCCACTCCCCTCTGGCCTCGGAGCGACGCGATCGCCCTCGTACTCAGGTCGACCTTCCGGAGCGAGCCGTTGATGACCTGCGGGGAGCCGACGCTGTTTCTCGGCAGCAGCTTCCCCGATGCCGCGTAGCCGGTGCCCGAAAGCGCTACGAACAGCGCAAGGTAGGCGACGAAATGACGTCGCAGATGCCTGCCGAACACGGAATCCCCTTCCCTCGGATAGCAACAAAAACGGCGAGGCGAAGATAACGGGTCATGTGACAAAGTTCAACTGCCTCTCGCGACACGACCCGCGGTGGCTGTCGACCTAATAATGACCGCGCGAACGCGCTAACACTTGCCTCTCGGTGATCGCCTCTAGGGAAGCCGTCTGAGAGGGAGCATGCGCGCGAGGCGGCGTTGGTTGGCTCGACTCGCGCTGATGCTGCTTGCTGCCAGTGCACTCACTGGGGGCTGGCGCGCTCTCACTGACGGTGGCCGACAGACCCGTTGGGGGGACGCTCTTTCTCTGTCGGTGACCGATCGGGCGAACGGCTCGCCGCCCGGGCAGACTCGGCCCCGCCTGCTCGCCGCCGGCCCGTCACAGAGAGCCGAAGCCCGAGCGGCCGGCCGAGCAGCCCCGATCCGAAGCCGCCGCCAACGGGGCGCGCAGCGAGAGGCGTTGCGCAAGTGGGAGATGCATTCTCTGACAGGTGATCGTGTTCACTTATCGAGCCTGAGCGCTTGTCGCAGAGTGCGGGAAGCGCGACGCTGCCGCCGATGGCTTCCACATAGTGGTGCTGAACCTTTTCTGGCCTGCTCGAATGCGCTCGGCCTAGATTGGGCCGGCCCATCCGCGAGACTGAGGCCGAAGTCAGGCGCCATGGTCGTCGAGGAGGATCTCAGCGATGCGGGTTGGCTGTTCGAGGGCAGCGAAGTGTCCGGTCTCATGAAGCGAGATCGATCGGGCGCCACGAAGCAAGGACAGGTTGGCTTCACGCTCCGGGACGCGCGACCAGTCGTGATCGCCGTAGATCAGGGTCACGGGAGTGGTGACGCGGCCGTAGAGTGCTCGGGCGGCGATCATGCTGTCCACATTGCGGAAGACTTCGCGCGCCACGCGCGGGTACCCCCGACGACGGCCGACCCGGCGCAGCTCGGCCAGGTAGTGCTTTGGCAGCTTGCTGCCGTCGAACAAACCGCCCCGCAGCACGATGCCCAGGACCGGCTTGTTCTCCATCCTCGTGACCAGCGGGCCGATTGCCGGGAGGCGTGCGCCGCCGACATAGATCGAGGCGACGCGATTGGCTCGAGCGACACCCTTCGGGTAGTCGTAGGGGTTGAAGGCGACGACCCGTCGCACGCCGTCTTCGAGCTTGGTTGAGGCCGTCAGCGACACGGTCGCGCCCATCGACTCGCCCGCCAGGGTCACATCCTTGAGGCCCAGCGTCTTGACGAACTCGACGATCGCGCGGCGGAGCGCGGGCTCGGTGTAACTCGCGCCCGGCGTGATGTCGGACCAGCCCATGCCGGGCATGTCGATCGCGTAGACCGTGAAGGCATGCAGGATTTTCGGGATCACGAGGTGGAACTGGTCGAGCTGTGTGCGGACCGTGTGCAGCAAGATCAGCGCCGGGCCGGAACCCGCCTTCAGGTACCTCAAGCGCGTCCCGTCGGCGAGCTTGGCGTACTCGATCTCCCCTGAGGGAGACCACGTTCTGGTGTAGTCGCTGTTCGGCTCGGATTCCTTTCGCATCGTTACTCCGTCCGCACCACGCGGGTAGATCGGTAGAGATCAAAGCAATCGATGACGAGGGACGGAGCGCCCGCCTTCCCGCTTCCGTCATTCACGACTGCCGAGAGCCGCGCTGGAGCCGGACGGCTCCACCGTCGCACTTGAGCCGGAACACGACAGCAACGCCTCGTGCCCGGCGCGAGGCGCGTGCAAGGCCCAAAGCTAAGGGCTGAGGCGGCGTTCCTCGCGAAAACCGATGTCGTCAGGCCGCTCCTCGATAGCCTGCCGGAGCTCCGGCGGCGCGTCCGGCAAGCGCTCCTCGAGCGTTTGCATGCGGACGGCATCTAGCGCAAGGTTGGGCGATGGCACTGCGGGGTGACGCGCTCGAAAATCCCGTCACGGGCGAGCGGCTCGCGTTCCGCCGGACAGCGGCGGACTCGGGCGGTAGCGTGCTCGCGTTCGACTATTTCCTTGCCGCGGGCGGATCGGTACCGCTCGC
>Ga0066710_100003805_pt1 | contig 13042 bp, 12 predicted proteins | sample GraSoiAngelo_159_FD_79666 | JGI IMG/M metagenome (GOLD analysis project Ga0066710, IMG submission 79666) | Grasslands soil microbial communities from the Angelo Coastal Reserve, California, USA - 14_1009_16_40cm | ecosystem: Environmental > Terrestrial > Soil > Grasslands | place: USA...
AACTTACTTTCCGCAAGTGAGGAGATGAAAACGCAAGCGAGTTCCCAACCGGCCTCAGTCTTGTTGCTGCGTATCACCTGCACCAGGGTTCTGTAGGTCAATTCCGGAGGCTGGGCTTGCAGCTCCACGGAGAGGAAGACGCCCGGCTCAATCAGTCGCGACGTTAGCAGACTGAATCCTCCAGCGCAAAGGTCCACAACCGTGCCCCGCCAAGGGGCGACGTCCGCGAATGTGCCGATCTTACGGCAGGCTGCCGTCAAGTCGCACGGGTGCCGTATCCACTGACGGCGTTCCGCCCCCACGTGCATCGGCGTCGGGAACTCTTTTTTCATGGAAGTCCCTTCCTCGAACTTGCTGTCCGAAAAGGTGTCTGGAACCTTGGATGTTGTGAAAGGAACCGACCTCTTGCACAAGATGTAGGGTTCCAGACACCTTTTCGGACAGCCTCTCAGTGGAGAGGGCCGGATGCGGTTTGCCAAAAGCGTTCATCTCGGGGACAATTCCCGCATGGAGACTCCCGATATCCTCGTTATCGGTGCCGGCATCATCGGCTGTAGCCTCGCACGGGAGCTGGCTCGGGCGAATCAGCGAGTCGTCGTTGTCGAGCGCGGCGCCGTTGGGGCCGGCGCGTCCTCCGCCGCCGCGGGTTTGCTGGCCCCCGCTTTGTCGGCCTCGCCGGTCGGTCCGCTCGCTGATCTGTGCTTTCAGAGTGCTGCACTGTACCAGTCATGGGTGGAGGAACTGCGACAGGACGGGGCGGGCGATGTCGGCTACCGGAAACCCGGACTGCTGGAGCTGTACAAGGAATCTAATCCGCCGACCCAGATTGAGCAGTCCAGGCAGCGCACCGAGCGGCTGTCACCCCAAGAACTGCGGAAGCACGAACCTGCGCTTCGAGATGAGCGCCTAGCCGCGGTGCTCTATCCCGACGCTGCGCAAGTCAATGCGGCACGGGTCACGCGGCAGGTGGCGCGCGTTGCCGAGCTGACGGGCGTTCAGATTCGCGTGAATGAGCCCGTTCATCGTCTGGTCCACGACGGCGAAAGGATCGGCGCCGTACATACGGGCAGTACCGTATACCATCCCGGCCTGGTCGTCGTCACTGCCGGTGCATGGAGCGGCGACTTGGCTTCCTCGGTTGGCCTGCAACTTCCCACCCGGCCCGTCAAAGGGCAGCTACTTCTTGCCGACTGCCTAGTGTCTCCGGTAAGGACGCCGATGCACTACGGCGAGGCTCTCCTTGCACCTCAGGCGGGCGGCAGGCTAATGCTCGGCGTCACCATCGAGGAAGTCGGATTTGACGAGCGCGTGACGGTCGCCGGCGTGCGTGCGATCCTGGAACGAACTGCCGCCCTGGTGCCGGGCCTCGATGAATTGCCTCTCTACCGTGCTTGGGCAGGGCTTCGGCCGGCAACGCCCGATGAGCGGCCTTACATGGGACCATTGCCGCCGATCCGGAATCTGTGGGTGAGCACGGGGCACTACCGCAAAGGCATTCTTCTAGCCCCGCATTGCGCCAGGCTGCTGGCTCGGTCAATCCTCGCGGATCGCCTGGATGACGAATTGGCGCCGTTCAAGCCGACGCGGGGGTTAAGGACCTAAGCCGGCATATCGCGGTCGGCGAGTCCGATTTGCGCCCCCCTGCGAGGGGTCGAAATTGACCGAGGGCGAAGCCATGCAGCTACACCGTCTATACGTTGGCACCATCGGCGAAGGGTTGTTTCGGAGCACGGATGGGGGCGAGACATTTGTCCGCGCCTGCAGCGGCATGTTCGTTGAATGTCATGTCCGTGCCCTGGTCGCGCATCCACGCGACCCGCGCACGCTGTACCTCGGTAGCGAGCTGGGCCTGTTCCATAGCACCGACGGTGCGGAGAGCTGGACCCGCGTCGAATCCCCACTCAACGGGCTGCAAATCTGGTCACTGCTGCTGTTGCCGCACGCCGACGGCACGATCCTGGCCGGAACTTGTCCATCGCGGCTGTTTCGGTCGGAGGAGGGCGGTCGCACCTGGAGCGAGCCTCCCGTGGGCATCGTCCAGGACTGCCGAGGCCTCATCCGCACACGCGTCACCACCCTGGTAAACGATCCCGGCGAACCGGACACCGTCTGGGCCGGAGTGGAGATCGACGGCCTGTATCGCAGCCGGGACCGTGGCCAGACCTGGCGCAAAGTCGGCCGTGGCTTGAGCTCGGAGGACATTCACGCCTTGGCGATTGTGCCGGGGAATGATCGTCCAAAACAACTTGTGGCCGCCACTAACAATGACCTGAATCTAAGCACCGATGACGGCGAGGTCTGGCAGCCGCAGCAAATCAATCGCTCCCTGCCCTGGTCGTATTGCCGGGCCCTGGCCCAGAAGTGCGGCCGGCCCGAGGTTCTCTTCCTGGGCAACGGCGACGGTCCGCCGGGCAGCGCCGGAGTCATCGGCCGCTCGATCGACGGCGGCCGGACCTGGCAAGCAGTCCAGATGCCGGGCCGGGCGAACAGCACGATCTGGAATTTTGCCGTGCATCCCGCCGATCCTGAGCTGATCTACGCCAGCAGTGTTAGCGGCGAGCTGTACCGCTCGACGAACGGCGGCGAGTCCTGGAGTAAGCTGCCGCGAGAGTTCGGCGAGATCCGCGCCCTGGCGTGGACGCCATGAGGCAGCGTTTTTCCAGCTCCGCTAGAATCTGCCAAGGCGGCCGGCTCACATGCCCTCCCAGCGCGACTGCACGATTCCAAAGGAGAGGAAGGCTGCTCCATGCTCGAATTTACGCGACGCAATCTGCTTGGCAAATCTGGCCTTGCCAGAGCGATCCGAATCCGTGATTGCGGTCGGCTCTTGGCGGGCGCGCTCTTGGCCCTAAGCTGTTCGACGGGGACCCCTGCTGCCGAGCATTCGCGAATGCCGCTGCTCATGCCCGACGACTTCAGCGAGCTGAACCTCGTCGCCTGGCGCGTCGAGCTCGGCACGGCGGACCCGAGCAACCCGCTCATCGAGGGGGATCAACCTTGGGACGCCGGCGGCGTTGGCTTCCACGGATCGGTATTTAAAGACCCCATCGACAAACTCTGGAAAGCGTACCTGGTCTGCACCCCGGCCGAAGACTTTCCGGAGAAGCAGGCGGAGAATACCGGCAAGCCTTGGGCCTCGGAAAACGCCGCCCATCGGCGGGTCTGCCTCTTCGAGAGCAAGGACGGCATTCACTGGACGCGGCCGAAGCTTGCCAACGTCTCTTTCGGCAAGCACGAGCGGACTAACATTATCTTCGATGTCACCGACGGCGTGTCCGCGTACTCGTCGATGCTCGTCGATCCAGCTAACCGCGACTGGCCCTACGCGATGTTCGTCCTCCGCGAGAGCTGGGGCGCCGTGAAAGGGAAGGCACCGCAGGGAAATGGCTACTACCGTTACCGTTCCAAGGACGGCAAGAGCTGGGAACGGATTGGTAGCGTGATCAACAATCCAATGGGCGGCGATCTTTGCTTCTTCTATCGCGGAGCGGACGGCAGTTACGTTGCTTACTATCGCCTCGGCGCGCCGCGGCAACCGACCGATCACGTCCCCGTGTATGAGGACTTCCCGCGGCGCAGTTGCTATCGGGCCGTCAGCGGCGACGGCTGGAAATGGCAGCGCGACGAGGCGATGCTGCTGACCGCCGACGAGCGCGACCACCGTGATACCCAGTACCAGGAGTGCGTGCCGCACAAGGTCCGCGGCGGTTACCTCGGCATGATCACGATGTACCTGCCACTGACGCAGACACTGAACCTCCGGTTGGCGGCGTCGCGTGACGGCCGCCGTTGGTGGTTCCCCGACCGCCGGCCGTGCTTCGACAACGCGCCGCTCGGGGACTACGGCGGCGGCATGATCTGGCAGAGCCAATACCCGATCGTGGAGAACAATCGCCTTTACATTTACTATGGCGGCACCGAGGGACCGCACCGGCAAATCTCCGATAGCCGCGCCCCGTCCAAGCAAATCGGTTACCTGGAAAACGTCATCGACCACGGCGCCCACTTCTTGCCGTTCAACTCGGCCCTGTGCCGCGTCTCCTGGCGTTACGACAGGCTGTATGCACTGGCGTCCGCCGCCGGCGGCCCGACGATTGGAACAGCCGTCACCAAGCCGCAATCTCTCGACGGCAAGAAGCTATCCCTCAACCTCCTCACGCGGCCGCCGAAGAAGTCTGACAAACCACACTTCGACGAAGGCTACGTTCAGGTCGAGCTATTGGATGCGCAGGACAAACCGCTGCCGGGATTCACGCGCGGCGAGTGCACGCCGCTGAACGGCGACCATCAGGCTCTTGCGGTGAAATGGACCGGCGGCGACCGTGCGCCGAGCACGGCGAAGCAGGCCAAGTTCTATCTGAAGCGGGCCTTCCTATACGGACTTGAATTCACTGAATGAGGGTTTTTGCACGCCTTCGCGTCGGCGACGGTGCCGAGATCGAGCCGGACACCTTCTATCGGTGGGTCGAGCTGCGCGCAGACGACCTGCCGCTTTCTGCCGCCGGCAGGTGGCAGGAAACTGTTGCAACTATTTAAATGAGCATGCATTACGGAAATTCGCCAAAAAAACGACCGGCAGAAAAGCGGCAGGTTTTTTGCGCAACTCGTTTCATCAAAAAGATTACGGGATTTGGGAATACAAACAGGTGCTGAAACTGGACTTGCGTTTAGAAACTCCCAAACCCGGTAAAATGTTGTGGTAAATCCAGCAATTCCAGGAGCCGGATGCGGAAAATCCGCACGTCCGGTTCGATGAGCAGAGGGGGAAACGGGGCATCCAAGCGGCAAGCTTTTCAGGGGATCAATGCCGGGCTTGTGCTAATTCGTCATTCCTTCTCGCGCTTGAAAATGTACATAAATCCGTTGAAGCCCTCGGCCGTAAACTTCGTTGGCCGCTCTTCACGGCCGCCATAGGTCGGTGATAGGCAGAGGGTAAGGGTGTCTCCCTCCAGCCGGTAGATTCCCAGGTAGTGGCTACACGGCGTGTTGAGCCCGGGCAAGCAATCGGTGATCTTCACGTCAATGCTCTTGGGCTTGCTGTCCGGGTTTAATGTGAACTGGCCTGCCTGGGAATCCAACGATAGGTCGTTGCCGGTCATGATGAGAATGTCCACATCTTTTTGTTCGTGTTCTTTCTGGTTGCGGGGCAAGATACGGGTCCCACGCCAGGTTCCACGCAGTTTCTCGGCTTCCCCGGCCGGCTTGCCGCTGCCGCTCCAGGAGACTTTGGCGTGGGGCAGGGCCTTCTTCAGGGCGGCCACGCCTTTGTCGGTCACCCGAGTCAGGGTAAGATCGATGTGTCGCAGCCCAGGTAACTTTTGCAGATGCGTCAATCCGGCGTCCGTCACGCCCGTCGCCTTCAGGCTCAGGACCTGCAACTCCGGCAATTCCTTTAGGGGAGCGAGTCCGGCGTCGGTGACCCAGGTGAAGTTGAGGGACAACACGCAAAGGTCAGGGAGCTTCCGGAGGTGGCCCACGGCCTCCTTCATGTCGGTCTCCGAGACCCATCCCTTGTACCCAAAGATCACCATGCCGTTGCGTTGGCCGGCCTTAGTATCCACGGGCCAGACGTGGCCGCCGAGCTTTTTGAGCGCCTCAATGGATTTTGCTTCCTCTCCCTGGTCCGCTGCCGCGCTGGTGGCCGCAAGCATGCACCACACCAAGAAGCTCAGCACCAGATACCGTGTCATCGTGTCCCTCTTTCTCGACCTGTCCAACCAATTGATTTACTCAGTACTTCAACACATAGGCCGGCGATTTCGTCAGTCAATCGCAGCTTTCTTTTCGCCCACTGACCGCGTTGAGCACTCGTCGGAACAAAGTAACCCAGCGGCCGTTCTGGTGCCGGCATGGTCCAATCAGTCTCGCCCGGAACCGGTGGTGAACCGGTAGAGGTTCGATCCGTCCTTGGCACTGAATGCCTCCACATACATCGCATCGAATCCGGACCCAAATACGATTACGCGATCTTCGTGCGCCTTGATCTCCACCACATGGGGCGGGATCATCCCGCCGCCCCCCCCGCGAAAGAAGCTTGGAGCCCAGACTTTCGCTTTCCAGAGAACCTCACCCGTCTTGCGGTCTATGCAATACAGGAGGTATTCGCTCATAAAGCGCCCATGTCCCGCCACGTAACACCTCTGAGCATCGAGCCAGGCACTCACGCGCCCACCCTTTGCCACGTCTTCAAATACAGCTTTCGCCAAGGTCACCGATTCTTTGCCAACCTTCAGGACCGCTTTGCCGTCGCGCAGCTCCACACTCGTGCCGGGCGGCACCCAAGCCTCGTCGCCTCTCGCAAGGCGAATTCCGGTTTTGCCATAGACTCTTGCTTGCCAAGCGGGTTCCGAACCTTCCATTTCCTTCTCCCACCACTCGGGGAGATCGACATGCAATCGACCCTCGACAAAGCCTACAAAACGAGAGAGCTGGCGCGAGTGCAGCTCCGCGCTCTTGGGGTCCTTGTCTACCTTCGTGCGGCGCACCTCTTCCCAAGCCGCTCGCAGCGCGATGGTGTTGTGCGGGTGCGTTTTTAATGAACGCAGCCCGTCTTTCTCTGCCAGCTCAAAGAGTGCCTTGAACCCGGCGTCAGCATCCTCGCTGGATTTTGCCCGGAGAATTCCTTGGACGATTTCTCCTGTTTTGTCTCCGCCTTTTCCCTCTTGGCCAGGTTTGGCCGCGGCAACAGCGCCCCCTCCGCCGTCTTCTGCGGGTTTGGTCGCGTTCACACCACAACCAAGCAACGGGCCCAGAATACCGATCAAACCGGCGCTCAGGAAAACGCTTCTTTGTGCTAGCAAAGGCATGTTGGTTTCCTCCCGAATTGCTACGGCATCAGTGTATCCTCGCGAACAGTGGCTCACCTTGGCGCCGGACTCCTCCCAATGATCGCCCAGGTGAGCGGTGTGACCCGGGGTGGCCTCCGCGAAAAACTGGCACTTGCAATCTATCCTTCAATCGAACTACGATTACTTCCACATACTCGACGGCATCTTCATTGGCTCCAAGGCCCAAGTAGGCGGCAAACTTACCATCTTCCGAGTAGCGCCAAGGAGGCCCTATGATTTGAGCAAACAATGGGTCAATTAACTTTCTTACATCGGTGCCTTTTGTCGACTGTGACCAGTAGCCTTTTTTTCCCAGATAGCTTAGGCGATCCCCTCCAGGCTCCCAACTCGGCCGTGAACCTTTCCCCACAACGCTTCTTCTTTTGTTCTTCACATCCACAATTACAATTTCATCTTTATCCGTGTGATAAGCTAAGCGCGCATCGTCGGCCGACCAGTCAGGACTTGTGCCCCAAGCAGCCTTGGGCCCAACCAAGTCAGCTTTGCGTGTCGCCCAATCTATAACAAACACGCCCAGGTCCTTCTTGCCTCTCGATTCTGATGTTACAACCGCAAGCTTGGTGGCGGCGTGATTCCACGAGATATCATAACTGCCGAATTCCTTGAACCACTCCACCTTCTTTGACGCAAGGTCGAGAACGAAGACTCCCTCTCCTCTGGCATTCCCAGCCAACTTCTTGTGGGCCCAGGAAAGACTATATCGCGAGTAAGGTTCAACCTCGCCGGGCAGATCAGCCACTTTGTGAAGTGTGCCGGAACCAAACTCGAGCTTCCAGATGCAGCCTTTGTGCACGGATAGCAATGATAAGCCGGCGGTCGCTTGAAGGCTTTTTAGCTCAGCTAGAGGATCTTTGCTTGCAAAGATCGTTTCTGTTGTGTCGCCGCTTTTTCCCTCTTGGCCAGGTTTGGCCTTCTTCGCGGGTTTCGACCGCTCCTGACACTCCCTCAGTGCTTGGACGAATTCCTTATCAGTGGAACCACGGTAATACGTTTCGCCAACCTTGTAGGCTCCAGGTCCGCCGTATGTGCCGAACAATGAGACAACAGTCGTGCCGCCCTTTTTATACGTGATCCCTATCGCACCGAGTACCTTCCAGTCCATCGGTCGCCGCTCGACCGTTCCCTCACGGAAGAGCCGGAGCACCTTGCCATAGTCCGCAGGATCGACAATGAATCGGATGGTCGGATCACGGCTATAAAGTTCGACATCCATTTGGGCGACAGCATCAGGATCGATGGAGGGAAGCGGCAAACTCGATCCTGTTCTGTCGGCATCTTTTCCGTCTTGGCCAGGTTTGGCCGCGGCAACAGCGCCCCCGCCGCCGTCTTCTGCGGGCTTGGTGGCGTTCGCACCACAACCAAGCATGAGAAGAGGAAGGATGATCGAACCAGCGACGGCGAGAACGCTTCGCTGTGTCAGAGAACGCATGTTGCATCGCTCCTTTTCGAGAGACCCGCCCGTGGGAGGCTGGGGTTTGCTGTTTCATACTTCTCTCATGGTGCGCCGACCCTACAAGCCCAGCCAGTCCATGATTCGCCGAACTATGCTTGCGTCCGGATCCCTGGAGTACGACTTCCCGGCTACTCTTCCATGGGAGTCGAGGATCACGATAATCATATGCGTGCTGTCCTTCCAGAAACGGAGCTCATGGGGCGGAGGGTAAGTCCACAACGCGCTCTCGTCTGCATGGATGTCCTGGTAAGACAGCGGCGGAAGGTCCTCGCTCGGCGCGCCGAGGATGGCCTCGACTTCTGTGATCGCCATGCCGGGCCGGATCTTGTCGTAGCTGGCACGAGTAATGTTGCCATGTGTATTCAGCCGGATGATGGCGGCGATAAGTCCGACGAGTACGAGGGTCGCGAGTAACCCATAGAGGAACAGCCTGGGTGTTGTTCGCCTGTAGCGAATTGTGATTCTCTGGGTCATCGCACTCCAGCTTTCAAGACTTCCTTACCGGATCGACTTCCTTGATGGCCTGACCAGCCGCATCAAAGTTACGGCTTACCGAATCGATCAACGAGGACTTTCGGCAGGGCTTTCTCTAAGCTAGCTGCCCCCGCTGCCGTTACGTCGGTGTCGTTCACCACCAGAACTCGAAGTTGGCTCAGATTGGCAAGTTCCTTCAATCCCGCGTCCGTCACCTTCGTGTTGGATAACACCAGTATTTCAAGGTTTTTGAGTCCGGCCAGCTCTTTTAGGCCGGCGTCGGTCGTCTGGGTATTGGAAAGGTTCAACCGTCGAAGCCTCTTCAATTTGGCCAGTTCTTTCACGCCCGCATCGGTCACCTTGGTGTCGGAGATGTCCAGCTCTTGAAGTTGTTTCTGTCCGGCCAAGTGTTTCATTCCTGCGTCCGCCACCTGGGTATGAGACACGCTCAGTTCCCGGATTTCCTTGAAGCCAGCGAGTTCTTTCAAACCTGCGCTGGTCACCGCAGTGCCTTGTAGATTCAGAACCTGTAGCTGTCGGAGCATAGCCAGCTGTTTCAGCCCTTCGTCCGTCACCTTGGTGGAATCAAGGATGATCCTTTGGAGGTGTCTGTGGCAGGATAACTCCGTCAGTCCCTTGTCGGTGACGTTGGTTCGAAACAAATCCAGCATACGGAGGTTCTTGAGCCCCGCCAGTTCCCTCAGTGTCGCGTCTGTCACCTTAGTAGGGTCGGGGACAGCGGGCCGAGGGGAGCCTTTGGGCACCAAACCACAAACCGGAGGCCGGAAAGAGACCCCAACTATAGGCTTGCCGGCAGCCTTGTCATCGCGGTCAACGCTGCCACCCAGTTTGTGGATGTGTTCCAACGCCGTCTCCTCGGTCTCAGCTTCCGACTTTTTCTTCCCGGTCTCGAAACTCTTCAGCCGCCATTCAAACACGACCTTCCCGCCTTTGGGATCATCGGTCAATGACTCGGTTTTTCCGCTCAGCTTGATGACGCCGACTCCCTTGGCCAACCAAAAGGTCGCCTGGTCTCCGCTGTCCGGGTTGTGCTGGTGGATAGCAACCGCGGAGTAGGTACCCGCCGGCACAGTGACCTCATGGATTCCGAGGTTTTCAAATTCTTCGGTTCGGAGCTTGCCACTGACGCTCCCGCGCCACTTCCATGAATCCCCGGCCTTGGCAAAAAAAGCGAATTGACGCAGCGGCGGCAGGAATTCCTTCTTACTTTCTTGATGGATGTAGACACCGTCCTCCTCGACCGCCACCTTGAAATCGACGGAGGTCTTATCGATTGTACGACGTACCACATAGGGGCTGCTTTCTCCGACCTTTTCGATTCGCAACACGGCGAAAGTCACTTCTTTGTCGCCGAAAGCGTAAACCCATTTGTAGCCTACCTTCATGGGGAAGAAGCGGGCGTTCAAACTGTCGCGCACGTTGCGGGAGGATTGCTGTGGATCATCGGTCCCAGACACGCCAGATGATGGACTGAGCGAAGCCAGGACGAGCATGGAGAGACTGAAGAAACGTATCATGGTGACACTCCTTCTTTCGCGTTCCCGACGGGCTCAAAGGATCGAATAAGGCCGTCAAGGTTAGCATCGACTAGCTCACTCACAATGAGCCTGATGTTGCCTTTCTCGTAATAAACGTGACGGCTATTCACCCCGGGGTCCCTAACCTCCATCACGGTATAGTCACGGAACTTCCTCGTTCGTTTGATTTTCATCCGGGCTAAGGGCCAGGCAATGCACGAGTCCGCCGTGGTCCTTTGAGTGCCAGCGATTTCTCTTTCCTTTCCTTTGCGATCGTTTTGCGCTTCGCGGAGGCGCCAGCTGGCTCAAGCTTGACCTTGAACCAGTCCCGGAATGCGGGGGCGTGGGCGGGTTGCGTCACCACTTCCAGGTAAATGGTGTCGCCTTTCTTGATCTCGCGCTCCACGCGCTCGCGCCAGCTGGGCCTCTCTTTGAACCGCTCATATTCTTCCTCACTGATTGCCGTGTAAACATCCTCCGGCAGTGGCAATCGCAATTTTCCCAGCTTGTCAAGCTCGTCCTCACAAATCTCCCGGATCCAACCCTGCTTGGTTGATCGCAGACCGAGTTCAAACGCAGCCACGGCCTCCTTGTCTTTGGGACGGCCCAAAATCAGAGCAGCAGACACCTTCCTATACGGATTTGAATTCACTCAATGAGGGTTTTTGCACGCCTTCGCGTCGGCGACGGTGCTGAGATAGAGCCGGACACCGTCATGGCTTTGCCGCCAAGGAGATGCAAAACAGTTCCTTGTCGTTGCGGGCGAAGACATGGCGGTTCGCATACGCAGGTGGGGGCCATGCTACCTTCCTCCCCGCAAACGGATAGGTTGGTTCCAACAAATGAGCACGGCTAATCTCCTTGTAGCCCTTCACCGTAAGTTGCGCCCGGATCAGTTCTCCCTTATCCGTGTAGAGGAATACGGAAGCACCGTTTGCGGTCAGGTGTATGCTTGCTCCGTTTTTCAGGTCCGTCACCTTGCCGGTTTCCCAGACCTGTTTGCCAGTCCTCGCCTCCAAGCAAACCAATTCGCCAGACGATTTGGCGGAAAATACACAATCACCCCGAAGAAGCGCCGTGGACGTGTGACTCAGGATTCTTCGGGAAACGGCTTTCGTGTTCGGCCACAGCACCGAAGCGGCGGGTTTTTCTCGGTCGAGCTTCAGCATCAAGCCCCCGATCAGCAACAGATTGTCGCGAAAAACCGGAGTGGACACCACGTAGTCGGCAGTCGTAAGCAGCCGCTCTCGCCAATAGGTTTTGCCAGTTGCCGGGTCTAACGACGTGACCGCTTCATTGGTCCAGACGATCAGCTGGCGTTTGCCCCCAGCAGTTATGGCAATGGGTGAGCTATGCGTAGCCGTATCATCAAGTGCTTTCCATGCCGCCCTGCCGGAATGCTTGTCGAAAGCGATGACGCAGGCGTGGGGCTTGCCGCCCACCACGAGGATCAAGAGATCGCCTTCGATCAAGGGCGAAGAGTTGCACCAGACCTCGCCGTATTCCTTGCGCAGCTCTTTTTTCCAGCGCACGCCGCCCTTCAAGACGTCCAAGCAACAGAGATGGCCGACCATTCCCAAGGTGTAAACCTTGCCGGAGTTGACGACAGGCGTCGAAGTGGGCCGACCTTCGTTATTCACGGTAAAGGCCCAGTCGGGATAAGCAGCGTCGTAGGAATATGTCCAGAGTGGCTTACCAGTGGTCTCATCGAAGCAGTGGACTCGTTCCTCGGACTTGGGTTGCGCCAATTGCGAATCAGTGAGAAAGACCCGCCCTTGCGCCACCACGGGACTTGAGTATCCCCATCCGACAGGGGCACGCCAGCGGACCTTCAAGTCACCCGGCGGGAAGGACTCCAGAATGCCGGTTTCGTTCCAGACGGCATCCCGGTTCGGCCCCCGCCATTGCGGCCAGTCGTCCGCCCGCGCCGCAGCAGACAGCAGCATCGCCGAGGTGAGAGCGGCAGCCAGGACCGTCTTGGGGGAGGAGACCATTTATTACCTCACGCTACCAAAAGCAACCACGCGCCACGCAATCCCTCACCGCTCGTGAAGTCGATACGGCGCCTTCAAGAACCACGCCGTCTATTGCTTCAGCCGGCAGCGAACTTTTGGATCCGGGCGTTCATCGTGTCCGCGACGTACAGGCAGTCGCGGCTGTCCAACGCCAGCCCGTGCGGCAGGCGGAAGCGGCCGGCCTCCTTGCCCTCCCCGCCCACGGCGCGCAGGTACTTCCCCGCGTTCGTGAACTGCTGGACGCGGTTGTTGGTGGCACTGACCCAGACCCGGTCCTGCCGGTCCACGCACAGCGCGATCGGGCCGCCGGTGCTCGGTTTACCGTTCTTGTCGAGCGGAGGAGGCCCGAACCCGCCGGGTTTGTCGCTGTCGCTGCCCCAGAACGCGAGGAGCTTTCCCTCCGGTGTGAACTTCTGGATGCGGTTAAGCGCCGCATCAGTGGTATAGACGTTGCCGGCACGGTCGAAGGCCACGAACTGCGGCCCGGCGAAGCGGCCCCCGGCAGGCTGGCCGCCGCCGAACTGTCCCGGCTCTTTGCCATGCTTCCCCCACTTGCCGACGCGGCTGTTCCCCTGATCGGGCACATACAGCAGGCCATCCGGCCCGAGCGCAATAGAACCCGGAAGCTGGAACTCTCCGTCTCCCGTGCCCTTCCGGCCCCATTCGCGCAAGAGCTTTCCCGACGGCGAGTAGGCCGCTACCTTGTTGCTGTTC
>Ga0066710_100003806_pt1 | contig 13041 bp, 10 predicted proteins | sample GraSoiAngelo_159_FD_79666 | JGI IMG/M metagenome (GOLD analysis project Ga0066710, IMG submission 79666) | Grasslands soil microbial communities from the Angelo Coastal Reserve, California, USA - 14_1009_16_40cm | ecosystem: Environmental > Terrestrial > Soil > Grasslands | place: USA...
CAAATCGGCGGATAGTCGACCGCCGCGTCGCCGTCGGTGCCGTGATCGTCGACGGCATGTCCGAGCTTCGTGAGTGTCTGCTTGAGATGTTCCTTCAGCGCGAAGCCCGCATGGTCGGCGCCGATGGCGATTCGCACGAGCAGCGATTGTACTATACGGTTTCACACAGCTATCGGCTCTCAGCTCTCAGCTGTCAGCTGATTCACACAGCTATCGGCTCTCAGCTGATAGCCGATAGCTGAAAGCTGATAGCTGTGATGCCGAGCGTCGTCATTTCCGCGCGCGGTGAAGAGCGTCTGCACGGCGGCCATCCGTGGATCTATCGCGCCGATGTCGCCGACGTGCAGGCGTCGGCCGGCGACATCGTGCAGGTGCGCAGCCGGCGCGGCGGCCGTCCGCTCGGCAGCGCGCTGTTCAGCGATCGATCTCAGATTTCGCTGCGGATGCTGGCGTACGGCGATCACGTTGCCGACGAAACGCTCGTGCGCCGGCGCCTCGACGCGGCCATCCGGTTTCGCGCGTCGCTCGAAATCGACGCGACCGCCTATCGCCTCGTTCATGGCGAGGCGGATCTCCTTCCGTCGCTCATCGTCGATCGATACGGTGAGCAGCTGGTCGTGCAGGCGCTGTCCCAGGGGATGGATCGACTGCTGCCGGTCGTCGTCTCGACGCTCGAGGAGCTCCTTCATCCGAAAGGCATCCTCGCGCGAAACGATCCGCGCGCGCGTCAGCTCGAAGGGCTCGAACAGCGGGTCGAGGTGCTCGCCGGCGACGTGCCGGAGACGGTCATGGTGACGGAAGTCGGAATCGACTACGACGTCGATCTTCGACGGGGACAGAAGACGGGGCTGTTTCTCGATCAACGCGAGAACCGCGCGGCCGCGTCGGCATACGCGCGGGGCCGGCTGCTCGACTGTTTCAGCTACAACGGCGGATTCGCGCTCGTGCTCGGACGGCGCAGCCAGGAGACGATTGCGATCGACGTGTCGGAAGACGCGGTGGCGCGCGTCCGGCAGAATGCCGAGCGGAATGGCGTCGCCATCGACGCGCGCGTCGGCAACGTGTTCGACGAGCTCCGCGGCTTCGAACGGACCGGCGAGCGGTTCGATACGATCGTGCTCGATCCGCCGGCGTTCGCGAAGAACAAGGCGGCGGTCGCCGGCGCGCTGGCCGGCTACAAGGAGATCAACCTGCGCGCGCTGAAGCTGCTCAATCCCGGCGGCACGCTCGTCACGTGCAGCTGTTCGTACAACGTCAACGAGGCGATGTTCGCCGAAATCGTCTACGATGCGGCCGTCGACGCGCAGACGCACGTCACCGTCGTCGAGAAGCGGATGCAGGGGCGCGACCATCCGGTGATGCTCGGCGTTCCCGAAACGTACTATTTGAAATGCTTCATCCTACGAAAGCTCGCGTGAAGCGCGAGCTGGCCAGGCTGGCGCGCTCGGTCGGCGAGTTCGACGCGAGCCGCTATTTCCGCGGCCCTCGCGATCTCGCGTTCTACAACGTCGGCACGCCGGCCATGCGCGCGCTGGCGCGATCGATCTACGCCGCCAACGCCGACACCTGGTCGATCGACGACGCGATGGCGCTCGCCAACGCGCTGGTGGCCGATCGATATCTCGAGGCGAAGTCGATCGGTATCGAGATCGTCGCACGCTACAAGCGCGACTTCTCGCCGCGCCAGCTGCCGACGTGGAAGCGATGGCTGGCGGAAAACCGTTCGGCGAACTGGGCGACCACCGACGGCATCTGCGGGTGCCTGATCGGTCCGCTGCTCGTCAAACATCCGGAGCTGGCCGACGGGATGCGGGCGTGGTCGCGTCATCGGAACATGTGGGTCCGCCGGGCGTCCATCGTGGGTCTGATCCCGCTGGCGCGCCGCGGCGTCGCGCTCGACATCGCGTACGACGTCGCGAAGACGCTGCATCGCGACCAGGAAGATCTCGTTCAGAAGGCCGTTGGCTGGACGCTGCGCGAGGCCGGCAAAGCCGATCCGGCGCGACTCGAGCGCTACCTGCGCGCGAACGGGCCGTCCATTCCGCGGACGACCGTCCGCTATGCGATCGAGCGCTTCGATGAGAAGAAGCGCCGCGAGCTGCTGTCCGTGACGATCGGTTCCGGATACGCGCGAGCGCAACCGCGCGACCCGTCGACCCTTCGCGAGCCTCAGGGTCGGGGCGGGGCCCCGCGGCAAATGAACGAAGACAGGTTCAAACACAAACCGCGGATCGAGAAGCTCGGTGTCAAGGCGGGCGCACGCGTGGCGCTGATTGCCGTCGGCGACAAGGACTTCTCGCAGCAGGTCCGGCGCGTCGCCGAGGATGTGACGATCGGCCGCGCGCCGGCCGGGTGCGACATCATCTTTTTCGGCGCGGTCAGCGCGAAGGAGCTCGTCCGGCTCGCGACGCTGAAGACGTGGATGAAGCCGAACGGCGCTCTGTGGGTCATCCGTCCGAAGGGACGGCCGGAAATCTCCGAGCGCGCCGTGATGGACGCGGGCAAAGCGGCGGGTCTCGTCGACGTGAAGGTCGTCAGCTTTTCCGAGACGCACACCGCGGAGAAGTTCGTGATTCCGCTGGCGGCGAGGTGAGCTCGCGGCATTCATTCAAAAACAGATAATCCGAAACCGGACATAACCTTACGCAGTTTCCGATGACCGCGTGGACGCCTCACGGGCGCGGCCTCATGGTGCGTCGCTCGATGTCGAGCTCGCACACACCTCTCAGATCGTAGCGCTCGATCCACCGCGCCACCTCACTCTCGTAATCGGAGTCGGACGGATTGCTCAGACGCCATCCCTCCGGAGTCCACGCGCTGTACCCGTTCAGCGTCGGGATCGAGTGGTTCAGCGCCACGAACATCGAATCGATGTCGTACATCGTCCAATCGGCATTCAGCCGCCGTCCGTACGCCTGCGACGCGCGCGCAATGAAGAAGGAACGACAGGCGGGATCGGCTTCGATTGGAGCCTCGACCCAGCGGTCATAGGTTTCGTTGGGACGCAGGAAATCGAACACGACGCGGTTCGGCTCCGCGATCAGGAGAACGAACAGGAGCAGCGCCGCCGACACACGCAGGCCGGAGTTCCTCGGCATCCGAGTCAGGAACAGACCTGCCGCGAGCACGGCGGCGAGCTCGTAGAGATAGATGATTCGTTTGGGATCGCGTACGGCGTCGAGGCCTGGCAGCGGCCGGAAAACCGTCGTCCAGATCGAGAAATCACCAAACCTGATCGGGATGACCAGGACGACCAGCGAGAAGACGAGGAGCCACAGCATCAAACGTCGAGCGGTCTTGTCCGCCTCGAACGCGGGGATCCACGTCAGCACCGCCGACACGAACACGAAGGTGAACGTCCGGACGCTGTCGTACGCGCCGAGGCTTCGTATCAGGTCCACAGGACGGCGCCAGTGGAACGACCCGCGCGACACCAGCTCACGTATCACCTGATCTTCTGAAAAGGCGGGATGCTCGCGGTAGGCCGGAAGGTAAAGCCACATGAAGATCAGAGCGCCCGCCGTTGCGCCGACGGCGAACGGAACCAGCCATCGTCTGGCTGTCAGTTCCGCGACAACTGGCGGTCGTGCGACGACCGCCAGCGGCACGAAGCCGAGAAGCGCCACCAGCAGCGCGAGCGCGCCGGTGTAGAAGTCCTGCGTGAAGAGGAGCGTCGAGAGCAGTCCCGACAGCGAGGCGAGAACGGCCCGCGGACCGGCGGCGGACGTCCGTTGCGACACGAAAACGAGCAGCAGGATTGGCGGGATCAGGAATACCGATCCGCGCTGCGACCAGACGCCCATGAGGCCGCTCAAGACGTTGCGTGATGTGAGAAAGAACGCGCTCAGGAGGAGTGCCTCGACGAACGAAAGGCGGAACGCAAGCCGGAGCACCAGGTACAGCGAGACAACGCCGATCTCCAGCACGACGAACAGCATCAGACCGTACGACTGAAACGGATGGAAGAACGGTCTGAGCACGACGTAGAAGGGCGCGTACAAGACGAGACCGTGCGAGTAGCCGAGGGTTCCTCGAATCGGCGCGAACATCGGCGGCGACGAAGGATCGGTGAATGTGCTGAGGCTGCGGTACCAATGCTCCAGGAGGAAATTGATGAAATACGGATCGATCCAGTCGCCGAGACCCCTCGTCCAGAATGTCCGGCGAGCGAGCTGGAAGGCCGAACCGAGGTAGTACGCCGACAGAACGAAGACGGGCACCGTCGTCGCGAACGAACCCTTCGCGTGGATCACGGGGCGACCGGCACGACCATCGGGATGATGCGGGCGCCGGCCAGATGCCGCGATCGGTCGTCCACTGAATAGACCCGCACGTTCGAGAGCCCGTAGTACTCGATTGCCGGCGGCCAGTCCACCTTCCCGATCGGGCTCGTGCGTCCGAATCGCGCGCGGAACTCACGTTCCTCCCAATGCTCGAGCAGAACGTACGGCGCGTAGCCGCGCGCGCGCATGACGTCCATCGCCGAATCGAGCCGCTCGGGCTCGATGTAATCCCAGCGCAGCGTCGGACGTCCGCTGTACAAGCGCACGCTGCCGCTGTGGATCACGGTCAGCACCACCGCGTTCGGCGCCAGGCGATGGCGGATGAATTCGCCGACCGCGGCGTAGCGGCCTTCGGCGCGTCCGATGTCGAATACGTTCAGCCGGTCGGCTTTCACGAGATACCAACAGGGCAGGAGGAGGCAAACGAGAAACGAGGCCGCGCCGCGCGTGCTGAGCGGCAAGCGTTCCAGTCCGCTGACGAGAACCGCGGACGTCAGGATGAACAGGAGCGGAATGGCCGGCAGCAGGAATCGAAGAAAGGTCCAATGGTCGAACACCGCGTAAAAGAGGTACGACAGCACGACGAGGACAATGAACGCGTACATCGCGGCCGCATGCCTGATGCGTGCCGCCAGCGGCGCCGCGAACGCAAGAAGAACGATCGGCGTATGAAGATCGAGCAGCCACCCTGCATAGTTGCGCAGGTTCGGCGTGATGTTCCTCCACTCGTACAACGTGCTCACAGGGCCATACCCGGATCGCAGCGGCGACCCGTACCACACGGCGTTCAAGACCGCCACCGCCGCACATGCCGGAGCGAGCCCGCATATGAATAATGATGCGCGGCCGAGCCGCGGGCGCCGCGCGGCGGCGACAATCAGGAGCACCGCGGCGAGCACGACGAGATTCGGCCGCGTAACGATGGCAGCCGACGCAGCGAGTCCTGCCGCCAATGCCGTCACATTTCCCGAACCGAGCGCGAACAGCCACGCGAGCAGCCACCACGCCGTGGCGGGAACGTCGCTCATCGGCTCGAGCGACTGAAAGACGAAAATCGGACTGAAGGCGCAGAGCACGGCCGCGATCATCGCTGTCCGACGTCCGGCGAGGCGCGCGCCGATCAGATACGTGAGCCACACGGACAGTCCGGCGAGAAGCGGCACGACGAAGTACACGGCGTCGTCGCCGCCAAGTCGCGATGCGATCGCCATCGCGATCGGCAATCCCGCCGGGTACGTCGGAATCATCACGCCCGGAGTCGGCCCGAGGTCGTATCCGAGCGGCACAACGGCGCGTCCGAGCGTCGGCGCAAGCGCGGCGAACGGATCGCGCCACACCACGTGCCCGGACGCCCACAGGCGCGCCTGCGACACGTAGCCGAATGCGTCGGACCCGCCGGCCGCTCTGATCCCGTACTCGATCGCGATCGTCGCCGACGCCAACGCGGCGATGACGGCGATCGATCCGGACCAGCGCTCGAGCGCGTACCAACTCGCCGCGTGTCCCGACCTCCAATCGTGCAGCCAGAACGCCGCGACCGCGAAGACGACGCCGTTGCGAAACGGCTTGTACGTTTCCCACGATGAAACGCGGACGCCCAGAACGCGCCACGAAAAACCGCCGACGGTCAGGTCCCAGATGACGACGGCGCAGCTGATCGCGGCGAGCGCGATCAGCGCGGCTTCGACTTTCCGCCAGCGAGTGTGGCGGGTCCGCCACGCGCCGGCCGCGTCGTGTGATTCTGTCGCCACGTTTTCCATTCGTTCGGTTCTGGAACGGACCAGCCGTGCAAACGAAGTACCGCGTGTTATAGTCCCAGATGCCGCCAGGGGTATCCCGTCATTCGGGATTGAGACCACACCCTTGGAACCTGACCCGCTGCGCGCGACGCGCGACGGCGGGTCCGCCGACCGCCGTCGCGCAAGGCTATGGCGGTCCGCCGAAGCGATCCGCGAAGATGAAGCCTTCAGCGGAGGCGGATCCGGTTCATACCGGCGGAGGGAGTGCGGAATGTTCGACTTTTCGACAGCCTTTCCCAACTCACAGAAGACGTACATCGACGGCCCGCAAGGCGTACGTGTCCCGATGCGCGAGATCGCCCTCGAGGGCGGCGCATCCTCGATTCGGGTGTACGACCCGAGCGGCCCGCAGGACCTCGACGTCTCGCGCGGACTGCCGAAGCTGCGCGAGCCGTGGGTGAAGACGCGTTCGGGCTGCGTGACGCAGCTGCACTACGCGCGCAAGGGCGAGATCACGCCGGAGATGGAATTCATCGCGATCCGCGAAGGATTGCCGGCGGAATTCGTCCGCGACGAGGTGGCGCGCCGGCGCGCGATCATTCCGTCCAACATCCGGCATCCCGAGCTCGAGCCGATGATCATCGGCCGCAACTTCCTCGTGAAGATCAACGCCAACATCGGCAACTCCGCGGTGTCGTCGTCGATCGAGGAAGAAGTCGAGAAGCTGCACTGGGCGACGCTCTGGGGCGCGGACACCGTGATGGATCTGTCGACCGGGAAGAACATCCACGAGACGCGCGAGTGGATCATCCGCAACTCGCCGGTCCCGATCGGCACGGTGCCGATCTATCAGGCGCTCGAAAAAGTTGGCGGACGTCCGGAAGATCTCACGTGGGAGATCTACCGCGACACCCTGATCGAACAGTGCGAGCAGGGTGTCGACTACTTCACGGTCCATGCCGGCGTGCTGCTGCGCTACATCCCGATGACCGCCTTTCGCGTCACCGGCATCGTGTCGCGCGGCGGCTCGATCATGGCGAAATGGTGCCTCGCGCATCATCAGGAGAACTTCACCTACACGCATTTCCGCGACATCTGCGACATCATGCGCGCGTACGACGTCTCCTTCTCGCTCGGCGACGGCCTGCGTCCCGGATCGATCGCCGACGCGAACGACGAAGCGCAGTTCGCCGAGTTGAAGACGCAGGGCGAGCTCAATCGCGTTGCGTGGGAGTTCGACGTGCAGGTGATGAACGAGGGGCCGGGCCACATCCCCATGCATCTCATCAAGGAGAACATGGAAAAGCAGCTGGAGTGGTGCGAAGAGGCGCCGTTCTACACGCTGGGTCCGCTGACGACCGACATCGCACCGGGGTACGACCACATCACCTCCGCGATCGGCGCGGCGATGATCGGCTGGTACGGCACCGCGATGCTGTGCTACGTCACGCCCAAAGAGCACCTCGGCCTTCCGGACAAGGACGACGTGAAGGCGGGCGTCATTGCGTACAAGATTGCCGCGCACGCCGCCGATCTCGCGAAAGGGCATCCGCGCGCGCGCGAATGGGACGACGCGCTCTCGAAGGCGCGGTTCGAGTTCAGGTGGCAGGATCAGTTCAACCTGGCGCTCGACCCGGTGACGGCCCGCGCGTTCCACGACGAGACGCTCCCGGCCGACGGCGCGAAGGTCGCGCACTTCTGCTCGATGTGCGGACCGAAGTTCTGCTCGATGGAGCTCACACAGCAGGTCCGCGAGTACGCCAAGCAGGGGATGGAAGAGAAATCGCTCGAGTTCAGGAAGGCCAGCGAAATCTACGTGAAGATCTGATGGCCGCGCGCGGCGTGCGCCATTTCGTCGCCGCGACCGCGGTCGTTGCGGTCGCGGCGTATATCGCGATTTACACCTTCTCTTTCGCCGACGCCCCGATTCGCTCCGACGGCTACAGCTACTACGTCTACCTGCCCGCCACCTTCATTTACGGCGATCCGTCGCTCGAGGCGCTGTCGCGCGACTGGTACGGCGGCGCCTTTCCCGATTTCACCGCTATCCGGCGGTTTCCGTCCACGGGCCGCTGGCTGGACGCGTGTCCGATCGGCGCGGCGCTTCTCATGTTTCCGTTCTTCGGCGTCGGGCATCTCCTCTCGTGGTGGTCCAACCTGCCGCGCGACGGCTTTTCGTTCTACTACCAACATGCGGCCGGCCTGGCAGGCGTCACGTACTTTCTCTGCGGTCTCGCGATCGTGCGCTCGATGCTGCGGCAGCGATTCAGCGAAGGTGTCGCGCTCGCGACGCTGGTCGCGCTGACGTGGGGCACGAACCTGTTTCACTACGGCACGTTCGATGCGACGTTCAGCCACGCGTCTTCTTTCTTCTTAATCTGCGGCTGGATCGCTCTGGTCGATCGATGGTGGGAGCGGCCGGCGGCGCTGCGCTCGGCCGCGCTCGGGGCAATGGCCGGCTTGATCGTGCTCACACGGAACCTGAACGCGATCTTCCTTCTCGTGCTGCCGCTGTACGGAATCGCGACGCTGCGCGACATGCGTCGGCGCATTGGCGTGCTCTGGCAGCGTCGTGCGGCGCTGACGCTCGCCGCGATCGTCGGGATTAGTGTGCTGCTGCCACAATTCGTGCTCTACAAGTGGACGACCGGATCGTGGATTGTGAACTCGTATCAATTGCTGAACAATCGATTCGCGTTCGGATCGCCGCAATTGGCCGCCGTTCTGTTCAGCCCGCAGAAGGGACTGTTCTTCTGGTCGCCGCTGCTGCTGCTCGCCGTCGTCGGCGCCTTCGTCGCGCGCGGCTGGGCGCGAGGACTCGTTGCCGCCGCGGCGATCGTGTTCGGCCTTCAGGCCTACATCGTCGCGAGCTGGAGCGATTGGCAGCTTGGCGGCAGTTACGGCAGCCGTGCTTTCACTGACGGACTCGGTCTGGCCGCGCCGTTCGTCGCAGCGTGTTTCGAATGGGCCGCCGCGCGCCGTCACGCGCATACGCTTATCGCCGGGTTCGCCGCGGTCGCCGTGCTCCTCTCAGTCGTCCAGATGGTTCAGTACTGGAACGGCATCATTCCGTTCGCCGGCACGACGTGGGCGCAATACCGGTCGCTGTTCCTGCGGCTGCGATGAGCGCGCGCGCCATACGCCGGACGGCGATCGCGGTCGCGATGCTGGCCGCCGTCCTGTACCTTCGCGATCCGCCGTGGGCCGGCCGGATGACGTCGGGTCTGCGGTCGTGGGAAGAGGATCCGCCCGGCACACGCTTCCGCTGGACGTTCGGCCGCGCGACGTTTTTCATCCCGGCAGACGCGACCGCGATGACGTTGCCGCTGCGCTCGGTATTTCCCGGACCCGACGGCGCAGCGGTCGCGGTCGACGTCCGTGTCGACGATCGATGGCTCGCGACGATCCAGCTCACCGAGCCGGACGCGTGGGTTCGTCCGCTGCTGCCGATCGGACGACGGCCGACGAATCGACGCTATCGGCGCGTGGATTTGCGAATCAGCCGCGTGGTGCCGCCGTTCATGCTCGGCGTCATGACGGGCGACGTCCTCCTCGAGGGATCTACCGTACGGTCGCTGGCACGATCTGAATGACCGTCGGAAAGCGTGCCGGCGCGCCGCCGGGTTTCGGGTTCGGATACCCCTGCGATACTTCGGACTGATAATCCTTGACCGTGACGCCCGGCGGAAACGCCATCGTGTCCTCGTTGTACTTGCCGACGTCGAATTCGTGCGTCGCCGGCGTGTCGTACACGAGCTCGCCCTTCTGCTTGAGCGCTGCGCGGTAATAGACGACGACGTCGACAAACGGCGCCGCGGATCCGAAGATGTAATATCGCTGGCCGCGTCCCGCGTCATAGGAGGCGAGGAACTGTGAGCCCGGATAGATCGGCACACCGAGCGTCGCTTCAGTCGGCGTCCCTTCAGCTGCAGCCGGCTGCGGCTGGCGCGGCGCCGGCTGCGTTACCGGCGGCGGCGCCTGAGGCGGCGCGCCCGGTCGCGGAAACGGCTGCGGCACCGGCGGCTGCTGCGCGAGCACAGTCAATGGGAAGAGCACCCAGAACAGGATCGACGGGAAACGGGCACGCATAGCGTTACTGCGCTCCAATGAGCCGATTATACGACCTGCAGAATTTCTGTCGCGGCGAGCGCGAGTGGCTGCTCGAGACGATCGAAACGCTCGTGCGCCTCGAATCGCCGACCACCGACAAGGCGGCAGTCGATCGCTGCGGCGCCGAGCTCGCCGCGCGTCTCGACGCAATCGGCGGCCGCGTCACGACGCTGCCGCGCACCGAGCGGGGCGATCATCTGCGCGTCGAGTTCGATCACGCGGTCGATCCGGCTGACGGCGGACGTCACGCGCGTCACGAACGGACGCGCCAGATCCTGCTCCTCGGTCATTTCGACACGGTCTGGCCCGTCGGCCAGCTCGACCGGATGCCGCTCGCGCGCATCGACGGGCGGCTGCACGGTCCGGGCGTCTTCGATATGAAGGCGGGCATCGCCATCGGCATGCTCGCGAGCCGCGCGCTCTTCGAGACCGGCGCGCCTCCGGCGCATCGCCTCGTGATGCTATGGACCAGCGACGAGGAGATTGGCAGCGCCACATCGCGGACGGCGATCGAGGACGAAGCGCGCCGCAGCGATGTCGTCTTCGTGCTCGAGCCGTCGTTGCCGGGCGGCGCGCTGAAAACGGCGCGCAAGGGATGCGGCAGCTACGAGGTGATCGTCCGCGGCATCGCGGCGCATGCCGGCATCGAACCGGAAAAGGGCGCGAGCGCAGTGCAGGAGCTCGCGCATCAGATCCTGCGCATCAACGCGCTGCAGGACCTGGGTCGAGGCGTCTCGGTCAACGTCGTACAAGTGAGCGGCGGCCTGCGGTCGAACGTCATCCCGGACCAGGCCCGCGCGGTCGTCGACGTGCGCGCATCGGACGCGGCGGCGGCAGCCGAGGTGGAGGCGGCGTTCCTGGAACTGTCGCCGATCGATCCGAGGACTCAGGTGGAAGCGCGCGGCGGATTCGATCGACCGCCGCTCGAACGCACCGACAAAGTTGTGACGCTGTTCCGGCAGGCGCGCGCGGTCGCCCGTCAGCTGGGTCAGGATCTGGCCGAAGGAGCGACCGGCGGCGGGTCCGACGGAAACTTTACGGCCGCGCTCGGCGTCCCAACACTTGACGGACTCGGCGCCCTCGGGGATGGCGCGCACGCCCTCCACGAACACGTCATCATCGACGCGCTTCCGGATCGAGCGGCTTTAGTGGCCGGCTTGATAGGGACGCTTGGCGAACGGCATACTTGATTCATGGCGAACACAGTCAAAACAACGTTGCTGCTCGGTGTCATGACCGGGCTCTTTCTGCTCGTCGGCGAGCTGATTGGCGGCGGACAGGGCCTTGTCGTCGGCTTCCTGTTCGCCGTCGTGACGAACTTCGTCTCGTACTTCTGGTCCGACAAGATCGTCCTGCGCAGCTACGGAGCGCAGGAGGTCGGCGCGGACCATCGCTTGTACCGGATCGTGGCGCATCTCGCGCAGCGCGCCGGGCTGCCGATGCCGCGGGTGTACATCATTCCGGAGGCGTCGCCCAACGCGTTCGCCACGGGACGCAATCCGCAGCACGCGGCGGTCGCCGCCACCGAAGGCATCCTCCAGATCCTCGACGACAACGAGCTGGCAGGCGTGCTGGCGCACGAGCTCGCGCACGTCAAACACCGCGACATCCTCATCAGCTCGGTCGCGGCGACGATGGCGGGCGCCATCATCATGATCGCGCGCTTCGCCATGTTCTGGGGCGGAAGCCGCGACGATCGCGACGGCGGCAATCCGATCGCGGCGATCGCGATGATGATCCTGGCGCCGATTGCGGCGACGCTGATTCAGGCCGCCATCTCGCGCTCGCGCGAATTCGACGCGGACGCGGGCGGCGCCTCGATCACCGGCAACCCGCTCGGCCTTGCCAGCGCGCTCAGGAAGATCGAGAGCGCGTCGAAGGTGGTGCCGCTCGACGCGAATCCGGCCACGGCGCACATGTTCATCATCAAGCCGTTCTCGGTCTCCGGCCTCCTCGGTCTCTTCAGTACACATCCGCCGACCGAAGCCCGCATTGCCGCGCTAACGGAACTGTCTCGGCAGTAGGGCGGATTGTGGCCGTCTGGCCACATCGATCACGTGGCGTGCGTCTTGCTGCCTCCGTCATGCAGACGGAGGCAGACCGGTGCACGTAGACGACCTCGACATCTCACCAAGCAAGATCGGCGAAACCGCACAGCGCATCGTCGACCGGGCAATCGAAGAAGCCCGTCGGCGTGAACACGCACTGTTGACGAATGAACATCTCTTTCTCGCCTTCGCGCAGGTCGAGTGGGACATGTTCGCGGAAGTCATGCGGGACGTGGAGCTGAACCCGCACACGATTCTCCAAGCGATTGAAGAGCACCTGCACATGATGCCGTCGTTCGCGGGCCGCGAGCTGCGGGTCTCGCCGGCGACGAAGCTCGTCTTCAAGCTCGCGCTGCATCACGGGAGCCGCGCGGGACGCCAGTCGATCGAAGCGGCGGATCTGTTTTCGGCCGTTTTCGAGGAAACGCAGGGCGTCCCCGTGTCGATTCTGCGCCGTCACGGCGTCGAGCCCGAGGTGCTGGTGGGCCGGCTGAACGCGCGCATGCGCGATATGGAGCTTCGCGAAGAACGGCTGAAGAAGCGTTTCGAGCTGCCGCCGTTCCTCAAACATTTTGCGACGAACCTCAATCTGCTCGCGCGCCAGGACAAGGTGCCGCCGGTGTTCGGCCGCGACAAGGAGATCCAGCAGGTGCTGGAGATCCTGTGTCATCGCGAGCGCGCGAACTCGGTGATGTTGATCGGCGAGCCGGGCGTCGGCAAGACCGCGATTGTGGAAGGACTGGCGCGGCGCATCGAGTTCGAGCCGGAGAGCGTGCCCGTGCGGCTTCGCGACTGCCAGGTGGTCAACCTGCAGATGAACACGATGGTCGCCGGCACGATGCTGCGCGGCATGTTCGAGGA
>Ga0066710_100003807_pt1 | contig 13040 bp, 10 predicted proteins | sample GraSoiAngelo_159_FD_79666 | JGI IMG/M metagenome (GOLD analysis project Ga0066710, IMG submission 79666) | Grasslands soil microbial communities from the Angelo Coastal Reserve, California, USA - 14_1009_16_40cm | ecosystem: Environmental > Terrestrial > Soil > Grasslands | place: USA...
TGGACATCGTGACTTCGGCGAGATAGTCCATCATCAGATAGTCGACGGGACCGCCGGTGACCTGGCGGTACGGCGCTTCCAGCCAGTCACCCCAGAATCCCTGCCCTCCCGCGACCCGCACCAGCACCGGACGAGCGCTCACCGCTGTCCGCTGGCTCCGCGCGCGCCCCCCCCCGTTCCCACGGTCGTCCGCCGCGCCGCCATCGCGCCGGTCGACGTCGTCACGCGGGTTTCGATCAGCGCACTGAAACCCTCCGGCAGATCCAGCGCTGGCGGAGTCGGCAACCGCACGATGCGGCGCCCGCCGGCGACGACCGACAAGGCACCACGCTCACCGACGGGTTCGTCAGGCCCCAGAAACCGGATGCGGACCGTGCCCTTCCAGGCGTGGCCCGGGAGCCTCGCGAATGCCGGATACAGCTCCACCGTCAACGGAATGCCCCCCCCGCCCCCGCCGCCCCCGATGACCGAATCGGACAACGCGACGCCCATGCGGCCGAACGCGTAATTCACCGGCTGATTGCCGCCGCGCAGCTGTTGACCGCTCGAGTCGTACACCGTCACGGAGAGGTCCGTCATCTCGTCCCATAGATCGGGGGGAAGCTCGAGGTCCACCTCCATCCGTTTCGCCCAACGCGGCGCGCGCACCTGCAGCGACTCTGGCGGCTGGCCGCGGCCCGCGATCGCATACGTCCGCTCGGCGCCGACGAGGTGGTACTGGACCTCACCGGTCACCGTGGCTCCTTGCCCACTGAGCACACTGGAGCACTCCAGGCCGCCATTCTGCGCGGGAGCGAGCGCCACGGGACCGAGATCGGCACGCACCGTCACGGTTGACGCTGACAGGGGCGGCGCGACGACGTCCAGCTCGTACACGCCCGGGACCATGTCCTCGGCGCGGACCGTGATCGACGCGCTACCGGGGTCCTCTTTCCCGATATCGACATCCTGCGGGGCAGAGCGTGCGGGTGCGCCATCAGGCTCGTACAGCCGTACCATCGCTTGCTGGCCCTGCGAATCGGGCAACGTCACCGTCACCCGCAGCGTCGCGTCCGGCTGCGGCACGCGCAGGAAATAGCGTTGCACTCCGGCGGGCCCGATCATGCGGCGCTCATCGAACAGGACTTTCGCCGCGAGGTCCGTCGGGATGATGACCGTGTTCACCAGGGTGAATAACGGACCGGCGACCGCGTCGCGGGGATTCACCGCCGTCACGGTGCCGATGTAGACGCCGGGTGCCGTCAACGAGCTGCGATGGTAGGTGACGGGGATTTGGGTAGCGCGCGGGGCCGCATCGACGGTGTCGTCCACGCTGAGCCACGGCACATCGGCGTGCAACGCGAACTGCGCGGCGCGCAGGCCCGCGCGATGCCGAACAATGAATGTCTCGACGCTGTCCTGGCCGCCCGCGAAGCCGTTGCGGCGAAAGGCGGCCGACACCCCGGTCGTGGCGCGCACTTCATAGCTCGAGCCCTGGTGTCCGCCCTCGAGCCACTGGTAGGCGGCTTCGAGGACCGGCATGCCCGCTCCCTCATCGATCAGGCGCGCGCCATTGAATGGGCGCGCCGACACACGGAGTGCCTGGACGACGTCGGCCGCGCTCGCTCGACGGCCTTCCTGCACCAGCGCCGATGCGAGACAGCCGGCCAGTCCCGCGGCGTACGGCGTCGCCATGCTGGTGCCCACCTTGACCTCATTGCCGGTGTCCCAGCGCGGCACGGTCGAGAATGCGATTCCCGGCGCCACGATGTCCGGTTTTGCCAACTCGCCGCCGCGCGAGCTGAAGTACCCGAGCGCATCGCGGGCTGGTGGGACGCCGGGCTGCGACGGCCGGGCGAAGACGCCGGGGTACGTGGCACCGACGGTGAGCGCGAGATCGGCCGATCCGGGGAACCCCAGCGTTGAGAGCCCCGGTCCGTCGTTGCCGGCGGCAATCGCGAACACCACGTCGGGATGCGCCAGCAGGAACGCGTCCACGATCGAGTCGATGACCGCCCGACCCTCGTGCTCGTTGCCGACGCCGAAGCTCATGTTCAGCACCAGCGGCAGATTCCGCTGCGCGGCGTAGCGTGCCGCGTAGTCGATCGCGCGCATCATGCTGCCGTGTACCGTTACGCCGCCGCGCGCGTTGTTGGCGATCTTGAGCCCGATGAGCTGCGCGCCGGGGGCCACGCCGTTGAATCCCGTTACGTCATAGAGATTGTGCCCCGCCGCGATCCCGGCGACGTGTGTTCCGTGCCCCGACGTATCGAAGAAGAGGTCGAGCACAGGTGCGCTGTCCGCTTCGCTGAAGTTCGCGACGATGGTGAGCGGCTTCGTCCCCAACGCGATCGTCTCACGCCCCTGCCGATAGTCATGCAACGGCATCTCGTCCTCGAACGAGCCGTCGAGATTGGTGTCGAGGAACGCCACCCAGCCATCCGACGCCTTCACGACCACGACGGGAAACTCGTCCGTGTTGCGGCCGTTGCCGTTCACGTCGCTCGCGGGCGGCCGGCCCAGCGGCAGCTCACGGAACACGCCGCGGTACCACGTCGTCGCGGTTGTCAGCCGGCCGATCCGGGCGGCACCCTTCATTTCATTATCTGTTGGAGCTGGAAAAGCAGCGAGCGCGACACGCCCTTCACCGGAGAAGTCCCGCAGCTCGATGATCTTGGGCGCGCCCGTGCTCGTCGCAATGAGGCCGGGCACGTTCGGATCGATGCCGCTGTCGAGGATGGCGATGAGCACGCCGCGGCCGTCGTAGGTCGGATGCATGGCTTGAAAGACGTCCACGCCGGTGTTCTTCACCGGCATCAGGCCGAGCATGTAGGCGACGGCGGGATCGACGACCGGCGTCCGGCTTCCATCCGCGGCCACCGTCGTTGGGAGCGGGGGTGGTGCCGACTTCGTCGCGGGGGTGACCTTCGGACCGACGGCCTTCGTTGAGGCGCAGGCCGTCCCCAATACGAGGCCGGCAATCATGAGCGTCTTCATCATCACGTGAGACTCGGCAGCGCAAAGGCCCCGAGGTGGGGGCCGGTGAACTCAGCGCACACCTCGAGCAGAAACGCCAGCGTGTCGCGCGTTTCCTCGGGCGTAAGAATCGCATCGACAAAGCCGCGGGCGCCGGCGAACTTCGCGTCGAGCTGGTGCTCGTAATCGGCGCGCATCGCATCCACCGCGGCCGCGTTGTCCGGTCTGGAAGCGTCGGCGCCGTACACGGCCTGGATCGCCGACTCTCCCTCCATCACGCCCATGCGGCCGGTGGGCCACGACACGATGAAGTCGGGGTCGAACCCCTGCCCCGCCATCGCGTAGTAACCGGCTCCGGACGCGTGATTGACCGTGAGCACCAGCTTCGGGACGGTAGCCGTCGCCATCGCTTCGACGAAGCGCGCACCCGCTCGAATGATACCCGTATGCTCGGCCTCGGTCCCGACCATGAATCCGGAAACGTCCTGAAGGAACAGCAACGGCAGGCGCTCGCGGTCGGCGTTTTCGATGAAGTACGCCGCTTTCTCGGCGCTCTCCGTATAGATGATGCCGCCGATCCTCGGCGCCTCGGCCTTTTTCTTGCCTTTGATCACGCCGCGCGAGTTCGCGATCACCGCGACCGGGCGACCCTCGACCGCACCATGCCCGCAGATCATCTCGGGTGCGACATCCGGCTGGAACTCATCGAGCCGGCCGGCATCGAGCAGGCATTCGAACATCGCCCGGACGTCGTAGCTCATGCGGTGATCGACGGGAATCAGCTCGTACAGCGCTTTCATGTCCCGCTTTGGTGCGGGGTAGGTGCGCACCGACGGCGGTGCATGCGGCAGGCGGCCGATGTACTCGCGGATGCGTGCGATGCATTCCTGGTCGTCCTTGGCGCGGTAATGCGCGACGGCGCTGACGGAGGTGTGCGTCGTGGCACCGCCCAGCGTTTCCGCATCCACGACTTGTCCCGTGGCGCCTTTGACGAGATTCGGTCCGCCCAGTCCCATGAACGACGTGCCGTCGACCATGAAGATCACGTCGGACAATGCCGGCAGATACGCGCCCCCCGCGATGCAGGGGCCCATGACCGCGGCGATCTGCGGGACTTTGAGATAGCGGCGCATGATCGAGTTGTAGTAGAAAATCCGGGCGGCGCCGTACTGCCCCGGAAATACGCCGCCTTGATAAGGCAGGTTCACACCCGCGGAATCGACCAGGTAGACGATCGGAATGCGCTGCCGCATCGCGATCTCCTGCGCGCGCAGGATCTTCTTGATCGTCTCGGGCCACCACGACCCGGCTTTGACCGTCGCATCATTGGCCACCACGACGACCGGCCGGCCGCCCACGCGGCCGAGGCCCGTGACGACGCCGGCGGCCGGCGCCTGCCCATCGTACTGGTCCCAGGCGACGAGCAGACCGATTTCGACCCACGGACCGTCCCGGTCGAGCAGCGCGGCGGCGCGCTCGCGCGCGGTGAGCTTGCCTTGATCGTGCTGGCGCTTGATGCGCTCCGCGCCGCCGCCCTGTTCCAGACGGGCGCGCAGCTGCTGGTATTCATCGCCGAGCGTCTTGAGGCGACTCACGAACGGCCGTGCGTCGTGCGTGGTGCGTCGTGCGTGGGACTACGCCGCGACATGATCGGCGGCCCATTCCTGGATGTACTTGATCAGATCCGACGTCGGCGTACCCGGGCCGAACAGCTTGCCCGTCCCTTGCGACTCGAGCGCGCTCATGTCTTCCGGGGGGATGATGCCGCCGCCGGTCAGGAGCACGTCCTGGCGACCGGCGGCGTCGAGCAGCTTGCGGACGCGTGGGAACAACGTCAGGTGAGCCCCCGACAGGATCGACAGGCCCACGACGTCCACGTCTTCCTGGATCGCCGCCTGGGCGATCATCTCCGGGGTCTGATGCAGCCCCGTGTAGATCACTTCCATCCCGGCATCGCGCAGCGCCGCCGCGACGACTTTCGCGCCGCGGTCATGGCCGTCGAGCCCGGGCTTCGCCACCAGAATGCGGATCGGCCGGCGCCGTGCAGTCATCAAGAGCGGAAGCGCAGCAGCGCCGCGAGGCCGTCCACGACACGACGGGCTTTTTCGTCGTAGAGGACATCCACCTGCGCGCGCTGACTCAGCGCTTCTTCGATCGCCTCATCAATGCGAGGATCGTCATCGTGACCGTCGGCCAGCAGCGTGCGCACCTGTCCCCGCGTGAGCGCCTTCAGCGTCAGGTCGGGCCCGTTGACGGCCCAGCCCCGCGGCACGCCGTCCTTGACCGCGTCGGCGTGGGCGCGTTCCCAGGCGCGCTCCCGCTCTTCCCGGAGCACCAGCGTCGCCTCCTGCACCTCGGCGGGCGTCGCGTTCTTGGGGTTCAGCTTCACCACGCCGAGCACGAGGTCGTGGACATAGCTGTGAAGGTGCGGAATCACCGCGCCGGCGTCCACACCCACGCTGCCCAGGACGATGCCGGCGAGCGGCTTGCTGCGGTTGACCTGAAAGACACGGTCCGCGATCTGCGCGTAGAGCCGCTGCTTCTCGGTGCGGATGCGCATGTGATAGTTGTGTTCGCCGGCGCTGCCGGACGGCGTTCCGCCGCGTGCCATGACCTGGCGTTGCGTGCCGCCGTGGAATTTGCTCGCGCGCGACGACTCGATCCCCGCGAGCCCCACCAGCTCCACGCAATCGTACGCCGTCACCTCGAAAAAGCGCGCGGCCGTCCGATCGTAGACGACGGCGAGGATGGTGCCGAATTCCTCTTCGAGCACCAGCAGCTCGCGCACGAGTGGCTCGTGCGTGACGGCCAGCCGCGAGCGATGCACGTGCGGCAGTGGGATCGCCTCGAACAAGCCGAGCTGCCGCGACGCGAAGATCGCGATCGCGCGGGCGCTCGGCAGGTGGCTGGGCTCCTCCAGATAATCGAGGACCTCACGGAGCGCGGCGGAGATGACCTCGCGATCCTGATGCGTGAGTGCCTGGCGCGCGAGCGCCGCTTCGCTTTCGCGCACGCGGTTCTTCATCTTGATCAGGTACTTACCGCGGCTGCGGTCGCGCGGCTCGAGCTTGAGGTAGCACGTCACCACCCAGTGGCTGCCGGGTTGTACGGCAACGAGCCGTGCAATCGCGGCGTGGGCGTCCTGCTCGGTAATTGCGGCGGGCAGTACGTTCATGGCTAGAAGAACACCGGTTCGCGGTAGGCTCCCCACACACGCTCCAGCGCGTGACGGATCTCGTAGAGCGTGGCGTAGGCGCGGGCACAATCCAACATGGGACCGATGACGTTGTGATCCGACTCCGCCGCCTGTCGCAACGCCTCGAGGCGGCGCTCCACCAATTCGGTGTCTCGCTCGGCGCGCACGCGCGCCAGGCGCTGCCGCTGCTGCTCCTCGGCATCGTTCGACACCTTCAGAATCTCGACCGGGTGATCGTCATCGGACAGGAATTCGTTGACGCCCACGATGACCTTTTCCCCCAGCTCCACCTGACGCTGGAAGGCGGCGGCCGACTGGGCAATCTGGCGCTGAAACCAGCCCGTCTCGATCCCCCGGACGACCCCGCCGATCGAGGCAATCTCGGCGAACAGTGCCTCCGCCTCCTGCTCCAGCTGATCGGTGAGCGCCTCGATGAAGTACGCGCCTCCCAGCGGATCGATGACCTCGGCGATGCCGGTTTCGTGCGCCAGAATCTGCTGCGTGCGCAGCGCGACCTGCACCGATTGCTCGGTCGGCAGCGCGAGCGTCTCGTCCAGGGAATTCGTGTGCAGCGACTGGGTACCGCCGAGCACGGCGGCGAGAGCCTGATAGGCGACGCGGACGATGTTGTTGAGCGGTTGCTGGGCGGTGAGCGTGACACCCGCCGTCTGGCTGTGGAACCGCATCATCCAGGACCGCGCTTGCCTGGCCTTGTAGCGCTCGCGCATGTGACGCGCCCAGATGCGCCGCGCCGCCCGCAGCTTCGCGATCTCTTCGAAGAAGTCGTTGTGAATGTCCCAGAAGAAGGAAAGGCGCGCGGCGAACGAATCGATGTCGAGCCCCCGGGCGACGCCCCGCTCCACGTACGTGAAGCCGTTGGCGAGGGTGAACGCCAGCTCCTGGGCCGCCGTGGCGCCCGCTTCGCGGATGTGATAGCCCGAGATCGAGATCGTATTCCACAGCGGCGTATGCTTCGCGCCCCACTCGAACATGTCGACGATGACCTTGAGCGCCGGCTCGACCGGATACACCCACGCGTGCTGGGCCATGTACTCCTTCAGAATGTCGTTCTGCACCGTGCCGCGGAGCTTCGCGATCGGGACGCCCTGCTGTTCGGCGGCGGCGACGTAGAAACAGAACAGAATGGCGGCCGGGCCATTGATCGTCATGGACGTCGAGACCTGATCGAGCGGGATCCCGGCGAACAGGGTCTCCATGTCGGCCAGCGACGAGATCGCCACGCCGCACTTGCCGACTTCCCCCTCGGAGCGGGGATGATCGGAGTCGTAGCCCATCAAGGTGGGAAAGTCGAACGCGACGGAGAGGCCGGTCTGGCCATGCTCGAGCAGGAATTTGTAGCGGCGGTTCGTGTCGGTCGCGCTGCCGAAGCCGGCAAACTGACGCATCGTCCACAGCTTGCCGTGGTACATCGTCGGATGAATGCCGCGCGTGAACGGATACTCACCAGGCCGCCCCAGCTGCCGCTCCACGTCGTAGCCGTTGAGATCGGCCGGCGTGTAGACCGGCTTTTTCTGGATGGTCATTTGCCGTTCCTCACTTGCTCCAGGACCTCCGCCGCGACGTCATACGGGCTGCGTGTCCCGGCGGCGACATCATCGAGCCGCCGTGCCAGCAGGTCTTCCGCCTGTGTCGCGTCCCATACCCATTGACGGATGGCGCGGTTCACGACCGCCCGCGTGCGGGTGGCCAGACGTCGTTTTCTGCGTTCTTCGAGTTTGCCGCTTTTCATCAAGTGTTCGTAGTGGCGATCAAGGGCACCGATGAGCTCGCCGATCCCCTCACCCTTCGAAGCCACGGTCGTTAGGACAGGAGGCTCCCACGAGTCGGCAGTTGCCGCCGCCTCACCTCGCCGCCCTGCGCCGCCCTTCGCCGCGATTGGTCCGTGATGCGGTTTGACATTGACGAACGCATTGCCCCGCCGGATCCCCAGCATCACTTCCACTTCCTGCTTCAACTTATCCGCCCCCGCGCGATCGCTCTTGTTGATCACATACAGCTCGGCGATCTCCATGACCCCGGCCTTGAGCGTCTGGATGCCGTCACCCGACTCGGGGACGAGCACCAGCACCGTCGTCTCGGCGGTGGCAGCGACGTCCAATTCGGTCTGGCCCACTCCGACCGTTTCGATGAGAATGCGATCGAACCCGAAGGCCTCGAGCACGTCCGCGACCTCTTCGGTCGTGGTGGCGAGACCACCCTGGGCGCCGCGCGTCGCCATCGACCGGATGAAGACGCCCGGATCGAGACTCACCGACTCCATCCGGATCCGGTCGCCGAGCAGCGCGCCACCCGTGAACGGGCTGGTGGGGTCCACCGCGATGACTGCGACTTTGAGGCCACGCTCGCGATAAGCGCGGACCAGCTGCTCGGTGAGGGTGCTCTTTCCCGCTCCGGGCGGCCCGGTGATGCCGATGCGTTGGGTGTTTCCCTTCCCGATCTTCGCATGGAGCTCCGACAACACGCGCTCGAAGCCCTCGCGCTGGTTCTCGACGAGGCTGATGGCACGGGCGAGGGCGGCGGTGTCACCGCGTGCCAGCCCTTCGAGCACCGAATCGAGTTCCATGTCTAAGGATAACGATGGCGTGCGCGTCACAGGAGGGTTCCGCGCAAGATCACGCTCGCCACGGAGAAGTAAATGACCAAGCCGGTGACGTCGACGAGCGTCGCGACGAACGGCGCCGACGCGCTGGCGGGGTCGAACCCGAGCCGGCGAAGGATAAAGGGAAGCAGCGAGCCGGTGATCGTCCCGAACGTCACGACCCCGATCAGGCTTCCGAACACGGTGAGGGCGACGAGCAAATAGTGTTCGCCGTAGATGCCGGTGATCGCGTGCCACAGTGAGATGCGGAGAAAGCCAATGGCGCCGAGCACCAGCCCCAAGACGAGGCCGACCGCCAGCTCGCGGCGAATGACGCGCCACCAGTCGCGCAGCGTCACTTCGCCCAGCGCCATGGCGCGGATGACCAGCGTCGAGGCCTGCGATCCGGAGTTTCCGCCGCTCGAGATGATGAGCGGCACGAAAAGGGCGAGGATGACGGCTTTCGCGATCTCCTGCTCGAAGAACGCCATCGCGGTGGCTGTCAGCATTTCGCCGAGGAACAGGGCGGCGAGCCACCCGGCGCGCTTTCGGACCATGCGTCCGAAGGCGACTCTCAGATACGGCGCGTCGAGCGCCTCCATGCCGCCGAATTTGAGGAGGTCTTCGGTGGTCTCCGCTTCCACCACGTCGACGACGTCGTCGAACGTGATGCGCCCCAGCAGGCGGCCGCGCGCGTCGACGACCGGGACGGCGGCGACGTTGTAGCGCGCCATGAGCCGGGCAACCTCCTCCTGGTCTTGCTCTGGCTGGACCTGTACGATCGGTTGCTCCATCACGTCGCGCACCAGTCGCGCCGGCGGCGTGATGATCAGGCGCGCGACGGGCACGATACCGCGCAGGTGTGCCTGTGCGTCCACGGCGTACACCTGGTACAGCTGGCTTTCGTCTTCGTCACTCTGTTGGCGAATCGCCTCGATGGCCTCCGCGATCGTCGCGTCGTCGCGCACCGTGACCACGTTCGCGGTCATCAACCCGCCGGCCGAATCCTCCGGATACTTGAGCAGTCGCTCGACGTCGGCGCGATCGGTGATTTCCTCCAGCACCGCCTGGCGAGCGCGCGCCGGCAACTCCGCGACGAGGTCGGCGGCGTCGTCCGTCGGCATCTCATCGACGAGCTCGGCTGCGTATTCCGGCCCGACCGCGAGCAACATTTCTTCGGGATGCTCGGCCGCTTCCATCTCAGCTAGCGCGCTCGAGGCCAGCTCGATCGGCAGCTCGGAGATGACGCGCACGCGAATCGACTCATCGAGGGCGGAGAGCACATCGGCGAGATCGGATGGATGGACGTTGCGGGCTCGAGCCAGGAAGGGGTGGAGATCGTCTTGCTCGGCCAGCTCCTTCAACTCATCGAGCCTGAGGTCCGGTGCCTCGGGAACGGTCACGGTGACCCTCCCCCGAGAGCAATGGTGCGTACCGGCTCCGGCCGTACCGCCACCCGCTCGACGCGGGTGGCAGTGGCCGCGAGCACGTCGAATTCGAGTCCCTTGAAGGTGAATCGCTCGCCGGCGCGGGGAATGCGGCCCAGCGCCTGAATGAGCAGCCCACCCACCGTTTGTGCGCCGCCCCCCCCGGCCAGGGTCACGCCGAGCTTGTCGGCCAACTCCGCGGCGGACGTACTCCCTTCCACTTCCACGACGTGAGGCGCCGCGGCGGCCGACGTCGTGGGTTCGAACAGCTCGCTGACGAGATCGTTGAGCAGGTCCTCGAAGGTGACGAGTCCCGCGGTGCCGCCGAATTCGTCCAGCACGACGGCCAGGTGGCGCCCGCCGCGCTGCATCTCGAGCATCAAGTCCGCGGCCCGCATCGTCCCTGGCACGCTCAGCGGTGGCCGCACCAGAATCGGGTCCTCGGGTTGGCGGCCCAGAAGATCCAGGGTATGCGCGACCCCGACGATCTCATCCAACGAGCCGCGGTGGACGGGGTAGCGGCTATATCCGGCCTGCTGGAGCACGTGCGCCGCCTCCGCCGTGAGAATTCCCTCTGGAAACGCGACGATCGCCGTTCGCGGCGTCATCAGCTCACGCACCGGACGATCGGCGAACGCCAGTACTCCGGAGACGACCGCCATTTCGTCGGTCGTGGCCAAGGCGTCGGTATCCGCGCTCGTGAGCAGAGCCGCGAGGGTCGTGCGGGTGGACCCCTCACGCCGAGGGATGAACGGCGAGAGCACGGTCCCGACCCGTTCCATCACCGGCACCGCGCGTCCAACGAGGGGCCCCGCCCATCGCCTGCCCAGCACGCGCGGCACGAGGTACGCGGCGCCGATGAAGAGCGGCACCCCGACCATGATCGTGAAGATGCCGAGGAACGTCGGCGTCGTGGCCGCGAGCAAGGCTGGAATCGCGCCGGCCGCCAGCAGCACACCGACCGTGGTGAGCATGTTGGCGGTCGCCAGCGTGCCCCCCGGGTTTTGCAGCGCGTTCGCTGTCGCGGGAGAGCCCCGCAGCTTGTACGAGACCCAGCGCGTCAATTCATGCTGGCTGACCGCCGCCGCCGCGACCCCGACCGCCGCTGCGACGCCGGCCAGCAGCAGCCCGACGAGCAAGACCGCGAGGGCGACGCTCATCGCTTCTCGAACGAGACCTGCGTGACGCGGCGCTGTTCCACGCGCTCCACGACGACGCGATAGCCGTCCAGCGTCAGCTCGTCACCGGGGTGCGGCACGCGGCCCAGCACGGAGTACACGAGCCCCCCGACCGTCGACACTTCGGCGTGCGCGATGGTGGTGCCCAGCGCCGCCGACAGCTCGTCGAGGCTCACACGGCCGTCGACCCAGAGCCGCGCGCCATCCTGGCGAATCGCGGGTGCCGTCTCGGTATCGTGCTCGTCGCGGATCTCGCCGACGATTTCCTCGAGAATGTCTTCGCGCGTAATCAGTCCCGACGTGCCGCCGAACTCGTCGACGACGATGGCGATATGGGCGGGCGTTCCCTGGAAGGCGCGCAACTGGTTGTCGAGCGTCTTGGTTTCGGGGACGAACGCCGCCGGCCGTACCAGCGTCTGCCAACGGGTGCCCGGCTCCGCGAGGCCCATCGCGATCGGCACGAGGTCCTTTCCGAACACCACGCCCGCGACGTTGTCGGGTGAGCCGTCGAGCACCGGCAGCCGGGTGTGCTGGCTCTGCCGGAAAGCGTCCAACACTTCTTCGGTCGATGCCGAAATGTCGACGGCCGTCATGTCGAGGCGCGGCGTCATCACCTCGTCCACGGTCGTATCGGCCAGCGTGAAGACGCCGAGCAGCATGTCGCGCTGCGCAACGCCGAGATCGGGTTGCAGCGGCCGCGGCGTTTCCACGAGCGTGTGCAAGCCCCGATCGGCCCAGGCGAGCAGCCACAGCAAGGGGCCGAACGGGGCCAGGGTACGGCGGGCGAGCGGCAAAGCGGCTTCGGACAGCTCCGGCGCGATGCGCGCGATGCTGCGCGGTAGCGCGTCACCGACGATGAACAGGAGCAGCGTACCCAGCAACAGCGTCAGCAATCCTTCCGCCCAGGGCCTGGTCCACCATGCCACCGCGTTCGCGGTGGCGACGGCGCCCAGGACGAGCAGCGCCAGGCGCGCGATATGGAGGGCGCGATGCAGCGGGACACGACGCTCCGCCGCGATCGGCGGCGCATCACCCAGCGTGTGGAGTGCTTCGCCGACCGCGGCCTCCTCACCCAGGGCGAGCAGCGCGGCCCACACGCCGGCGCTGATGGCGACGACGAGCCCGATGACGCGCAAGGCCGCTTCAGTGGGCATTAAGCGACGAGTCGCTTTACGTAGCGTTCTTGCAGGCGCCACATCCGCGATCGCGTGCGCCCCACGCCTGCGGGGTGATCGTATCCCAGCACATGGAGCGTACCGTGCACCGCGAGCCGGATCAGCTCCTCGTGTAACCCCGCGCCGTTTTGTGCCGCGCGCGCCGCGGCCGCCGGGCAGATGTAGACGTCACCCAGCAGTCGCCCGTCCGGCTGCGGCAGACTGTACGCGATCACGTCGGTCAGACCCCGGCGGCGCCCCCTCGTCGCGCGGCGGTTGGCCCGCCGCATCGCCCCCGGGGACAGCAGCGTGATATCGATGTGCGACCGTGCCGACGCGCGTTCCCACGCCAGCACCCGCTTTGCGATCCGCATCAGCGCCCCGCGGTCAGCGCGACGTGCGCGCGGTTTCCGGGGGAGGCTGCCACGCCGCACCAATGCCGCCACTGGACTCCGGGTAATCAATGCGATTGTGATACATGCCGCTCAACACCACAAGAAAGGCGGCCTTCACTTGTTCGATCTGCTGTAA
>Ga0066710_100003808_pt1 | contig 13040 bp, 12 predicted proteins | sample GraSoiAngelo_159_FD_79666 | JGI IMG/M metagenome (GOLD analysis project Ga0066710, IMG submission 79666) | Grasslands soil microbial communities from the Angelo Coastal Reserve, California, USA - 14_1009_16_40cm | ecosystem: Environmental > Terrestrial > Soil > Grasslands | place: USA...
GGAGCGCGTTGCGGTACCCGCCGATCACGGTCATTCCCCGGCCCCCTTCGTCGGTCGCCGCCCGAACGGCCGGGTGGTCGGGGTCCACCGAGAAGAGCCATGGCCGGCCCCTGGCCGTCCGCCGCATGGCCAGCACCCTCGGGTCGTCCGCGTTCAACACGTCCCACCCGTCGGGGCGGGTGATCCGGGTGATGGCGGCCTTGACCTCCGCCAGCTGGTCGAGGGTCCTGACACCGAGCAGGCCGAGGTGGTCGGACGTGACGTTGGTGACCACGGCCACGTCATTGTGCGACGTCCCGATGCCACGGAGCAGGATGCCGCCGCGGGCCGTCTCGAGAACGGCCACGTCGGCCGCCTGCTCGAGCGCCTTGCCCGCGCCCCCGAACCCCGAATAGTCTCCGGCTTCGATCAGCTCCCCGTCCAGGTAGACGCCGTCGGTGCAGGAGTAGGCGACGGACCTCCCGGCCACCCGGACCATGTGGGCCAGGAGCCGGACGGTAGTGGTCTTGCCGTTCGTACCGGTCACCGCCACGACCGGGCTCGACGGCTCGGGAACCGTGGGCGGGGGACCGGGGTCGACGTCCCGGAGGCGCCCGGCCCCCTCGCCCAGCACCCGTGGGCCCTGGCGCCTGGTAGAGAAGACCGAGTCCAGCGCCCGAGCCACCTCCGTGCCCAGAGCCTGGGCGGCGCTCCTGCGGCGCCAGGGGAACGCCACCACGATCTGATCGGGATCGGGGCCCGGACGGACCCGGACGGCCAACCTGGTGCCGGCCGCCCCGGCCAGCGAACGGGTGAGGTGGGCGGCCACGCGCACGACGAACCGTCGGCGCTGCTCGCTGCGGGCCGGGCCCACGTTCGAGCGGTTCGGTACGCGCAGGCCCGCCCGAGCCGCCGCGGCCTGGACCCTCTCGGGCCGGGCCTCCAACCAGCCCGGGACGCCCAGGGTGAGCTTCACCGCGGGCCGGGCGAAGTAGAGATTCGGGCCGTCCAGGACCCGAAGCTCGTCCAGCCGGACCGGCTCTCGCCCCTCCCCACCCACTGAGCCGGACTCTACCTGGCCGGGAGTACGCTAGTTGCCATGAGCGAGCTGCAGGACGTCCTTCGCGCCATCGAGGACGGACGGGCCCGCGGCGAGCGCATGGCCCTGGCCACCGTGGTCGGGGTGACGGGTTCGACCTACCGCCGCGAGGGGGCCCGGCTCCTGGTCCCCGCCGAGGGCCGGCCGGTCGGGACGATCAGCGGGGGGTGCCTGGAGGGCGAGGTTCGCGAGGCCGCCGTCCAGGTCATGCAGGAGGGCCGGCCCAAGCTCCTTCACTTCGATCTCACCGCCGACGACGAGGTCGTCTGGGGGTGGGGCCTGGGCTGCAACGGCGTGGTCGACGTGTTCGTGGAGCCGGCCGAGGGCGCCTTCGAGAGCGCGGGGGCGATCCGCCGTGCGGTCGAGGACCAGCGGGACCTCGTCACGGTCACGGTCATCGCCACCGGCGGCGATAGCGCCACCGGCGTTGCCGATGGTGACGGCTCTTTCCCCCGGCCCGGCGCGCGGATCCTCGTGCAGCCCGACGGTGCCACCGAGGGCTCCGTGGGGCAGGCCGGGCTGGACCGCGCGGCGGCCGGCGAAGCGCTGAAGGCGCTTCGGGACGACCGGTCCCGGATGGTCTCGCTTCCCGGCGGGATCGAGGCGTTCGTCGAAGTACTGCGCCCTCCGATCCGGCTGCTGGTGTGCGGGGCCGGCCACGACGCGGTCCCCCTGGTGCGTTTCGGCAGCATGCTCGGGTGGCGGGTGGAGGTCATCGACGACCGGGACCCGTTCCTGAAGCCCCGCCGGTTCCCCGAGGCGAGCCGGCTCATCCGCAGCGAGCCGACCGACGCGGCGGGAGAAGCCGGCGCCGACGACCGCAGCTACGTCGTGGTGATGAGCCACAACTTCCTGCGGGACAAGGACTACCTCCGGTCGTTCCTCGGTTCGCCCGCGGCGTACATCGGGATGCTCGGCCCGAACGCGCGCCTCGAGCGGCTCCTCGACGCGCTGGGCCGGGAGGGGTTCGAACCCGATCCCCTCCGCCTCGAGGCGGTGCACGGGCCGGCCGGGCTGGACATCGGGGCGGAGGGACCGGAGGAGGTGGCCTGGGCCATCGTGGCAGAGGTCCTCGCGGTCCGAAACGGCAGGACGGGCGGCTTCCTGAAGGGACGAACCGGGCCCATCCACGAGCGCGAGGCTCCGCGGCGGTCCGTGACGGCCGGGGGGCCGTGATCTCCGGGCTGATCCTGGCCGCCGGGTCCTCGGCTCGATTGGGCCGGCCGAAGCAGCTGCTCGACCTGGCGGGGAAGCCCGCCCTGGAGCACGTGGTCGACGCCGCGCTGGCCTCCCCGCTCGACGAGGTCGTGGTGGTGCTGGGACACCGCGCCGAGGAGATCCGGTCCGCCGTACCGCGGAACGAACGGGTCCGCATGGTGGTGAACCCGGAGCACGAACGAGGCCAGTCGACGTCCCTCGCGACCGGGCTTCGGTCGCTGGGTCCGGAGTCCGAAGCGGCCGTGGTGCTGCTGGGAGACCAGCCCGGAACCACCCCGGCCGCGGTGGCGGCGGTGGTGGCCGCCTTCCGGGCCGGCCTGGGGCCCGTGGTGCAGGCGTCCTACGGGGGGCGGGCGGCCCACCCGACCCTCCTGGCCCGAAGCGTCTGGGCCGACGTGGTCTCGGAGGCGGCTGGCGATGAGGGTGCGCGCTCGGTCCTGGCCGCCCGGCCCCAGTGGCGGGCGCTGGTCGAAGTTGGCGGGCGCCCCCCCGAGGACATCGACACGGAAACGGACTACGAACGAGTCCGGCGGGCCTTCGAACCGCCGTGAAGCGCGGTTCGTAGCCGGGGATCCACGGGGATCGTTCCGCTAACTGGACCCATTGCTATCCGGGTCCCAAACTGCCAATATCTGCTTCGTTGAACGAACAGAGCCTTCAGGCAGCCAACGCATTCCTGAACGTCGCCTCGGCAACTACGCAGGCTGGCGAGTTCCTTGACCGTTCTCCTGCCGAAATTGGCAGGGAGGCCGGGCTGGCAAACCCTCTCGCGGTGGCCCGGGCGATCAGGGCGCTGGCCGCCCGGCGGCGGCTCCAGGCGGAGGACGGTCGGTACCGGCTCCTGGACCCCCGGCCGCTCGATCCCGGCGAGCCCGAGTCGGTCCCCCGCGCCCCGCGGAAGCGAAAGGGCGGCCGAAAGCGGGCCGGCGCCCGCGCGGAGGTCCAGGAGGGAGAGCGCAAGCCGACCTTCGCCGACCTCGGCCGGGCCATCATCGACCGGGTGATCGACCTCGGACGCGAGGCCGGGGAGGCGGTGGCCTCCGCCGACAACCTCCGGCGGGAGGCCAAGGAGAACAAGGCGGCCCGGATCGAGGCCGACCAGCGGGCGAACCGGCTGTTCGAACGGGTCAAGGAGCTGGAAGCCAAGCTCGAGATGGCCGAGGGCAACCTCCGCACCGTCTTGGCCGCGGCCCGGGGCCGGGGCGCGACCGTCGCGCCGACCAACAACGAGATGGAGGCCCTGCTCCGGATCCTGAAGTCTCCCTCCCAGGAGGAGGCCGAGAGCGGCGAGGGCGCGGCGGACGGCCAGGCCTCCACCGAGCCACAGGAGGCGGCCGGCGAGTGACGCCGGCAGGGCAGATCGAACCACACCAGCTCCGCAGCCTCGCCGAGAAACGCCACGACACCTACCTGCGGGACCTCCAGACGACGGTCGACGTCGACTGCGGGACGTTCGTCACCGAGGGCGTCCGCCGCATCGCCGACCACATGCAGGAGCGGTTCGAGGCGGCGGGCTGGGAGGTCGAACGCCACCGCCACACTCCGTCGGCCGGACTGGAGCAGCTCGGGGACCTGCTGATCGCGCGGCTTCGGGGTGGGTCGCCCGGTGGTCGTCGGGTCCTGCTGATCGGGCACATGGACACGGTGTTCCCCGAGGGCACGGCGGCCCAGCGGCCGTTCCGGATCGAGGGGTCGCGCGCGTTCGGGCCGGGCGTGTCCGACATGAAGGGTGGGTTGCTGGGCGGGCTGCACGCGGTCGGCGCGCTCCAGGACGCGGGGTTCGGGGACTTCGATTCGATCTGCTACGTGTGCAACCCCGACGAGGAGATCGGTTCGCCGTGGAGCTCCGGCTTCATCCGGGAGCAGGCCGGGGAGGCCGACGTGTGCTTCGTGCTCGAGGGGGCGCGGGAGAACGGGGACATCGTCTCGGCCCGCAAGGGCGTGGCCGACGTCCAGATCACCGTTCGGGGACGGGCCGCCCATGCCGGGGTGGAGCCCGAGCGGGGCCGGTCGGCGATCCTGCAGGCGGCGCACACGGTGGTGGCCCTCCACGAGCTGAACGGCCGGTGGCCGGGGGTCACGGTGAACGCCGGCGTGATCGACGGAGGAACGAGGGCGAACGTGGTCCCGGACCGGTGCGACCTTCGGGTCGACGTTCGGGCGCCCCATGCGAACTCGTTCGAGGGGGCTCTGGCCGAGGTGGAGCGGGTGGCCAGGACGCCCGTGGTGCCCGACGTCGAGATCGAGTTCGAGGCCAGGACCGGCTTTCCCCCGATGGAGAAGACCGAGACGACCGGCAGGTTGGTCGAGCAGGCGAAGGGGCTCGCCGAAGAGCTCGGGTTCGAGCTGAACGACGCCGCGACCGGCGGCGCCTCCGATGCGAACGTGGTGGCCGGGATGGGGGTGCCGGTGCTGGACGGCCTCGGTCCGGTGGGTGGGGCCGACCACGCGCCCGGCGAATGGCTCGACCTGGACAGTGTGGTCCCGAGGATCGCGCTCCTGGCCGCGATGATCGCCACCGCGGAGTGAGGGGTCAGCGCGACCGGCTTCGAACCTTGGCCCGCTCCTCGGCGGTCAGGATGGCCTTCCGCATGCGTACCGACTTCGGCGTCACCTCGACCGCCTCGTCCTCCCGGACGAACTCCAGCGCCTGCTCCAACGAGAGCTCCCGGTGGGGGATCAACCGGACCAGCTCGTCCGAGGTGGACGAGCGCATGTTCGTCAGCTTCTTCTCCTTGGCCGGGTTCACGTCCATGTCCTGGGCCCTGGCGTTCTCGCCCACGATCATCCCCTCGTACACCTCGACGCCCGGGCCGATGAACATCTCCCCCCGCTCCTGGAGGTTGAACAGGGCGTAGGCGGTGGACGGACCGCGGCGGTCCGCCACCAGCGAGCCCGTGGGGCGGGTCGAGATGTCCCCGTGCCACGGCTCGTAGCCCTCGAACACGTGATGGAGCAGGCCGGTACCGCGGGTCTCGGTCATGAACTCGGTTCGGAACCCGATCAGGCTCCGGGCCGGGACCACGTACTCCATCCGAACCCACCCGGTGCCGTGGTTCACCATCTCCGCCATCCGGCCCTTGCGCAGGGCGAACAGCTGGGTCACCACGCCGAGGTAGTCCTCCGGGACGTCGACCGACACCCGCTCCACCGGCTCGTGCACGCGCCCGTCGATCGTGCGCGGGATGACCACGGGCTTTCCCACCGTGAGCTCGAACCCCTCACGCCGCATCACCTCCACCAGCACGGCGAGCTGGAGCTCGCCTCTCCCCTGCACCTCCCAGGCCTCCGGCCGCTCGGGGACCTCGCGCACGCGGATGGAGACGTTGCCGATCGCCTCGGCGTCCAGCCGGGCCTTGACCAACCTGGCGGTGAGCTTCGACCCCTCCTGGCCGGCCAGCGGCGACGTGTTGATCCCGATGGTCATGGCGAGCGAGGGCTCGTCGATGGCCATGACGGGAAGGGGCCGGGGATCCTCGGGATCGGCCAGCGTCTCGCCGATGGTCACGTCGGCCAGCCCGGCGATGGCGATGATCTCGCCCGGTCCCGCCTCGTCCGCGGGAACCCGATCCAGCGCCTCGGTGACATAGAGCTCCGACACGCGAACCCGTTCGATCGAGCCGTTCGCCCGGCACCACGCCACCTGCTGGCCCCGCCGGATCACGCCGTGGCGAACCCGGCAAAGGGCGATGCGCCCTACGTACGGCGACGCGTCGAGGTTCGTGACCAGCGCCTGGAGCGGATGGGTCGGATCGTACGAGGGCGCTGGGATGCGCTCGAGAAGCGTCTCGAACAGCGGCTTGAGGTCCACGCCTTCGTCGTCCGGGCGCTCCGAGGCCCGGCCGGCGCGCGCGTTCGCGTAGAGGATCGGGAAGTCGATCTGCGACTCATCGGCGTCGAGGTCCAGGAACAGCTCGTAGACTTCGTCGACCACCTCCTTCGGCCGCGCGTCCGGGCGGTCCAGCTTGTTCACCACCAAGACCACCGGGAGCCTCGCCTCCAGCGCCTTGCGAAGGACGAACCGGGTCTGGGGTAGCGGCCCCTCCGACGCGTCCACCAGGAGCAGCACGCCGTCGACCATGGTCAGGCCGCGCTCGACCTCGCCCCCGAAATCCGCGTGGCCCGGGGTGTCGATGATGTTGATCTTGACCCCGCCGTAGTGGACGGCGGTGTTCTTGGCCAGGATGGTGATGCCCTTCTCCCGTTCGAGATCGGTGGAGTCGAGCACCCGCTCGGCCACATCCTGGTTCTGACGGAACGCGCCGGTCTGCCACAGCATGGCGTCGACCAGCGTGGTCTTCCCGTGGTCCACGTGGGCCACGATGGCGACGTTTCGGATGTCTTCGCGTTGCAGCACGATGCAGGCTCCGGTTGCGAGGAGGATGGCGGTTGGATCCCGCACCTCCAGTGTAGCTGTCGAGGGTCAATCCTTCGGCGGATGCTCGTGGTAGCCGCGGGCGGTCTTCCGTCCCAGCCAACCGACCCCGACCCTCCGTCGCAGATCCGGAGGCGGGGCGTCGCTGGTCCGGTGGTACGCGTCCTCCAACGAGCGGCCGATGGCCACGCAGACGTCGGCCCCGATGAGGTCGATCAGCGCGAACGGGCCCATCGGGTGGCCGGCGCCGATGACCATCGCCCGGTCGACGTCCTCGACGGTGGCATAGCCGCTCTCGACCAGCCGGACGGCCTGGTTCAGGTACGGGATCAGCAGCCGGTTGACCAGGAAGCCGGCCCCGTCGGGCACCCGCAGCGGCCGCTTGCCCAGGGCGTGGGCGAAGGCCCGGCCCCGCTCGACAGACGATGGATCGGTGCGCAGCCCGGACACCACCTCGACCAGCGGCATCCGGTGGACCGGGTTGAAGAAGTGCAGCCCGATCATCCGCTCCGGCCGTTCCAGGAACGAGGCCAGCTCTGTGATGGAGAGCGCCGACGTGGCCGAAGCCACCACGGCGTCCGGCGGGAGGAGCGGCTCGGCCATCGAGAGGGCCCGCCGCTTCGGCTCGATCTCCTCGACGGTGGCCTCGAGGAACAGCGAGCACTCCATCAGGTCCGCCGGGTCGGTGGACACGCCGGCGCGGGGGCTTACGTCCAGCACTTCGGCCCGGAGCGCGCCGGCTCGCCCGGGTGAGCCCGAGAGCACCACCACGTCGATGCCGTTCGCCGCGCAGAGCGACGCGATCCCCTTCGCCATGACCCCCGTGCCGAACAGGCCGATCAGACCGGTGGCTCCCACGGCGCCCGAAGCCTACCCCGCGGGCCCACCCATTCGAACGCCGCCGGTACAGTGGAGGCATGAGCACGCGAAGCCGTCCCCAGGCCGGCCTGTTCGGGCCGGACTCGGTGTCGTGGCAGGTCCATCGTGAGGTGACCGTGCTGTTCGGCGGGGCCCGGGCCCTGCTCATGCACGCTGCCCACCCGCTGGTGCTGGCCGGGGCGCGCCAGACGGGGTTCTACGAACGGAACCCCTGGAAGCGGCTCGAACGGACGCTGCAGCTCCAGTTCACGATCACGTTCGGTACCCACCAGGACGCGCTGGACGCGGCCGAGCGGATCAACCGGGCCCACGACGACGTCCACGGAATCGACAGCGTGACCGGCCTCCCGTACGACGCGAAGGATCCCGACCTGCTGCTGTGGGTCCACGCGTGCCTGGTCGACTCCTCGCTGCTGTACGAGCGGCTCACGGTGGGGAGGCTCGACGAGGCCGGCCGGGAGCGGTTCCATCGGGAGCAGATGCTCGGAGCCGAGCTGCTGGGGCTCCCCCGGTCGAAGATCCCGCCCACGGTGGCGGATCTTCGCGGGTACCTCGACGCGGTGGTCGGGAGCGAGATTCTGCGGGTGACGCCGGACGCGATGCGGGTGGCCGACCTCATCCAGCATCCGCCGCGGGAGGTCCCGTGGCGGCCGGTGCTCCGTCAAGTGGCGTGGTGGGCGTTCGCCACGCTGCCGCCCCCGATCAGGGACCTGTACGGCGTGCGGTGGTCCGCGGGCAAGGAGCTCAGGCTGAGGGGAAGCATCCAGGCGTTGAAGCTCGTCCGGCCCGTCCTGCCGGAGCGGTTCAGGGAGGTCCTTCCCGCCCGGGCGGCGGCCCGTCGGGTGTCGAGCTCGACGGCCGGGTCACCCCCGCGCCGGGAAGCCGAGTAGCTATCCTGTCGCGTCATGAGTGACGGGCGGGAGCGCGGAGCCCGGCCCGAAGGGCCGGCCCGGCCGGTGCGCCCCGAACCCCTGCCCGACCTGGCGTGGGACGCCGGACGAACCAGGGAGTTCGCCGACGGTGCCGCCGACTTGTTCTCCGAGCTGATCGCCCGCCTCCCCGAGCTTCCGGTGGCCCGGGCGTGGCGGCGGGAGGACGTGGAGCGGGGGGTGGCCCGAGAGGTTCCCGAGGAGCCCATGGACCAGGCCGACCTGCTGTCCTATCTCCGCAGCATGTTGTTCGAGTACTCCGTCTACGCGGGGCACCCCAGGTTCATGGCCTACATCAGCGGGGCCGGCACCGTCCCCGGCGCCGTGGCGGACATGCTGGCGTCGGGGGTCAACATGAACGTCGGCGGGTGGCGGCTCTCGCCGGCGGCCACCGAGGTCGAGCTGGCCCTCCTGCGCTGGTTCGCCGAAATGTTCGGACTGCCGGCCGCGGCGGGAGGCCTCTTGGTCTCCGGCGGCGCGATGGCGAACTTCGTCGCGCTGAAGGTCGCCCGGGACGTGAAGGCCTCCTGGGACGTGCGAAACGAGGGCGTCGCCGCGGGGCCTCCCCTCGTCCTGTACGCCTCGGAGGAGGTCCACGTGGTGACCGACCGCGCCGCGGACATGTTGGGGCTGGGGCAGGAGGCCGTTCGGAAGATCCCGGTCGACGGCGGGTTCCGGATGCGAACCGACGCCCTGCGGAAGGCCATCGCCCGAGACCGGGAGGCCGGGGCCATACCGTTCGCGGTCGTGGCCACGGCGGGCACGGTGGCCACCGGGGCCGTCGACCCGCTGCCCGAGATCGCCGAGATCTGCGCCGGGGAGGAAGTGTGGTTCCACGTCGATGCGGCCTACGGCGGCCCGGCCGTCCTTGCCGACGACCTTCGGCCCCTGTTCGCCGGGATCGAGCGGGCGGACAGCATCGCGTTCGACCCCCACAAGTGGCTGTACACGCCGCACTCCGGCGGATGCGTGCTGATCAGGGACATGTCACATCAGGCAGCCTCGTTCCTGGTGTCCCCCTCGTACACCCACCAGGACCAGGAGCGGGCGGTTCCCGGCGTCGACTTCAACTCGCTGGGGCCTCAGTTCAGTCGAGGATTCCAGGCCCTGAAGGTGTGGGTGTCGCTGCTGGCCCACGGCCGGCGGGCCTATGCCGCCCGGATCTCCCACGACGCCGCCCTGGCCCGGTACATGGGTGCCCGGGTCGAGGAGCATCCGGAGCTCGAGCTGGCCTCGCCCGTCGGGCTCTCGATCTGCTGCTTCCGGTACGTGCCGCCGGGATTGGGCCTGGGCCCGGACCGCGACGCGTACGTGAGCGAGCTCAACGAGCGGCTGATGACCGAGATCCATCGCGACGGGCGGGCGTTCTGCTCGAACGCGCTGCTCGACGGGAGGTGGGCCCTCCGGGCGTGCATCGTGAACTACCGGACGGAGGCGGACGACGTCGACGCCACGCTCGATGTCGCCGTCGAGCTGGGGCGGCGGCTGGACGCGGAGCTCCGCCCCACGGCCAGGCCGACGGCGGCCGGATGACCCGCTCCTACGCCCTGCTGGGGTCCGGGGAGTTCGAACCATGGAGCGAGGAGATGGACCGGTGGATGCTCGGCCGGGTGGCCCGGCCCGACGGGCCCGTCCTGATCCTGCCCACCGCCAGCGCCCCCGAGGGCGACGAGGTGTTCAACCGGTGGGCCGACATGGGCCTGCGCCACTTCGAACGCCAGGGCATCGCCTCCGAGGTGGTGCCGCTGAAGACGCGGGAGGACGCCTCGCGCCCGGAGCTGGTGGCCAGGCTCGGCGAGGGGTCGAGCGTCTACTTCTCCGGCGGGAACCCGGCGTACCTCGCGAGCGTCCTGGCCGACACGCCCTTCTGGCGGGCCGTGGTGGACGGGATCGACCAGGGGCTGGGGTACACGGGGTGCAGCGCGGGGATCTCCGCTCTCGGCGAGCTGGCCCCGGACAGCTCGGTCAGGGACTTCACCCAGGACATCTGGAGGCTGGGGCTGGGCCTGTTCCCGAAGGTGGTGTTCGGCCCGCACTGGGACATGCTCGACACCTACATCCCGGGGCTCCAGACGCTGTTCGCCGCGGCCGTCCCCCCCGATCACCGGCTCTTCGCCGTCGACGAGCGAACGGCCGCCGTCGGCGACGGCACTGAATGGAGCGTCATCGGGTTGGGGAAGGCCCGGCTCCACGACCGCGGCGAGTGGCGCGAATGGGGGCCCGGAGATTCGTTCTCGATTCGGCTCGACGGTCGCGGATAGCGCGCCCCCGAAGGGACCCCGCAGCGCCGAGCCCGAAATCAGGTCCCGGCGTCGCGTTCGGCCTTCGCCAGCAGCGTCTGGACCTCCTGCCGGCGCGAGCCGAACGGCGCGGCGGCGAGGTAGGCCCTGAACGCGTCGGCCGCCGCCACGGGCTGGTGCAGGCCCTCGAGCAGGATCACGCCCTTGAAGTAGAGGGCTTCCGGATAGCTCGGGTCCGCCGCCAGGGCCTGGTTCACGGCCTTCAGGCCCTCGTCGGCGTGGCCCGAACGGTACAGGAGGAAACCCAGGGTGGCCCGGGCCTCGGGGTTCCGGGGATCGATCTTCAGCGCGGACAGGTACTGGGCCACCGAGTCCTGGACATCGCCCTCTTGGAGGTAGGCGCCGGCCAGGTCCAGCCTCGCAGCGACGTCCCCCGGATGCTGGCGAACGCGATCGACGAAGAACGACAGCGGGTCCGACTGGTCGGTGCCTGTGGCGGGCTGGCCACCCGAGCGATCGTGCACCGCTCCTGCCAGGACCGGGACCAGGACGGCCACCGTCGCCGCGCCGACAAGGGCGGCCACGAGCGTCCGCCTCCGGCCGCGGGGGGGCGATCCCGCTCCATTGGGCGACGGCCGGGTCCGAAGGTCGTGCAGATCGGCGGCGAGCTGCCCCGCGCCGTCTCGGGCCTCCAGGGCGCGAAGGACCGCCACGGCCCGTCGCTCGGTCTCCCCTCGCAGCGACCGGTAGTCCGACTCCGTCATCAGTCCGGTGGCGCGCTCCTGGTCGAGGACCCTCAGGGCTCGCAGGAGGCCGGCTCGCTCGTCCTCCAGCGGATCGGTCATCCGGTCCAGGGCGAGCTGCCCCGGCCTGCGGAAGGGACCCATCACGCCGATCGCGGCCACGGCGGCCAGCAGGGCGGCCACCAGGAGCACCACGAACGTCACTCCGGCTCCTCCGGCTCGGCATTCGCGAGGGCGCGGTCGAGCAGCCTTCGGTCTGAGGCCGAAAGGCCCGGCCCCGCCGGTTCATCGGCGTTCGTCTGCGCCCCGCCGCCCCCGCCGAGCGTCCATCGCCTGACGGCCGTCACCGCGGCGGCCAGGCCCAACAGCAGCAGGGCAACGGGCGCGATCCACAGGACCAGGTCCAGCCCGTGTCTGGGCGGCGACAGGAGGATCCAGTCGCCGTAGGACTTCACGAACGTCGCCCGGATCTGGTCCGGGGTCCTTCCGGCACGAAGGCCGGAGGCGATCTCCGCCCGCATCTGCCGGGCCAGGCCCGACGGAGAATCAGCCACCGACAGCGACTGGCAGACCGGGCAGCGCAGCGTGGATGCCACCGCCCGGACCCGTCCCTCGAGCGTGGCCGGCCGGGCCGGCGACCGGAGCGCCACCACCGCCAGGCCCAGGCCCGCGGCCAGCAGCGCGCCCGCCAGCATCGCGACCGCGAGGCGCAGCCGGCGGGCGGACCGTACGGGCGGCGAGGTCATGCCGGCGCCCGTGCCAGAAGCTTCGCGATGGCCTCGGTCAGCCCGACGTAGGAGACCGGTCCGAAGAACTTCGTGGCCACCCTCCCCCGCTGATCGATCACGAACGTCTCCGGGGGGCCGGTCACCCCGTAGTCCAGGGCCGTGTGGGCCCCGGGATCCTGGACCAGCGGCCAGTCTCCGCCGAGGTCCCGGACGAAGTCGAGCCCGGACTGCGGGCGGTCCTGGAACGAGATGCCTACCACCACCACGCCCTGGTCCCGGAACCGGCTCCACGTCGCGGCCAGGGCGGGATGCTCGGTCCGGCACGGCGGGCACCACGAAGCCCAGAAGTTCAGCACCACGACCTGGCCGCGGAGCGACGAGAGGCGCACCGAGGCGCCCCCGTCCAGGGTGGGCAGGTCGAAGCCGGGAGCGGCCCTGCCGATGAGGGGGGACCGGATCAGCGTGGGATCGGTGCTGAGCCCGAAGCCGAACAGCGCGGCCAGCATCCCCACACCGGCGAGAACGGCCGCGACCAAGACCCATCTGGCCCGGCCGCGACCAGCACTGGGACCCTCCATCGCGGAGGGATGCCGGCCGGGCGGCCCTTCGACCTCCTCGGGCTGATCCGGGACGGGCCCCTCGGGCATCGGCGGCCAACCTCCTCTCACGGCGACGAGCGCGAGGTTACCGGGCTCCGCGCTTCTCGTCGACCGCCCGTACTACCTTCGGCAATCAGCTTGAGCAGGGGCGAGCGGCCGGGGGTAGGATCGGCGAAACGCCGGCCGCAGGTCATGGGGAGGCGCATCGATGAAGGGTTCGCGCGGCTTCCTTGCTCTGTTCGTGTTCCCGA
>Ga0066710_100003810_pt1 | contig 13038 bp, 9 predicted proteins | sample GraSoiAngelo_159_FD_79666 | JGI IMG/M metagenome (GOLD analysis project Ga0066710, IMG submission 79666) | Grasslands soil microbial communities from the Angelo Coastal Reserve, California, USA - 14_1009_16_40cm | ecosystem: Environmental > Terrestrial > Soil > Grasslands | place: USA...
AAATACCGGCGGTCATAGACCGCTGCTACAACACTCAAAGGCGAATCGAAATGCAATGCAGGGAAAATCAATACAGCACGTCCCAAAAATCTCTGAAGACTGAGTGTTCGGGAGACGACATTTAAGCAAGGCGTTCTCCAAAAATTCTCGCAGCAGAGAACGCGATCGTATAGTATTGGCACACTTTAAAACAGCCAGACAAATTTAGGGGATGCCGGTAACTTTTTTCCGACGTGGAGGACGTATGGTGAACAGCAAATCGGTCGTGTCAAGCGTGTTTCTTCTCATCCTTTTCTTCTCGCTCGCATTTGCGCAACTCGACACGGGAACCATTTCCGGAACAGCAGCCGATCAAACAGGTGCAGCCGTGCCGGGAGCATCGGTCGCCATCAAGAATGTGGATACCGGCATTGTCCGGAGGCTGGTGACCAACGAAGCCGGCCGCTACGAAGCTGTTGCGCTGCCGGTGGGAACATATGAGGTCACGGCATCACTTGTGGGCTTTCAGACATTTGTCCGAGGCGGCATCGGGCTGACGGTGGGAAGAAACGCAGTCGTCGATATTGCTCTTCGCGTTGGGGATGTAAGCCAGGCCATTACCATTACGGCCGAAACCTCGCAGGTCGAGACGACTACGGCGACGGTTACCCAGTTAATCGATGAACGCAAAGTCCTGGACATTCCGCTCAACAACCGGGACCTCACGCAGCTGGCCTTTTTTGACGCCCTGGTAATGAGAACGCCGACCGGCGGCGGAGGAGGACGGAATGCCGCAGGCGGTTTAGGCGATCATCTCTCCGTGGCGGGAATGCGCGGGAGCAACAACATGTACCTGCTGGACGGCGTGAGCAACGGAGATTTTACCAACAACGCCCAATCGGCCACTACGGGCTATGTCGGCGCGGAGACGGTGAAGGAATTCCAGGTCATCACCAACAACTATTCGGCGGAATATCAAAGCAAGCCCGGCGCCATTGTGAGCGCCGTCACCAAGTCAGGGACGAACGCGTTCCACGGCTCCTTGTTCGAGTTTCTGCGGAATGACAACATGGATGCGTACAATTGGGCGACCAAAGCCAGGGGCGGCGCGAACCCCGTAAAACCGGAGTTCAAGCGCAACCAGTTCGGTGGCTCTTTCGGCGGGCCGATTATCCGGGACAAGACCTTCTTCTTCGGCAGCTATGAAGGAACGCGGGAGAGAAAAGGCGAGACACTCGTGCTGACCTTGCCGACGGCGCGCGGTCGAATGGGATTGCTGGGGCCGAATCGCTACGATCCGGCGCGGCCCGAGCGCTTCAATCGCGCGGAATACGATGCCGGCATAACCCCGATCAAGTTGGACCCTAAAGTCGTTCCTTATCTGGGGCTTCTTCCATTGCCGGGACAATCGAATACCGTCCTGTTAGAAGAATTGCGCGATCCGGTTACCGGCCTGCTGGACGGATTTGCGCGCGTTTCCGGTCCCAGGCGCAATGTCGCGAATGAAGACTTTGGAGCGGCGAAGATCGACCACCAATTTGCCAACCAACGCAAAGGGTCGATCGCAGTCACCTATAACGTGGACCGCTCCGATCATAATCTAATTGACCCGATTCCAGGTCTGTCGAGCGCCGTCGGGGAAAAGAGCGACAAAACGGTGCTTTCGGTGCGCCACACCAGCATTCTCAGCCCGACGATGTTGAATGAGTTTGCGTTCGGGTTCAATCGGAGCCAGCCCGCACAGTCGTTTACAAACAATGAGCCGGACTGGAAGAATTTCAACGGCGTGAATCTGCTCTTCATACCGGATCGAGAGCGCATGGGACAGCTCACCTACGGGGACGGCGTCGCGACTATGGGATTTCCCAGGGACCGCGCATTGTTCCTCCAAAATTTGTACACCTACCGAAATAACCTGTCTATCACGCGAACCAATCACACTTTCAAGATCGGAGCGGAGTACAATCCGATGCGCCTTGTGATGGACCAGGTGGACGGCAGCTACAATGGGCTCTATTCGTTCAACACTTTCCACGCCTTCCTGACTGGCGATGTGAACCAGGTGGAATCAGATTTGCCGCCCGGATTCCCGCTCAGGGGTGGACAGACTCACCAGGCCATTAAACTGTTCAATTGGCGCCAGAAACAATTCGGCGCTTATTTCCAGGACAACTGGAAGGTCAGCTCGTCGTTCACCCTGAATCTGGGGCTGCGTTATGAGTTCATGACTATACCCAAGGAAGACGACGGGCATGTCTCGAACTTGTTGAACATTACCGACCCGGTGCCCACGATTGGGCCCAATCTGATGTTCAACAATCCAACGAAGAAGAACTTCAGCCCACGGTTCGGGTTTGCGTGGGCGCCGGGAAGCACCAGCCGGAGCGCCATTCGAGGCGGCTTTGGCATCTATTATGACTTGCCTGGTCCGCAATACTGGAGATCCCATTCTCAGGAGAACGTTCCGTTTGTGGTCGCGGGATTCTTCAACAAATCAGATGTGATTCGGCTGCAGGGACCGAATGCCTCCATCGACTTCCCGAGGGCCACGCAAACGCAGACAGCTCTGTTGGCGCAGGTGCCCAGTTATCGCTTGTGGGAGTTGAATAACAAACCTTCCTACGTGTATCGCTGGAGCTTGAGCCTGGAGCGGCAGCTTGGCAGCTGGTTTGGACAGATTGCGTATAACGGTTCGGCAGGCAGGCATCTCTATACTCAGGCCGACGCCAACCAGGCCAAGTGGATCGGCTATCCGAATATGCCTGGTCCGGGACAGGAGTTGCAGTGGGCGCCGACGCCGACAAATATCCTGGGAGAGGCGATCAACCCGGCCTTTGCCAATATCTGGGTGCTCGCCCCACGGGGCAGCAGCTACTACAACGGTCTTTCTCTGAGCGCACAACGGCGGGTGGCCCGCGGGCTGCAATTCCAGGCCGCCTATAACTTCTCAAAAAATATCGATTATGGCTCGGGATCCTCGAACGCGCAGGACAATCTGCCGCAAAACCAGCGGATCAATAACTATTGGGACTGGGGCCGCACCAAGGGGCTCTCGCAGTTGAACGTGAAGCACAACTTTGTCACCAACTTCGTTTATGACCTCCCTCAGAGCGGCCGCCAGGGAGTCGTTGGAGCGGTGATTAATGGCTGGCAGATAAACGGGGTTTTGACGTTGAACTCCGGCACCCCGTTCACGGTGACCGATAGCAATACGGCGCAAACCAACGCGATGCGAAGGGCATCTCTCACGCCGAATCTCGTCCCCAACGGTAACAATAGTCCGGTGACTGGAAACCCGGACGCCTGGTTCGATGTCAACAACTTCGTCCCGTCGGTCTGCCGCACCGGGGTGTACTGCATTGGCAATGTTCCGGGCACTTCGAATTACAATCCAGGTCTTCCCTCGGGCGCAACCGTGCCGCGGCCCGACCTGGGTTACCAGGTGGGTTTCGTCGGCAATGTCGCGAGAAATACCGTCATTGGCCCGGGCCTGGCGCAGTTCGATTTTTCCACCATGAAGAATTTCAAGATAACCGAATCTCAGCGGGTCCAGTTCCGTGCGGAGTTCTTCAACCTGACGAATCATCCGAACTTCCGCATTCCCAATTCCGCCCTGTTCAGCGGCGGCGGAACGCGGAACGTCACCGCCGGCCGGATCGACTCAACCCGCTCCCCGGAGCGGCAGGTTCAGTTTGGGCTGAAATATATCTTCTAATATAGGGGAACTGACGCCGGATGCCGGGAGACCGGCGCAGAATCAACTGCTGTCAGTCGAGATCCAACCGTCTCGCTTCGACTGCAAGCGGCTGCGGATAATTAATCTTGATCGGCCCCAGGCTATTACGGCGCCGCTCTAATATTGAACCGCCTCCGTTCGAGCCTGAGCCGTCTCCGTCAGAAATTCTCTGGCCTCTAAGCAATGGTCTCGCGTCGTTGTTGGATATTCGTGACCGGAGCTTCAAGTCTGGCGAGCGGCCGTCACAATGCCGGCGGCCTCCAGCCAACCTTCGAGCCCGTCTCCCCGCCGGTCTCGCCCGGCCCGGCAGGCTCCGCCGGCCGCCGCAAAGTATTCTCAGGCGTCGCACGACCGGTGGAGCGTCGTTACCCGAGTGCCGACGTTGGCCCTCCGTCGGTCTAAGGTCATTACTGGACTATCGCCGTTTGTTACCAATTGGAGAGGGTTGACCAAACGAGTATCTCCGTCGTCAATTTGTTGGAGAAGCTTCGCCGAAGAGCGGTCGCCTTTCGTCGCTGTTGCGGCAACGTTGGTTATTCGAGTGTGGACGTTCCCTGTTCAAGGTTCGTTCGAGATAAGAAAAGAGCCATGAAACAGGCTTGCGTAATACTTCATGGCTCCGGAATGGCGACGCTTCATGCGCCGGTGGTGAGCGATGATAAAGGCGGAGGCTTCCCGATCTGTGGTTGAAAGGGTTGCACTTGCTGTGCGGCAGCAACACATCGATTGGCCGTGCCTCCAGCTCGGCTACCGGTCCAGCGGCATTGAAGTTTAGATAAGGGATACGAGTATGTCCGCTCCCGCCGCCCTTGCTCTCCTACGCTTGAACGAACCATCGGCGATACCACGACAGCCAAAGGACATCATGATGTGGCAAAACAAACGGCGCCAAGAATTTTGATCACTGGCAGTCCGGGATCTGGTAAGTCGACGCTCATGGCCAGGCTCATTGAGGATGTTCAGGCTCGGCGGATTGCCGGATTGAGCACGCCCGAGGTTCGTCGTGGGCGCAATCGCGTGGGATTCAAGATGATCGATCTCGTGACTGGTGCGGAGGAAGTCCTTGCATCGACGTCAGGCAAGGGGCCCACAGTCGCGAAGTATCATGTGAATGTGGAGGGCATTGACGAGATGGTGCGCAGGATCGAAGCATCGATAGATGCAGCGCATTTCATCTTCGTGGACGAGATCGGGAAGATGGAGCTCTTCTCGAGCAGCTTTGAGAAATTCATTGAGCACGTGTTCACGCTCGACAAACCGGTCATCGCTGTTGTTCACAGGAACCTCGTGTCTCGATACGGCAATAAAGGCAAAGTGTTTGTGTTAAGGCGCGATAATTTCGAAGAGGTGCGGCAATCGATTCTGGCCGAACTCAGACGTGCAACGTGAGGCACTCATGCCTCCTTGGTCTGGGTACGGCCTCGCTGAGAGCCAGACCGTCACTCCTCTCGCAGAGCAATTACGGGATCTACTTGCGCCGCTCTCGAAACCCGCTTTGAGATCGGGGACATCACATTATGGAAGGGCTTCGACATGCCACTTTTCGGGACTTGAGGGATGATTGAGCAGCGGACGGTGCAGTCCGAACTTTTTCAGGTAATCGTCGACCGTACCCGCTTTCGCCTGTTTGAGCTTTGTCTCGAGTTGCGTCAGATCGTTGCTGTTGAGGTCTGCCGCCAGGCCGTCCAGGTGCTTGGAACGTCCGGCTCCGCAACTGCACGGTTCGCCACAGGGTTTCAGTCCGGAAGACACCATGGCCTGGCCGTTGTTTCCAATCCCTTCGGATTGAAGCAACTGGGCCGCACGAGCCTCGGTCTTTGCCCTATCAGGCTCCGAGCCTTTTGCCCAGGCGTTACCGACCTTTCCTGGCGCCGCACCAGTCTTCGTGCGTAAGATCTCAGTGAAGTTTACTGTGTTCCAGAGCGTCTTGGGATCGGAGAGATGACTCCATTCAATCGTGCGCTTACCGGGTTCGGTATTCGCGGGAGTGGTGGTCGCGTACTTGTTATAGAGAAACATGTGAGCAATGTGCAGCTTTTGCTGCCATTCCGCAGTACGGCCTGTGTCTTTCCTGATTGTAATGCTGTATTTTTTTGCGGCGTCGCTCAAACACGCATCCAGCCGCTGATTGAACGTCTTGCCTGTTGGATCGAACGCTACCTGAACAGCCTGATCAGCCATGTATTCTCCACTTCCTAAGCGTCGTGGCCCCGGTTACCGCCGTTTTCAGTTGAGATATATCGCGGTGACTTTCTTCGAATTCGGCGAGACGCCAAGCAACGCAATGTGTTCAACGTCGCCGAAACCCCGCCGGAATACGAATATGTTCGCGGCGGCCCACTGCGGGCTTGCCCCAGCCAGAAACTGGTGCAGAAGCTCTTCTCTTGCTGGAGGTTTCTCGGCTGGCGTATTCCGCTCGATTTGCACGGATCCCGCGAGTTCCGCAAAAAGGGAACGCAAGGCCGACGTATCTTTGACGATGTGATCCGTAGCGCGGCCGAGCGAAAACCCATCTGCCTCCCTCTGCCACTCTTGCCTGCGGTCGGCGAAAGGGACCTCCGCGAGAGCGAGCATGGAATCCACATCCCGGCTGTTGAGAGCTTTGACGAACCTCTCGGCCTGTTCGACATCACTGATGTTAACGGGCGCCTGGCAGGACGCGGCGAATAACGCGGCAAGAAACGCACACAGAAGTGGACGTTCCAGCCACCCGGAGGCCACTGAAAAAGTTAGCTTGAGGTAAGTCATAGGTTGAGCGCGCAAAGGTTCAGGGAGTCTACCTCCGGGTCCACAATTGATGCAATTCTAGAGTCCTTCGTCGACTTTCCAGCGAGTATCAGCTGGGGATTCCGCCATTTCGAGTATTCACATCCACACCTGCGACTCATCCGGATCCTTTTCAGGGGAGAAAACGGCCTCAACCTGGACCATCAGATCCGTGGCTACTTCGACGGTCCTGGGGAGTGTCTCGTAACCGGCCTTCCAGGCATCGAGCTCGTATATGCCTCCGGGGAGTTCCAGGCTTGCCAGCCCTTGTGCGTCTGTCGATGCTCCATACACGCCCAATCTCACATCGACGTTCTCGAGAGGGGCGTGGGTATTCAGCCGGCCTGGCAGTCCGGAAGCTGAAGGAGGCGGACTCTTCTGCGTGCGGTAACCCCGGATTTTTAGCGACATATCTGGCGGACCACGAGGACATCCCTTCCGTAGCAGGCGCGGCCAGTTGCACGTCGGCTACATACAACGCGCTGGTCCCTGGCCAGGGCGTTTCACCGAGTGTGCTCTCACCGATGCGGACTCCGGCCTCATGCTCCAGGCATGCTCGCCAACCGTTCCAGGCGCTTTAAGGGCGAAATCTTCTGTCTCGTTGGTCTTTTGATCGTACGTAGTCAGTAGAGCGGTGATGACGACCTCGTTTCCGTCAAGGACTCTGACCGGAATGCCGCACAGGTCACAGCCTTCAGGACACCATACTTTGACCTTCAGCGTGATGTTGGCAGCAACCTCGAGTTCTGCGGGAACGGATCCACTTGTCTCCAGGTTCGTTTGATGTGTCGCCATGAACGTTACAGTTTGAGTTCGGCTGAAACCTGAAAATTGAACAGTAGCGGCGGTCTATGACTGTTCGTGTATCTGCGTTCACAAGAACCAGCTTAGCGTTTTGCCGCCGCAAAAACAGCCCGCCAAGAAGTCGAAGCGCGCGGCCCGGTTGAGGACTGGTACACGCCAAAATTAAGAATACGAACACTATATCCAATACGTTGAACATATCTAATTAAGGTGGTAGGCTACGCCGAAAAAAGGTACATCGCTTTGAATAAATGGGGGATGGTTCATGCGTTCATTGTGGATTGCAGCGTGTTTGGACCTCCGAAAACCCGCGCTCATAGAGCGTCGCCACAGTTGGATTCAGGCGTGGACAAAAGTGTATTATTTAACGTAGTTTACAGGCCAATGGTAATGCGACTTTTCGCTACGTTGTTCGTTCTGACAATTTCCGCCAGTGCTACGGCTGCGGTCGCGCCGCAGGCGGGAGATTACCGCGCGGTCCTCAATCAGTACTGCGTCACGTGCCATAACCAGCGCACCAAAACCGCTGGGCTGACGCTCGACACGCTGAACCTCGCCCATGTTGAAGAGAATGCAGACGTCTGGGAAAAGGTCGTCCGCAAGGTGAGGGTCGGGATGATGCCCCCAAAGGGCGTGCCACAGCCCGACGACACGACTCGTCGAGGCCTGGTCGCCTGGCTCACGACCGAACTCGATCGTGACGCCGCCCGAAACTCGAATCCGGGCCGCCCGCTCCTGCGACGGTTGAACCGCACCGAATACGGCAACGCGATCCGCGACTTGCTGGCGCTCGAAGTCGATCCGTCGGTCCTGCTGCCTCCGGACGATGCCGCCTACGGTTTTGACAACATCGGAGATGTCCTTGGGGTTTCTCCGGTGCTGCTCGAGCGTTATATGGACGCGGCAGGAAGAGTCAGTGCGCTGGCCGTTGGGGACATGGACATTGCGCCAGGCAGCGAAACGTATCGTATTCGGCAGGACGCCTCTCAGGACATCCATCTTGAAGGCATGCCGATCGGCACCGTAGGTGGAATCCTGGCGAATTTTACGGCTCCGCTGGATGCGGATTACGTCTTCACCGTCCGTATGTTCCGCACCAACCTGGGAGTGACACGCGGTCTCGAGTACGAGCACCAGATCGAATACGCCGTCGATGGACAGCGGGTACATCTCTTCAGCATGGGTGGAGAGGCCGACTTCAAAGCAAACCTCGTCAATATGACCAAACTTGGCGACGAGATCGATGAGCGCGGCCACATCCGGATACCTTTGAAGGCAGGTCCGCACGTCATTACGGCCGCATTCCTCGAGCGAACCGCAGCCCCGAATCCAACCCGGTTGCAGCCCTTTATTCGGAGCTCGACCGACACGCGAGACACGTCCGGGCATCCCCATTTTGAAATGTTCACCGTCACGGGCCCCTTCAAGGCCATGGGACCCGGAGACACACCGAGCCGCCGCAAGATCCTTATCTGCCGCCCAACCGGGCGCGCTGACGAAGACCCGTGCGCACGAAAGATCATCTCGACTCTGGCGCGGCGAGCCTACCGCGGCGATGTGAGCGATCGAGACCTTCAGCGTCTGTTTGGGTTTTACCAGGAGAGCCGGCGCAACGGAAATTTCGACAAAGGCCTTCAAATGGCGCTCCAGCGGATCCTGGCGAGCCCCAAGTTCGTGTTTCACGTTGAAGCCGAGCCGCCGGACACTGCACCAGGCACGGTCTATCGGATCAGTGACCTCGAGCTTGCGTCGCGGTTGTCATTCTTTCTTTGGAGCAGCATCCCCGACGATCAGCTCCTGCAAGCAGCCGGCAAGGGGTTGCTGCACACGCCGGCGGTGCTCGAACAGCAGGTGCGGCGTATGCTGGCCGATCCGAAATCGGAGGCGCTCACGACGAACTTCGCCGCGCAGTGGCTCTATCTGCGGAACTTGAAAAACATGCAGCCGCTCTCCGAGGAGTTCCCGGATTTCGACGACAACCTGCGGCAGGCTTTCGAGCGCGAGACATCGCTGTTCTTCGAAAGCATCGTACGCGAGGACCGGAACGTCCTCGATCTGATGACCGCGGATTACACATTCGTGAATGAGCGGCTCGCCAGGCATTACGGCGTGCCGAACATTTATGGGAGCCGTTTTCAGCGCGTGACACTCGCCGATGAGACGCGGAAAGGTCTGCTGGGGAAGGGAGCCATCCTGATGGTGACCTCCCACACCGACCGGACTTCGCCTGTCGTCCGTGGCAAATGGGTTCTGGAAAATCTGCTCGGCACGCCCCCTCCACCGCCGCCGGGGAATGTGCCGCCACTGAATGAGAATCCTCAGCGCGAAGGCAAGGTGCTGACGATGCGCGAGCGTATGGAGGAACACCAGGCGAATCCGGTTTGCGCCAACTGTCACGCGCTCATGGATCCGATCGGACTATCGATGGAGAACTTCGACGCGATCGGCTCGTGGCGCACGCGCGACGGCGGCTCGGTCACCAGTCTGGGCACTCCGATCGACGCATCCGGCCGGCTCATCGACGGCACCCGCGTGGACGGCGTGGTAGCGCTGCGGAATGCACTGCTGCGAGATCCTGAATTGTTTGTCGGAACCGTAACCGAGAAGCTGTTGATCTTTGCTCTCGGCCGGGGATTGGGTCATTATGACATGCCGGCCGTGCGCTCGATCGTCCGGGAATCGGCCAGGCAGAACTACCGGTTTTCGTCGCTTATTATGGGTATTGTGCGGAGTACTGCGTTTCAGAAAAGGATCAAGCCGGAACTGTAGCGGCGGTCTATGACCGCCGACAAAGCCGGCGGTCATAGAGCGCCGCTACAGTACCATTAGGAGACCCCGTTATGTTCATTATGAAAAGGTTCATGTCCCGTCGGACCGTTCTACGCGGTATGGGCGCCGCCATCGGGCTGCCGTTTCTGGAAGCCATGACGCCTGCTCTTACGGCTACCGCGCAGACGGCTGCAACTCCGCTCAAGCGTTTCGGGGTAGTCTTCGTGCCGCTCGGCGAGAGGCCTGGTTATTGGACACCCTCCGGGATTGGCGCGGATTTCGAGTTCACGCCGATTCTCAAGCCTCTCGAGCCATTTCGCAATTCGATAACGGTGGTGTCCGAGTTGTGCAACCCGCTGGACGGGCACGCCGTGAGCGTCGCCGCCTGGTTGAGCGGATCAGTTCCGTTCCGGACAGTTGCCGAGAACGTCCGCGCAGGAATCACGATCGACCAGGTGATCGCCAACAAGATCGGCCAGGATACGCCGTTCCCCTCACTCGAAGTGGCCACCGAGGATTTCACAGGATGGATTGGCGGATGCGACACGGCCTACAGTTGCGCGTACATGAACACGATTTCCTGGAAGTCACCAACGACGCCGCTCCCTATGGAGATCAATCCGCGTGTGCTCTTCGAACGCATGTTTGGGCGTCCGGGCACCAGCGCGCAGCGCCTCCGGCGCATGCATGAAAACCGGAGCATTCTCGATTCGGTCCAGGAAGACGTGGCGGATCTCGAAAAGAAACTGGGAACCAAAGACCGCGGGCGGTTGGACGATTATCTCGGCCACGTCCGCGAAATCGAACAACGCATCCAGAAAGCGGAGCAACAGGCCGGCACAACGGCGACCGTACCCGATGCGCCGATCGGCATTCCGGAGTCGTTCGACGAGCATGCCGCATTGATGTACGACCTGCTGGCCGTGGCCTGGGAGGCGAACATCACTCGCGTGTTCACTTACATGAAATCACGCGATGCCAGCCAGCGCGTCTATCCGAACATCGGTGTCATGGAACCGCATCACGCTATGTCCCATCACGGCAATAACCCCGACAAACTTGCGGGACTTGTGAAGCTGAATACGTATCACGCGAGCCTGTTCGCCAGATTCCTCGAAAGGCTGCGGTCAACACCCGATGGAGACGGTTCCCTACTGGATCATTCGCTGATCCTCTACGGCAGCGGCATGAGCGAGAGCGACACACATTCTCGTCTCAATCTTCCAACCCTGCTGGTAGGCGGACTCGCCGGACAGATGAAGGGCAATCGTCACATTCAGGCAGCAAAGGAGACCCCCATCGCAAACCTGATGGTATCGCTGGGGAACAAGTTCGGTTGCGACCTGGAGAAGTTCGGGATCAGCACGGGAACCGTCGAGATTTAGCATTAAACGCGGGCTAAAGCCCGCGACTACATTCAGGCCCAACGTTGATCCCAAATGTAGTCGCGGGCTTTAGCCCGCGTTCACACCTGGAGATACATATTGATGCATCTGAGATACACCTGGCTGGTGGCCGTGCTGGCGTCCGCCGTCAGTTTCGGCGCCGCCGGCATTGACGTGAGCCTCATTGAGGCAGTCAAAGCCGGTGACGGACAGACCGTACGGACTCTGCTGAAGCAGCGTTCAAACGTGAATGCCGCAGAACCGGACGGCATGACAGCGCTTCACTGGGCGGTGCGTGCGAACGACACGGAGACCGTCCAGTTGCTGCTTCGTGCGGGAGCGAATGCGAAGGCCGCGAACCGCTATGGCGTGACTCCGCTGTCGCTGGCTGCCGTGAATGGCAATGCGGGATTGATGGAAGCGCTGATAAAGGCCGGAGCGGATCCGAATACGGCGACGCCTGAGGGCGAAACGGTCCTGATGACGGCGGCCCGCACCGGCAATGCCGATGCAGTGAAAGTGCTGACCCGCCATGGCGCAAACGTGAATGCCAGGGAAAAATGGCAGGAGCAGACGGCTCTGATGTGGGCCGCCTCCGAAAACAATGCCGCCGCAATCAAGGCGCTGGTCGAAGCGGGCGCCGGCATGAACGTCCATTCAAAGGTGTGGGACTTTCCCGAGTACAGATACGAGACGAACGGCATGGCCGTCTTTCAGCTCCCGCGTGGTGGTTGGACGGCACTGATGTTCGCGGCGCGCCAGAACGCCAAAGATGCAGCCGCGATGCTGGCCGATTTGAAAGCGGACCTTAATGCCGTCGATGGGGACGGAACGACCGCGCTGCAGTTTGCGATCATCAACATTCATTACGATCTCGCCGCGCTGCTGCTCAGGAAAGGCGCAGATCCCAATATTCAGGACAGTACCGGTATGACGGCCTTGTATGCCGCCGTCGACATGCGCTCGCCGGCGGGGATGATGACGAGGCCAAATCCCAAATTTCCAAACCAGGAAGAACTCGACGCTACCGGTATGGTGAAGGTCCTCCTCGAACGGGGAGTAAACCCGAACATCGCGCTCAAGAAGCCGATCATCGGCCGGCATAACAACCTCGTCGGCGACACTTCTTTGGGCGAAGGCGCGACACCGCTGGCACGGGCCGCCAAAACGAATGATCTTCGAATCATGCAGCTCCTGCTCGACGGCGGCGCCGACCCAACCATCACGTTGAAAGACCGGACGACCACCGCGATGATTGCCAGCTCGCTGGACTCGATCAAACTGCTGGTGGAGCATGGCGTGGACGTAAACGCCTTCAACACAAATGGACAAACGATCCTGCATAACGCCGCCGGGCGAGGCGCAAACCCGATCATCCAGTGCGTGGCCGGCAAAGGCGCGAAGCTCGACAAAAAGGACAAACAGGGCCGAACCCCGCTGGACATCGCTCTTGGCGCCGGCGGTGGCGGCCGTGGAGGAGGCGGCGGCGGACGCGGCGGCGGGGGCCGGGTCAACGAGAGTACGGCCGCTCTGCTGCGAGAAATGATGGCAAAGAAGTAGAGCGGAATATGCGCGCAGGATCAGTTTCTTTTTACGTGG
>Ga0066710_100003811_pt1 | contig 13038 bp, 9 predicted proteins | sample GraSoiAngelo_159_FD_79666 | JGI IMG/M metagenome (GOLD analysis project Ga0066710, IMG submission 79666) | Grasslands soil microbial communities from the Angelo Coastal Reserve, California, USA - 14_1009_16_40cm | ecosystem: Environmental > Terrestrial > Soil > Grasslands | place: USA...
CGCGGCTGGCGAAGCGACCGAGCGGGCTGAGCGTCGGCCCGGTGAGGACGCGCGCCCAGAACCCGTAGGCGAGGGGAACGAGCAGCCAGTAGGCGCCGGTGACCAGCGCGACGAGCGCGGTCACCGCGACGACCCCGGCGACGACCCGGGCGGCCTTCTCGTTGATCGTTGCGGGGAAGCTGAAGACGTCGCGCATAGTTGTGGAGTCTAATACCATAGTATTTCTACAGGCTTTATAGGAATTCGACCGGCGGGGGGCCGAGTGGAGGCAGCGACGGCAGGGACGGTCGCCGTGCGCGCGGGACGCGCGGCGCCGCGGGACGACACGGCGCCGGCGCGGCTGGGCGGCATGGCCCTCCTGGGCCTGCGTGTCGCCGCCGCGCTGGCGCGCCCGCCGTTCGCCTGGCGACGCGAGCTGGCGATCTTCTCGGCGAGCGCGCTGCGGCGCGCGTTGCCGGCCATCGTCGTGTCGATCGCGGCGTGGGGCTTCGCCGGCCCAGGGCTGCAGGCCGGCAATTTCATGGTCCTCTTCGGGGCGCCCGACCGCCTGGGCGGGTTCATGGTCGTCGCGATCCTGCGCGAGTTCGGCACGTTCGTCACGGCGACCGTCGTGGCGGGGGTGGCGGGAACGATGCTGACCGCGGAGCTCGGCGCGCGGCGCGTGCGCGGCGAGCTCGACGCGCTCGCCGTCCTCGGCGTCGATCCGGTCGCCGAGATGGTGGCGCCGCGCGTGCTCGCGCTCGTCCTGGTGTTGATGGGCGTCGACCTCGTCGCGCTCGTCTTCGGCGTCGCCGGCGGCTACGTCGCGACCGTTGGCGTCCTGGGCGCGACGTCGGGCGCGTTCCTGGAGGGGTTCTTCGCCAACACGACGTTCGTCGACCTCGTCGCGAGCGTCATCAAGGTCGGCCTCTTCGGCGCGCTGATCGGCGTGATCTGCAGCTGGCACGGCCTCAACGCGACCGGCGGTCCCGAGGGCGTCGGGCGGGCGGTCAATCGCGCGGTGGTCGGCTGCCTGATCGCGATCTTCTTCGTCAACCTCGTCTTCACGCAGTGGCTGCTGGCCGCGTTCCCGCAGCTGGGGGTGCTGCGGTGAGGCGCGAGGCGCTGCCACCGCCGCGAGGTGCCCTGGCCACCGTCGGCGAGCTGGGCACGTTCGCGTGGCGGCTCGGGCGCGAGCTCCCGCGCGCGCGCTCGCATGCGGACGAGGTGGTGCGCCAGGCGGCCGTCGTCGCCACCGGCTCGACGCTGGTGATCTGCGCGATCGCGTTCATGGCCGGCGGGAGCTGCGGGCTGGAGAGCTCGGCGCTGGCGCGCTCGTTCGGGACCGCGCCGATCGCCGCCGGGTTCTCGGCCTGGTGCACGCTGCGCGAGGTCGTGCCGTTCGTCTTCGGCTACGTGCTGGCCGCCAAGGTCGGGTGCGGGCTCGTGGCCGAGCTCGGGGCGATGCGCGTCGGCGAGGAGATCGACGCGCTCGAGGCGATGAGCGTGCGCTCGCTGGCCTACCTCGGCGCCACGCGGCTGCTGGGCTGCGCGATCGTGCTGCCGGTCGCCTACCTGCTCGCGCTCGCGTCGTCGTGGGCGGCCGCCGGGCTGATGGGGGTGGTGCGCTTCGCCGATGTGTCGGAGGGCACCTGGCGGCTGTTCTTCTTCACCTTCCAGGACCCGGCCGACCTGGTCTTCTCCGTCGTGAAGGGCGTGGCGATCTCCGCGTGGGTGGTCGTCGTGGCGCTGTGCTTCGGCTACGGCGTCCGGGGCGGGCCCGTCGAGGTCGGCACGGCGACCGCGCGCTCGATGGCGGTCAACATCGTCGGCGTCACGCTGCTCTCGACGGCGGGCACCCTGCTGTTCTGGGGCGCGAACCCGCGCCTGCCGCTCGGATGACCACGCGGCGCGCCGCCTTCGCCGCGCTGAGCACGGCGCTGGTCGCCGTCGTCGTGCTGGCGCACGGCCACGCACGGGGACCGCGCCTGATCGTCGAGCTCGCCGACGCGCGCGGGCTGGTCGGCGGCGCCGACGTGCGGCTCGCCGGAGCGCGCGTCGGCCGCGTCGAGGACGTGCGGCTCGGCGCCGACGGCTTCCCGGTCGCGCGCCTGCAGCTCGACCGCGGCGTCGAGGTGCGCCGCGGCGCGCGGGTCGCGCTGCGGCTGGCGTCGCTGTCAGGCGAGCGCAACCGCTACCTCGCCCTGGACCCCGGCGACGGGCCGCCGCTGCCCGACGGCGCGGCGCTCTCGCGGAGCGCCACACGCAGCCCGGTCGAGCTCGACGACGCGCTGTCGGCGCTCGGGCCGCGCACCCGGGCCGACGTGCGCGGGGTGCTGGGCGAGCTGCGCGCCGGGACCGGCGCGCGCGGACCCCAGGTTGCCGCCGCACTGCGCTGGGCGGGTCCGGCGCTCGGCGCGACGGCCGATGCGCTGCGCGACGCCCGCGCCGACGGCTTCGCCCTGCGCTCGCTCGTGCGCGACAGCCGCACGATCAGCGCGGCGCTCGCCGCCGGCCGCGGGCGCGTCGGCGATGCCGCCGATCGCATCGCCGCGCTGTTGCACGCGACGGCGATGCGCGCGGACGCGCTGCGCACGACGGTGGCCGCGCTGCCGGGAACGCTGGGCGCGGCGGACGAGACGCTGCGCCGGGCCCGGACGACCGTGCCGGCGGTCGACGAGCTTGTGCGTACGGCCGCTCCGGGCCTTGCGCGCCTGCCGCGGGCGGCCCGGCGGGGGCAGGCCCTGGTGCGGGCCGCGTGGCCGCCGCTGGCCACGACTGCGCGGCTGGCGGCCGAGGCGCCGGCGCAGCTTCGGGCGCTGCGCCCGCTGGTGCGTGCGGCGCCCCCGGTGCTCGACCGCTTGACGCCGGTGCTTCGCCGCGTCGCGCCGATGCTCGACCAGTCCCGAGTGCGGCTCCCCGACTTCTTCTCGTTCTTCTCGGCGTGGGCGGACTTCACCGCCGACTACGACGCCAACGGCCATGCGGCGCGGGTCGGCATCGTCCTGCCGCCCGCGCCGACGCGCCGCGCCTCGGCGGACGACCTGCGGGCCGGGGAGCTCGCGAAGCCGTACCTGCGGCTGCCCGGGGCCCTGGAGGGCGAGCCGTGGCGCGACTACGCCCAGTCGTTCGTCGCCGGGAAGCACGGGTGAAGGCGCTCGTGGTCATGGTTGTGGCGGCGCTGGCCGTGGCCGGCTTCGCGGCGGCCCGCCACCGCGGCGAACGCGTCATGCGCGCCGAGTTCGCCAGCGCGCGAGGCCTCGTGACGGACAACGACGTGCGCCTGGCCGGCGCCGTGGTCGGGCGCGTGCGGTCGATCTCGCTGACGCCTCGCGGCACGGCGGTCGTGAAGGTCGGCCTCGGCCGCGGCGCTCCGGCCCCGCGTGCGGACGCGACCGCCGCGATCCGGCCGGGCGACCTGCTCGGCGATACGTATGTGTCGTACGACCCGGGGCGGGCGCGCGCGCCGCTGCACGGGAAGATCGGGCTCGCTTCGACGGCGAACGCGCCGCGCCTCGACGACCTCCTGGCGACGTTCGGTCCGGGCGTCCGCGCCGGTCTGCGGACGCTGCTCGTCGAAGCCGGCGTGGCGCTCGACGCGCGGGGACCCGACCTCAACCGGCTGGCGCTCGCGCTGCGCCCGGCGCTCGGCGCGGCGCACCGCACGCTCGGTGAGCTCGCGCGCGAGCGCCGCACGCTGGGCGCACTGGTCGCCGACGCCGAGCACGCCGCGGGACCGCTGGCCCGGCGCGAGCGCGACCTCGGCGCGCTGGTCGAGCGGTTGCGCACGGTGCTGCGGGCGACGGCGGCCCACCGCGGGCCGCTCGCGGCCGGGCTGGACGGTCTGCCGGCGACACTGCGCGCGCTGCGGGGGACCGCCGCCCGCCTGGACGCGACCGCGACTGCCGCGCGGCCGGTCGCCGTGGCGCTGGCCGGGAGCGCGCCGGCGCTGGGGCGCGCGACGGCGGGCGCGTCGCCGCTCCTCGCGCGCGGGCGGGCGGCGGCGCGCGCGCTGACGCCGCTCGCGGGCACGCTCCGGGGCGTGCTCGCGCGCGGCGCTCCGACGCTGCGCTCGCTGGCCGGCGGCGTGGGCGCAGTGCGGGGGCAGGCGCCCGACGCGGCGGCGCTCGCGCACGAGCTGGTCCCCGCGGCGGAAGGCATCTCCCGCGGATTCTTCGAGGACTTCGCCGATCAGGCGGCCGAGCCCGGGCGCCAGCCCTTCGACCCGTTCGCCGACCCGTCGCGTGCGTACTGGCGCGGCGCGGCGGTCTTCAGCTGCGAGGCGTTCGGGATCCCGGTCCGGCCCGGCTGCCTGCGCGAGGCGCTCGGAGGCGAGCGGGCGCGGGAGCGGCGCCCGCGCCAAGCGCTCGGTGCGCCGCGGCCGGCGGCGCCGAGCGCTCGCCCGCCGGTGCCCGCGGTGCCGGCGGCGCCGGCGGTGCCGCTGCCGAAGCTGCCGGCGCCGGCCGTCCCGGCCGCACCCGCGCCGCACGACGCCCAGCAGCTCCTCGACTACCTGCTCGGACGATGACGACCCGGTCCAGGATCGGCCATCGTCTTCGGCGCGCCCTTGACCGCCGGCCGCGCGCCGCGGGCGCGGTGGTCCTCGCCGTGGCGGCGCTGCTCGCCGTGCTGTCGACTGTCGCCGTCGGCGGCCTGCCCTTCGGCGGGGGACGCACCCTCCGCGTCGCGTTGCCGGGCCGCGCCCCGCTGCTGCGCGCGGGCGCCGACGTGCGCGTCGCCGGCCAGCGCGTGGGGGAGGTGCGCGCCGTCGAGGTGCGCGGGCGGGGCGCCGTGGCGCGTCTCGACCTCGACGATGACCGCACCGTCGGGGCGGGTGCGCGTGCCCGCGTGCGGATGCGCGGCATGGCCGGGGCGGTGTACGTCGAGCTCGAGCCGGGCGACTCGCGCCGCCCGCTGCCCGACGGCGCTCTGGTTCCGGGCGACCGCACCTCGGCCGCGGTCGACCTGACCCACGTCCTCGCGGGCTTCGATCGCGACGCGCGCGCGGCGCTGGCCCGCAGCCTGCGCACGGCCGGCTTCGGCCTGGCCGGTCGTGGCGGCGACGTCAACGCGGCGCTCGCCGACGCGCCCGCCGCACTCGACGAGGCAACGCCCCTAGTCCGGGCGCTCCGCCCGCCGCCCGGCCTGCTCGACGCGGCCGACCGCGTGGCGCGCGCGCTCGGGCCGGGCGATGCCGGGACGACGCCCGACCTCGGCGCGCTCGTCGCCTCCGCCGATCGCGTTGCCGGCGCCGCCGCGGACGGTGCCAGGGCGCTGGGGCGGTCGCTCGACGCCGCCCCGCCGCTCGAGGCCGTCGCTGCGCGGGCGCTGCCCGAGGCGGACGCGGTCCTCGACGAGGCCGAGCCGGCGCTGCGCGCCCTGCGTCCGGGCGTCGCCGCGCTGGCGCGCGCGCTGCCCGACGCGATCGCCGTCGAGCGCAGGGCGCCGCGGCTGGACGACGCGGGCGCCGTCGCCCGGGCGGCGCAGCCCGTGCTGCGCGGCGCGCCGCCCATGCTGGTCGCCGCCCGCCGGCCCGCCGCCGCGTTGGGTCCCCTGAGCGGCCCCCTCGGCGATCTCTCGAAGACGCTCGTGCCGTACCGGCGCGAGCTGGTCAAGGCGCCGGCGGGCTTCACCCGGTGGGGCGAGTTCCGCTACGACGCGGGGCAGGCGCGCGGCCATCGCGCCGTGCGCTTCACGATGGTGTTCACGTGCGCGCGGGCGCGCGACCCGTATCCGGCCCCGGGCGCGGCCGAGCGCGAGCGCGAGGCTTGCCGGTGATCGACCGGCGGCCGCTCATCGGGCTCGCCCTCGTGCTCGGCGCCGTCGCCGCGCTCGCCGTCGGCTGGCTTCGTCCTGACCCGTTCCGCCACGACCAGACGCTGCGCGCCCTCTTCACCGACGCCGGCGGGCTCGCGCGCATCGGAGCCGACGTGCGCGTGGCCGGCACGCCGGTCGGGCGCGTCGAGTCGCGCCGGCGCCGCGGCGATCTCGCGCTCGTCACGATGCGGCTCGACCGCGGCATACGCGTCACCGCCGACGCGACCGCCGAGTTGCGCCCGCGGCTGCTCTTCGAGGGCACGGCCTACGTCGACCTGCACCCGGGCTCACCGGGCGCCGGTCCGCTCCGGGGCACGATCCCGCCGGCGCGCACCCGCTCCTACGTGAGCGCCGCCGACGCCCTGGACGTCCTCGCGCCGCCCGAACGCGCGGCGCTGCGCGCCGACGCGCGCGGCCTGCGTGCCGCACTGGGGGGACGAGCGCCGGCGGCTGTCCGCCGCGCGCTCGGCAGCCTCTCCCCGCTGCTGCGCGACGCGGGCGCCACAGCGGCCGCGGCGCGCGGACCCGGCGGCGAAGCCCTCGTCGCGGCGGTGCGCGGGTTCTCGCGGACGGCGCGCGCGGTGGCCGCGCGGCGCCGCGCCCTCGTCCCTCTCGCCGCCGACGGCGGTGCGACGGCGCGCGCGCTGGATGCGAGCGGGCCGCTCGACGCCGCCCTCATCCGCATGCCGGCCACGCTCGCCGACGCCCGCTCGGGTGCGGAGGCGGCGAGCGCGCTCCTCGTGCGGTTGCGCGGGCTCGCGCTGCGCCTGCGTGTTGGAGCGGCACGGCTGTCGCCCACCGTGCGCGCCGTCACGCCGCTGCTGACCGAGGCTCCGGGCGCCGCCCGCGCCGCGCGACCGCTGCTCGCCGACGCGCGGGCGACGCTCGGCGCCGGCGCCCGCGCGGCGCGGCCCGCGCGGGACGCGCTCGCCGCGCTCGATGGCAGCGTTGGGCTGCTCGACCGCGGACTGCTCGGCGCGCTCGAGCGCCCGACCTCGCTCGGGACGCCCGCCTACCTGGCGTTCCTCGGGCTCTTCGCCGGCGGTGGCGGCGCCTCGCGGCCCTACACGCCCGGCGCGGGGCACTTCATGCGCTTCGGCTTCCGCTTCCTGACGGGGGCCGGGAGCCCGGCGCCGCCCTGCGGCCTGCTTGCCCGCGCTGCCCCCGCGGTGGCCGACCAGGCGCAGCAGGCGGGAGCCTGCCGGCGATGAGGCCCCGGCTGGGCAGGACGGCGATCGTCGGGCAGGCGCTCCTCGCGCTCGCGTTCGTCGCGGTCGTGTTGCGCGCCGAGGGCGTCCGCCTCGGCGGGCCGGACACCTTCGACGTCCACGTCGCCTTCGCCGACGCGAGCGGCCTGCGCGACGACGCGCGCGCCCCGGTGACGGTGGCCGGCGTGCCCGAGGGCCGCGTGGTCGACGTGCGCTACGACCCGGCGCGCGGCCGTGCCGTCGCCACCCTGCGCCTCGACCGGCGCGTCCGCGGCGTCATCCACGCCGACGCGACCGCGACGATCGTCCCGCGCTCGGCGCTGCAGGACCTGACGGTCGAGCTCTCGGCGGGCAGCCGGCGGTCCCCGGCGCTGCGGCCCGGCGCCTGGATCGACCCGGCCCGCGCCACCGGCGCGGTCGCGCTCGACCGGCTCGTGGACGTCCTCGACGCCGACACGCGCGTCCAGGCGCAGGTCGTGCTCTCTCAGCTCGCCGTCGGCCTGCGGGGACGGTCCGGCGTCCTGCGCGACGCCGTCGCGCGGCTGAACACGGCGCTCGACCCCGCGCGCGCGGTGACGCGGGCGCTCGCCGCCCGGCCCGCCGCGCTCACCCGGCTGGTCGGGGCCCTCGGCGCGATCGGCAGCGCGCTCGGCGACCGCGACGCCGCGCTGGGCGGCGCACTCGACGCGGGGCGGCGCACGCTGCGCGTCACCGCCGGCCGACGGCGAGCGCTGGGCGCCACCGTCCGCGAGCTCGAACCGGCGCTCGGCGCACTCGACGGCGCGCTGCGCTCGACGCGGCGCGCTAGCGGGCCGCTCGCGGCCGCCCTCGACCGGCTCGCGCCGACCGCCGCGGCGCTCCCCGGGGCCCTCGCCGCCGCGCGCGTCGCCGCGCCCGAGCTGCTCGCGCTGGTCCGCGAGACCCACGCCCTCGCGGCAGGCGGCGGTGTCGCCCTGGCCGACGCCCGGCGCGTCGCTAGCGCCGCCGGGCCCACGGCCCGCACGCTGACGCCGGCCTTGCGCGATGGGCGCTCCGTGCTGGCCGCGGTCGATCGCCGGCGCGACAGCATCGGCCTGCTCGGCGAGCGCTTCAGCGGCGTGCTCTCGACCAACGACGCCAACGGCACCATCCTGCGCGGGCTGGGCTTCTTCGAGCCGTTCGACCCGGCCGACGTGGGCGAGCCGGGCGCCACCGGCGTTCGTCTGACGACGCTGAAGGTGCAGGCGGCCCGAGCGCTGACGCGGACCTGCTTGCACGTCAATCCCGTCGCGTGCCTCGTGCGCTACCTCGTTCCGGGGCTGCCGGGTGCCGTGCGCCCCGGCCTGTCGCCGGTCCCACTGCGCGAGGGCCGCCGGTGATCCGCCACCTCTCGCTGCGCGCACGGGCCGGGCTGGCGCTCTTCGCGGCCGTCTCGATCGGGCTGTTCGGCTTCCTCGGCGCGCGCTTCGGCGGCCCGGGCGTGCACCTGCACCAGCCGCTCGTCCTGCGCGCCGCGCCGCTCGACACGCAGGGTCTGGCGCCCGACGCCGACGTGCTGGTCCGCGGCGTGCGGATCGGGCACGTCGGGTCGATCGCCGTGCGCGGCGACCGGGCGCTGACCGCCCTCGAGCTCGGCGGCGGCCGTCCGCGGCTCTACGCGGACGCGAGCGCACGCGTCGGGACCAAGACGCCGCTCGGCGAGGCCTTCGTCGACCTCGATCCCGGCCATCGTGCGGCCGGGCCGTTCGATCCTCGCCGGGCGCTGCGCGTTCGGCCCTCCGTGCAAGTCGACGAGGCGCTCGGCGTCCTGGGCGCCCGGCCGCGGGCCGATCTGCGAGCGCTGCTGCGCACGAGCGCCGGCGCCCTCGCCGGCCCGTCGGCGTCCGTCGAGCTGAGCGAGACGCTCGCGGGGCTGCGGCGGGCGACCGGCGAGCTGCGCTTGCTCGGCGGGACGCTCCGCGGCCAGGACAGCGACCTCGCGGTGACGGTGCAGTCCTCTCGCGTCATGCTGCGCGAGCTCGCCGAGCACGACGCCGCCGTTCACGGCATCGTCACCGACGGGCTGCGCACGCTGCGCGGGGCGGGGGCCGACCCCGCCGCGCTGCGCCGCGCGCTCGCGCAGCTGCCCGGCGTGCTTGCCGATGCGCGTAGCACGCTCGCGAGCGCGCGGGCGCTGCTGCGCCGCGCGGTCCCGGTCGCGCGCGACGCCCGGCTCGCCGCGCCGCCGCTCGCCGGCGCGTTGCGCGAGGCGCCGGGCACGCTGCGCGAGGCCCGCGCGCTGCTCGTCGCGCTCCCTGCGCTGCGCGCCTCGGCGCTGCCGGCACTGACGGACGCCCGGCCGTTCCTGCGGGCCGCTTCCCCCGCCGCTCGCGCGCTCGATCCCGTGCTCGCCGACGCCGTCCCGATGGCGCGTTACCTCGCTCCACGCAGCCGCGCGATCGCGGCCTGGTTCGCCAACACCGCCGCGCTCGGCCAGAGCGGCGACGCCAAGGGGCGGTGGGCGCGCTTCCTCGTCCTCTTCGATCCCGCCACCGCGTTCGCGGGCGCGCCCGCGCCGGCCGCGAACGCCTACCCGCAGCCAGGCGACGCGGCCCACAACGCGCCGTACCGCGCCGGCGACTACCCGCGGCTGCGGCCCTACGGGCGCGGCGGGCCCTAGCGGGGGCGCTCCGCTCGGGCGCCGCGGCTCTCGCGGCGTGGTCCGATGGCATCGCAGGGGAGGGGCCGGCTCGTGGGAACGAGTCGTCATTTGGGGATATGGGTGCCCAACTGACGTCCCGTCAACGAGTGGTCGATCGGGCCCCATATGCGGTCCCGATCGACCACTCGTCCCCTCGGGGAGCCGCGTCCGCGCGGGATGCCGCGCGGCCCGGTCGCAGACCCGGTCGCGTCCCCTCGGTGCAATCCCACACCGCGCATCCACGATCTATCGGTGGATCCCCGCTTAGCGGCGCGCCGACAGGACCGGGGCCGCGAGCGGCGGCCCGTAGACGTCCGACGTCAGCCGCCGCCATGCGCCGTCGGCGAAGAAGCGGCCGCTGAAGGACTCGCCGCCGGCCGACGGTGGCACGAGCGTCGCGGCCAGGAACGTGGGTCCGAGGACGGTGAAGCGCTGCGCGCCGGCGGCGGGCGCATCGGCGCGCCACGGCGCAGCGATGGCGTCGGTGAACGGCGCCGGCCGCCGCAGCCGGGCGACGACGTCGTCCGGCGCCGTGCCGCCGCGCACCGCGGCGGCGAGCGCGAGCCCGGTCGCGTAACCGCGCAGCCCCTCGAGCGTCGGCCGTTCGCCCGGGAAGAGCTCGCCGACCGCCTGCGCATAGGCGAGCGCGTCGCGGCTGTCCGGGGAGATCTCGCTCGCGCCGCGCACGACGCCCAGGCGCCCGAGCGAGCCCGCCGCGCCGACGAACGCCTCGGAGAACGTGCGCTCGGAGGCGATGACCGGAGCCGGCGCCCATCTGCCGCCCGGGCGGCCGGCGCGGCGCAGCGCGGCGGCGAGCTGCGCGGCGGGGCCGTCGAGCACGACGGCCGCGGTCCGCCGGCGGTCGAGCGCGCGCGCGGGCGCGGCGGCGAAGCGAGCCGGCGAGCTCGCCACGACGCGCACAGCCCGGTCGCTACCGCGGGTGCGGGGGTCCCCGGCACCGTCCGGCGCGGGCCACCGAGCCGCGTCTGCCGGGGTCGCGCCGGCCAGCGCGCGCCGGAGGCCGGCGAGCCAGCGGCGGCCGAGCGCGTCGCGCGCGGCGTACGCGCGGACGGGCGACGGGGCATCCCTCGCGTCCGCGTCTGCTTGCGCCGCGACGACCCCGCGGACGAGGTAGCGGCCCGCGGCGTAGCCCTCGGCGGCGGGGTCGCCGGCGAGGCGGAACACGCGAGGTGCGGAGACCGGTGCGACGGCCGGATCGCCGACGATGCTCGGGAGTCCCGCGGTGGCCGCCGACCGCACGGCTCTGTCGCCGCCCGCCCCACAGGCGCCTGCGAGCGCGACGGCGCGGCGACCCCGGACAGCCGCGGCGGCGCGCTGCGCCGAGCCGCCCGTGTCGAACGCCGTGAGGACGACCTTGTGCCCGCCGTCGAGCCCACCGAGCGCGTTGAGGCGGCCGACGCCAAGCTCGAGCCCGACGAGCAACGACCGGCAGCGGTCGGCGCCGGGCCCGCTGAGGTCGGCCGCGGCGAGCACCTCGACGGGCGGGGCGCCCGGCGCGCCCGGTACGCCGACGGTGAGCGCCGCGGGCGAGCGCCCGCCGGCGACGTACGCGTACCACGTGCCCTCGGCGGGAAGGCGGATCGTCGCCGCGCCCGCGCGCAGGCGGGCGACGAGCGGGTGCCGAGCGCACGCGCAGGCCAGCCGGACGCGCCCGGAACGCGCCGCGCGCGGTCCGTCGACGACGAGCCGGTTGTCACCTGCCCGCGCCGGCGCCAGCGTGAGGTGCGCGACGCCCGAGCCCGTCAGCGCGGACGCGATCGCAGGCCCCGGCAGGAGCGTGCCGCGAACGGCGGGCAGCGGCTGCCCGCGCCCGGCCGGTACGGCGGCCAGCGCACTGGCCAGCGCGGCGACCACGACCACCGCGATGGCCTCGGTGCGCAGCACCCGCGGGCGAGCGCCGCGCCGCGCGATGAACGCCCCGGCGGCCGCCGCGACGACGACGAGCGCCGCCTTGGCGATGACGAGCCTGCCGTAGTCCGACCAGCGCAGGAAGTACCAGTGGTGCACCTCGCGCACCGCCGCGAGCGCGCCGGTCAGGAAGGCGGCGCCGAGCGCGGCGGGTGCGAGCGTGGCGAAGGCGCGCGCTGCGTCGCCGAGCGCCGCGCGCGCGCCGCCATCCCGCACCCGCACCGCAAGGAGCCCGAGCAGCAGCAGCCCGCCCAGCCACACGCCCGCGGCGAGGGTATGGACGACCTGTCCGCCGAGGGCCAGCGCCCGGTCGTGGCGGACGGTCAGCACGTGGCCGTCGAGCCCCGTCGCGACGAGCGCGCCCGCGCCGCCCGCGACCCACGCCGCGTCGCGCAACCGCGCCACCCGCGCCCCAAGAGCGGCGGCAAGCAGCGCCCCCAGGCGCGCGACCGCCGCGACGCCCGCCCCGCTCGCGCCGAGCAGCCGCACGTCGAGCGCGCCGCCGGCCCCGGCCGTGGCCTCGGCCAAGACGCCCCCGACGGCCACCACCACGCCAAGGAGCAAGGCGAGCGGCGCCGCCGCGCGCCATCGGTCGCGCGCGGGGTTGGAGCGCCGCGCGAGCAGCCCGCCGCCGAGGAGCAGCGCCGCCGCCAGGACCCCGAGCCAGCGCGCGATCACCGTCACCGCGCCCTGCGCCGCCGCGCGCTGCTCGCCGCGCCCCACGCCGCCCGCGCCCGTCAGGCGCTCGGCGCCCGGGGGCGGCGTCCCGCCACGGCCCTGCACCCCGAAGCGGAACCGGCCGCCGGTGGCGTGCCCGTCGTCGCCGAGCGCCGACCAGTCGACCTCGTAGACGCCCGGCCGGACGCGGCTGCGCAGCGCGACGGACAGCGTGCGGCCGCCGTCGGCCGCGCGCACTCGGCCCACGCCGACCGCCCCGCCCGGCCCGCGCACGACGATCCGTGAGCCGCGCGCGATCGCCGGCTCGCTGAGGGCCAGCGCCACCGTCCGCGGCGCGGACGGCACGCTGAGCCCGGGCGCCGGGGCGGCCTTGAGGAGACTGGGATGCGCGGCGGCGGGCGCGGCGCCGGCCACGAGGGCCAGCGCCGCGAGTCCACCGCCCGCCAGCACTCGGCGAGCCACCGGCGCCTCGCCTACCGGCGCCGGTTGCGCCGGCGTGCCGTCCGGTGACGAGCCTTCTTGTGCCGGCGCGCCTTGGCCTTGGCCTTCGGCTTCGCCGCGGCCTCCCGGCGCGGCGAGATCGCCGGCTCCGTCGGGCAGATCCCCGGCGGGCAGACCCACACCTCCGAGTGTGGCTTGTAGAACCCGGCGTCCGGCGAGCCGGGCCAGTTGCGGCGTATGAAACCAACACAGAGTGCGCCCGTCTTCTCGTCACGGGTCTACAGGTCGTAGTTGTTCTTGCCCTACGGCTGGCTTTCGTCATTGTTC
>Ga0066710_100003812_pt1 | contig 13036 bp, 12 predicted proteins | sample GraSoiAngelo_159_FD_79666 | JGI IMG/M metagenome (GOLD analysis project Ga0066710, IMG submission 79666) | Grasslands soil microbial communities from the Angelo Coastal Reserve, California, USA - 14_1009_16_40cm | ecosystem: Environmental > Terrestrial > Soil > Grasslands | place: USA...
CCTGAAGGCCTTTGCGGATGACATCAATGTACCTAATTTCCGCAAACATCGCCGCCGTCTTCACCTTGACCGGATCTGCGTCATAAATCCCGTCCACCTTGGTCGCTTTCAAAATGACTTCCGCCTTCACCTCCATGGCTCGTAGGGCCGCTGCCGTATCAGTTGAAAAATAGGGATTGCCTGTTCCGGCGGCGAATATCACCACGCGTCTCTTCTCCAAATGACGGATGGCCCTTCTTCGGATAAAAGGTTCGGCGACTTCCCGCATTTCGATGGCTGAAACAACCCGCGTATAGACACCTATCTTCTCCAAGGCGTCCTGCAGAGCGATGGCATTCATGACGGTTGCCAGCATCCCCATCAAATCACCTGAAACGCGTTCCATGCCTTGAGCCGTGGCGGATAATCCGCGAAAAATGTTGCCGCCCCCGATGACAAGGGCAACTTCGACTCCTAGCTCGTGAACCTCTTTGACCTCTTCTGCAATCTTCCCCACGATGGAAGGATCAACTCCAAAACCCTGGTTCCCCATGAGGGCCTCTCCGCTCAACTTAAGCAAGATTCTTTTGTACGCAGGGGATGACATCGACGCCCTTTATAGAGGCTCAAACTCGGAACTATTTCAATTGCGCAGCAACTTCACCTGCGAAATCGTCACTCCTTTTTTGCAACCCTTCTCCCACTTTGAATCGGACAAATCTCCTCAGATTTATGTTCTCTTTGGTTTTGACGATTTTTTCTGAAATCAGTTGACCTATGGTCATGTTTTCGTCTTTGACAAAGGGTTGCTCGTACACACAACATTCGGAGTAAAATTTTTGAAGCTGTCCTTCAACAATTTTTTCAATGACATTGGGCGGCTTGCCTGCAGCTTTCGCCTTGGCGCGGTAAATTTCCTTTTCCTGCTCCAGAACTTCGACGGGGACGTCCTCTTTCCGATTATATTTAGGATCCAGGGCCGCGATGTGCATAGCAATATCCCTGGCCAGCTCTTGAAACTCGGGGGTCTTGGCGACAAAATCAGTCTCGCAGTTCAGTTCGACCAACACACCGATCCTTGCTCCCGGATGAATATAAGATACGACCAACCCTTCGCTGGCAATGCGAGCGGCTTTCTGGGCAGCCGCAGCCAGGCCTTTCTTCCTCAAGATGACTACGGCCTTTTCAAAGTCACCCTCCGCTTCTTGTAGTGCGGCCTTACACTCCATCATCCCCGCGCGAGTCACCTCTCTTAATTCCTTTACCTGTTGAGCTGAGATTGACATCCAAACTCCTCTCTTGTGGATGGAACGAACTTACGCCCTACCATGAGTCAAGAAGACCCATTATCCAAGACTTACGGCCCATCTCCCCAGTTTTCTATTGCGCAGAAAAAACCCGCCTTCATCTTGATGAGCTAAATCAGGGAGTGAATGTCTGGGGTAAGACGCAGGTATACCGAAGAAGAACTTGCGGGATTAACTAGAGGCCGTCGGCAGAACGCCGGAGTCCGTTTTAGAAGATCTTACGTTCTTGGAACGTTCTTTCGGATCAACGCCGTCTTCAGCCTCACCTTGTGCTTTGCTGCCGCCTTCCGAGGAAGGGCTCGCCTCATCGCCTGACCCATTTCCTCGCACCTGACCCAATTCGGAGGAAGATGATGTGACAGGAGCCGCATCCAATTTTGGCACCTCACCTTCAGTCTTATCCTTTAATACCGCCGCCCCCTCTACCACAGCTTCCGCAATTTTGGAAACAAATAGCTTGATCGCCCTTAAGGCATCATCATTGCCGGGTATCACATAATCAATGTGGTCTGGGTCGCAGTTAGTGTCAACAATCGCTACGACTGGGATACCCAAACGATTGGCCTCTTTGACGGCAATCTCCTCTTTCTTTGAATCGATAACGAACACCACTTTGGGAAGCGTCTTCATCTCTTTAATGCCAGCTAGATTCTTTTCCAATCCTTTGCGCTCCCGCTCTAAGCGTGCCACTTCTTTCTTCGAAAAGAGAGCATAGCGCCCATCGGTCGACATTTCTTCCAACTCCCGCAACCGCTGTATGGATTTTTGAATCGTGGTAAAATTGGTGAGCAATCCGCCGAGCCAGCGCTGATTCACAAAATACATGCCACAACGCTGCGCCTCTTCAGAGATGGACTCTTGAGCCTGTCGCTTAGTTCCCACGAACAACACCGTGCCGCCTTGAGCTACAGTCTCGGTGACAAATCGAGTGGCTTCCTTAAACATACGAAGAGTCTTTTGCAAATCGATAATGTAAATCCCGTTTCTTTCTCCAAAAATGTACTCCTTCATTTTTGGGTTCCACCGCTTTGTCTGATGTCCGAAATGAACGCCAGCTTCAAGAAGCTCTTTCATTGAAACAGATGCCAAACAATCCTCCTACCAGTAAATAAAGGGCAGAATACCTCGACCCAAGCTGACCCAATTATCGTTTCGAAAATTGAAAACGCTTGCGGGCACCTTTCTGCCCGTATTTCTTTCTTTCCTTGATTCTTGAATCCCTGGTCAAAAATCCGCCCTTCTTTAACTTTTTTCTCAGTTCGATATTAAATTCGATAAGGGCTCTGGAAATTCCCAAACGAACGGCTCCCGCCTGACCCGTCGGACCTCCACCTGCCACGCTTACGGTCGTATCAAACTTGTCGGTAGTCTCGGTGAGCAGAAAAGGCTGTTTAATAATGGTGCGGAGAGTTTCGTTTTTAAAGTATCCTTCCAGTTGCCTCGTATTGACCACGAAATCTCCCTTTCCAGGCCTTAAATAAACGCGAGCCGTAGAAGATTTTCGTCGTCCCGTTCCATAATATTGGACTACCGCAGTTGACACTCGTTTTCCTCCCCTAAGATTCTATTGAGTAATCGCATAAATCTCAGGTTTTTGAGCCGCATGAGGATGCTCTGGTCCTGTATACACCTTCAGTTTTTTGACCATCGCCCTTCCTAACTTGTTCTTGGGCAGCATGCCCTTGATGGCTTCTTCAACCATTCGGTCTGCTCGCTTGGCCTTAAAGTCCTTGGCCACAGTGGACTTGAGTCCCCCGGGAAACCCGCTGTGGCGGCGATAAATTTTTTGCTCCAACTTTTTGCCGGTCAGTCTTACCTTCTCCGCATTAATCACGATGACGTGATCGCCCATGTCCATAAAGGGAATCCAAACGGGCTTCAGTTTGCCACTGAGAAGATTAGCCACCTGGGAAGCCAGCCTCCCCAAGACCTGATTCTGGGCGTCTATCAAAACCCACTTGCGGCTTATTTCGCTTTTTTTGGGAAAATAGGTTACCATCTTCTACTTCACTGGAGAGCACCATTCCTCAGACCACAAAGCCCCAAAACTAATCTATCCATTAATCTTTGTCAAGGAAAACATTTGCTGCCTGTTCATTACCTCTCGTCAGTTATGAGGAACTCACTCTTGTTAGTACAAAGCCGGGGACTTTCTCGTCGTGGGATTTTCCGCAGGTCGTACAAACCCCGAATCAAAAGGCAAATTCCCACGGCTCGGAAAGCTGGCTCGCCCGCCTAACTACTGTATTTCGCTGCGTTTTGACAAGGGACCGCAGCTGAGGGGCTGTATAAAAACGAAGGCGTCGAGATGTTTCGGGCGGGAACCTCTCAGGAAAGGTTCTCGGCGGCCGCGGGAAGGATTGAACGTAGGGCCCAGCGTAGTTCCTTAGAAATCTTGGTGATTTTCATGCCCTCGCTAACCATCGTCTGGCAGGACAGGGTGTTCTTTTTTTCTCCAGATTTCAGCTCATAACCGATCATGCAAGTCTTGCACTCCTGGTTCCAACAAAATCGGCCACAGCTTATATCCTCCAGGCAAATGTATTGAAAGCAGCGCAGTACCATGTTGTTATCCGGAACCCGATGAGATTGATCCTCGATCTGAATTTCGATGAGACGTCTATAAGGTTGGAATAATTCTTGCTGCATTTTAGGAAAACTATCGCTTTGAGTGGAACCCACACCTTGCTGGAGCCTTATCGACCTAATCAACCCGCCAGCTTAGCCAGCCGCCAGCTTAGTTAGTGCGGGCTTTCGCAAGTAGGATGAATTATTTTGCCTGGTCCCAATGATTCGGATTGGCTCATTTCCATTGGTGCGGTGCTTCAGCGGGCGGTGGCTGACATTCACCGCGATTTTTCTTCAATCCCTGCCGCGATCGACGCCGCGAGCGGAGTCGAAGAACGAAACGCCACGAGAAAACACCTCTATGTTTTCCCTGCGTTTTCCCTGCGCTGAAGCACGAGGCTATTGAAACGCCAGTGAATTCTCGGAGGTCCTGTGAGGATGTACCGCTGCCAAATACGTCGCTGTATTTTTGAAACGAGGTACTTAGCTAGAATCCAAGGGAGGACGTTAGAGGTGAGGCTTGGAAACAACCTTTTCTGTTACCGAAAAATCGATGCGTTTGCGGAAACGATCGATCCGATCGACACAGACTTTCAGATGGTCACCGAGACGGAATGTTCTCCCCGAGCTTCGCCCCCACAGGCAAACTGGACGATCTCTGAATAGGTAATCATCATCGTCGAGGGTGCTGATTTTGACAAATCCCTCTATGAAGAGATCCAATAATTCTACGAACATCCCGTCTTTGGTGATGTGGATTACAATGCCTTCAAACTCATCTCCCAACTTGTCTGCCATAAATTCGAGCTTTTTCACGTCGATCAATTCGCGCTCGGCTTCGTCCGCCCGGCGTTCGGTTTCACTGGAGTGACTGGCGATGCTCTCTAATAAGTCTGGATTATACAAGCTGGGTTTTTCCGCAAGGGCCGCTGCGGCAGCAAGTTCCTGTCCCTTGTGGCCGGCATCTCTTTTGGCCTTTCGAGGTTCGGTCCTTTCTGAATCCTGACCCTGCCTGCGGAATGAAAAGACCAGCTTTCCTCGGGTCCCATGGAAGGGCTCGCTTCCAGGAGCTTGGGGTTCATCCGAACCTAAATCAGCTTTGAGAATGCGATGGACTGTCAAATCCGGATAGCGTCGAATGGGAGAGGTAAAATGCGTGTAACAAGTCGACGCCAAACCAAAGTGACCTTTGTTCTGAGGAGAATAGCGAGCTTGTTTAAGCGAACGCAGCATCAGGTACGAGAGAATGCGCTCTTCTGGTTTGCCTGCGACTTGGTCGAGAAGGCTTTGATAATTGTAGGGAGATACTCTGAAATTGAACTCTTGCAGCTCCCGTCGCTCAGGTCGGGTGGTTGACCGGCGGTGCCTGCGGCCGCGCTGCGACCGATCCCTAAAGCGGGCGACTACCGGTGTGTTTTTCTTCGTCACCCCTGGTCCCAACTGATATCCGAAGCTCACGGCAATTTCGTTAAACTCGAACACTTTGACCGGATCAGGAGGTTCATGGATGCGATAAAGAGAGGGGATCTTCCGCTCAAAGAGATGGCGAGCCACCGTTTCGTTGGCAGTCAGCATAAACTCTTCGATGATGCGATGGGCGATGTGGCGCTCGGATTTGATAATGCCAATCATGCCGCCAAATTCGTCGAAGGCGATCACCGGCTCCGGCAAATCAAAGTCTATGGAACCCAGCTTGCGGCGCCTGTCATTGAGGAGCAGTGCCAATTCGCGCATCCGTTCGAAATGAGGGACCAGGAGTTGATAGCGGGCGCATTCCCCCGGGTCTCGATCCACCAGAATTTTTCCGACAGACGTGTAGGTCATCCGCTCCCGGCTGAGGATAACTCCCTCATGAAAAGAGTAACGAGAGACATTCCCTCCGCTATCAATCTCCATTAAAGCGGAAAGCGTAAGGCGTTCGACCTGAGGTTTGAGGCTGCACAGACCGTTAGAGAGTTCCTCAGGAAGCATGGGAATAGCGCGGTCGGGGAAATAGACCGAAGTTCCTCGTCGAAGGGCTTCCCTATCGAGCGGCGTATCCTTTTCGACGTAGTGAGCCACGTCGGCAATGTGCACACCCAAAAGAAAATTTCCGTTCTCCAACCTCTCAACGTGTACGGCATCGTCAAAGTCTTTGGCAGTTTCACCGTCAATAGTCACGATGGGCAATGAGCGGAAATCCATCCGGCCTTCGGTCTCGGAGAGGTCAAGGTTCTGGCTGAGGGTTTCAACCTGCCGCAGGACCCCCGGCGGAAAATCGACCGGAATTTGATGCTTGCGAATGATGATTTCCACATCAATCCCAAAGTCACCTCGAAATCCCAAGACTTCCACCACCCTGCCCCGTAAGCTTCTCGAGCCTTTGGGAAATTGTGTTACTTCCACATTAACGATGGAATCGGGCGGGGCATCCATATCATCACCCTCGCGAATCACAATTTCGTGGCTGATCTTGGTGTCATAAGGGATCACCACGTGGTAAGGATCGCTCTTCTTAAACTGCCCGACGATCGTGAGATTTCTCCTTTGCAAAACCTTTAAGATTTTGCCCTCAGCCCGATTGTCATTTTTCACTTTCTCCACGCTGGCCAGGACAGTATCCCCTTGCATGGCGTCTCCGATGAAGCGGGCCGGGATGAATACGTCTCCTTCCAGACCGTCTTGCTCTTTATCTGGAATGACAAAGCCATAACCATCCCGATGTGCCGACAATTTTCCTACAATCACCGATTTTTGTTCCGGCAGGGCGTATCGATTGCCCTTCAACTTGAGCAGTGTTCCCTCTTTCACCATCTCGTGCAATAGATGCCGGACTTCATGTCGCTGGTCGGAGTCGATTTCTAATTCGCGGACGAGTTGCCTGAAGCTCATCAATTGGGCGGGCGCTGCCTTGAGCCGGGAAATGACTTTTTCTTCGATCGATTCCATGGTTTTCTTGTTACCTTACTATACGAGCCAAAGCGTCTGGAATGATAACATGTAATGCTTGGGCTATAATACCCGGTGCTGACCATGAGGTTGAGGATGCTTCTGTTCGCCGAGATGAGGGCCAAATGAGCCTTTTTGGCTATCGTGATCTTCTCAAGCAAAACCGGGACTTTCGTTTTCTGTTGATCGGGCAGATCGTCAGTGAACTGGGAGACTGGTTCAATAACATTGCCGTTCTCGCCTTGGCCATGCACTTGACCGGTTCAGGACTGGTGGTGACGGCGATTTTGCTTTCACGCACCGTGCCGATTGTGATCTTCGGGCCGCTGGCTGGAGTGATTGCCGATCGCTTCAGCCGCCGCACTGTTTTGCTCGGTGCGGATTACAGCCGGGCCATCCTGGCGCTGGGGTTTCTGCTGGTCAATTCCCGGGAACGGATGTGGATGGCTTATCTCTTTAGCTGTCTCCTGACGGCCATCTCCATTTTTTTCACCACGGCCAAAGCCTCCGCCATCCCCGAGATTTCCTCTTCGAGCCAGCTTATGCCGGCCAACGCCTTGACTGGCTCGACTACAGCCATCATGCAAACACTGGGAGGGGCGCTGGGAGGGGTTGCTACCCAGGTCTTGGGGTATCAGACCGCCTTCGTGATCAATGCTCTTTCCTTCGTAGCTTCTGCCTTCTTGATCTATCAAATCCAATTCCGAAATCAGGTCTTCGCCTCCCAGGCGGGAATGGGCGCTAGCGGTCTCTTGTTTATCCGCGATTTTCAAGAAGGCATGACATTTGTACGTCGCCACCCTATTGTTCTGGGTCTGCTTCTCATAGGCGTGGGCTGGGCCACCGGGGGAGGGGCGGCTCAAATTCTTTTCAGCATCTTTGCCATCGACGTTTATCATGCCGGAGATCAGGGCATCGGCATACTCTACTCTGCGGCTGGATTAGGGATCGTCATCGGCGCCACCCTGGCCAACTGGTACTTTCGCAACAAGTCATTCGCCGTAACTAAATGGGTGATTGGAATTAGCATGGTGTTGACCGGCGTGTTTTACAGTGTTTTCAGCTTTGCCCAGATGATCTGGACTGGCTTCTTATGGATCGCATTGAGCCGGGTGGTTATGGGAATCAATCACATCATTGGGACCACGTTGCTGATGAACGTTGTCCCCTCACAGTTTCGTGGCCGAACTTTTTCCGCCAAGGAAACCGTCGTCATCTTCACGATGGTCGTTTCCATGCTGTTGGCCGGCGTCGGTCAGCACTACATGGGGCCACGTAGCATCGCTCTGATTGCGGGTCTGTTGACCTTGCTGACCGGTGTCATCTGGTTAATCGCCAACCTGGCCGGTGCCTATAAAGAGATTAAAGACGAATCTTTGGAAGAAGCGCTCGTCAGTGAAACGAGCGTTTCCCAGTGAAAGAGTGAGGATCGAGAATGGAGAATAGAGAAAAAGTGAGGATCGAGAATGGAGGATAGAGAATAGAGAAACGTTTCCATTCTCGATCTCCTATTCCTTTCCTCCATCCTCGATAGCGCAGAATCATGCCCCGAATTGATATTAACTGTGATCTGGGTGAGGGTTTTGGAATTTATAAGCTGGGATTGGATGAACAGATCTACCCGCTCATCACTTCTGCCAACATCGCTTGTGGATTTCACGCTGGCGATCCTCAGGTGATGCGAGCCTCAGTCTCCTTGGCGGTCCAACACCATGTGGCTATTGGGGCACACCCCGGAACCCCCGACCTGATCGGCTTTGGCCGGCGAGGGATGGAGCTTTCAGCCGAAGAACTGGAAAACGCATTGATCTACCAAATGGGCGCTCTGCAAGCTTTTGCCAAGGCGCATGGTTCTCGACTAAGCCATGTCAAGCCTCACGGTTGGCTTTACAATGCCGCTGCCGAAGATCTAAACCTGGCGTCAACCGTGGTGCGCGCCATCCAGTCAGCGTCTCCGGATTTGGTGCTTTTCGGGCTATCAGGGTCTCAATTGATTCAGGCGGCAAAACAGGCGAGTTTACCCTATGCCGAGGAGGCCTTCATTGATCGTACTTACCAATCCGACGGTACTTTGACCAGCCGTAGATCAGACCAAGCTCTCATTACCGATCCGGAAAGGGCTACCCAGCAGGCCCTGGATCTAGTCCTGAGAGGAAGAGTGCAGGCGTTGAATGGCTCTGAAGTCAAGATTCATGCTGACACCTTATGTGTTCACGGGGACAATCCAAATGCGGTCGTCCTGTTGACCCGGGTAAGAAATAAACTGCGGGAAGAAGGCGTCGAAATTCTGCCCTTGGGTCGGAGGCCATGACCTGAGCCTTGTTTCCTCTTGCCTGAGCCGGAGGCTTATGGTAGAAATCCCTTAACTCAAGCGGAAGTGGCGGAATTGGCAGACGCACTAGATTCAGGTTCTAGCGGTCGCAAGGCCATGGGGGTTCAAGTCCCCCCTTCCGCACCATGAAAAACCATGGATGAGCCGTCCCTCCTCTTGTGGCGGACACGCCGTCGGTTGTCTCCCGATTCTGGATTGGCTGGACATCCCCTCAGTGCTCTCTTCGAGAGCGCGGCACGAGTTATGGACATTTCGTTAACCCCTCGATTCATCGAGGGGACCTTAAGGCAAGGTCAAATCCGCTAACCGTTTCAAACGGCTTCCACAAACGGAAGCCACAGTAACAAGCGTTTCTTGTTCTCCGTTCTTGAAAACCGCTGAAGCGGTCGTTTGGCTCTGAGGCTCCTCCTCGATAAATCGCGGGCTCAATTCGATCCGATTCGGGTGGGCTGGCCTCCTGCCCTTCAGCCGCCACGACCAGGGGAGTCAGCACAATCAATGCGGGGACCGCCGCGACGGCCCTCAAGACGGCCACCCATCTCAATGTAACTCTGTATGCTACTTTCATAACCGGCTCCTTTCAAAATCGCAACGCATATTGGAACTTCACGATCAACTGATTGGAGTCAAGCTGCCATCGGTTCGTGAGAGATCGCTGTAAGTTGTGATTGTAGACGATGAAAAGATCGCCCAGGGGGCGAAACGTCCAGCGCAGCCTGGTGTTCGTGCCGAAGGAACGGCTCTGGTTGTCGTACTGCATGAGACTGCTGATCTGAAGATCAGACGAAATGTTGACCTGCAGCCGAGCTCCGTACACGTCCTCGGTGAAACTCCCTTGCGGGAGATCGACGAGGTTACGTTCCGCTCCCAGCTCCGTAATAACGGTAGCGGACGGCTTCAAGCGCATCTTCGCTTCGATCGTCTTGAGGTTCCCTTGGTAAAAGCCGCCGGAGGACCAGCTGAACTCGCCGCTGACCTTGCGCTTCTCCGCCAGCGCGCCTGCCACGGTGTAACGCAGCCACTCATATTTGCCAGGTTCAATGACCGCATTCCCGACTTCAAAGGGTTTGACCAGTCTCTCACCCTGCGGCTGAACGATGAACTCAAAGCTCTCCCCGCTTTCAAACTGCACCTCGAACGGCGTGGCCTCGACATCGTAACTCTCCCAACGGTAATTTTGATCGCCCGCAACGAACGACTTCACCCCGAAGAACAACTGTCGTATACGCTCCCCGCCCGGTCGCGGTCCAAACTCGGCGGTTCCCTCCAGGATGTTCCCCCTCCGCCGCACGAAACCCAGCGAGGGGTCAAAACCATCGCCAAGATGGAGGCCGCTCAACCTCAGGTCCCAGCGGTCGTTCGGATAGGCGATCTTGCCGCCATACGCATATTTGTCGCCCACGAGGTCGCTGCGGTCGTTGCGCAAGCCCCAGATCCCGACCAGCAGGTTCTTGTCGTCTCGGAATTCCGAGGTCTGGTAGGTCAGATCGAGGCCGGCCTCCCAGCTTCTAGGGCGACCGCTGGGGTCGCCGACGGTGGCAATCATCCCCACGGAGGATTCCTTCAGCACATTCTGTTTGACGCGCAGCACGCCCATCGTGGCCCCAGGCATTTGGAGATCGCCTTGCCGCCGGGTGCGAATGGCCAGGGCGCCGAGGTTCGTATTGCCCACTCGGCCGTTGATCTTGGCACCCGCGTCGATCGGGATCTCGACAAAGTCTCCTTCTCCCCGCTCAAAGAGCCCAATCCGGCGGCTGAAGAAGGGGACAAGATTCGTTCCAGCCCCGGGATCTTGGCCTAAGCCTTGGCCAAAATCATCGAAGATATCTGAGCCCTGCAGAAAGAAGGTGCGTTTTTCCGGGAAGAAGAGGTCAAAGCGGGTCAAGTTGGTCTGGCGAACATCGGCCTCCGTTTCGGCGAAATCCGTGTTGACCGTCAGCGACGCCAAAAGGTTCGAACCCAGGGTCTTCGTCATATCGAGGCTGGGAGACGCGTCGTATTTCCTGCTGGCATCCGGCGCTGGCTTGTTGAAGTCTGCGACCAGCGTGGGGCGGATGCTCAAACCCAGGCCCAAATCAAAGTTCGGCAGGTCGGTAAGGAGGCCGGCCTGACTCGTTTGGGAGATTTCATAATCGCGCTTGGCTCCGGACCAGCGGCTCGTTTCCAGAAGGCGTTGGACATGCCGCTGTACGTTGAATCCCCAGCTCGTCCCGCCCTTCTTGAAAGCGATGCTCTTGATCGGGATTCGGATCTCGGCACTCCAGCCGTTCCCGTCCCGCGAAGTCCGAGCCTCCCACACCGCATCCCAGTTGTTGTTGACCTTCTCGCCCTGGGCGATGACCAAGCCGTCAACGCGCGCTCCATTGGGATTCACGGCGAAGACGTAGCCCGAACGCCCGTCCTGGAAGGTGTCGAGAACGAGTACGATGTGGTCCTCCTCTTCCAGCTCGGAATCCCGCGCCTTCGAAAAAGAGACGATCCCCGCCGGGTCGGAATCGTGACACAGCACGCCGAAGACGATTTCCTTCGAGTTGGCGAGAACCTTGACAATCGTCTGCCCGGCGGGCACGCCCCCTTCCTCTGGCTCGATGGTCGTAAGATTCTGTATCGAGTCGGCAGAAGCCCAAGCCGGTTCGGACAGGACACCATCGAGACTCAATTCGCTGGAGAGGCTGCCGGCGCGGAGCGCAGGCCTTTCCTGGTTCTGGGCTAGGGTGTTACTGTCGAGGAGAAGGAGAGAGAGCGGCAGCTGGAAGAAGACCAGCACCCTGCTCGGTCGCATACCACACCTCAGGTTGTAGACGTCGACGAAGTGAGGCCGTACCGCTTCGCACTCCGCCGGGTGCTCATCAGGAAGCACCAGCCTCAATTCCCCGGCGCCGGTGCCAGTACACGAAGAATATGGCGAGCCCCACTACGATTGGCCCCCCAATCGCGTGGGGAAGCACGCCGCCGGGATTGAGTTTGGTGTACGGCGTCACCGTCAGGTGGATGCCCGAACTGGCAACAAGCTGGCTGGTGGTCTCCGGGCCACTCTTGTCCAAACTAATTTTTCAGTGGCGGAGGCCTCGAATCGGTTAGATTGAGATGGCACAAACCAAAATAGCCGATAGGAGGCGATCCGCTGTGAATAGAGTATGCAGCATTTTCTCACAGTTACTCCAGTTATTTCCGGGGCTGGAGTTCGAGCAGGTGGTCAAGGAACACCGTGCCGAGCGACATGCACGGGGTTTCACGTGCTGGGGACAGTTTGTAGCGATGCTGTTTTGCCATTTGGGGAAGGTCCAATCGCTGCGGGAGATTTGCGGAGGGCTGGCCGCCAGCGAAGGGAAACTGCGCCACTTGGGAGTTGGGGAAGCGCCCAAGCGGTCGACGCTGAGTTATGCCAACGAGCATCGGCCCTGGGAGGTTTACCGCAGCCTCTTCGAGCACCTGCTGGGGCGGTGCCAGCAGGTCGTGGGGCCACGGAAGAAATTCCGGTTCAAGAATAAGCTGTTGAGCGTGGATGCGAGCGTGATTGATCTGTGTGCCAGTTAATATGATTGGGCCCGGTTCCGCAGGACGAAAGGCGGAGTCAAGCTGCACTTGGTGCTGGACCATGATGGGTACTTGCCCACCTTGGCGGTCATCGAGGCGGCCAAGTGCCGGAGGTCAAGATCGCGCGCCAGTGGCGGTTCGAGGCCGGCACGATTGTGGTCTGTGATCGGGGCTACATCGATTACCAATGGTTCAAGGCTCTGACCGAGGAGGGTGTTTTCTTCGTCACGCGGATGCGAACGGACATGGGATATAGGATCGTTGAGGAGCGCCAGGTGCCGCAGAACCGAAACGTGCTGGCCGACCAGGTGGTGTACCTGGGCAGCCGGAATGTCATGGAATGAGATCAGCGACGCCAGACCCTTCGCACAGCCCCTTGAAGCGC
>Ga0066710_100003814_pt1 | contig 13034 bp, 10 predicted proteins | sample GraSoiAngelo_159_FD_79666 | JGI IMG/M metagenome (GOLD analysis project Ga0066710, IMG submission 79666) | Grasslands soil microbial communities from the Angelo Coastal Reserve, California, USA - 14_1009_16_40cm | ecosystem: Environmental > Terrestrial > Soil > Grasslands | place: USA...
CTTCAGCACGGCCGCCGCGGCCAGGGCGGCCGTGTTGCGCAGGGGATCGGTGGGGATCCGCTCGAGGGAGACCGCGGCCACCCGCACGCCGGGCTGGCCCGCGCGCGAGGCCCGCACGGTGTCGCCGAGGCCGGTGAAGGCGATGCCCAGGCAATCGAAACCGGGACCGATGTTCGACGCGGTGCCGGGCGCGAAGACGGCGACCTCGCCCAACCTACTCTTCTTCCTCGCGGGCCAGGACCGAGTAGTCCTCGGCCACCTGGGGATGGGAGACGAGCGCGCTCTCCACCTCCATCGTCCCCAGGCGGGGCCCGGCCACGTTGATGGCGTCGTCCACGCGGCCCATGATCCAGAAGTAGCCGTCCTTGTCCTGGCGCGCGCCGTCACCGGTGAAGTAGGTGCCGGGGAAGCGCTTCCAGTACTGCTCGACATAGCGCTCGGGGTCGATGCCGCTCATCGCTTCTTCTCCTCGAGGGGAATCCTCAAGGGCGCCACCTCGGGGTGCCGCTCCAGCTCGGTCTCGCCCTGGCGCAGCAGGACGCGGAACTCCAGCCGGCCCCGTTCCCGGCCGGGGATCTCGGCGACCGGAATGCCCACCTCCAGCACCGCGCCCGCGGCCGCCTTCGTCTCCGACGGCAAGGCCGTCCAGCCGTCGCCGTTGCGCCGCTCACGGTGGACGGCGAGCGTGCCCCCCGCCGCTCCCAGCCGGTACCGCACGGCCGTGCCGAAGGTCACGACGACCTCCATCTCGGCCAGCAGCGTCTGGGCGGGAGTGGAGGTCTCGACGAGAAGGTACAGCGTACCCTCGCCGAGGCCGAACCGGATCGTCTCGACGCCGTGGCCGGACCGGCCCATCGACCCCGCGCGCGGCGCGTGGTGGATGCCGGCCGGGTCCCACTCTCCATCGCTCACCGCGCCGTCGATCGAGGGGCTCAGCGGCCCGCGCGGGGGCCGGGCGGCGGCCTCGAGATGGCGGGTGGTGATGACCGTCTCCAGGAGCGCGTCCGGCACCGGGAGGCCGAGGCCCAGGTACACGGCCTGCAGGTGGCGGCGGAACAGGCGATCGAACTCGTAGTCGTTCTCCGAGTGCCGGTCGTCGCCGTACCACCAGCACCAGTCGCTCGCGCACGCCGCGCGGTACGACTCCCAGGCCTTCTCGCCCTTCTCGGGCGGCCCGGAGGCCTCGTGGGCGGCCAGCGCGTCGCGGGCGTCGCCGAGCAGGTCCCACGCCCGGCGGTCGTCGGCGTGGCCGATCCAGACCGAGAAGTCGGCGTGGATCCAGCTCCCGGCGAACACGCGCGGGAGCGCCCGCGGCGCCTGGCCCTCGAGGGCCTCGCTCACGCTCACGCCCTTCAGGTGGCGGTCGCGCGCGATGCCCTGGTAGACGGCGCGGAGGAACACGCGCCCGCCGTCGCGGTAGTGCTCCCAGGCGTTCTCGCCGTCGAGGAAGACGCCCACCACCGGCTCGCCGGCCAGCCCCGTCCCCCGCCACGACTCCCCCACCTTCCGCAGGCGCTGCAGGAAGTCCGCCGCGGCCGGCTCGGGCGCCTGGCGCGAGTAGGTGAACCCGATGAGGTCGGAGAGCACGTGGTCGCGGAAGAGCAGCGCGATCGGGCCCGCTTCGGTGTCCCGCATCCACGGCCGGTACAGCAGGTCGACCGGCTGGGCGATCCCGCCCGGGTCGCGCTGCAGGGTGCCGCCCAGGCTGCGCTCGAGCACGGCCTCGTCCGACGCCGTCCAGCGCAGCCCGGCCCGGGCCATCTGCAGCACGGCCTCGTCCGATACTGAGCCTTCCGAGGGCCACATCCCGGAGGGCGGCCGGCCGAAGACCGCGGCGTGGCGGGCCAGCGCGCGCTGGACCTGGTCGAGGGCGTCCTCCGGATGGCGGAACCGGCGGGGGACGGACGCCTCGGGATGGGCCTCGCGGTGGGCGTCGGTGTCGCACAGGAGCGGCAGGATGGGATGGTAGTAGGGCGAGGCGGACAGCTCGACCTGCCCGCCTTCCCCGGCGCGGCGGTAGGCGGGAAGGATCTCGCCGAGCAGCGCTCTCTCCCGCTCGGCCAAGGCGGCCTTGTCGGCCTCGGTGAAGCCGCGCTGCTTCTCGGCCAGTCCGCGCACGACGGGGTCCTTCTCCTGCCACTCCAGGTCGAACCAGGCGAGCTTGCCCAGGACCTGCAAGTCGAGCATGTCCTGGGTCGAGAAATGGGGAGCCGCCGCCCGCAGCCCGCCCTCGTCCCGGCGCGGCCCCCGCTGGCCGAGCAGCTCCTTGAAGCGCGGGTGGCGGCCGAGGACGTTCTGCTCCTGGGCCATGAAGAGCCACTTGAGCGCGGAGAGCCGCTGCGCCTCGTCCATGTCGGCGGCGGGGACCATCGAGGCGCGCTGGTGGGGATCGTCGGCCTCGCCCCGCGCGCAGGCCTCGAGCTGGTCGAGCAGCACCGGGACGAGGTTGAACGTGGCGTGGACCTCGTGCGTCTCCTCCAGCACCCGCAGCATCCCGAGGTAGTCCTTGAGGGCGTGCAGGCGCACCCAGGGCAGGACCACCGAGCCGTCGAGCGGATCGCGGTACGGGGGCTGGTGCATGTGCCAGAGGAACGCGACCCGCACCATTACCGGCGCCCCGCGGGCCGCATGCTAGGATTCATCGGTGAAGGCCACCGGCGCGCTGCGGCCCACGCTGCTGGACCGGTACGTGGTCCGCGAGATGGTCCCTCCCACCGCGCTCGGCCTGCTCCTCTTCACGTTCATCCTGCTCCTGGACACGATCTCGAACCTCATGCGCATCCTGGTGTCGAGAGGGGCCGACCTCGGCACCGTGCTCCGCGCGTTCCTCTATCTTCTCCCGAGCATCTTCTCCGTGACCATACCCATGGCGTTCCTGCTCGGCGTGCTGCTGGCGTTCGGGCGCCTGGCCAGCGACAGCGAGATCGTGGCCCTGCGCGCCAGCGGCGTGAGCCCCGCCCGCCTCCTGCGGCCGGTCGTGGCCCTGTCGGTCGTGGCCGGCCTCGTCACATTCTACGTCGTGGGCGTCGCGCTGCCCGCGGCCAACCAGGCCTACCGCGAGCTGATCTTCAAGCTCGTGATCAGCAAGGCCCGTACCCAGATGGCGGCCCGCGTCTTCAACGACGACCTGGTGCCGGGCATGGTCTTCTACATCTCCGACATCCCGGCCCGCAGCGGGGAGTGGAGGGACGTCTTCATCTTCGACGGACGGGTCGCCTCCAAGCCGCAGGTGATCCTGGCCCGCACCGGACGGCTGCACGTCGAGGAGGCGCGCAAGTCGGTCGGGCTCGACCTCACCGAGGCGACCGTTTACTCCTTCAACCAGATCGATCCGGCCGACTTCCACCTGGAGCGCATGGGCAGCGGCTACCAGCCGCTGCCCTACGAGCAGTTCTTCCCCAACGTGGCCCTGGCCAAGGGCGACCGCGAGATGAGCCTGGCCGAGCTGCGGGAGATGGTGCGGCGGCTCCAGGCCCGGGGCAAGGGGCGCGTGGACTGGGGGCGCTACGAGGTCGAGTACCACAAGAAGTTCGCGATCCCCTTCGCGTGCGTGGTCTTCGGGCTGCTCGGCCTCGGCCTGTCGCTGGGAAGCAAGAAGGAGGCGCGGTCGGCGGCCTTCGGTCTCTCGATCCTGGTCATCTTCGTCTACTACGTCCTCATCCGCCTCGGCGAGCAGGCCGGGGACACGGGACTGCTCTCGCCCTTCCTGTCCATGTGGGGGGCGAACATCCTGCTGGGGGCGATCGCGCTGGTGCTGCTCTACCTGAACCATCGCGAGGCGGCCTTCGACCCCCTGGACCCGTCGCATTACGCGATCCTGCTGACGAAGCGGTATGCCATCGTTCCCGGCGTCCGCCGGCGGCCGGCCCCCGCCCTCCGGTCCGTTCCCCGCCGCGGCGCGCGGCCGGTGGTGGTCGTGCGCATCCCGCGGATGCGCCTGCCCCTGCCGGGGATCCTCGACCGCTACGTGGCCCGCAGCTGGGCCGGCCACTTCCTGCTTGTGCTCGCCGCGTTCTGGTCGCTCTTCGTGCTCGTGAACTTCATGGACCTCTTCGACGAGATCCAGACCAACCACATCAAGGGCGTCACGGTCTTCCGCTACTACGCGTTCTTCAGCCCCGGCATCCTGCACCTGCTGACGCCGGTGGGGGTCCTGGTGGCGGTGCTCATCACCTACGGCGTGATGAGCCGGCGGAACGAGATCACGGCGCTGAAGGCGGGCGGTATCAGCGTCTACCGGGCCGCGGGGCCGGTGATGGCGCTGGGGGCGGCGGTGTGCCTGGCCATGTTCGGCGCCTCCGAGTACGTGCTGCCGCCGATGAGCCGCGAAGCCACCCGCTACCTCAACATGATCAAGGGCCGTCCGGTCCAGGCCTCGAGCGTCGAGAGCCACCGCTGGGTGCTGGGCAGCGACGGCCGGCTCTACAACTACGACTACCTGGGCCCGGAGGGGGCGCGCCGTCGCGACCGGATCACCCTCTACGGCCTCTCCATCTACGACGTCGATTCGCAGCGCTGGCAGCTCCGCGACGTGCTCTACGTGGCGAGCGCGGCCTGGAACGGGATGAGCTACGACGTCGAGCGGGGCTGGCGCCGCGCCTTCGGCGACCGGGCCTCCTTCCACGAGCTGAGCCGGGCCCGTACCCGCGAGATCGAGCCGCCCAGCTACTTCGGCCAGGAGGAGCGGGCCGCCGACACGCTGCGCTTCCGCGAGCTGCAGGCCCACATCGCCTCGCTGGAGGCGCTGGGGGTCGACGTGATTCCGCTGCGGGTGCAGCTCCACCACAAGCTGGCCTACCCCTTCGTGTGCGTGGTGATGACCCTGCTCGGGATCCCGTTCTCGTTCGTGGTCGCCCGCCGCGGGGCCCTCTACGGCATCGGCGCCAGCATCGTCATCGCGATCGTCTACTGGGCATGCCTCACCGTCTTCGAGACGCTCGGCAACACCGCCCGCCTGCCTCCCGCCCTCGCCGCCTGGGCCCCGAACATCATCTTCGGCGCCCTCGCCCTGTATCTGGTGCTGAACCTGGAAACGTAGCCGCCAGCGTTGCCTTTAACGCAGAACACGCAGAGGGAAACGGAGAGGCCGCAAAGAACGGCCAACAGACAGGCGAGAATGACAGATGCGAGCGGAGCGGGATTCACTCCCGCGCAGGCAGCGGGGGGTCTGGCGGGGGCGTCGCTAGCACGCCCCAGGTCGCTTGAGGATCAGGACGGAGCGCGCGGGCACGACCTCGCGCCCCGGTCACGGCTTAATACCGGTACCACTCCGACTTGAACGGGCCGTCGGGGCTGACGCCGATGTAGCTGGCCTGCTGCGGGGTCAGCGTCGTGAGCTTGACCCCCAGCTTGTCGAGGTGCAGCCGGGCCACCCGCTCGTCGAGCTTCTTGGGCAGGACGTACACCTTCTTCTCGTACGTGTCCCGGTTGGTGGCCAGCTCGATCTGGGCCAGCACCTGGTTGGTGAAGCTCGTCGACATCACGAAGCTCGGGTGGCCGGTCGCGCAGCCCAGGTTCAGCAGGCGGCCCTCGGCCAGGATCAGCACGCTGTGGCCGTCGGGGAAGGTCCACATGTCGTACTGGGGCTTGATGCCCGTCTTCTTGATCCCGCGGACCTTCTTCAGGCCGGCCATGTCGATCTCGTCGTCGAAGTGGCCGATGTTGCCCACGATCGCCTTGTCCTTCATGCGGGCCATGTGGGCGGCGGTGACGATGCCGGTGTTGCCGGTGGCGGTGACGAAGATGTCGGCGGTCGCGACCACGTCCTCCAGGGTCAGCACCTGGTAGCCCTCCATGGCCGCCTGCAGGGCGCAGATGGGATCGATCTCGGTGACGATGACCCGCGCGCCCTGGCCGCGCAGCGACTGCGCGCAGCCCTTGCCGACGTCGCCGTACCCGCACACCACCGCGACCTTCCCGGCCAGCATGACGTCGGTGGCGCGCATGAGCCCGTCCACCAGGCTGTGCCGGCAGCCGTAGAGGTTGTCGAACTTGCTCTTGGTCACGCTGTCGTTGACGTTGATGGCCGGGAACAGCAGGGTCCCGCTCTTCTGCATCTCGTAGAGGCGGTGCACGCCGGTCGTCGTCTCCTCGCTCACCCCGTGGCACTCGTCGGCCGCCTTCGCCCACCGGCCCGGCTGCTCCTTCTGGACGCGGGCGAGCAGCTTCAGCACGATCGCCAGCTCCTCGCTCTCCGCGGCCGAGGGATCGGGCACCCGAGCGGCCTTCTCGTACTCCACGCCCTTGTGGAGGAGCAGCGTCGCGTCGCCGCCGTCGTCGACGATCTGGGTCGGCCCCTTCCCGCCGCCGAAGTCGAGGGCCCGGTCGGTGAACGTCCAGTAGTCCTCCAGCGACTCGCCCTTGTAGGCGAAGACCGGCACGCCCTTCGGGCTCTCCGGCGTGCCGTCGGGGCCCGCCGCCACCGCCGCCGCCGCGTGGTCCTGGGTCGAGAAGATGTTGCACGAGGCCCAGCGCACCGCGGCGCCCAGCGACTTCAGCGTCTCGATCAGCACGGCGGTCTGGATCGTCATGTGGAGGCTGCCGGTGATGCGCTGGCCGCGCAGCGGCTGGGCTGCGCCGTACTCCTTGCGGAGCGCCATGAGGCCGGGCATCTCGTCCTCGGCGAGCCGGATCTCCTTGCGGCCCCACTCGGCCAGGTCGCGGTCCTTCACCTTGAACTCGAGCTTTCCCCGGGCGGGGACGGTCGTCGTCGTCATGAGCGCTCCTTTTGTGGTTTGAGTGGCCGTCGGGCCGTCGACAGCAGCAGCGCCGGGCCTCTCGCGCCCGGCTCGGGGGGCAGCTCGCGGCAGGCGGCGCCCTCGAGGCCGGCCGCCTCCATCATCTGCTTCAGCTCCTCCGGCGCGAAGCCGAAGCCGCGCTGCCCCATCCGCCGCCGGAAGTCGTCCCGGTCATGGCGGAGGAGGTCGGCGACCACCCCGCGGCCGCCCGGGCGGAGGATGCGGGCCATCTCGCGCAGCGCCGCGGCCGGCTCTTCGAGGTAGGTGAGCGCGAGCAGGAGCAGCGCCCCGTCGCAGGTGCCGTCCTCCATCGGGAGCGCCTCCAGACGCCCCGGGCGTAGCTCGACGTTCGCCAGCCCCGCCACCCGCTTCCGGGCCGCCTTCAGCATGGCCGCCGACTGGTCGACCCCCACGACGCGGCCGACGTGGGGCGAGAGCGCGGCCGCGGCGTGACCCGTGCCGCAACCGAGGTCGGCCACTACCCACCCGCCCGGCAGCAGGCCCAGCAGCGCCGCGTCGGTGAACGCGCGGCCGTAGGCCTCTTCGCGCATCCGGTCCCAGCGCCCGGCCGCCCCGGCGAAGAACGCCTCGGCCGGCGAGCGCCGGGAGAGCCGGCGCTGCAGCCGCAAGTCGTCCTGGCGCGCGGTCGGCCAGCCGGCGGTCTGGTCGCGGGAGACCAGCCACAGCCGGCGGGCCGCCGGGTCCGGCTCGGCCCTCGTGCGGTAGAGCCGGGTGGTGCCCCGCGGCCGGCTGTCCAGCCATCCCTGGCCGGACAGGAGCTTCAAGTGGCGGCTCACCGTGGACTGCGGAAGCTGCAGGATGTCGCACAGGGCGGCCACCTCCAGCTCGTGGCGCTCGAGGAGCCGCAGGAGCCGGAGCCGGGTCGGGTCGGCGAGGGTCTCCAGCGACTCCAGCAGGGAGGCGACCGGGGAGCGGCGAACCGCGACGACCGGGGGCGCAGCCATCTCTCGATCCGGATGGAAAGATAGATGCTTCGGCCCCCGCTCGTCAAGCACAAAGATGGGCCTGACCGGGTTACCGGCGATCCCGGCCGACCAGGCTCGCGATCGCCAGCGCCAGTTCGTCCGACCGCGCCGGCTTCGCCACGTGGGCGTCGAAGCCGGCCCCGAGCGCGCGGACACGGTCCTCGGCCCGGGCATACGCGGTCAGGGCCACCGCCGGGGTCAGGCCTCCGATCGCGGGCGGCATCGCCCGGATCATCTGCATGAGCTCGTAGCCGCTCCCCGCGGGCAGCTCGATGTCGCTGACGATGACGTCGGGCCGCTTCTCCCGGACCAGGGCCAGGCCTTCGGCGGCGCCGGACGCGCAGAGGACCGCCGCCCCGAGCTGGCCGAGCATGACCGTGACCAGCTCCCGGGCATCGTCGTTGTCCTCGACGACCAGGACCGAGACGCCGTCCAGGCGCACTGCGCCTGGTCCCCGCGCGGGAACGATCGTCTCGTCCGGCGACAGCGGCAGGCGGACGCGCAGCGTGGCCCCCCGGCCCTGGCCTTCGCTGTGGGCCTCCACCTCGCCGCCGTGCAGCTCGACGAGCTGCTTCACGATGGCCAGGCCCAGCCCGAGCCCCCCGTGGGCCCGGCTGCTGGAGGAGTCCGCCTGGCGGAAGCTCTCGAAGACGTGGGGCAGGAATTCCGGGCGGATGCCGGCCCCGGTGTCGGTCACGGTGATCTCGGCGTGGGCGTCCCGCGTGGCGAGCGTCAGCTCCACCCGCCCGGCCGGCGGCGTGAACTTCACCGCGTTCGACAGCAGGTTCCATACGACCTGCTGGATGCGGTCGGGGTCGGCCCAGATGAACACCGGCTCGCCGGGCGTCGAAGCCCGCAGGTCGAGCCGCTTGGCTTCCGCGGCGAGCCGCAGGGTCTCGGCGGCGGCGGCCACGATTTCCCGCGCGTCCACGCGCCGCGGAGACATCCGGACCTTGCCGGTGGTGATGCGGGAGATGTCGAGGACGTCGCCGACGATCTGGGCCTGGACGGCGGCGTTGCGGTGGATGGCGTCCAGCCCGCGCTGGAACTGGTCGGCCGGCAGGCCGGGTGAGGAGCGGATCACCTGGGCCCAGCCGACGATCGCGTTCAGCGGGGTCCGCAGCTCGTGGGAGAGCACGGCCATGAACTCGTCCTTGATCTGGTTGGCCTTCTCCGCCTCGACCCGCGCCGCCTGCTCGCGGGCGAGGGCCAGCCGCTGCTCCTCCGCCTCGTGGCGTCCGGTGAGGTCCCGGGTCACCTTCGCGAAGCCCCGTAGCCGACCGCCCTCGTCGCGCAGCGGAGTGATGATGACGCTGGCCCAGAAGAGCGTGCCGTCCTTGCGGACCCGCCAGCCCTCCTCCTCGTACCGGCCCTCGGCGGCCGCGATGGTCAGCTCCCGGGCCGGCTTGCCCGCCTTCACGTCCGCGTCGGGGTAGAACCGGGAGAAGTGGCTGCCGATGATCTCGCCGGCGCGGTAGCCCTTGATGCGCTCGGCGCCCGGGTTCCAGCTCACGACGTGGCCGGAGGTATCGAGCATGAAGACCGCATAGTCGGTGACCGCTTCCACCAGGAGGCGGAAGCGCTCCTCGCTCTGCCGCAGCTTGTCCTCCGCCTCCCGCCGCTGGGTGAGGTCGCGGGTGATCTTGAGGAAGCCGATGAGGGTCCCGTCAGGCTCGCGCAACGCGTTCAGCACGATGCTGGCCCAGAAGCGCGAGCCGTCCTTGCGGAGGCGCCAGCCTTCATCGCGGTAGACGCCTTCCCGGCGGGCCACGTCGAGCGCGTGGGCCGGCCGGCCAGCCGCGACGTCCTCCGGGGTGTAGAAGCGCGACAGGTGCTGGCCGACGACCTCGTCCGCCCGGTAGCCCTTGATGCACTCGGCGCCGACGTTCCAGCTGGCGATGCGGCCGTCGGCGTCGAGCAGGAAGATGGCGTAGTCCTCGACATGCTCGACGAGACGGAGGAAGTCCTCCCGCGCCTTGGCCATCGGGAGCGTGGACGGAGCTGTCTTCCTGACCATTCCCTTTTCAGTATAGGTGGCCGGCTCCGGTCGGGCGGTCGCTCAAGGGCGAAACAGGACCACGGCGATCCGTCCATCGGTCTCGATCCGATCACCGGTGGAAGTGGCCGCGTCGCGGGGAGCCGGTGGCCGGTCGATGAGTCCCCACGCGGCCACTTGGCCGGTGAAGGCGAGGTCGTCGACGATCTTGCCGCGCTCGAGGTCGATCCGCGGGTCGACGCGATGGGTGAAGTTGCGCTGCTTGCGCAAGAACGTGATGTCGACGTCGTGGGTCGCCGCCGCCAGCCAGACCGGTCGCCCGCGGAAGAGCGAAGGCCTGCGCCAGATGCGGACATGATGGCGCTTGGCCAGGGTGTCGTTCTGCTTCTCGAAGACCGCGTCGGGGCGGCGGCCCTCGAGCTCGAGGAGCGAGACCGGGGCCGGCTTGTAGCCGTGCCGGAGGCCGAAGGCCAGGAAGGTCATGACGTCGGCCGCGCCCCGGCCGCCGCGGACGACCAGCCCGCCTGGACGAAGCCCGCGTGCAGGTCGGCTCCGGAGCCGACGAACATGATGTTGATGAGGTCGCACGGGGCGCGGAGCCGGGCCGCTACCGCCCGGAAGGGCGGAGCGCTCGCGAGGCGGACGAGGTCCACGTCGGCGGCGAGGTCCTCCCCCACCGCCGGGGCCACGGCAGCCTCCGCCGGCAGGCGGACGGCTTCGAGGAGGCGCAGGGTCATCTCCACCCCGGCTCCATAGGCGATGGCCGGAGGCCCCGCCTGCCTCCGGGCCAGCTTGCCCGCCTCGGCGAGGCCGAGCACCACCGGGTGCGCGTGGGCCGCGAGCAGCAGCAAGACCTCGACCTTCGACGGACGGAGGCGCGGGGGGGGCAGGCCGACGATCCGCCCCGCCGCGTCCACCGTCTCGCGCGTTGTCGACGCTGACGACCCGGCCGTCGATCTTCAGCGGGTCCACGCCCGGGCCCGGCACCAGCACCGAGAACTCGAGGCGGAGCTGCGCCCGATGGTCGGGCCCGACGCCGGCCACCCGCACCTCGCCGCGCAGCTCGCTTCCCGCCGGGAGCAGCGTGTGGCCGCCCGCGACGACGGGGGCGATCAGCCGGGCGGCCACCGCCTGTCCCGGACGCGAATGGCGGCTCGAGACCGGGGCGAGCAGGCGGACCTGGAGTTCCGCTCCCGAGGGCAGCTCCGCGGCGGCCGCCGGGCTCACGCCGACCGCGAACGGCGCCGCGATCGTCACCGCGACGATCGCCGGGACAGCCGTGATCAGTAGGCCCCCACGTCGTCGATCCAGATGGTGCCCTGGGTGCCCGGCTTGACCGCCCCCTGGTCGAGCACGAAGACGAGCTGGCGCACCTGGTCGAGGTCCAGCCGGCCGTCGCTGCGCCGGTTGATCGAGCGCAGCCGCGCGAACGGGACGGCAAGCCGCTGCCACCGCTTCGACGTGCGCACCGAGGCGAACCAGGACTCGATGCCCTCGTCGGCCGAGGCCGGGTTGGCGTCGCGCACCTGGACCCAGATCCGGTACTCCCGGTCGGCCCGGATGGAGAAGACGAGGCCCTGCCGGCCGGCCAGGTTGCGGGGCTGGCGGTTGACGAGGGCGCACCAGACGAAGGGCCGGCCCGGGCCCGGCCGGCCGAGGCGGAACGAGAGGCGGGCCGCCGCGCTGCCGTCGGGGCCGGCGCCGGGCGCGACCACGTCCCGCTCCATCGCGGAGGAGGGATCGAACTCGGCGGCGAAGCTCGAGGCGCCCTCGAACCCGTCGATCCGCTCGGCGGCCTGCGGCGCGGGCGGGGGTTCCGGCCATGCCGCCTGGCGCGCGCGGCCGGCGGCGGCGACGGGGCCGAAGACGTAGATCGGGTTGCTCACGATCCACGGCGTGGCCCATCCCGGGATCCGCACCTCGGCCCGGTACACGCCCGGCTCGGGCGCCGTCCGCGCGACGGAGCCTTCCCCCTCCACCGCCTCCCCGCCGTTCCGGAGGATCCTCACGCGCGCGCCGGCGGGCATCCGCCCCTGCGCGCGTAACTGGAGATCCGCGTCAGGCGCGACCGTGTCCCCCATCGTGAAGCGTCGCCCGGCCGTCTCGGCCACGAACGAGAAGTCGCCGGCGGGGGCGAGGGCGTCCAGGCCCACGTATGAGCGGCCCCGGGCCAGCGCGTCCACGATCGTCCGGCCGTCGGTCTCCGCTTGTCCGGTCAGTGGCTGGTCCAGGACCACGTGGTCCTGCACGAGCGCGAAGAGCGACTCGTAGGAGGGGAAGCTCACCGCCCGGTCCTTCCACATCACGAGCCGGGCGTGGGCGTCGGCCCCCGCGACGGCGGAGACGTCCCGCCGGACAAGGAGCGCGTCCCAGCGGGCGAGCGTCTCGTCGGGCGGGGTGAGGCTGCCGAGGAGCGCGTAGCGCGCGCTCAGGGGGTAGAGGGCCGCGGTGCGCATCAGGCGTGGCCACCCCGCCGAGCGCCACTGGCTGTCGCCGTTCATGACCTCGATCCCCCACGGCCCGGGCAGGTCCCACCCCGTCCAGCGGAAATCCTCGCGGGGGCTCAGCGGATGGGCGGCGAAGGCCACTCCCCCCAGGTCGCGCACGTCGTCGAGCGCATCGCGGGCGTCGCCCGAGAAGCGGAAGACGGGATCGGGGATGCCGAGGCCGACGACGTGGCCGGCGGTCGTCGAGATCTCCGTGCCCACGAGCACGAGGACGCCGTCGTGCTCGCCCTCGAAGGGCTTGGCGTCGAGGTTGTTGTGGTCGGTGATGGCGACGAAGCGCAGCCCCGCCCGCCTGGCCGCCGCCGCCACCGCCTCCGGCGTCCCGCCGCCGTCGGAAAGCGTGGTGTGCACGTGCACGATGCCGCTGACGCGCGTGTAGCCGTCCGCGGGGGCCGCTCCCTCGACGGCGAGCGGCCGCCATCGCGCGACGCGGAACGTCAGGACCGCGAGGACGCCGGCGACGAGAAGGAGGGCGAAGAAAGGCCGGCGGCGGGGCGTCGACGCGGATGCAGGCGAGCTTCGCTCCGCATGAGTCTTCGTCATACGCGCTGGCGGGAGTGGATCCCGCTTCGCGCAGCGGAGGAAATGCTCCCCTTCGCTCGCCCGGACGTCAGGCTCGACTCAGCGTCTCACGAAGCCGCGCAGGGCCTCGACCTTGTCGGCGCGCTCCCAGGTGAACTCGGGCTCGGACCGGCCGAAGTGGCCGTAGGCGGCGGTCTTCTTGTAGATCGGGCGGCGCAGGTTCAAGTACTCGATGATGCCCTTGGGGGTGAGGGGGAAGATCTCGCGGATGGCCTCGACGAGGCGC
>Ga0066710_100003815_pt1 | contig 13031 bp, 14 predicted proteins | sample GraSoiAngelo_159_FD_79666 | JGI IMG/M metagenome (GOLD analysis project Ga0066710, IMG submission 79666) | Grasslands soil microbial communities from the Angelo Coastal Reserve, California, USA - 14_1009_16_40cm | ecosystem: Environmental > Terrestrial > Soil > Grasslands | place: USA...
CTCACGACCATATATGACGACGCGTATCAGCCGTGGTCCAAAGGCCAGATCACACAGGATGTCGCGATCGATAAAGGGGCGGCGCCGTTGCGGCAATTCATGCTCAAGAGCACGAGGGAAAAGGATCTGCAGTTATTTATCGAAATGTCGAAGGAGCCCAAGCCGGCCGGCCCGACTGACGTGTCTTTGCGCGTGCTGGTCCCCGCATTCATGATTTCCGAAATCAAGACAGCGTTTCAGATCGGCTTCGTCTTGTTTCTGCCGTTCCTCGTCATCGATATGGTCGTGTCATCGGTCCTGCTGTCGATGGGAATGATGCAGCTTCCGCCGGTCATGGTATCGCTGCCGTTCAAAATTCTTCTTTTCATCATGGTCGACGGCTGGAACCTGGTCGTCTCTTCACTGGTAAAGAGTTATGTCTGAGGAACTGATTCTTCGTCTGGCCAAACAAACGCTCGAAACCGTGCTGCTGGTAAGCGCGCCGATGCTCGGCGCCGGCCTGGTCGTGGGCATCATCATCAGCGTGGTTCAGATCATCACCTCGATTCACGACACAGCGCTCGCGTTCGTGCCGCGCATCGTTGTGACGTTCGTTGTGTTCCTTGTGGTATTCCCGTGGATGATGACGACGATGGTGTCGTATACGCACACGCTGTTGTCGTCGTTTGATGTGTATGTTAAGTGAAGTTGCCGGGTGAGGGTCTAATTCGTGGAAATCGTTTCTCTCTCGATTCCCTACCTTTACATCATCCACCTGACAATCATCGGTGTTCGCGTCGGAGCGACGCTGCTGTTTGCGCCGATCTGGGGACATCCCGGGCTGCCGCAATATCTACGGATCATGATGGTCTACTCGATCGCCGCAGGTGTTTCGGCGATCACACCTTTCAACCCTGAGGCATACACGAATCCCGGCCTCATCATCCCAACAGAATTTCTTATCGGAATGCTGCTTTCGGTGGGTGTGAGGATTGCCTTCGCTGGCCTCCACATGGGCGGACATCTGATCAGCACGCATTTGGGTTTTTCCGCCGCACAAACGATCGATCCAGGCACATTGAACCGTTCGTCGCTGGTTTCGGGCTTTCTCACGATGCTGGGATATGTCCTGCTGCTGGCTTCCAATCAGCACCACACGATGTTCAAAGCACTGGCCAACAGCTACATCGCATTTCCTGTCGGCACTTCAATCGCGCCTCAGCAGTGGTTTGGAATGCTCATTGAGGCTTCGAAACAGATGTTCATCATCGGTTGGAAGATTGCTCTGCCCGTGTTCATCGCGACCTTCATTGTCGACGTCGCTGTCGGTTTTATTTCCCGTATTCAACCGCAGATCAACACAATGGTCGTGACCGCGCCGCTGAAGATCCTTGTCGGACTTATGGTGTTGGGAGCTTCGCTAGCGTTCATGCCGCGCGCCATGGGCACAGTCATCGAAACCCTGGTGCTGAAGAAATAGGGCGCGATGGCGAGTGCCGGCGAACGCACAGAGAAAGCGACATCCAGACGCCGCAAACAGGCCAGGGACAAAGGGCAATTCGCCTATTCACAGGAACTGACCTCATCGATGGTGCTCGCCGTCTGCGCGACAACGGCCTATTACTACCTTCGCGTTCCGGAAGGTTTTCGTTCTTTTCTGGAGACCACGCTACGCGATGTTTCTACAGCCGATAATCCTGAGCAGGTTCTCCAGCCAATCATCCGGCAGGCCGGCATCTATTTCCTGACGCTCTCGGCTCCCGTCTTCATTGCCGCAGTGGTAGCCGCGCTTGCGGGTAACGTTCTGCAGGGCCTGCCTGTGTTTGCGCCGGAAAAGGCGGGTTTGAGTTTCGACAAGCTCAATCCGATCCAGGGCCTGTCCAGGCTAAAAACGCAGATCTCGTGGACGCAATGGGTAAAGCTGCTTTTCCTTGTGGGCCTGGTTGGTTTGCTTGTTTGGAAGACGTTCATGTCTTACTGGGAGGAACTCGCCACGCTTCCTGCGCGTTCGATCGAATCTTCGACTGCCGTTATGCAGGCGATCATATTACGCGTTGTGAGCTACATCATCGGCGCTGCCGTCATTCTGTCTGTTGCCGACTTCTTCCTGCAGCGCCGGAAATTCGAAGAAAGCATCAAACAGACGAAGGCTGAAGTGAAGGAAGACATGAAAGCCCTCGAAGGAAACCCGCAGATCAAGGGCAAGATTCGCTCCATTCAGCGCGAACAAAGCCGCCGCCGAATGATGGCTCGCGTGAAAGACGCAGACGTCATTGTCACGAATCCGACGCACTTTGCTGTTGCGCTGGAATACAAGCCGGAAAGCATGACAGCGCCGCGAGTAGTGGCCAAAGGTCAGGATTTGATCGCGCAGAGAATCAAAGAGCTGGGTCGGGAACATGACATCCCCACCGTCGAAAACGTGTCTCTGGCGCGTGCTTTGTATCGCAGTGTGGATATCGAACAAGAGATCCCGATCGAGCTTTATAAAGCAGTTGCCGAAGTACTCGCATACGTTTACAAGGTTCGGCACCGCTCATGACGATCATTGGCAACCTGTTTGCACAAGCAGGGCGTCATGAAGTCGCAGATCGTAATGCCGATAGCAATCGTAGTCATCCTGATTGCTGTTCTTATCCCGCTACCATCAATCGTTCTCGATTTGCTTATATCGGCAAACATCTCGCTTTCTGTAGTCATACTTCTGTCTTCAGTTTATTTGTTGAACCCGGTTCAGTTTTCATCGTTCCCTTCGATCCTCCTGCTGACGACTCTGTTCAGGCTCTCTCTTAACATCGCATCAACGCGCCTTATTTTGTTGCATGGAAGCACGGGCATGAATGCAGCGGGCGGCGTCATTCAGGCATTCGGACAGTTCGTGGTCGGCGGAAACTACGCAGTCGGTATTGTCATATTTTTGGTTTTGATCGTAATCCAGTACGTCGTGATCAACCACGGCGCGGTCCGTATTTCGGAAGTCACTGCCAGGTTCACGCTGGATGCGTTGCCGGGCAAGCAGCTGGCGATCGATGCGGATATGAATGCTGGAATCATCGATCAACAAGAAGCGCGCGAGCGCCGAGCGGAGATCGGCAAGGAGGCTGAGTTTTATGGGGCCATGGATGGCGCCATCCGCTTTACCCAGCGCGACGCGATGGCTTCGATTCTGATTACTCTCATCAACATCATCGGCGGATTGTTCATCGGTGTGTTCCAGGCAGGGATGCCGGTCATGACCGCACTGACAACCTTCACGGTACTGACCATCGGAGATGGCCTGGTTACCGCGATCCCGTCGCTGTTGATTTCGATCGCCGGCGGTCTCGTAACGACGAGAGCGGCATCTGACATCAGCATGGGACAGGAAGTCTCCACGCAGCTCTTCTCGAACCCGAAGCCTGTTTATTTCGGAGCCGGAATCGTCGGCAGCCTGGCATTGATTCCTGGTTTTCCGAAGTTCTCGTTCCTGTTCCTCGGCGGCACGCTTGGATTCATCGCGTTTACCCTGGCGGAAGCAGCAAAACTGCGCGCCAGCCAGGCCGTTCTGGAAGAGACTCCGGCCGAAGCCGCCACTCCCGAGAAGGCGACGACATTCCTTAAGATCGACAGCCTTGCTATTGAAATCGGCTATGGCCTGGTTGGCATCGTTGACGTTCAGCAGGGCGGCGATTTCCTGAACCGGATCCGTTCCATCCGCAAACAAATCGCGCAGGACCTGGGCATTATCGTTCCGCCTGTCAATATCACCGACAACCTGAAACTCGGTCCGCGACAGTACTCAATTCTGCTGAAAGGTGTGGAGATCGCGCGCGGCGAATTGATGCCGGATAAATTCCTGGCGATTAATCCCGGAAGCGTTACAGAACAGATCGCGGGTACCCCGACGAATGAGCCGACCTTCGGTCTGCCTGCAACATGGATCACGAAGGAAAACCGCGAGCGTGCGCAGACCCTGAACTACACAGTTGTGGATCCACCGACAGTACTGGCGACTCACCTGACGGAGACCATCCGTGGTCATGCATTCGAACTTGTCGGCCGCCAGGAAGTAAAAGCATTGATTGATTACGTTCAGGAAACGCATCCGAAGCTCATAGAGGAGCTGGTCCCCAAGACCTTGTCGACCGGCGAAATTCAAAAGGTTCTTCAGAACCTGCTCCGTGAGAAGGTTTCGATCCGCGATCTCATCACGATCTTCGAAACCCTTGCCGATTACGGATCGCAGACAAAGGACTTCATCACGCTGACCGAAATGACGCGCGCTTCGCTGAACCGTTCGATCACCAGGACTCTCGTGAATGAGTCGGGTGAACTGCCGGTGATTACGCTCGATCCCCGCTGGGAATCGAGATTGAACGAATCGATGGTGCGCAGTGAAGCGGGAACTTACCTGGCAGTCGACGCCAAAACATTCGAACAGCTTGTGCACGCGTTGAGTGATGTTTGCCAGAAGACAATGGCGTCCCAGTGGACGCTGCTCTGCTCAAGCGGACTTAGATTCCACGTCCGCAAATTGATCGAGCGGTTCCTTCCGCAGCTTTCGGTGATTTCGCCGAACGACATTCCGCCTAATGTTCAGATCGTATCCCTTGGAGTCGCAGGACAATGAAAGTCAAAACGTACAAAACAGATTCACTCGAAGAGGGCCTCGAAAATATCAAACGGGATCTCGGAACCGAAGCTCTCATCTTGAGCACGCGGTCCGTTTCGTCGCGGCCTCCGTTCGGATTGTTTAAACGATCAGGCTGGGAGATTACGGCCGCGCTGGAAGAGAAGACGTCGGAAATTAGACCCTCACCCGGCGCTGGGGAATTGAGGGACGGAGGCCGATCTCCGAAACATAAGGAAAGTAACAAGAACCTCTCAGAGATCGGCCTCCGTCCCTCAATTCCCCAGCGCCGGGTGAGGGTCGCAAGCTCGATGGGTACTGGTGTCGAGTTGGCCCCGCTACCGCCGCCGGCTGTTGAGACGCCCAGAGTCATCGTCCAGAAAGACCAACGTATGGAAGAGCTGATTGGCGAAATTGCCGACCTCAAAAAATCCATGCGATCACTCAGCAAAGCGATACCGGCGAAATCTCAGGACCTTGGCGGCAGCTTTTTCGCCGAACTTGTCCATCAGGGAATTGATCACGATCTAGCCGATCACCTCATCACGACAGCGTCGCGTGGAAAGCCGGCCCCGACCGAATTGCGAGAGCGCGTTCGCCGTCTGCTGGCCGATCAGGTGACCGTTGCCGCGCCGGCCGAACTTCAGGCGCGCACCCGCATGGTCAGCGCCTTCGTCGGCCCGACCGGAGTGGGAAAGACGACAACGATCGCAAAGATTGCCGGTCACGCCTCGATTCGCCTGAAGAAAAAAGTCGCGATGATCTCAACAGACCACACGCGCATCGGCGGCCAGGAGCAATTGAACAGGTTTGGCGAGCTCCTTGGAGTTCCTACCTATGCCTGTGCCGATGTTGCAAACCTCAAGGACCTTGTCGACAGTCTCGATGATCGCGATCTGGTTTTGATCGACACGCCGGGATCGAGTCCTTCCGATCTCGCCCGGCTTACGAAGCTGGAAAAAGTGACGTCGTTTGCCGACGCCAAAGTCCATCTCGTACTCAGCGCGACTACTCGATCCGAAGATATCGTCAGGATCGTTGCAAGGTTCAAGCGGTTTTCTCCAAACAGTGTGATTTTTACAAAGATGGACGAGACCGATGCAAAAGGCCTGGTCGTTGGCGACCTGCTGCGCAACGAACTTGCCGTTTCTTACCTGACCAATGGACAGCGGGTGCCCGAGGATCTGCTGCTTCCGAGCGCCGATGAAATGGCGCGATACGTATTGCCACTGGAGCCCGTACTATGACAGCTGCGGAAAGAGAACACCTGATCGTCCAGACGCTGCCGCTGATCAAGCACATTGCACATCGGGTAGCGACCCGTTTGCCTACCAACATTGAAATGCGGGATCTCATCAATGCTGGCGTGCTCGGATTACTCGACGCGATCGACAAGTTTGAACCTGAACGTAACGTAAAGTTCAAGACCTATGCCGAAGTTCGTATTCGAGGCGCGATTCTCGACAGTTTGCGAAATCTCGACTGGGCGCCACGGTCGTTGCGCAAGAAGAGCAAAGACCTGGAGAAAACCTACGCCGAGTTGAGCCAGAAGCTCGGACGTCCGGCAACAGACGAAGAAGTTTCAGAAGCGCTGGGCGAAGACATCGAGGACTACCATGCCCTTGTCGATCAGCTTCACGGATTGACACTCGGTTCTTTTGAGAACCTGAGTGACAGCGAAGACAGCGACAACTACGTCAATTACTACCCCGACGATGGGACGAACGATCCCTACGTAAAGTTCGAATCCAATGAGTTGACCAGCCTGCTGGCCGAGGCCATTGAGGATCTTCCTGAAAAGGAACGGCTAGTTCTGTCGCTGTACTACTACGAAGAATTCACGATGAAAGAAATCGGCACGCTGCTCGGTGTAAATGAATCGCGCGTGTCGCAACTTCATACCAAAGCGACGCTCAAGCTCCGATCCAAGCTGGGTAAGGTTGTGCCTGACGTCGAAACCATGTTCAAGAGTGTTGCGGGATGAAAGCTCTAAACGAAAAGAAAGTTCAGCGGTACAACTTCAAGCGGCCCGATCGTATTTCAAAAAACCAGATCCGATCGCTGCATTTCGTGCACGATCGTTTCGCGCGCAATTTCTCGTCTTCGATATCAGCCTATCTCCGAACCGTGCTCGAGGTAACGCTCGAGAGTATCAACCAGATCACTTATGCCGAGTTCCTGAGTTCGGTATCGGATCCTACGTGCTACACGGCGATCTCGATGAAACCTCTGGACGGCGTTGCGGCTTGCGAGATGAGTCCCTCAATCGTATTCCCTCTGATCGACCGCTTGCTCGGTGGAGCCGGCAAGCCAATCAGCAACATGCGCGCGATGACTGAAATCGAGCAGAGCATCATCCAGGGCGTGCTCAAGCTCATGATCGACAACCTCAAAGAAAGCTGGCGAGCGGTCTATCAGATCGACTTCAGCCTGGGCGCAACCGAAACGCATCCGCACATGGTGCAGGTTACGTCACCGAACGAAATGATCGTCCAGTTCCAGTTCCAGATACGCATGCGAGAGACAGTGGCGAAGATGCACATCGCCATGCCGACGCTGGTACTCGAGCCGATCATTCACATCTTTGACCAGGAACTGTACAGCAAGAAGAAAATCATTCACGACGGAACGCTCTTGCACCAGCTGCGCAACATTCCCGTCAACGTCAGCATCGAGACAACGGAGAGTTCATTCCCGATGGAATCGCTTCTGTCGCTCCAGGTCGGAGACACGCTGGTTCTCGATCAGAAGGAAGAGTGGCCGGTCCAGATAAAGGTTGCCGGCAAGAACAAATTGCATGCGGTAGCTCAGATGGATTCACAGAGAAAGGCATTTGCGGTTACGGGCTACGTCCGTCCCCGCAGAGAGGAGTCAATCGATGGACACATCGCTGAGTAACGAGGAGACCGAACCGGTTGTCAAAAGCGCCGGTGAGGAAGATTCCAATGGAAACCTGGCTGTCCTCATGGACGTTCAGCTTCCTGTTTCAATTCGATTCGGCGAAACGGAAATGGTCCTGGAAGAAATCGTCAAGCTCGGCGTCGGTTCGGTTATCGAACTGAATTCGGGAATGGATCAACCGGTTGAGCTCGTCGTCAACAATCGTATTTTGGCCCGCGGTGAAGTGGTCACCGTGGATGGTTTTTATGGAATTCGAATTACGGAGATAACAAGTGCAGGCGAACGATTTAAATCTCTCCATTCATAGTCCGATTCTCATTTACTCGTTTCTCGCGTTGTACGGGCTGATGACGGTAACACTGCTCGTGTACGTCCAGTCGAAGTTCCGCCACGCGGCAAAAGTGCTGCAGGCACTGCAGGCCGAATGGAGCTCGGCAGACACGCGTCATGCGGGTTTTGTCGGGAAAGCGCAGGAACGGATTGCAAAACTGTCTACGCCCACGCCAGCGACGAATCCGGTTAAAACATGATCGGTGAATGTCGATATCCGCAATCAGGTTGTAGCGATGGGTAAGAAGGGCTTTACGGCGACAGAAATCGCCAAAACGTGTGGAATGCAGGAAGGCGATGTTGAAGTTTTGCTCGGCATGGCCAGACTTCAAAAGTGAATGATAGGCATGAATTGCCAGACCCGGCCAATCTTACCTATCGGCAGATTTCGTCAGAACTTTAGTTGGTGGGAGTTGGCGCTGGAGCGCTGGTTGCATAGGCGGCTGATATGAGCGATTCGTTTATCGAAGCGTACTCCGCGCTGGACGCGCGGATGAAGATTGTTGATGTCATTACCAACAATCTGGCGAACGCAAACACCATCGGTTTCAAAAGAGACTTCGCCCACATTCTGCAGGGCGAAACCGAATTTGATGTAGGCACACAGATGGATTTGTCTTCCGGAGATCTCATCGGAACCGGCAACAACCTGGATGCAGCAATCAACGGTGAGGGCTTCTTCGCCATCGAGACTCCGTCTGGCGAGCGCTACACGCGCGCGGGAAGCTTTGGAGTCAATGCTGCCGGCGAGCTTGTAACCAAAGATTCACTGCGGGTTCTCTCCACTTCGAATCAGCCGATCGCCATCGGCGACGGAAAAGTTGAGATCCGCGATGGCGGCGTCGTCACGGTCGATGACAACGAAGTCGCCACGTTAAAGGTCGTCACGTTTGATGATCCTTCCAAGCTTCAGAAAGAGGGCTTTCAACGACTGGTCTGGAACGGAAATCCATCGGGGATCAAGGCTGTTGCCGATCCTCAGGTGCAGGGCGGATATACCGAACGATCCAACGTGAACGCCATCGACGAGATGGTTCACTTGATGGCGGCATACAGAGAATTCGAAGCGGTCCAACGGACCCTGAAGACACTCGTGACCGACATGAACAGCAAGTTAATTCAGGAATTAGGACGATTGACGTAATGAAGAAATCGGATCAAGGGCGGGAGCCGGGTGAGGGTCGAATGCGCGAGTTTCATCCAATTCATAAGGAGCAGGAATGTTAAGAGCTTTGTATACCGCTGCAACTGGAATGCAGGCGCAGCAGATCAACATCGACACGATCGCGAACAATATTGCGAACGTCAACACGACCGGTTTCAAACAGGGGAGAGCCGAATTTCAGGATCTTCTCTATCAGAACATCCGGCCGGCAGGTACGGCATCATCCTCCTCCACGCAATATCCGGTGGGATTACAGCTGGGCCTGGGTACACGACCAGTTGCAACCGACCGCATCTACAAACAGGGAGATTTCCGGCAGACGGAAAATCCGCTCGATATTGTCATCGAAGGCAAAGGATTCTTCCAGGTGCGCATGCCCTCAGGCGAACTTGCCTATACGCGTGATGGTTCGTTCCACGTCAACGGTGAAGGCGCCATGGTAACTGCCGACGGCAATCCCCTTGAACCTCAGATTACGATTCCCGCCGACGCGCAGGACATCGTTATCGGCACGGACGGAACTGTTTCTGTGACACAGGCCGGCCAGTCCGCAGCTCAGCAGGTTGGTACGGTCCAGATCGCTAATTTCCAAAACCCGTCGGGTCTGAATGGCATTGGACGAAACCTGTTCCTGCCTACCGCGGCATCGGGCGACGCCAATGCCGGCAATCCCGGCGAGAACGGTCTCGGGCGAATCAACCAGGGATTTCTCGAGCAGTCGAACGTCAACGTCGTCGAAGAAATGGTGAACATGATCGTTGCTCAGCGCGCTTATGAAGTGAATTCGCGGGCCGTGCGGGTCGCAGACGACATGCTTTCGCAGATCAACAATCTGGTGAGGTAACGTGTTAATCAGTGCACTATTGCTTGCTCTCACTCTCTCGGCTCCCGCCGAAGTCACGATCGATTCCGACTCCATCACTCTTGGAGCTCTGATTCCCTTTCCGTCAAACGACGCTCGCGCACCGTTGCCGCTCGGCTACGCGCCGAATCCTGGTTTGTCGAGGCGGATTGCGAAGTACGAGATCACTGGAAAGTTGACTGCAGCGGGGCTCCCGGCGGATGACCTTCAACTTCCCGAATACATCCTCGTTCACCGGGCCGCAGCTGGCTTGGATCGCGATCAGGTTACACGCGCGATTCTCGATGCATTTACTAAACAGTATCCCGATGCGAACGTTGAAATAACCAGCGTGGAGCTGCCTGTAGTTCAGGTCGGCACCGGTCCTCTGGAACTCTCTGCGAGTCTTCCACCTCACGTTGACCTTTCTAATTCCGTTTTCGTTCGTGTCGAACTTCGCGGTACGTCTTTCTCGCGCAACTTGTTCGTAAGAACAAACGTGAACGTCGAAGCGGAGCAGCCCGTCCTCAAAAACAAGATCGCCGCACATTCCGAAATTCAGCCGAACGATATCGAATGGAAGCTGACTCCGGTCCGCGGTGCAGTGGTTGAGGAAGCCCAGGGTATGCTCGCGAAGCGCGACCTCGAACCAGGACAGGTACTGACCACCGATCTTTTGTATATGCCTCTCTACGTTCATAAAGGCGATTCCGTGACTGTTAAGGCAACGGCCGGTGCGGTCACGATCTCGGCCACGATGCGCGCGAAGGCGTCGGGTAAATTTGGTGACACGATTCAAGTTGAGCATCTCTCCGGCGAAGGCACAGCTACGGCGAAGGTTGTCGGCCCACGAACGCTTGAGAGCTTAGGAGCGAAATGACATACGCAACAATTGTTCTCGCACTTTTCTTACAAAACATGACTGGTTCGTTGTTCTCCGACTCGGCGCCGAACGTTTTCCTGTTTCGGGATTTGAAGGCGCGGACCGTGAACGACATTCTTACGATTCAGATTATTGAAAATTCGAGCGCATCGAATTCGGCGAACACCTCGACCAAGAAAGAGGGAGACGTCAGCATCAAGGCTCCCAGCGTTTTTGGGATCGAAGGAGGGAATTCAGCGTTGAATTTCGCCAGCATGCTGGCAGGCAATTCCGCCTTGAGTTTTGCGGGACAGGGTTCGACGTCGCGAACCGGCCAGTTACAGGCGTTTGTTTCCGCGCGCGTGGTTTCCGTATCGCCTAATGGCGATCTGGCGATCGAAGGAATAAAGGAAGTCACGATCAATCGTGAACGCCAGATTCTCCGGATCCGCGGTCTCGTGCGGTCGCGTGACGTTACGCCGGGCAATGTGGTGCTTTCCACCGCGATCGCCAACATGGAAGTTGTTTTCGACGGCAAGGGCATTGTGTCTGACGCCAACAAACCAGGATATCTTTACAGGTTGTTCACATGGATAACACCCTTTTAAGTCTTCGCCGCTACGCGGCTGCAGTCGTCATTTTCGTGGTATCGACCTCATCGGCATATGCCGCGTCGCGCATTAAGGACATCGGTCATTTTTCCGGAGTGCGAAGCAATCCGCTGAGCGGCTACGGTCTCGTGATCGGTTTGAACAAAACCGGTGACAAGCGCCAGACCATCTTTACGCAACAGAGCTTGATCAGCATGCTCGAACGGTATGGCATCACGCTGAGCAATCCGTCGGTCCGCGTGGAGAATATCGCGGCGGTGATGGTGACGACGGAACTGGGAGCTTTTGAAAAGCCCGGATCCCGTATTGATGTCACGGTTTCGTCAATTGGCGATGCCACGAGCCTGCAGGGCGGCATCCTCCTTCAAACACCTCTAATTGCCGCCGATGGAAATACTTACGCCGTGGCGCAGGGGCCCTTAGTCCTGGGTGGCTTCTCTGCCGGTAACGCCTCAACGGGCGTCACCGTCAATCATCCGACAGTGGGTCGAATCCCGAACGGCGCGAACGTGGAGCGGGCGGTCCTGACGGGTCTGCCGCAAACCGTTGAGAACTTGGAGCTAGTTCTGGATCGCGCGGACTTTACGACGGTGCGGCGAGCGGCTGATGCCCTCAATATGAGCTTTGGTGGAGCGATTGCATCTCCGATCGACGCTCGGTCAATCCGTCTTGCGGTACCGGCGAGTTACCAGCAGCGGCCAGTGGATTTTATGTCGGTGGTCGAGGCTGTCTCGGTGGATGTGGACTCGAAGGCGAAGGTTGTCGTGAACGAGCGAACGGGAACGGTGATCATTGGAAGTGAGGTATCGATCGCATCCGTTTCCATATCGCACGGCAACCTGAGTATTTCAATAGAGACACAGTATGCGATTTCGCAGCCGCAGGGTTTTTCGCAAGGACAGACCGTCGTTGTGCCAGACCAGAAGGTCACAGCGGAAGAGCAGAAGAGTAATTTCGTCACGCTCAATCGGGGAGCAACTGTTGAAGACCTGATTCGAGCATTGAATGCGCTGGGCGTGACACCACGAGACACGATCGCGATTTTGGAGGCATTAAAGGCAGCTGGAGCGCTGCAGGCAGAACTCGAGATCATATGATTCCAGAAATCAGTCTTTCTAACCTGAAGCCGAACGACAAGCTGGAGCCGAAGGACCTCGCAACCAAGGTCCAGGGCATGTTCGTTGAAGTCATGCTGAAGGCCATGGAAGACAGCGTCGAAGCCGAAGACGGATTGTTCGGCAATAGCTCGAGCTCCGAAATTTATCGCGGAATGATTCGCGAACAGTTCGCATCGGCGATGTCGGGACAGATGCAGACACCGCTGGAAGAGCAGCTTCAGAAGAAGTTCACGGCGCCTGTAACGCCGGCTAATACGACATCCGAAATGCGCACTCCGAAATCTGAGCCCGAAGCCGACCTGGCGATGCCTGTTTCCGGCCGTATCAGTTCGCCCCAGGGCTGGCGCCACGATCCCATCAACGGCGAGATGCGCTATCACGCCGGTACGGACATTGCGGCTCCGGCAGGTACGGAAATACACGCGGTCGCGGATGGCCGGGTGATCGAGAGTGGGCCGAAAGGCAGCTACGGCAATGCGGTTGTAATCCAGGCACAGGATGGCCGCAAGATGCTGTACGCACACAATAACCAGAATTTCGTCCAGGTGGGTGACTGGGTATCACGCGGCGATGCCATAGCCGAAGTTGGATCCACCGGAAGAGCAACGGGGCCGC
>Ga0066710_100003816_pt1 | contig 13031 bp, 14 predicted proteins | sample GraSoiAngelo_159_FD_79666 | JGI IMG/M metagenome (GOLD analysis project Ga0066710, IMG submission 79666) | Grasslands soil microbial communities from the Angelo Coastal Reserve, California, USA - 14_1009_16_40cm | ecosystem: Environmental > Terrestrial > Soil > Grasslands | place: USA...
ACGAGGCCGGGGAGGCCGTAGGTGGCGAGCAGGGCGAGGGCGAAGATCCCGTTCTCGAACATCAGGAAGCCGAGCACGTGTCCGAGGGCGTCGCGGCCGGTGACCGTGACGAAGAGGCCGATCAGCGCCATGGCGAAGGCCAGGGGAATGCCGCCTTCGGTGGGCAGCTCGCTCACGGCCGTCACCGGCAGCATGATCACGTAGGCGGCGACGATGAGGCCGCCGGCGGCGAGGAGCGACATTCCCGCGGACCGCCCGGGCGTGACCGGACGCGCCGGCATTCCCGCCGCGAGGCGACCGAGGATCCTCGGGATCAGCACCGCCTTCAGGAGGACGACGACGGCGGCGACGAGCAGGAGCTCGTGGCGATGCGCGTACACGGCCATGGTGGCGGCCAGCGCGGCCAGGAGCAGGGACTGGACGATGAAGAGCCGGCGGCGACCCGGCCAGCTCTGATGCCAGACGATCAGCAGCGTCGAGACCAGCCCGAGGAAGGCCAGGAAGTTCGCCGCCGTCGTCATCGACGTGGCCTCATCGCAGGAGGAACCTCGACGTGACCGAGAGCAACGCGAGCGCGAACGATCCCGCCAGCAGCTCGGGCACCCGGAAGAGACGAAGCTTCGCGATCTGCGTCTCGATGACGGCGAGGATCGTCGCGAGCGCGAGCAGCTTGCCGGCCAGGACGATCCCACCGCGGGCCAGCGCCGCCCGGCTGGGCTCGGTCGGCACGCCCCACGGGAAGAACAGGTTTGCCAGCAGCGCCATGAAGAGGAAGAGCTTCATCGACGCCGCCCATTCGACCAGCGCGAGATCGGGCCCCGAGTACTCCAGGACCATGGCCTCGTGAATCATCGTCAGCTCGAGATGCGTGGCCGGGTTGTCCACCGGCAGGCGGCCGGTCTCGGCGATCATCACGATGAAGAAGGCGGCGAAAGCCAGCAGGTGTCCGGGCGTCAAGGCCATCTGCGGATCGGCCCCGAGGCGCTCGACGACGCCACCGAGGTTGATGGTGCCGGCGCGCATGGCGAGCGCGAACACGGCCACGATGATGGTCGGCTCGGCCAGCGCCGCTACCGCGACCTCGCGGCTTCCGCCCATGCCGCCGAAGGCGCTGCCGGCGTCGAGGCCGGCCAGGGCGAGAAAGAACGTCCCGATCAGGAACAGGTACATGAGGACGATGACGTTGCCGGCGAATCCGAGAACGGGCCGGCTGATCACGAGCGGCACGATCAGCGCGCTCGCCAGCATGGTGGCGGCCAGGACCACCGGCGTGACGGCGAAGATCCACGAGGTGGTCGCCGACACGACGCGATCCTTGCCCAGGAGCTTTCGCAAGTCGGCATACGGCTGCCACGGGTTCGGGCCCCGGCGGCCGACCAGACGGGCCTTCAGCGTGCGCACGATTCCAGTCAGGAGCGGCGCGCCGAGGCCGACCAGCGCGAGCTGGACGACGGCAATCAGGATGTCGGCGATCACGCGAACACCAGCAGAGCGAGCAGGGCGAGCAGGATGTAGGCGAGGTAGAGATTGGCGCTGCCCGACTGGAGCCGTCGCACGACGCGGGCGCCGCGATGCACGGCGTCGAGGAGCGGGCGGTAGAGCCAGTCGTCGAAGAGCGAGCGCGTCGGGTTGGCGTACTCGATCCTCTGCACGAACAGGCGCGATGCCGGGTGGGTCGTGATGTCGATCTGCTCCACCGGGCGATAGAAGAAGTCGAACACACGCTTGAAGGGATTGGCAAAGGCAGTGGCGGTGTATTCCATGCGGGGCGTCTGCAGCATGCGCCCGCAGCTCCACGTTTCGTAACGCCTGACCCGACCCCGGCCGCCGATCGCGGCGAGACCGGCCAGGACGCCCAGCGCGGCGAGGATGAGCGCGGCCGCCACCACCGGCATCGAGAGGCTGGCGAACTCGCCGGAGACCTTGAGCGTGAACGCATCGCCGAGCGGCAGCGCGGTCGGTGTCCCGACGAGGTGACTGCCCACACGCGCGATCGCGGGCGCGACCGCCGTGGCTCCCACCCCGAGGGCCAGACAGGAGAGCGCCAGCATGGCCATCGCCAGACGCGAGGGCGTCTCCGGATCGTGAGCCCGGGCCGCCGCCTCCCGGCGCGGCACCGCGAGGAAGGTGATGCCGAACGCGCGCACGAAGCACGCGACGGTGAGGCCACCCGTGAGCGCGAGGGCAGCGATGCCAAGCGCGAAGACGAGGTTCACGGCCGGTTGCTCGATGAGCAAGTTCTGCAGGAGCGCCTGGAAGGTGAGCCACTCGCTGACGAAGCCGTTCAGCGGTGGCAGCGCCGCGATGCCGGCGGCGCCAGTGAGAAAGCACGCCGCGGTCCAGGGCATACGCTTGATGAGGCCGCCGAGGGCGTCCATGTCGCGCGTCCCGGTGGCGTGGACGACGGCGCCGGCGCCGAGGAAGAGCAGCGTCTTGAAGGCGGCGTGGTTGAGGGCGTGATAGAGGGCGGCTGTCACCCCCAGCACCGCCAGCGCCGGTAGTCCGGCCGCCTGGTAGAGGACGCCGGCGCCGAGACCGATCAAGATGATGCCGGCATTCTCGATCGACGAGAACGCGAGCACCCGTTTGAGATCGCGATCGACGATGGCGGAGAGTACCCCGACGACGGCAGACACCGCGCCGGCGAGCAGGATCGCCGCGCCCCACCACGCGGGGCCCTCGCCCAGCCAGTCGAGCGAGACGCGGACGAGGCCGTAGACGCCGAGCTTGATCATCACGCCCGACATCAGCGCCGAGACGTGGCTGGGCGCCGCCGGATGCGCGAGCGGCAGCCAGACGTGAAGCGGAATGACGCCGGCCTTGACCGCGAAGCCGAGGGCCAGGAGCGCCCAGGCCAGATCACGGGCGCTCGGCGCCAGCGCGGAAGCTGCCGCGCGCCAGGCGCCGACGTCGAAGCTGCCCGTCCACGCGCCCAGGAGCAGCATGCCGGCGAGCAGGCACGCGAGACCGGCGTGCGTCATCACCGCGTAGACCCAGGCCGCCCGGATCGACTCGCGCGCCTGGCCGCCCTGGACGACGAGCACGTAGGACGCGAGCGACATCAACTCCCACGCGAGCAAGAACGTCAGCGCGTTGGCGGCGAGCGGGACCAACGCCATGGCCGCGACGAAGAGGAGGTAGGCGAGGCGCCCCCGTCGCTCGCGGCGCGCGCGACCGAGGCCGTCGAGCGACGCCGGCACGGACGCGAATCCGACCAGGGCGAGGAAGAAACCGGCCAGTGGATCGAGGACGAGGCTCACGCCGCCGAGCGGCAGCAGCGCCGGGCAGCGCCACGCCAGGCCGACGCCGAGCATGCCGCTGACCCCGACGGCGCCGACGATCAGGCCGACGATCCCTGCGAGGGCGTAGACGACGGCCGTCATGGCCGCCGTCCAATCGCAGCGAGCAGACCGGCGAGCAGCGTCGCCGGACTCGGCGGACAGCCCGCGATGACGGCGTCGACCGGCACGACGCTGCTCACGCCGCCGACCACGGCATAGGAGCCGCGGAACATTCCTCCGTCGCGGCCGCAGTCGCCCACGGCGATCACGAACTTGGGATCGGGCGTGGCCTCCCACGTCCGGCGGAGGGGCTCGGCCATGTTGATGGTGACCGGTCCGGTCACCAGCAGGCAGTCGGCGTGCCGCGGGGACGCCACGAAGTGCAGCCCGAAGCGCTCGAGATCGTAGTGCGGCCCCGTGAGCCCTGAGATCTCCAGCTCGCAGCCGTTGCAGGAGCCGGCGTCCACCTGCCGGATGTGCAACGACCGGCCGAAGCGGCGGTGAATCTCCTCGCGCAGCCGGTGGCCCACCGACTCCAGCTCGCTCGCCGCCGTGACCGGCTCGGTGACGATGCCCGCGCGCAGGGCGGCGCGAAGCTGGCGCAGCATCAGCGCCGGACCGGCCGGCGCGTCTCACGCTGGAGCGCGCGAAGCATGGTCTGGTGGCCGGCGAGCTGGTTGTTGAAGATCCGCCGGGCCACGTCGAGGAGATCGCCGACCAGGGCGTCGCGGCAGGCGTAGCGCACGGTCGTGCCTTCCTTGCGGGCCACGACGACGTGCTTGGCCCGGAGAACGGCGAGGTGCTGGGAGACGGTGGACTGATCGAGCCCGAGCGCCGCCTGCAGCTCCTGCACGCTGCGCTCGCGGTGGCGGAGGATCTCGAGGAGGCGGATGCGGAGGGGATGGGCCAGCGCCTTGAAGAACTCGGCCTTGAAGGCCTGAAGATCCACGGAGGGATGCGTTGGCGGCACCAGAGTCCAATGTATTTATCTATTCATATATAGTCAAGATTGGAGTTTGGAGGCTCCCGGGCGCTTCGGGTACGCTGGTCTCTGTGAGGGTGCGCCCCCCGGCCTGGCAACGATGGCTGTGGCTGGTCGCGGTCGTGGCCACCGGCTGCGCCACGCCAGGCGTCGTCAGGACACCGGCGCCATCGCTGCTCGGCACGGAATGGACGGGCCTCGCGTCGTGGTACGGCGATCCCCATCACGGGCGCGAGACGGCCAGCGGCGAGGTGTTCGACAAGACCAAGCCCACGGCGGCGCATCGGGCGTTGCCGTTCGGGACGCGGCTCGCGGTCACGAATCTCGACAACGGACGGACCGTCGAGGTCCGCGTCAACGATCGGGGCCCGTTCGTGAACGGCCGCATCATCGATCTCTCGGAGGCCGCCGCGCGGAGGCTCGGCGGAATCGGGACGGGGCTCATGCGTGTCCGCGTGCGCGTGGTCGGGCTGCCGGACGGAACGACGGAGACGGCGCGCGGCAAGCCGCCCGAGCGCTGACGACGCTCAGCGCATGAGGGCTGTGTAGACCGCGGTGGTCGCTGCCATCATCGCGTCGACGGTGAAGCGCTCGTGAACGAGGGCCTGGCCCGCCTGCGCCATCGCGTGAGCCCGCTCGGCGTCGGCGAGCATGTCCACGATGGCCGCGGCGAGGGCGGCCGGCTTCCCGGGCGGGACCAGCCGGCCAGTGACCCCGTCCTGCACGATTTCGGGAATCCCGCCGACGGCGGTGGCCACCACCGGCGTGCCGACGGCGAGTGCCTGGGGAATGACCTGCGAGGTCGCCTCCGAGCGGACCGATGGGAGCACCAGCACGTCGAGGGCGGCCATCACTTCGGGGATGTCGCGGCGAAAGCCGGTCATCACGACGTGGCTGGCCAGGCCCACGTCGCGGACGCGGCGGCGCACGTCGTCGAATCCGACGCCGTCGCCGACGATCAGAAAGCGCGCGGCCGGCAGGCGGCGCCGGATCTCGAGCGCCGCTTCGAGGAAATCGTCGTGGCCCTTCGACCCGCGGATGTTGGCGACGAGACCGACCGCGGGCCCGGTGAGTCCAAGCTCGTCGCGCACCGTTTTGCCGCTCACACCGGGATGGAACCGCGCCGTGTCCACGCCGGCGGGTACCGAGACGACGCGGTCGGAGGCCACGCCGGCGCTGATCACGATCGCGCGGATCGCCTCGCCCGTCGTCAGCACGCGGTCGGCCAGGCGATAGACGAGCGCGCGGCGACGGAGGATCGGAATCGAGACGTGACGACTGCGCACGAGCGGCCGGCGGCGAGTGCGCGCGGCCAGCGCGCCCAGCCAGCTATCGATGGAGCTATGGGTGTGGACGACGGCGACGTCGTACTCGCTGATCAGTCGCCGCAGAGCCAGGACGGCGGCCAGGTCGAACGCGCTGCGCATCGGGAGGGTCACGACAGGAAGCCCGGCCACCCCGGCCTCGGCCCGCAGGCGGCTCGCCGGCTGACACGCGATGATCACGTCCCAGCCGTGCTCGAGAAGCCACCGCGCCTCGGTGAGGATCCTGATCTCCTGGCCGCCCAGTCCCAGCGACGACTCGGTGTGGAGGACGACACGTCGGCGCGAAGTTGACACGCACGTGTCAGTATAGGCCATGGTCCAGGGGTTCATCGAGCACTTCACCTACGCTGGACTCTTCCTCACGCTCTTCGCCGCGGGCGTCGGCGTGCCCATCCCCGAGGAAGTGCCGATCATCGTCGGCGGCGTGCTCGCCCACGAACGCGTCGTGCACTGGTGGATCGCACTGCCCGTCTGCATCCTCGGCGTGCTGAGCGGCGACGTCGTGCTCTACTGGATCGGCCATCACTCGGGCGAGCGCGTGCTCGGCTGGAGGCTGCTTCGACGCGTGCTGACTCGAGAGCGTGAGGAGGCGCTCAAGGCGCGATACCGGCAGCACGGCGTCAAGATCGTCTTTGCCGCGCGTCACGTCATGGGCCTCCGCGCGGCCGCGTTCCTCACCGCCGGCATTTGCCGGGTTCCCTTCTGGAAATTCGTGATCGTCGACGCGCTGGCCTCGGTGGTCAGCGTGCCCATCGTTTTCGGCGTCGCATACCTCTTCACCGACCAGCTCGAGCACGTGATGCGCGACGTCCACCGCGTCGAGCGCTGGCTGGCCCTCTACGCACTCGCCGGCCTCGCCGCCTGGCTCGGCTATCTCGCGTGGCGCCAGAGCCGCCGCGCGTGAGCGATCGCTTCGGCCACAGCGCCGCCGCGGCCGGGCCCGATCGGGGCTGCGTGCTATAGTCGCGGCGGAGATCGTGGTGACGACGGCCGAGCGCAAGCGATGGCACGCGGTGTTCCGGCTGCTGGAACGCGACGAGCGGGTGTTTGCGGTGCTCCTGGCCGTCGCGATGGTGGGTGGTCTCGCCACCCTCGGCCTCGTGCCGCTACGGCCGCGCCAGGCGATCGACCTCTACTCGCTGGTCTTCTGGTTCGGCGCCTACAAGGTCGGCATCTTCGCGCTGGTCACGGTGACTCCGCAGGCGACGCGCGCGATCTTCCTGGGCGCCCTCGCCATCGATCTCCTGCTCGTCTTCGTCCTCCTGACGCTCACCGGTGGTGGCGACAGCCTCTTCTACTTGCTCTTCTTCCCGCTCGTCGCCGTCAACGCATATTACTTCGGGCCGTGGGTGGGACTGAGCGCGGCGCTGGTCGCCGGCGCGCTCTACACGCTCTCGGCCTGGCTCATGCCGCCGTGGGTGGGTTGGACACCGGCGATGATTCTCGCCGCCCTCGTCGGGTTGCCCGCCGTCACGCTCGGTCTCGTCGCCGAGCGCGAGCGTGGCGCCCGCTCCGAAGTGGAGCGCCTCAACAGCGAGCTCACCGGGACGCTGACCCGCCTGCAAGCGGCCCAGGAGGAGTTGCTGGTGGCCGAGCGAATGGCGACCGTGGGACGGCTCTCGCTCAAGGTCGCCCACGAGGTCCGTAATCCGATCAGCGCCATCGAGCTCAACGCCGAGATCTTGCAGGACATCGTGAGCGGTCAGGCGGCGTCGGAGACGGACGAGGCCAAGGCACTGGTGGCGTCCATTCGTGATCAGGTGAAGACGCTCGACGCACTGACCGAGGAGTATCTGACTTTCGCGCGTTTCCCGCGACCGCACTTCGAAGAAGAGTCGGTGAACGATCTCGTGCGTGAGCTGGCCGACTTCATCCGGCCGGTGGCCACGCGCCAGGGGCTCACCGTTCGCGTGGAGACGGATCCCGACGTGCCGTTGCTGGAGATCGACCGCGGCCTGCTTCGCCAGGCCTGTCTCAATCTGGTGAAGAACGGCCTGGAGGCGCTATCGCGCGGCGGCGAGCTCACGCTGACCAGCCGCCGGGACGGCGAAGCGGTGGAGCTGACGATCGCCGACAGCGGAAACGGGATCCCCGACGAGGTGGGCAAGCGTCTCTTCGAGCCGTTCTTCACGACCAAGCCTCAGGGCACCGGACTCGGGCTGTCGATCACGCGGCAGATCACGGAAGAGCACGGCGGCGAGATCCGATGGACGAGCCGGCCCGGCAGCGGCACGCGTTTCACGATCCGGCTGCCACTGAGGAAGGTCCATGCCTGAGCCGGCGAACATCCTCGTCGCTGACGACGATCCCGGGCTTCGCGAGAGCCTCGAGCGAACGCTGGCCCGCGAGGGCTACCGCGTCGTCGTCGCCTCCGACGGTCAGGCCGCGCTCGAGCGCCTGCAGGGGGGCGGCGTCGATCTCGTCCTCACCGACCTCAAGATGCCGGGATTGTCAGGCATCGAGCTGCTGAGGGCGGCTAAGGCGATCGCCCCCGACGTGGACGTGATCCTCCTCACCGCCTTCGGCACGATCGAGGAGGCGGTGAAGGCGATGAAGGACGGCGCCTACGACTTCCTGACGAAGCCCGTGCAGCGCGCTCAGCTCCAGCGCGTGATCCGCCAGGCGCTCGAGCGGCGCGATCTCATCCAGCAGAACCGCGCCCTCCAGCAGCGCCTCGACGCGCTGTTGAAGCAAGGTGACGTCATCGGCGCCAGTCCGGCGTTCAGGCGGATGATGACGCTCGTCGAGCAGGTCGCCGACAGCTCGGCCACGGTCCTCGTCCAGGGCGAGAGCGGGACGGGGAAGGAGCTGGTGGCGCGCGCGATTCACGAGCGCTCGCCGCGCCGACAGGGCCCCTGCGTGGCCGTCAACTGCGCGGCGTTGCCGGAGACGCTCCTCGAGTCGGAGCTGTTCGGCTACGAGAAGGGCGCGTTCACCGGCGCGGCCGGGCGCAAGGAGGGACGCTTCGAGCTGGCCGACGGCGGCACGCTCTTCCTCGACGAGGTCGCGGATCTCTCCCCGGTGACGCAACCCAAGATTCTGCGCGTGCTCCAGGAAGGCGAGTTCGAACGGCTCGGCGGCACCCGCACGCTCCGCGTCGACGTCCGCATCGTCGCCGCCACCAACCAGGACCTGGCCCAGATGGTGCGTGACCGGCGCTTCCGCGAGGATCTCTTCTACCGCCTCAACGTCATCACGATCACCGTCCCGCCGCTGCGAGAGCGCCGCGAGGACATTCGCGTCCTGGCCGAGCACTTCCTGCGTCTCTACGCGGCCAAGAACAACCGCCGACTGGACGGCTTCAGCGACGACGCGCTTCGCCGGCTAGAAGGCTACTCGTGGCCGGGGAACGTGCGGGAGCTGGAGAACGTGATCGAGCGCGGCGTAGTGCTGGCCCGGGGGAGCCTGATCGACCTGGCCGACCTCCCCGAGGAGATCGCCGGCGCGACGCCGCTCCCGGAAGGCGTGCTGACCGTGCGGATCGGCACGCCCCTGGCCGAGATCGAGCAGCGGTTGCTCGAGGCGACGCTGCGCGCGACGAAGAACAACAAGACGCTCACCGCGAAGCTGCTCGGGATCGACCCCCGCACCGTGGCACGCAAGCTCGAGCGGTGGGACGACGAAGCCGAGGCGGGCGCCGGCGACCAAGAAACGTAGCCGCCGGCCGCCTGCCTGGCAATCAGCGGTTCTGAGCTCGCCTGTTCAGCGTGACCTTGTCGCCGACCTTCAAGCCGTTCAGCGTGGCCGCATCGCCCTTGAACGAATGGGTCTGCCCGTCGTTGCCACGGAGCGTCACCATACCGTTCTTGGCGTCGTTCGCCGTTACCGTGCCGTCGATCTTCTCGGGAGCCGGTGAGCTCGGGACGGCGGCCGAGGCGGCCGTATCGTGCTTCGTCTGAGCGGGCGCCTGCCCACTCCATCCGATCGTCGCCGCGACCAGGGCTGCGACGGCGGCCGATCCGATCCACGTCTTCTGCATCGTCGCCTCCTAGTGCTTGGTGATGTCGTAGATCGCGCCACCGGCCGCGTCCACACCCGCGCCGATCAGTGCGCGCCCTTACCCGCGCCATCGCCGGTTCCCGCGCCGATCGCGGCCCCCGAGCCGACCCCGACCGCCGCGCCGGTCGCCGTTCCGCAGCCGGTGGCGACGAGGGCGAGCAGTCATGAGTCGCGTTTTCATTGCACGCGCTCCTCCGATCGTTGAGTCGTATCGAAGAGCGATCGTGCAATGCACGTTCCTCGCAGTCGGGTCACACCGAGGCCGTTGTAAGAGTTGCTCGATCGCCGAAGCTTCGGGCGGGTGGGGCCACACCGGGGCTCGGCCACCGAGCGACACGACCACCGCCGGCGAATGCCCAACGCAGGAGCGCAGGGCTCCGAACCGCGGGTGATATTCTACGGCCCCATGAAAGCTCTCATGCTCACCCGCGAATACCCGCCGCACATCTATGGCGGCGCCGGCGTCGTCGTCGATCAACTCACCCACGCGCTCAGCCGCCGCATGCCGGTGGAGGTGCGCTGCTTCGGCGAGCGGGGGCCGGACGCCTCGTCCGATCGGGTGCATGTTCGCGGCTACACGCCGTGGGAGCGTCTCGCCGCGGGCAAGGACGGGCCCCGCTCGGCGCCGGCGCTGGAGACGCTGTCGATCGGGCTCTGCATGGCCCGCGATCCCGTGGACGCCGACGTCGCGCATGCGCACACGTGGTACGCGGACATGGCGGGACTCTGGATCCGCACGCTCCATCGCATCCCGCTCATCGTCACGCTCCACAGCATGGAGCCGTTGCGGCCGTGGAAAGCCGATCAGCTCGGTAGCGGGTATTTGCTCTCCTCGTGGATCGAGAAGACGGCGGTGCAGGCGGCCGATCGCGTCATCGCGGTGTCGGCCGGCATGCGTCAGGACATTCTCCAGCATTTCCAGGTCGATCCGGCCAAGGTCGTCGTAATCCACAACGGGATCGATCCCGATCGCTTCAAGCGGACCGAGAAGAGGGATGCGCTGGCCGCCCTCGGCGTTCGCGAACCTTACGTGCTCTTCGTGGGACGCATCACCGACCAGAAGGGGATCTTCCACCTGCTGGACGCCGCGCCGATGCTGCCCGCCAACGTGCAGGTCGTCCTCTGCGCGTCCGCGCCCGACACGCCCGAGATCGAGGAGCGCCTGCGCCGCGCCGTGCCCCGCCATCCCAACGTGCGGTGGATCAACGCGATGGTGCCCGTGGATCAAGTCGTGCAGCTCTACAGCCACGCGGCCGTCTTCGTGTGTCCCTCGGTGTACGAGCCGTTCGGTCTCATCAACCTCGAGGCGATGGCGTGCGGGACTGCGGTCGTTGCCTCGGCCGTCGGCGGGATCGTCGAAGTGGTGGACGACGGCAAGACGGGCATCCTGCTACCACCCGCGCGACCCGAAGCGCTGGCCGCGGCGATCCGGCGCCTGCTCGACGATCCTGCCCAGGCGCGCGCCATGGGCCAGGCCGGCCGGCGCCGCGTCGAGGACAAGTTCTCGTGGGCGAGCGTCGCCGAGCGCACCGAGGGTGTCTACGCCGAGGCGATCGCCGACTTCCGCCGCACCGAGCGCGACTGAGTCGCGTGACGGCCGTCGCGTTCTCCGAGCTCGCTGGCTTCGTCTTCGACCTCGACGGCTGCGTCTGGAACGGTCTCGTGCTCAATCCCGGCGCCGGCGAGGCGCTGGCCGCATTGCATCGAGCCGGTCGCCGCCTGGGATTTCTCTCCAACAACTCGCGCGCGACCGGCCGCGAGCTGCGCGATCGGCTGCACGCCCTGGGCGTCACCGTGGCCGAGCACGTGCTGACGCCGTTGGAGATCCTCGGTGAGGTCATCACCGAGCGCTGGGGTCGCTCCCGCGTCCTGGTCATCGGCGCGCGAGAGGTCGAGGAGGCCATCGTTCGGGCCGGTCACGCCGTCGTCGACATGAATGACTGGCGAACGGCTCATGCGGTCGCCGTCGGCAACGATTTCGATCTGACCTACGAGCGACTGACGGCAGCCGCCCGCGTCGCCGCCGCCACCGGGCGCCTCGTCACACCGAACGTCGATCCGCGGCTGCCCATCGAGAACGGAGAGTTTCTGCCCGGTTGCGGCGCCATCGTGAAGGCGGTGGCCGTCGCGGCCGGCGTCGAGCCCGTCATCGTCGGAAAGCCCGAGCCTCCGCTGTTTCGCATCGCGCTCGAGCGGCTCGGGTTGCCCGCCTCGAAGGTCGCCATGGTCGGCGACAGCGTCGCCTCCGACATCGTGGGCGCCCGCGGCGTCGGGATGCCGACCGTCCTCTACGCGCCCCAACGCGGGGGCACTGCCACCGCGGCCGACGCCGTGGTACGGTCCTTCGCCGAACTCGCCCGCCTCGCCGGCATATAACGTTTCGTCTACCGTCCGTTGTACGGCGAAAAAACCGGTTGACGGCGTACGGAAATTAGGTAACCCTAATCTAAGATCACACGTGACCTAAGAGACGGAGGGCCCGATGCATCGACGGGTCGTGCTGGCCACCATCGCGGTGGGCTGGGCAGTGGCGGTTGGGCCGGCGCTGGGCGCCGATCCTCCGGAGATTCCGCTGGTGATCGCAAAGGGCAAGTTTCAGCCGGACGAGGTGAAGGTGAAGGCAGACGCGCCGTTCGTGCTGGTCATCACCAACAACGGTGACAAGGCCGCCGAGTTCGAGAGCAAGGATCTCCGGACGGAGAAGGTCGTGCCGGCCGGCAAGACCGTCAAGGTCAGGATCCGCGCCCTCAAGCCGGGCACGTACTCGTTCTTCGACGACTTCAACAAACAGACCACGGGCAAGATCGTGGCGGAGTAGGAATGATCATCTGTCTGTGCCGGGCGGTGTGCGAGCAGGCGCTGGGCGACGCGCTCGAGTCGGGCGCGTCCAGCGTGGACGCCGTCACCAGCGCGTGCGGCGCCGGCGGCGATTGCGGCGCGTGCCTGCCCATGATCGCTGACTGGATTGAGCAGCGGGCCGCTCAGAGGTACGCTGGCGCCACCACGTAACTAGCCGTTCCCCCTCCGGAGGGCGCCGTGAAGGGTCACGATCGTGTGGTGGCATTGCTGAACGATGTCCTCACCGCCGAGCTCACTGCGATCAACCAGTACTTCATCCATGCCCGCATGTGCGAGAACTGGGGTTACGAGCGCCTCTGGAAGAAGATCCGCGAGGAGTCCATGGGCGAGATGCGCCACGCCGATCAGATCATCGCGCGCATCCTCTACCTCGAGGGCACGCCGAACCTGCAGCGGCTCGGCAAGGTCAACGTCGGCCAGACCGTGCCCGAGCAGCTCAAACTCGATCTCGAGGTGGAGAAGACCGCCATCACCATGCTGAACCAGGCCGTCGAGACGTGTCGGAGCCTGGGGGACCACGGCAGCCGCGATCTCCTCGAGGACATCCTGAAGGGCGAGGAAGGGCACGCGAACTGGATCGAAGCG
>Ga0066710_100003818_pt1 | contig 13030 bp, 10 predicted proteins | sample GraSoiAngelo_159_FD_79666 | JGI IMG/M metagenome (GOLD analysis project Ga0066710, IMG submission 79666) | Grasslands soil microbial communities from the Angelo Coastal Reserve, California, USA - 14_1009_16_40cm | ecosystem: Environmental > Terrestrial > Soil > Grasslands | place: USA...
ACCCGCGAGAGCGTCACCGCGTGCGCCGCGGCCTCGGGCTCGAGCTCGCGCGCCGACTCGGCGAACTCGCGCGCGTGCTCGAGATCGCCGCTCTTGAGGGCGAGCGCAGCCGCGCGCGCCGGGAGCCCCGCGTCGGCGGGGCGATAGTGGATCGCCTCTTCGAGCAGCTTGAGCGCGTCGGCCACCGCGCCCGCACCGTTGGCCTGCGCGAGCAGCTCGGTGGCGCGCACGGCGTGGACGTCGGCCTGGATCGACGCGAAGTGCTGCTGGTATTCCGGCGTGAACGGATCGAACGCGATCGCCAGCCGCGCGCTCGCGGCCGCCTCGAGCCAGCGCTTCTCGTGCGCGGCGGCGCGCGCCGAGTCGTGCAGCTGGCGCGCCTTGAAGCGCCGCTCCGCGAGCATCTTCGTCTGCATCTTGAAGCTGTTGCGCAGCCGGGCGAGGTTCTCCATCCGCGACGGCGCGCGATAGCCCTGCGGCGGCGGCGTGGGCTCCGCGGGAACTTCGCGCGCGCCGCCGGCCGCGCGATGTGCGCCGGCGTCGGCCGGCGCAGAGGTCGGCGCGGGCGCAGCTTCCATCGCGCGCTCGAGCTCGGTGCGGGTGGTCGGGTCCGAGAGCAGCTCGTAGGCGAGCGCCACGTGGCGGAAGATCTTGTCGAGGCGCACCGCGTAGTCGCCGATGCTGCGACGGAAATAGCGGTCGGGGTGGAACTGCTTGGAGCGCCGGAAGTAGGCGCGCTTGATCTCGCGCGGATCGCTGCTGCGGTCGACGCCGAGGATCTCGTGATGGCTCAACGCCGGCAGGCGCGCCTCGAACGCGAGGATTTCGCGCTGGAGCTCGATGGCCAGGTCGAGCGAGGCGTCGACCGCGCGCAAATCCGGCGCCGGGGCCGCGGGCTCCGGGCGCGCGGCGGGCGGAGCGGGCTTCTCCGGGTCGAGCTGGACCAGCCCGGACTCGACCCAGCCCGCCAGCACGGCATCCGCCTCGGCGGGCGCGAGCCCGCCGATCTGCCGCAGCACGGACCACGGCGTGTGCCCATCGATCCTCGACAGCAAGAAACCCTCCACCGGACTCAGCGCGCTGGCGTGCTCTTCCCAATCTGGGGCGAGGCGCGGACAGCGCCGATCTGCGTCGGTTCCGCCCACACGGGAATCCATTCACCCCCCCGGCTCGAGACCGCGCCTCGCCGCCACGCAACTCTTCGGCGGACAACGGGCGGAAACTGAGGCGCATCTACCGGGTCGGGGCTCCGGGCTCCGCTCGCCTGCCGGGCCGTCCGGGCGCGCCCGGGCGGGATTCACGTCGATCTCGACTCAGCCCTCGAGCCGCTTGCCCAGGCTCGCGCGGTCCTCGACCTGGTAGCCGAGCGCGCGGTAGAAGGCGATCGCGCCGGCGTTCCCGGCGCGGACCTGCAGGTTGATCTTGGGGCAGCCCCGATTCGCCAGGCCGCGTTCCGCCGCCTGCACCAGCTGCGTGGCGGCGCCGCGGCGCCGGTGCGCGGGCAGCACGGCCAGGTGGTGGATCCAGCCGCGCACGCCGTCGAAGCCGGCCAGCACCGTTCCGGCCACCTCTCCGGCGGCGACCGCGACCAGGAACAGCTCCCGCTGCACGCGCAGCTTCCGGTCGATCATCGCGGACGGCTCGTTCCAGGGCGGATCGCCCGCGAACACCTCCGTCCAGAGCGCGATCACCTGCGCGCGGTCCCGCTCCGCGAAGGGCCGGATCTCGACGTCCACCCGCCCTGCCCCGGCCTAACGCCGCAGCAACCGCTCGAGGATCGCCTTCTGAGCGTGGAGCCGGTTCTCCGCCTGGTCGAACACGATGCTGCGCGCGCCGTCGAGCACCTCGTCGGTGATCTCCTCGCCGCGGTGAGCGGGCAGGCAGTGGAGCACCCACGCGTCCGGCGCATGGCGCATGAGCTCGGCGTTGACTTGATAGGGCTGGAACAGCGCGAGGCGTAGGTCGTGCTCGGCCTCCTGGCCCATGCTGGTCCAGACGTCGGTGTACACGAAGTCGGCGCCGCGCACGGCGTCCACCGGGTCGCGGCTCCAGGACAGGCGCGCGCCGCTGGCGGCGGCGAGCTCCTCGGCGCGCTTGCGCACGAGCCGCGCCGGCCGGTGCGACTCGGGCGTCGCGAGCCGCAGCTCGAGGCCGAGCACCGCCGCGCCGAGCAACAGCGAGTTGGCCATGTTGTTGCCATCGCCCACGTAGGCGATCGCCGAATCCGCGAGCGGCTTCTTCTCTTCGATCGTCTGGAGATCCGCCATCACCTGACACGGATGAAGCAGGTCGGTCAACCCATTGATCACGGGGATCGACGCCACCGCGGCGAGCTCCTCGACCAGATGGTGCGAGAAGGTCCGCGCGACGATCGCGTCGACCCAGCGCGACAGGTTGTTGGCGACGTCGGCGGCGCTCTCGCGCGTGCCGATCCCCACCTGCTCGGGCCGCAGCCAGATCGCGTGGCCGCCGAGCTGGGTCATGCCCGCCTCGAACGTCACGTGCGTGCGCAGCGACGGCTTCTCGAAGAACATCGCCAGCGAGCGGCCCTCGAGCGTCTGCGGGCGCTTGCCGCGCCGATTGAGCTCCTTGAGCTCGGCGGCGCGCGCGAGCATCGCGCGCAGCTCGTCGGCGCTCCAGTCCGCGAGACTGATGAAGTCCTTCGGCAACTAGCGCCCCGCAAGCCCCGCGCTGCAAGTCTCGCGCAGCGAGGCGGAAGCCGAGCGAAGACCAGCAGGTGGGCGCGCGCAGCGAGCCGCAGGCGAGCGAAGTCGAACGGGTGGCCGCTCGTTCCGCAAATGCTCGATGGTCGAGTATTGGGTCATGTTCCTAACGCCCCAAGAGCGTGCCGACGCCGGTGTCGGTGAAGATCTCGAGCAGGATCGCGTGCTGGATCCGGCCGTCGACGATGTGGGTGCGGCTGACACCCGACTCGAGCGCGCCGATGCAACAATCGATCTTCGGGATCATCCCGCCGCGGATCGTGCCCTCGGCGATGTGCTTGCGCGCCTCGGCGACCGTGAGCTGCGGGATCAGCACACCCTGCGCGTCGAGCACACCCTCCACGTCGGTTAACAGGATCAGCTTTTCGGCGTGAAGCGCCTGCGCGATCGCGCCGGCGGCCTCGTCGCCGTTCACGTTGTGGGTGAGCCCGTCGTCGTCGGCACCGATCGGCGCGATCACGGGCACGTAGCCCGCATCGGTGACTGCGGTGATCGGCGCCGGATCCACGCCGCGCACCTGGCCCACGCGCCCGAGGTCGCGGTCGGGCGACGTCCGGCGCGTGACGCGGATCATGTCGCCGTCGTTGCCGGTCAGCCCGATCGCGCGCCCGCCCGCCTGCTGGATCAGCGCCACGATCTCGCGGTTGACGGTGCCGCCGAGCACCATCTCGACCACATCCATCGTCTGGTCGTCAGTGACCCGCAGCCCGTCGACGAAGGTCGACTTCACACCGAGCTTCTCGAGCGTCCTGGCGATCTGCGGCCCGCCGCCGTGCACGATCACGGGCCGCAGGCCGATGTACTTGAGCAGCACGACGTCGCGCGCGAACGACGCGCGCAGCGCCGGGTCGGTCATCGCGCTGCCGCCGTACTTCAGCACGATCGTCGAGTTCGCGAAGCGCCGGATGTAGGGCATCGCCTCGACCAGCACTTCGGCTTTGTCGATCAGATCCCTCATCCGTTAACGCCTGCCCTCCGACTCGCGCCGCGCGCGCGCCACGTCCTCGACCGATTCGAGCAGGCTACGGTACAAGAGGACGTTGCGCGTCGCTGCGGAGAGCGGCGCCGCGAGCAGCTCGGCGAGGCGCGCCGACGCACCGATCGACGGATCCGGAAACACGCGCGCGACGCCGAGCACGCGGTCGCGGACGCGCAGTGGAACGACGAGCAGGGGGCCCGGTGTCCCACTCTCGGGCGTGTCGACTCCGGGATCGAAGCGCGCGTCGCGCTCGGGCCGGTCGGCCGCGACGAGCGCACCCGATTGCAGGCTGCCGCCGGTCAGCCCCGCGTCGCGCGGCAATTCGGCGCGGTCGACCTCGCTGCCCTCGCACTGCGCCTCGCACACGAGGCGGCCGGTCGCGTTGTCGATCAGATAGAGCGAGACCACGCGCGCCGACGTCGCGCGTGCGATCGGGCGCAACGAGGCCGCGAGCAGCCGCGCCGGCTCGATCTCGCGCGTCATTCCCTCGGCGACCGCGCGCAGGAGCTCCGCCTCGCCCGACGCAGCGCCGTCTTCGGACGCGGGCGCCGGCGCGGCCACTCGATCCGCGAGCGCGCGCAGGAGCGCTTCGTCCGGCTCGGCGAGCGCCTCGCGATCGCCGGGCGCGGTCGGCTCGCCGTGCTCGGCCAGCCGCCACAGCTGCTCGGAGAGCGCGGCGAAGCGCGATTCGATCGCATAACCGCGCAGCGCGCGGTACACGGCGAGGCATAGCTCCTCGTCGTGGATCGGCTTGGCGAGGTAGTCGCAGGCGCCGCCGTGCAGCGCCGCGAGCACGAGATCCTGATCGCTCTGCGTCGCGAGCGCGATCACGCGCAGCGCGGTGCGCTGCTCGAGCAGCGCCTCGATCAGCCCGACGGGATCGGGCGTGAGCTTCACGTCGAGCACCACGCACGCGATGCGCGGATCCTCGATCGCTTTGAGCAGCTCGGCGGGACTGGCCGCCACGTCGCACGCGATCCCCTCCAGGCCGAGCGCGTCGCGAATCGTGTCGCGGTAGTACTGCTCGTCGTCGACCACCAGGACGCGTTGGGGGCCAGCCACTTTCACTCCTTATGGACTTCGCTCGCCTTCGGCTCGCTGCGCGAAACTTGCCACCGTCAGAGAATGAAGCGCGAAAGATCCTCGTCCGCGATCAGGTCCTCTAGCCGCCCGCGCACGAACGCCTCGTCCACCACGTGCTGGGTCCCGCCGAGGTCGGGCGCCTCGAACGAGAGGTCCTCGAGCAGCTTCTCCATCACCGTGTGCAGGCGGCGCGCGCCGATGTTCTCGGTGCGCTCGTTGACGCGTGAGGCGAGCTCGGCGATCGCCGCGATTCCGTCGTCCTTCCACGACAGCTGCACGTTCTCGGTCGCGAGCAGCTCGGTGTACTGGCGCACCAGCGAGTTGCGAGGCTCGGTGAGGATCCGCACGAAGTCCTCCTTGCCGAGCGGCGTGAGCTCCACGCGGATCGGGAAGCGGCCCTGGAGCTCGGGGATCAGGTCCGAGGGCTTGGCGACGTGGAACGCGCCGGCCGCGATGAACAGCACGTGGTCGGTGCGCACGGTGCCGTGCTTGGTCTGCACGGCCGAGCCCTCGACGATCGGCAGCAGGTCGCGCTGCACGCCCTCGCGCGACACGTCGGGGCCGGTCTTGCCCGCCGCACCCGACGCGATCTTGTCGATCTCGTCGATGAACACGATCCCGGTCTGCTCGACGCGCTCGATCGCCTTCTCGCGCACCTGGTCCATGTCGACCAGGCGCGTCGCCTCCTCGGCGACCAGCGCGTCGCGCGCGTCGGCGACCGACATGCGCCGGCGGCGCGTGCGGTTGGGCACGAGGCCCGAGAGCAGGTCCTTGAACGAGACGCCCATCTCCTCCACGCCCTGCGGCGTGAACAGCGAGATCGAGGGACCCGCGCCGCCGCCGTCCTCGAGCTCGACCTCCACCTCGCGTTCGTCGAGCAGGCCCTGGCGCAGCATGCGCCGCAGCTTCTCGCGCGTGGACTCGCCGGATTCGCCGCCGCTCCCGGCAGCCGGCAGCGCGATCACGACCTCGGGCCGCGCGCCCGGCGGCTGCGCGGCGATCGGCGCCGGCAGCAGCGCGTCGAGCAGCCGCTCCTGGGCGCGCTGCTCCGCCTTCGCGTGCACGGAGCGCTTCTCCTCCTCGATCACGAGCGCCACACCGAGCTCGGTGAGGTCGCGCACGATCGACTCGACGTCGCGGCCGACATAACCCACCTCGGTGAACTTCGACGCCTCGACCTTGAGGAACGGCGCCTGGGCGAGCTTGGCGAGCCGACGCGCCACCTCGGTCTTCCCGACGCCGGTCGGACCGATCATGATGATGTTCTTGGGGGCGATCTCGTCGCGCAGCTCCTCGGGCACCTGCTGGCGCCGCCAGCGATTGCGCAGCGCGATCGCGACCGCCCGCTTGGCATCGGACTGGCCGACGATGTAGCGGTCGAGCTCGGAGACCACCTCGCGCGGCGTGAAGGTTCGCAGTTCGCTCACGGGAGCACTTTCACGGTAACACGGTCGTTGGTGTAGATGCAGATCTCGCCGGCGATCTGGAGCGCGCGCTCGGCGATCTCGGCCGCGCCGAGCGAGGTGTTCTGGAGCAGCGCGCGCGCGGCCGCGAGCGCGTACGATCCGCCCGACCCGATCGCGGCGATGCCGTCGTCGGGCTCGATGATGTCGCCGTTGCCCGACACCACGAGCACGCCGTCGGGGCTGCCGACCAGGATCATCGCCTCGAGCCGCCGCAGCACGCGGTCGGTGCGCCAGTCCTTGGCGAGCTCGACCACGGCGCGCCGCACGTTGCCCGGATGAGCGTCGAGCTTCGCCTCGAGCCGCTCGGTCAGCGCCATCGCGTCGGCCGCGCCGCCGGCGAAGCCGATCAGCGCCTTGCCGTTCGCGGACACGCGCACCTTCTGCGCGCCCGACTTCACCACCGCCTCGCCGAGCGTGACCTGACCGTCCGAGGCGAGCGCGACGCGGCCGTCGCGGACGACGGCGACCACCGTAGTCGACCGCGCGGCTTCCTTCATGCTTCGCCTTTTCTCGCCCGGGGGTGAGCGCGATCGTAGGCGTCTGCGAGCCGGTCGATCGACACCGCGGTGTATTTCTCGGTCGTGGCGAGGCTCGCGTGTCCGAGCAGCTCCTGGATCTCGCGCAGGTCCGCGCCCATGTCGAGCAGGTGCGTGGCGTAGCTGTGGCGCAGCCGGTGCGGGTGGACGCGGTCGGTCAGACCGACCGCGCGCGCGCGGCCGCGCAACACGCGGCGCACGTCGCGCACGCCGAGCCGCGGCCACGCGCCGTAGCGCGCGCGCAGCGCCGTGAACAGCGGCTGCGCCGCAGCGCGGCCCGCCGCGCGCGATTCGAGATAGGCGGCGAGCGCGCGGCGCGCCTCGCTCGGCAGCGGTACGACGCGTTCGACGCCGCCCTTGCCGAATACGCGGACGTCGCCGCGCGCGAGGTCGAGATCCCCCACGTCGAGCTGCGACAGCTCCGAGACTCGTAGCCCCGCGCCGTACAAGAGCTCGACGAGCGCGCGGTCGCGGCGCTCGCGCTCCTCGCCGCGCGGGTCGTCCGCGGCGGGCGCGGGCGTGCGCTCGATCAGCGCGACGCAGTCGTCGACCGCGAGCGGACGCGGCAGCCGCCTCGGCGTGCGCGGCGCGGGGATCCCGGCCGACGGGTCTTCGCGGCACAGGCCCGCGCGCACCGCGAAACGGAAGAACGTGCGCAGCGAGGCGAGCTTGCGGCCGAGCGTGGCGGGATGGCGCTGCGCGTGCAGCGACGCGAGATAGTCGCGCACCTGCTCGCCGGTCGCCGCGCTCGCGCGCGCGCGCACGAAGGCAGTGAACTGGCGCAGATCGGCGAGGTAGGCACGACTCGTGTGCGCGGAGAGATTGCGCTCGTCGCGCAGGTGGACGGCGTAGGCGTCGAGCTCGCGCTCCGCGCGCGCGTCCTTGCGCGCGCTCACGCCGCAAGCTCCGCGTAGCGCGCAATCGCCACGAGCGCGCGCTCCGCCAGCCGCTCGTGGCGCTGCGCACGCGGAACGCGCGCCGCGTTCTCGAGCGCGGGGAGCAGGCCGAAGTTCACGTTCATCGGCGAGAAGCGGCCCGCGTCGGCCTGCGCGAGGAATTGCAGCAGCGCGCCGTGCGCGGTCGCGGGATCGGGCCGCGGCGCCGGTTCGCTGCGCTGCGCGAACGCCACCTGGATCCCGGCCAGCCCGCCGAGCGCCGCCGACTCGACATAGCCCTCGACGCCCGCGAGCTGCCCGGCGACGTAGACGCCGGGGCGCTCGCGCAGCTCGAGCGTCGGGCCGAGATGGCGCGGCGCGTTCAGGTAGGTGTTGCGGTGCACGGAGCCGAAGCGCGCGAACACCGCCTGCCCGGCGCCCGGCAGCGTGCGGAAGATCCGCTGCTGCTCGCCGACGCGCAGCTTAGTCTGGAACCCCACCAGGCTGTAGAGCGCGCCCTGCTTGTCCTCCCGGCGCAGCTGGACCACCGCGTGGGGACGCCGCCCCGTGCGCGGATCCACCAGGCCGACCGGCTTCATCGGGCCGTAGGCGAGCGTGTCGCGCCCGCGCCGCGCCATCTCCTCCACCGGCAGACAGCCCTCGAAGTAGAGCGCCGCTTCGAACGGGTGCAGCGGAACCGTGTCGGCCGCGACCAGCGCATCCACGAACGCCTCGTACCCCGCGCGGTCGAGCGGCAGATTGAGATAGTCGCCGGGCCCGTCCTCGTAGCGCGACGCGCGGAACGCGATCTCCATGTCGATCGAGTCTGCGTACACGATCGGCGAGAGCGCGTCGTAGAAATACAGGTACTCCTCGCCGAGCACGCGCTGGAGGTCCGCCGCGAGGCCGCCGGCCGTGAGCGGGCCTGTCGCGAGCACGACCGGGCGATCGTCCGGGATGCGATCGATGCGCTCCTGGCGCACGGTCACGCGCGGGTGCGCGGCGAGCGTCTCGGTGATCCGGCGCGCGAACGCGTCGCGGTCCACGGCGAGCGCCTGGCCCGCCGGCACCGCCGACTCGTCGGCCGCCGCGATCACGAGCGAGCCGAGCCGGCGCATCTCCTCCTTGAGCAGGCCGACCGCACTCGTCACGCGGTTCGAGCGCAGCGAGTTGCTGCACACGAGCTCCGCGAACCAGTCGGCGCAGTGCGCGGGCGAGCGCTGCGCGGGCTTCATGTCGACCAGCGTGACGTCGAGGCCGCGACGCGCTGCCTGCCAGGCGGCCTCGCAGCCCGCGAGCCCCGCCCCGATGACGACGACTTGCAAGCGCGGCTCCAAGTTAGGGACGTGCCGCGCCAGCGTAGCCCAAGCCCCGCTACAGCAGCGCGCGCCACCGGCCGTCGCGGTCGCGCGCGATCGCGCCGGCGAGCTCGAGCTCGAGCAGCGGCGGCGCCTGCGCCGATGCCGCGGCGCCGAGCCGGCGGGCGAGTTCGTCGCTGCTGGCGGGCACGTCGCGCAGCGCGTCGAGGATCTCGCGCGCGGCGCCCGAGAGCGCGAGCCGCGCGCGCGCGGGCCGCGGTACGGCCGGCCACGCGAGCAGGGACAGCACGTCTGCGGTGTCGAGCAGTGGCCACGCGCCGTCGCGCAGCAGGCGGTTGCATCCGACGTGATTCGCGACCGTGATCGGGCCCGGCACCGCGAAGACATCGACGCCCTGGTCGGCGGCGTGGCGCGCAGTCACGAGCGATCCGCTGCGCGCGCGCGCCTCGACCACGACCAGCGCGCGCGCGAGCCCGCTGATCAGCCGATTGCGCAGCGGAAAGAACGCGGGTTGCGGCGGAACGCCGACCGAGAACTCGGTGACGATCGCGCCGCTCTGCGCGATCCGCTCGGCGAGCGCGCGGTGCGCGGCGGGGTAGACGCGGTCGAGGCCACACGCCTGCACCGCGATGGTGCGCCCGCCCGCCGCGAGCGCCGCCTCGTGGGCCGCTGCATCGATTCCGAACGCGAGGCCCGACACGACGACCACCCCCGCCGCCGCGAGCTCGCCGGCCACGCGCCGCGCCACCTCGAGGCCGTAGGCCGAAGCGGCGCGGCTGCCTACGATCGCCACGGCAGTCTCCGCGAGCGCGCCGGGATCGCCGCGCACCGCGAGCACGGGCGGCGCGTCGGAGAGCTCCGCTAGAGCGGGCGGATAGTCGCGCGAGCCCCACGGCAACAGCACCGCGCCGAGCCGCGCGAGCTGCTCGCCGGCGCGGTCGAGCCAGTGCTCGCCCGGCCGGTCGTGCGGAGGCATCTGCGCGAGCAGCCGTGCCGGGCCGACACCCGCGCGCAGCGCGTCGCTGCATTCGCGCGGGCGCAGCGCGCCCGCGAACTGGAGCGCGAGCCAATCGCGGCGCTCCCGCCGATCGCGTTCGTCCCGGACGCTCGCCATCGCGGCTCCCCGGGACCGGAGACCGCGAGCATATCGGATGCGCTGCTCGGCGCGGGAGGATCCCGACTAGTGCAGCGCCGGCGTGGCCCCGGGCGCCTTCTCGCCGCGGAAGTGATCGCCGAGCTCGAGCTCGGTCGCGGTCGACGTCACCATCGCCACGGCGGTCTGCTCCTCGGCGCGCACCACGAGCATCTTCGCGATCACGCGGTCCGGCACCGCGACCTTCTCGTCGCGCGTCGTCTCGTTGGCGGGGTAACCGGCGCGGTACACCTCGAGCGGGCTGCCCACCTCGAGCCCGTCGAGCTTGCCGCGGTTCAGGTAGACGAAGTCCTGGAATCCGATCACCACGCGGCGGCCCGGGAAGAAGGTGATCTTGCCGTCGACGCCCTCGGGCGTCGGCTTCACCTCGATTTCGGGCGGCAGCGGCTCGCGCGGCATCACGCGGTCGCCCACTTCGATCTCGCCCGTCGACATGCGGATGCGCACGAGCGAGGTCTCGGGCGACGTCTCCTCGACCTTCGCCCAGCCGAGGATGTCGACGTGGTAGCCGAGCACGGCGCCGGTATCCGGGTCGAGCACCTTCTGGTTGGTGCGGAACAGCGTGAACTCGTCGCCGACCTTCACCTCGTCCTCACCGAGCCCGATGTAGGCGGAATCCTCCTGGGTGAGGAGCAGGCGCTCGGGGAGCCGGCTCACCACGCTCGCGGAGGCCTGGTAGACCTCCTGCGAAATCAGGCCGGCCGTCTCGCGCTGCGGGACGCGCACCAAGCGCGCCGGCGGCGGCGTGGGCGTCTCCATCCCCGGCACCCCGTCCTGTATTTCCGCGGGGGGCGCCGGAGCAGCCGGTGCATTCGAGAGCATCTGGTCCGCCTCCTCGGCGGTCAGCTTCCGCATCTCGGAAGGCGTGATCCAGATCCGGTCGCCCGGATAGATCCGGTGCGGGTTCTTGATCTCGCCGTTGTCCTTCCAGATCGACGGCCACACCCACGGCGTCGCGAGATAGGTGTTCGAGATCGCCCAGAGCGTGTCGCCGCGCACCACGGTGTGGATGCGGCCCTGGTGGCCCTGCGAGTCGTACCCGACCGGGCCGAGCGCGGGCGCCGGAGAGGGCGCCGCGGGGGTCTCCGCGGTCGCAGCCGTCTCGGCGGCGGCGGACGGCGCGACCCCGGCCGCAGCAGCGGGATCCGGCGCAGCCGCCCGCGCAGCCTCCTCGGCCCAAACCGCGGCCGACGCCACCATCCAGCACAGCGTCCAACCGAGCGTCCGCTTCCACGAGATCATGCCCACCCTCCATCGCGAACTCCGCGCAGGAGTACCGGGCCGTTATCGGACGGCCGCGCAGGGGGCTTGACCCCAAGCTTGCCGGGCCTTCGCGCGGCTTCGCCTCGCTGCCCACCCGATGGACTTCGCTCGCCTGCGGCTCGCTGCGCGAAACTTGCGGGGCCGACATTCGTCGGCCTCCCACCTTGCCGTGGGCTGGCGGTGGGAAGGCGCCGCTACAGGCGCTCGCGCATCTTGCGCGCGTCCTGATACCAGGTGGGGTCGGAGCCCACGGGCACGCCGCGCGCCTTCTGCGCCTCCACGAACGCCTCCTGGGCCGCGATCGCGCGGTCGAGTGTGTTCCGCGCGTTCTCCTTGTCCCCGCTCGCTTCGTACGCCTGCGCGAGGTGGTGGCGGATGATGCCGAGCGTGGCGTCCTCGGGCTTCACGCCCGCCTCCGCCTCCTTCAGGTAGCCGATCGCAGCCGACGGTACGCCGCGCCGGAACAGCACCCACCCGAGCGTGTCGGCGGTGTTGGGATCGTCGGGCATCAGCGCCTTGGCGTCCTGGGCGAGGTCGAGCGCCCGGTCGAGGTTCTTGCCCGATTCGGCGTAGAGATAGGCGAGATTGTTCTTCGACTCCGCGAGATCGGGCGAGAGCTTGATCGCCTCTTCGTAGTGGGTCACCGCGACCTCGGGCTTGCCGCCGTACTCGTAGAGCACGCCGAGGAAATGGTGGATGCGCGGCTGATCCGGCTTGCGCTGGAGCGCTTTCTCGTAGATCTCGATCGTCTGCGACGTGCGCCCGGTCCGCACGTAGAGGTCGGCGAGCTGCTGGTAGCTCGTCATGTCGTCCGGGGCGACCTGGATCGCGTGCTCGAGCGCCCCGGTCGCATCGTCGACCTTGCCCTGCATGAGCGCGACGACCGCCGCGAGCTGCTGGAGCTTCGCGTCGTCGGGCTTCTCGGCCACCGCCTTCGAGATCCGCGCGAGCGCCTCGTCGCGCTTGCCCATCTTCTCCTCGATCTGGAGCAAGCCGCGCAGGATGTCGGGGTGGTTCGGCCGCTTCGCGAGCGCCTGGAGCAGCAGCGCGCGCGCTTTCTCGTTCTCCCCCTTCGCGGTGTAGATGCGGCCGAGCGCGAACTGGACGTTCTCGTCGCGCGCGGACTCGGGGATCTTGTTCACCTCGGCGAGCGCCTCGTCGAGGCGCCCGAGGAGCACGAGGCTCTGCGCCACGCGCACGCGCATGTCGGTGGCGTCGGGCCTCTGCTGCAGGAAGCGGCGGCCCTCCTCTACCGCGTACTCGTGCTCGCCGAGATCTGCGTGCACTTCGGCCAGCACGCGGCGCGCCTCGACGAGCGAGGCGTCGATCTCGAGTGCGCGCGCGAGCTCCGTGCGCGCCGCCGAGCGTTGGCCGGTGAGCCGCAGCGAGGTGCCGAGCAGGAAGTGCGCCTCGGCCCAATCCGGGCGCACGTCGATCGCCGAGCGCAGCGCCTGGACGGCGTCGTCGAGCTTGTTGTCGGCCATGTCGAGCTTGGCCTTCACGAACAGGCCGCCCGGATTCGACGGCTCGGCCGCGAGCACCGCGTCGACGAGCTTGCGGCCCTCCGCGATCCGATCCGGCTTCGAGTCGCGGTAGCCGAGCTCGAGCAGCACCTCGGCCTTGCGCAGCTGCG
>Ga0066710_100003819_pt1 | contig 13030 bp, 14 predicted proteins | sample GraSoiAngelo_159_FD_79666 | JGI IMG/M metagenome (GOLD analysis project Ga0066710, IMG submission 79666) | Grasslands soil microbial communities from the Angelo Coastal Reserve, California, USA - 14_1009_16_40cm | ecosystem: Environmental > Terrestrial > Soil > Grasslands | place: USA...
AATTCTTCGATGTCGGCCTTGGCCCGCAGCGTGATGCTGCCCCGTCCGGTCGTGTATGCGGCCTTGATCCCGTCGCGGCCAATAATGATCCCGCCGGTGGGGAAATCCGGGCCCTTAATGATCTTCATCAGCGCCTCGTCGCTGGTGTCCGCATCGTCGATCATCGCCACGAGGCCATCCACCAGCTCGCCCAGGTTGTGGGGCGGAATGTTGCTGGCCATACCGACGGCGATGCCGGAGGCGCCGTTCATGAGCAGGTCCGGGACCTTGGCCGGCAGCACCACCGGCTCCTTCTCGTACTCGTCGTAGTTGGGGATGAAATCGACGGTGTCCCGGTCGATGTCGGCCAGCAGTTCCATCGCCAGCGGCGTGAGGCGGCACTCCGAATATCGCATGGCCGCCGGCGGGTCCCCGTCGATCGAGCCAAAGTTCCCTTGGCCGTCGACCAGCGGGTATCGGAACGACCAGGGCTGGGCCATCCGCACCAGCGATTCATAGATCGGGACGTCGCCGTGAGGATGGTACTTTTTCATCACGTCGCCCACCACGGCCGCGGATTTGCGGTACGGGCGGTCGGGTCGCAACCCTGCTTCCAGCATCCCGAACAGGATGCGGCGCTGTACGGGTTTCAGCCCGTCGCGGACGTCCGGCAGCGCCCGGCTGACGATGACGGACATGGCGTAATCGAGGTAGGAGGTCTTCATCTCCTCCTCGATGGGCTTGGGAACGATGCGAGATTCGTCGGCCAATGCCATCTACGTCACCTCAAGAAGGACGGGAACGCGGGAACGCGGGAACGCGAAACAGCAAATGCCTGGCTGAGTATTGTCCCGCGTTCCCGCGTTCCCGCTTCAGATATCGAGATTCCTGACCTCTCGTGCGTATTTCACAATGAAATCCCGCCGGGGCTCCACCTCTTCGCCCATCAGTTTGGTGAAGATCTCATCGGCCTCCCCGGCGTCATCAACCTCCACCCGGAGCAGCGTCCGGGTCGCCGGGTTCATCGTGGTCTCCCACAGCTGGTCGGGGTTCATTTCGCCCAGGCCCTTGTAGCGCTGCACCTCGGGCTTGACGCCCTTCCGCTCCAATTCCTTGATTCCCACCTGGCGCTCTTCATCGGAATAGGCGTAGCGGCGCTCCTTCCCGCTCTTGATCAAGTACAGTGGGGGCTGCGCAATGTACACCTTCCCGTGCTCGACCAGCGGCCGCATATAGCGATAGAAGAAGGTGAGGAGCAGCGTGCGGATGTGGTTGCCGTCCACATCCGCGTCGCACATGATGATCACCCGATCATACCGGCGGTCGTCGAACTTAAAGCTCTCGCCGAACCCAGTGCCCACGGCCGTGATGATGGCGCGAATCTCTTCATGCTGCACCATCTTGTCTTCACGCGCCTTCTCCACGTTGAGGATCTTCCCCTGAATAGGAAGGATCGCCTGGAACTGCCGGTCGCGCCCTTGTTTGGCTGAGCCGCCGGCGCTCTCGCCCTCTACGATGAAGATTTCGCACTCGTCGGCGTCGCGCTCCACGCAGTCGGCCAGTTTGCCGGGCAGAGGAGAGACGTCCAGCGCGTTCTTGCGCCGCACCAGATCCCGCGCCTGCTTGGCGGCCTCTCGGGCGCGCGCCGCGGTCAGCGCCTTGGCCACGACGCGTTTCGCATCCGCCGGATGCGTCTCGAACCACTCCTGCAGCCAGTCGCCCACGAGTGACTCGACCAGGCCCTTGACCTCGGTGTTGCCGAGTTTGGTCTTCGTCTGTCCCTCAAACTGCGGGTCCGGCAGCTTCAGACTCAGGACCGCGGTCATGCCTTCGCGCGCGTCGTCCCCCACCAGCGCCGGATCCCCATTTTTCAGCAGCCCCGCCCGGCGGGCGAAGTCGTTGAGGGCACGCGTCAGCGCGGTTCGGAAGCCGGCCAGGTGCGTCCCACCCTCGGTCGTCGGAATCGTGTTGACGTACGTGAGCATGTGCTCCAGGTAGGACTCGTTGTACTGCAGGGCGCACTCCACTTCCACCCCGTCGCGTTCTTTCACCGTGTGCATCACGGCGGTGAGCTTGGTCTTGGCCCGGTTCAGGTTCGCCACCAGCTCGGCGATGCCCCCGGCGTGCTTGAAGACCCGCTCCTGCTTGCTGCGCTCGTCGCGCAGGGTAATCTGCAAACCCTTGGTGAGGTAGGCCACATCATCCAGCCGCCGGGCGATCGTCTCGACGTCGAACTCCGTGGCCGTCATCACCTGCGTGTCTGGTTTGAAGGTCACCCGGGTGCCGGTCTTGCGCGAGGCACCGGTCGGCTGCAGCGGCGTGGTCTTCTTCCCGCGGACGAAGCGCTGGCGCCAAGCCTTGCCGTCCCGCCAGACTTCCACCTCCAACGACTCTGAGAGCGCATTGACCACGGAAACGCCGACGCCGTGCAGGCCTCCTGAAATCTTGTAGCCACCGCCTCCAAACTTTCCTCCGGAGTGCAGAGTGGTGAGGACCACCTCCACTGCGGGGCGGCCGATCTTGGGAATCGGATCCACGGGAATCCCGGCGCCGTTGTCAACCACCGTCGCGCTGCCGTCGGTATGGAGGACCACCGTAATCTCGGTGGCCCGCCCGGCAAGCGCTTCGTCGACAGAGTTATCCACCACCTCATAGAGCAGGTGGTGCAGACCGTCCAGCCCTGTGCTGCCGATGTACATCGCCGGGCGCTTGCGGACGCCCTCGAGGCCCTCCAGCACCTGTATCTGTTCCGCGGTGTAGGGGGTCGTCGGCTGGTTGGTTGCCACCTTCGGGTTTCTGCCCATAGAACGCGATGGTCCCTTCAACAAAGGAAGAGGGGCCTACCGCAGCCGGTGCCCCTCCCCGAATCGTAGACTTTTTTGGACCCTGCAGGCGCTTGCGAAACAGACGTTGCTGGCCTAGCGCGTGTAAGGGTGCCAAAAAGCAGCACAAGTCAGTTTATCACGCACCTCGAAGGGGTGTCAACGCACGAAACCCGCGCCCAGCCTTACGTTTCGCGTTCCCAGGCCATCGCCGCTTGCCGCAGGTGGGTCATCCGGCGAGCCAGTGTCGCGGGGGAGAGGGGGGACGTAATGACAGCCGTTTTGGTGACGACGAGGGCTCGGCAGTCGGGCGTGAGCCCATTTCCCAGCAGGCGCTTCACCGCCCCGGCTTTGTCGACGAACTCCTGGTTGATATCGGAGCTGGTCACCAGCCGGACATCAAGCACCGCCACGATATCGGTGACGCGCGCGATCAACTCCCCACCCAGATGCACGTACATCGCGGCAGAAAGCTCCGTCAGGTAGCCGGTATCCAGTAGCCGGTCGCCAGTAACGACCAGCGTCTGATTCTTGGTCTACCTACGGGTCGCCGGCTAGTGGCTACTGGTGACTGGCTACTGCTTACTCTCCGCGCGGCGCTTCCTCCACATCATCTCGCTGTGCATCGCCCGCCGCGCGGCTTCACGCAACTCCTGGTCGGGAATCTCCGCGACAGTCTGGTCAATCGTGCTCAGCTCTTGCGCTGATAGTTCTGGCCCAGCGCCCTCGACCGGTGCCGCGCCACCCGGCCCAGGCTCCACCACCGCACCGCGGCCCGGTCGGATCCGGATCTCGGCGACGACGCGGCCCCCCAGACGGCGGTTGATGGCTCCCACGAACTGCCCGCGCCGGGCCGATAATTCCTGCACCCACAACCCGGGTTCCACATCTACGAGCAGTGTGGTTCCGCGCAACTCGGCAGGGTGTGCGTGCGCAGCCGCCTCCCGGCCTGCGATCTCCGGCCACATCTCAGCGATCAGCGCCTCGTGCGCCGCCCGTTCCACACCGAGCGCTGTGGCCGCGGAGCGCAGGATCGCTCTAAGCGAGGTGAGCGCGCTGCGCTTCAACGGCTCCCCCGGCGACTCGGAATACCACGGCATCAGGCGGCAGCGTAGCCAGCGCCGCCAACGTCGTGACCGTCACGAGCGCCTGGGCGCCGCGGGCAAATGCCAGCAGCCGCGCCTGCCGGGACTCATCCAGCGTCATGACGACATCGTCCAGCAGCAGCACCGGCTCTTCTCCGGTTTCTTCCTGCAGCACCTGCCGTTCCGCCAGGCGCAGCGCCAGCACCGCCGCCATCTGCTGCCCGCGCGAGCCGTACAGCCGCAGGAGCCGGCGGTCCACCTCCAGCGTGATCTCATCCCGGTGCGGTCCCACCAGCGTCACGCCCCGAGCCCGCTCGGCCTGACGCTGCGCAGCCATCGCCTCTCGCGCCGCCCGGATGAGATCAGCTTCTTCGGCCCCGGGGAGGTTCGCCGCGTACGTCACAACCAACTCCTCGCGGCCCCCGCTGAGCTCCCCGTAGATCTGGCCCGCCGCCGCGGCCAGCCGCGCCACCAGATCGCGACGTCGCAGTGTCACCGTAGCGCCGAGTGCTGCCACCTGGTCGTCCCACGGATCGAAGTCGGCCGCAGCCATGGTCTTACCGCGCAGCAACCGGTTGCGCTGCGCGACCGCCCGCGCGTAGCGGGCCGCCACGTAATAGTATGCGGGACTGATCTGCGCCAGCAACACATCCACCAAGCGCCGGCGGAACGCGGCATGTCCCCGGGCGACCTCGGGATCATCCGGGCCCGCCGTCACGCACAGCACGTGCCCAAACAGCTCCCCCCTGCGCACCGGCACTCCGTTGACGCGGATCTCTCTCCACGTGCGATCCACAAGCGGGGCCGAGGCATCTTGCCGAAAAGCTAGATCGACGTCTTGATCGCGATCGGCACGCCTGCTGCGTGCGTGTACGCGGGCCCAGCTTTCTCCCAGCGTGATCAGCTCCGCCTCCTGCGCGGCGCGATGCGACCGCCCGGTGGCCGCCAGCTCCACCGCTTCCAATACCGTGGACTTCCCCTGGGCATTCGCTCCCACGAAGATATTGACGCCCGGCGCCGGCTCCAGTTCGGTCCGGCGATGATTCCGCACGTTCACCAGCCGCAGCTGCGTCAGATACATCTTACGCGCCGACGACCTCCAGAACGCGCGCGCCGACCTCCACGCGGTCTCCCGGCACAAGCGTCCGCCCCCGCCGGAGTTCCACCCGGCCGTTCACCTTCACCCGCCCGGATTGAATCAACGCCTTCGCCTGCCCTCCGGTGCCGACCGCCTGGGCCCACTTCAGGAACGCGGCCAAGCTGATGCTCTCTGTCTGAATTGGAATGCGCCGCGCCGCGCCGCGGTCTTCCGGGTCTCCCTGGTCTACCATGTCTTCCGGGTCTACCTAACCCCTGTTCGCGCGGCCCGCTGGACGCGCCACGTTCTGGGACCCGGTAGACCCTGTAGACATGGAAAACCCGGAATAGACGCTCTGGCCTTTATGCGTACACTCTCACCGGAGCCAGAACGTAGACGTAATCGCTGTGGTGGGCCGGGCGGATCGCCCCGGGGCTGAGCGGCCCGGTGAGTTCGAAGAACAGTTCATCTGCCTCGATGTTGTTGAGGCAGTCCATCAGATACCGCGCATTGAACGCCGCCTCGATTGGCTCTCCCTCGGCGGTAACCTCTACTTCCTCACGCGCTTTGCCGACCTCCGGCGTATTCGACGTCAGCGTCAGCTTCTTGCCCTCACCCCGCAGCCGCACGACATTCGCCGAGTCCCGCGCCGTGATTGAGGCGCGACGTACGGCGCGCAGCAGGCGCTCGGTCTGGACGCGAATACGTTGCTTAAACTCCTGCGGGATGACCTGCTGGTAGTTCGGAAACTGTCCGCTGATCAACCGGGAGTACACGCGCAGACCCGGCACGGTAAAAACCAACTGGTTGTCGGCCATCCCCAGCTGCACCGCACCCTCCACGCCCGCCAGCGCGCGCGCCAGCTCCTGCATCGCCTTGGCCGGCACGATCACCCCGATCTTCTGCCGCGCGGCCCGCGGGAGCTGCACTTTTCGTAATGCCAGGCGGCCGCCGTCCGTTGCGACGAACTTGGCCTCCGCACCATCTAGCACCGCGTATACTCCGGTTAGGAACGGCCGCGTTTCGTCCGCGGAAACGGCAAAAATGGTCTGGTTGATCATCATGCGCACGACATCGGCATCGACTTCGCCTACGGCGTCTCCATCCGCACGCGGCAAGGCGGGAAAATCAGTCGCGGGCAAACCCAGGATCTCGAAGTGGCTCGTCTCACAACTGATTTCCGCCTGCGTACTTCCTTCCGGCGCCTTAATCTCGACCGTTGCCACGGGCAAGTTACCTACAATCTCGTTCAGAATCCGCGCCGGCAACGTCAGCTGACCGCCTTGTTTCACCTCAGCCGCCACCTCGACTTGCATCGCGAGTTCCAGATCGGTCGCCGTCAGTTTGATACCGTCTTTTTGGGTCTCCATTAGGATGTAGCCTAAAATGGGCATCGTCGTGCGCGTCGAAACCGCTCGTCCTACAATCTGTACTGCCTTTAGCAACGCCGTCTGTGGACAACTTACCCACATTGCTTTCCTCCGGAATTAATAGTTATAAAACTACACGTAGTAGTAATACTGCTGTGGATAGTGTGGATAACTCGATGCACGCTAACAATACCAAGGGGAAAGGGGTGTGTATAGCCCGGGGATAGATACGCGGGCGCATCCACACTATCCCCAACGAGCGCGGATATCACCCGGAGTTGTGTAAAGTGTCTACGAGTTTCTTCAGGCCCGCGGCGAGATACGTATCCTTCGTAAGCGCTTCTTTTACGCGGTCACAGGCATGCATCACAGTCGTGTGGTCGCGGCCGCCGAACTCCTCGCCGATCCGCGGGAGTGAGGCGTCTGTCAGTTCGCGGGCCAGGTACATGGCCACCTGTCTGGGGAAGGCGATCCCTTTCGTGCGACGCTTCGCCCGCATTTCCTCTACGCGCAGTCCGAAGTGTTCGGCCGCGGCTTTCTGAATCATCTGGATCGTAACGGGTCGGCTGGCGGAGGCCGGGAGCAATTCTTTGAGGATCTCCGCGGCGAGCTCCACCGTCATGGGGGCGCGGGTCAGGCCGGCATAGGCGACGACGCGGACGAGCGCACCCTCGAGTTCGCGGATGTTGGATTGGATGCGTTGGGCGATGAATTCCGCAACTTCGTCTGGGACGCTCAGGCCGTCGAGTTCGGCTTTCTTGCGCAGAATGGCGATGCGCGTCTCCAGATCCGGCGGCTGGATGTCGGCGATGAGGCCCCACTCGAAACGGGAGCGCAGGCGGTCCTCCAGCGTGGGGATCTCCTTAGGTGGTCGGTCGCTGGTGATGATGATCTGCCGGCTGGCTTCGTGCAACGTGTTGAAGGTGTGGAAGAACTCCTCCTGCGTCCGTTCTTTCCCGGCCAGAAACTGGATGTCATCGATGAGCAGGACGTCGACGCTCCGGTACTTGGTGCGGAACTCCAGCGTCCGGTCGTCCCGGATGGCGTTGATCAGTTCGTTCGTAAACTTCTCACTGCTGATGTAGGCAACGCGGTGTAACTGCTGACGGTGAACGACGTGGTGCCCGATGGCTTGCAGGAGGTGGGTCTTGCCGAGACCCACGCCGCCGTAGATGAACAAGGGGTTGTAGGCGCGGGCCGGCGCTTCCGCCACGGCCATCGCGGCCGCGTGCGCAAAGCGGTTGCCCGTACCGATGACAAACGTATCGAACGTGTACTTGGGGCTCAGCGGGAGTCCGTCCGGTCCGCGCACGGGCGCCGCCGGGGCCGGTGCGGCCGGGCTGTCTTCCACCACGGTCAGTTGAATCGTGATGGCGCGCGCCAGCACTTCCTGCAACGCGCTGTGTATCAGGCTGGCGTGTCGCGACTCGATCCACTCTTTGGCGTGGCGGCTGGGCACGGAAAACACAAAGGTGTCCCCGCGCACCGCCAGTGGCGTCATGTTCTTGAGGTACAACTCGTATGTCGGCTTGCTCAGCCGGCTCTCGATGCGGCGGAGCGCTTCCTGCCAGATGCCGACCGCAGATGACGTGTCGACGGCCATGATTGTTGCCCCCCGGGATGAGTGCTGGTGGTCATGGGTTACGGTTTAAAGACCTCGCCCAGGACCGCGATGCCTTCTTCCGTGAGCGTGCGCTTTCCACCACCCTTGCTGTCCACGAGCCGCCAGCGCGCCAGGAGATGGAGTTCGCGGTAGGCCGTGCTCTGGCTGACGGCGAGTTCTTTCGCGATCGCCGATGGTCCGGCAGATCCCAGCTCGGCGATGAGCAGGAGGACCTTCTTTTGTCGGGGTGTGGGTTCGGGCCGGCTCGGGTGCTCCAGCACTTGAGGGGACACCTTTGGACTCTCGGCGCCGACGGTCAGCGTGACGACAGTGCCGCGGGTGAGGTTGTCGTCAATGGCGATCGCGCCGCCGAGGAATGCCAGCTGCTCCCTGGCCACGGGCAGGCCCGAACCCACGCCTTTGATGAGACGGCGCATCTGGGGCGTGGCGGTCGTGAACCCGGGTTGCAGCGCCTTCTCCTTGTCCGGAACGCCTGGTCCCTGGTCAGAGATGCGGATCGTGTTCCCGTCGTCCAAGATGCTGATCACGGCGCCCTGGAAGTATGCGTGGATCAGGTTCTCGATGATCTCCCGGATGACGATGTACGGGATGCGGCCGCCGCGTTCTCGCCCGAAGTTGTATGTGCGTGCCGCAAGGTCGCCCACGAACTCATGGAATTCGCGCCCGCGTAGCGACACCACCCTGGGCGCGGCCAGCGGCGAGTCATACACGGCGAGCCGGACTTCTGGCTCGGCGGCGTCCGCCGGTCCGTCGCTGCCCTGGATAGATCGCAAGAACTCGGCCATTGCCGCCCTCCGTCAGGTCAATTGGTGCTGCCGCAGGGCGACGGTGCGCAGACATACGCCGTCTGAACGTGTGAGATGGTCACCGAAGTTTGCCGCCGGGTCGCAAAGTCCTACCCCGGCAAACGCGCAGAGGCACATTTCACGATAGTCCGTGAGCGAGCGAACGGTGACCACGACTGTGGATAGCCCCTGGGGAAGTGACCCGATGTTCGTGGAGCCGGGAGATGCTTCCTGCCGAACACAGGTGCGCGGCGCTGCGATGGTATCCGCCATCCGCGCGCCTCCGCGGAGTTATCCACAGCAATGAAAAATGCTGTGGATAGTCTGAACGGAGGGCTGGCGGCTCAGCGCCGCCACGCGGGCTACCCGCGGTTTTGGGAGTGTGCGCTCGTCACAGCGCCGTTACTTTCTGGAGAATCTGTGGATACGGGGCCTGGTTGTGCCCAGGTTATCCACACCCCTCCGCTCGCGCTGGGTCGGTTTTTCCGGCTATGTTATAGTGGAGTCTGTTCCTCCGACCGCGGGTGAGGGCACGTGCCGAAACGCACTTACCAACCGAAGGCGCACCGAAGGAAGAAGACTCACGGGTTCTTGCAGCGGATCCGCACGACTGGCGGCCGCAACGTTCTTCGCCGGCGCAGGGCCAAGGGGCGCTGGCGGCTGACGGTGTAGGCGGCGCCGGCTGCGGCGATTTTGCCGGCGCAGGTACGTCCCCTGAGCTCTGCTGCGGCGTTCCGCCTGGCATATCGTGAGGGCCGGCGCTTGACCGGTGATGTGGCCGTATTGTACGCGCGGCCCAACGGGCTGCCGGTGACGCGCTTCGGCATCTCCGTGAGACGGAGCGCGGGCGGCGCCGTGCGGCGTAACCGGGTACGCCGCCGTGTGCGTGAAGCGATTCGTTTGGAGCAGGATCGAGTGGCCGGTGGGTTCGACGTTGTGCTGGTGCCTCGCCTCCCGGCAGCCGATGCGCGGTTCACCGCGCTGCGCGAGGCTGTGCGCGACCTCCTGATGCAGGCGGGGGTCGTCCGCGGCGCTGGCGAAGGTTTCTAGTGGTGCAGGTGTGATGACCCGTCTGCTGTTGGTACTGATCCGCGCGTACCAGCGATTTATTTCCCCATACACGCCGCCGAGTTGCCGGTTCTCCCCGTCGTGTTCGTCCTACGCGGCGGAGGCCATCGCCCGACACGGGCCCTGGCGGGGAGCGAGGCTGGCGGTGCGGCGCTTGCTGCGATGCCATCCGTGGAATCCCGGCGGCTATGATCCGGTCCCTTAGCGGCGCGGTGGTGAGCGAGGAGGACGTGCGCAGTTGATCAAACCCATCGCGGACGTGCTGGTGCAGATTCTGAACACGTTCCACGGCTGGATCGCCAACTACGGCGTCGACATTATCCTGCTGACGCTGGCCATGAAACTCGTCCTGCATCCGTTGACGCGGAAGTCGCTGAAGTCGATGAAAGCCATGCAGGCGTTGGCGCCGCAGCTTGCCGTGCTGCGGGAGAAGTACCGCGACGACCCCCGGGCCATGAACACAGAGATGATGAATCTCTACCGCGCCAACAGCGTCAACCCGTTTTCCGGCTGCCTGCCTCAGCTGGTCCAGTTGCCGGTGCTGTACGGCCTGTTCGGCGCACTGCGGCGGCCGAATCTTTTCGGTGGCGAAACCTTTCTCGGCTTGGTGCTCGACAAGGTACCGTGCCAGCATCCGTTCTCGGCGACTTGCTTGATCGACCTCGTTCGCCAGCCGGTGTTGTTGGCGATAGTCGTCCTGGTGGGTTTCACCACGTACTTGCAGCAACGGATGACGATTTCCGACCCGCAGCAGGCCCGGATGTTCATCTTCATGCCCGTCATGATCGCCTTCTTCGCACTGAGCTTTCAGGTCGCGTTGTCGATCTACTGGGCCGTCTCTACGCTCGCATATCTGGTTGAATACCTCGTGGTCGTCGGACGGCCGAGGCCCACGCCTGCCTCTGGGACGGCCCCCCAGAAGGCCTTACCGTCTCTTCTGCCGCAGCGCCCCAAGGGGACGAAAAAGAGATGAGGCAGGTCGAAACAACCGGGCGGACGGTAGAGGAGGCGGTCGGCAGGGCGGCGGGGGAGCTTGGCGTCGAGCGCGATGACGTCGATGTCGAGGTCGTCGATCCGGGCGCCCGCGGGATGCTCGGTCTGGGCGCGCGCGAGGCTCGAGTTCGCGTTACGCTCAAGGGCAACCCGGGCGCGATCGCGCACACGGTGATGGCGCGGCTGCTGCAGGAAATGGGGCTCCCCGGTACAGTGCGCGTGCACCAGCAGGACGATCTGATCTCCGTGCAGGTGAGCGGGGAGCGGCTGGGAGCACTGATCGGGCGGCGTGGCGCCACCCTCGACGCCGTGCAGCTGCTCTTGGGGCTGATGGTCGCACGACAGACTCGTACCAAAACACACGTCGTTGTGGATGTGGAGGGCTACCGCGAGCGACGGCGCGTGGCGCTGGAAGAACTCGCACACAGGACGGCCGAGCGTGTCGCGCGCGCAGTCGAGGTTGAACTCGAACCGATGGATGCCTTCGAGCGCCGCATCATCCACACCACGCTGGCCGAGCATCCCCAGGTCATGACCTTTAGCCGCGGGGAGGGAGCGGCACGACGCGTCGTCGTCGCGCCAAGGCAGGACGCGGCGCCGGCTGAGACGGTTACGAGTGACGAGTGAGATCTTCGAGGCGCTGGAGCCCGCGGCAGCCATCCTGGGACGTCCCCTTACGACGGGACAGCGCGAACAGATCGTTCGCTATCTGGCTCTGCTCGCCGAGTGGAGTAAGAAGGCCCGGCTGACGACAATCACGCGGCCCCTGGACGCCGTCCGCCTGCACATTCTGGACTCGCTGCTGTGCGTGCAGGCGGGCATCCCGCAAGGTGCGTCTGTACTCGACGTCGGGAGCGGCGGGGGACTCCCCGGCATTCCGCTCAAGATCGCCCGGCCGGACCTCGTGGTGACGTTGCTGGAGGCCGCCTGGAAGAAGGCCGCGTTTCTTGAAGTCGCGGTAGTGGAACTTGAGCTCTCCGTCGCGATTGTGGGCTCTCGAGCAGAGGAAGCCGCGCGCCAACCGAAGCTGCGCGAGCAGTTTGACGTTGTCGTAGCTCGGGCGGTCGCCCCACTCCCGGCCCTGGGTGAACTCACCCTCCCCTTCGTGCGCGTGGGCGGGAAGGCCATTTTGCTCAAGGGCCCTGGGGTGGGGCGGGAAATCGATCCAGGCCGGCGCGCCGCGGCGCTGCTCGGAGGCGGCGAGTGGCGGATCCATTACGCAGAGTTGCCGGGTGGCGTGCGCCGGGCGGTGGTGGAAGTCACCAAGGTCGCTGCCACGCCGCCGGCCTACCCGAGACGGCCGGGAGTGCCCGTGAAACGTCCGCTGGGCCTCTAGAGATTTACGTTCCGTCTGGCGGGACGTGCGGAGGGAGATCGCCGGCACTACCGAATGAGGGGTTTGATTGATGGGACGCGTCATCGCTATTGCGAACCAGAAAGGCGGCGTGGGGAAGTCCACCACCGCCGTCAATGTGTCCGCTGCTCTCGCCCTTTCCGGGACACACGTCTTGCTGGTGGACAGCGACCCGCAGGCGCATGCCACCAGCGGCGTTGGGATTTCCCGCGCGTCCGTGGGCATCTCGCTGTACGACGTTCTCATCAATGGCGTGGCCATGGCCTCGGCGCTGATGCCATCGCCGGTGAAGGGGCTCGATCTTGCCCCATCGAGTATCCACCTGGCCGGCGCCGAAGTGGAACTCGTCGGTGTCCCGTCGCGCGAGCACAGGCTCCGCGACGCCCTGCGGGCCGTCAAGGAGTGGTACGACTTTGTGTTTATCGACTGCCCACCGTCGCTGGGGCTGCTCACCCTGAACGCGCTCGCCGCCGCCGATGAAGTCATCGTTCCGATCCAGTGCGAGTACTACGCGTTAGAAGGGTTGGCTCAGCTCCTTGACACCCTGGCACTGATCCGGCGCCAGCTCAATCCCAGTCTGAGGGTCAACGGCGCGCTGCTGACAATGTACGACGGCCGGACCAACCTCTCCGAGCAGGTGGTCGCAGAGGTGCGCCGCCACTTTCACGGTCAGGTGTTTAAGACCGTTATCCCGCGCAACGTGCGCCTCGCTGAGGCGCCGTCGTTTGGCCAGCCGGCGGTCACGTTTGACCCATCGTCGAAGGGCGCCGAAGCCTACGTCGCGCTTGCCGAGGAGGTCACGGCTCGTGTCGGAGAACCTGTCGCGGCCCGCTAATCGCCGTCCCGATACCTCCAGAACCGGGCAGCGCCCC
>Ga0066710_100003821_pt1 | contig 13029 bp, 12 predicted proteins | sample GraSoiAngelo_159_FD_79666 | JGI IMG/M metagenome (GOLD analysis project Ga0066710, IMG submission 79666) | Grasslands soil microbial communities from the Angelo Coastal Reserve, California, USA - 14_1009_16_40cm | ecosystem: Environmental > Terrestrial > Soil > Grasslands | place: USA...
AGCAGCGGCTGGAACAGCGCCCGCGCCTGGTAGGCGCGCAGCCCCTCGAGCGGGATGGGGCGGCGCACCAGCTGCTCGGGCGTCTCCTTGGCCACCTGCTCGATCTCCACGCCCCCCTCGCCGGAGAGCATGATGAGCGGGAGCTTCTTCGCCCGGTCGAGGACGATCGCCAGGTAGAGCTCGCGCGCGATCTCGGCCGCCCGCGCGACCAGCACCTTGCGCACCTTGAGCCCCTTGATGGTGAGGCCCAGGATGTCGCGCGCCCGCTGATACGCCTCGTCCGGCGACTGCGCCAGCTGGACCCCGCCCGCCTTGCCGCGGCCGCCCACCAGCACCTGCGCCTTGATGACCACCTGTCCGCCGAGCTGCGCGGCGACGTCGCGGGCCTCCTCGGGGGTCTCGGCCACCTGGCCCGGCAGCACCGGGATGCCGAACCGCGCGAACAGCTCGCGTCCCTGATACTCGTGAAGGTTCATCGCGGCTCCATGTCCGATGCGCGACCGGACGGGCCCCCGCGGCAGCGGGAGTCTCGGGTCACGCGTTGTCGATCTGCGCCCGCTGCAGGCGGCCGCTGAAGTCCACGTAGATGCTCTTCCACTCGGTGAACGGGTCGAGCATGGTGTGCCCGGCCTCGCGGTGTCCGTTGCCGGTGCCGCGCGTCCCGCCGAACGGCAGGTGGGTCTCGGCGCCGGTGGTGCCATGGTTGACGTAGACGATGCCGGTCTCGAGGTCGCGCATCGCCGCGAAGGCGCGGTGGACGTCGGCGGTGAAGATGGCCGACGAGAGCCCATAGCGCGAGGCGTTGTTGACCGCCACCGCCTCCTCCAGGTCCGTCACCTTCACCAGCGCCAGCACCGGGCCGAAGATCTCCTCGACCGCGATGCGGGCGTCGGCCTTCACCCCGGTGAACACGGTCGGGCGGAAGAAGTGTCCGCGGGCGAGCGTCCCCTCGGCCGCCCGCGCGCCGCCGGCCGCGAGGGTTCCCTCCTGCATGCCCACCGCCACGTAGTCCGCCACCGTCTCCACCTGCTTCGCGTTGACCAGCGGCCCGACCTCGGTCGCCGGGTCGAGCCCGTCGCCGAGCGTGAGGCGCCGCGCCCGTTCCGCCAGGCGCTGGGCCAGCGCGTCGTGGACGCGCTCATGCACCAGCACCCGGCTGCACGCGGTGCAGCGCTGCCCGGTGGTGCCGAAGGCGCTCCACAGGATGGCGTCGGTCGCGAGCGAGAGGTCGGCGTCCTCCAGGACGATGATCGCGTTCTTGCCGCCCATCTCGAGCGAGATGCGCTTGCCCAGCGCCCCGCCGCGGCCGGCGATGCCGAGCCCGACGTCGGTCGAGCCGGTGAACGAGATGACGGCGATGCCCGGGTGGGCGACCATGGGCTCGCCCACCTGGGCGCCGCTGCCGAATACGAGATTGAGGACCCCCGCGGGCAGCCCCGCCGCCTCGAAGATCTTCGCGAAGTGCCAGGCCATCTCGGGCGTGTCGCCGGCCGGCTTGAACACCGCGGTGTTGCCCGCCACCAGCGCCGGCATCAGCTTCCAGGACGGGATCGCGAACGGGAAGTTCCAGGGGGTGATGACGCCGACCACGCCGATCGGCGCCCGCACCGACATCGCCCACTTGTTGGGCATCTCGCTCGGGGTGGTGACGCCGTACATGCGCCGCCCCTCGCCCGCCGCGAGGTAGGCCATGTCGATGCCTTCCTGCACGTCGCCGCGGGTCTCGACCAGGATCTTGCCCATCTCCCGGGTCATCGCCCGCGCCAGGTCCTCCTTGCGCGCGCGGATGAGCTCGCCGGCGCGGAAGACGATCTCCGCCCGCTTGGGCGCGGGCGTGAGCCGCCAGGCGGGATAGGCCTTGGCGGCCGCGGCCACCGCGGCGTCCACGTCCTCGGGACCCGACGCCGGGTAGTCGCCCAGGGCTTCGCCGGTCGCGGGGTTGTGGTTGGCGAAGGTGCGCCCGGACCGGGCCTTTACCCAGCGGCCGCCGATGAGATTGAGATGGGTCTCTGCCATGGCCTCGGCACCGGGCCTGGGGCGGGCCCGTCGGTCGACGATCGATAGGAGGATGGGCCCGGCCGGTGGCACACCACCGGACGGGAAAAGGACGGGATACCTTAAGGGGCGTGGCGCCGGGTTTCAAGCGCGAAGGTCGCGGCGTGGCCGCTCACGAGCGCTGGCCGCGCAGCGCCTGTCCGGTCGCCCGCCGCACCGTAGATCGCGTTGCCGGTGTGGGCGGCGAGGGCGTAGCCCATCCGGTCCGCGTGGGCGAAATCGACCAGGCTCATCGCGCGGACCGCCCGGCGACCTGGGGCCTCACGCGCCCGGGGCCGACCCGGCCTGGCGCATCCGCTCGATCAGCCGCGTCGTGCTCAGGCCCTCGCGCAGCCGGAGGCTCACGACGGCTCCCCCGTAGGAGGCGACGAACGCGCCGCCCACGATCGCCTCGGGCGCCCAGTCGCCGCCCTTGGCCAGCACCGCGGGCCGCACCTCGCGGATCAGCCGCTCGGGCGTGGGCTCGTCGAAGATCACCACCAGGTCCACGCAGGCCAGCGCCGCGACCACGGCCGCGCGGTCGGCGGCGGACACCAGCGGGCGCCCCACCCCCTTGCCGAGCCCGCGGGCGGAGGCGTCGGAGTTGATGCCCACGACCAGCCGGTCGCCCAAGCCGCGCGCCTCGGCCAGGTACTCGACGTGGCCGCGGTGGAGCAGCTCGAAGACGCCGTTGGTGAACACGACGCGTTCGCCCGCAGCGCGCCACGCCTCGAGCCGGCCGCGCTGCGCCTCGCTCAGCCCCGTGGGCTCGGCCCCGGGCGGGCTCACCCGCGACCGTCGGCGAGCGCGGCGAGCAGCTGGGCGGGCGTGCACGAGGCGGTGCCCACCTCGCGGATGACGAGCCCGGCCGCCTGGTTCGACAGGTAGGAGGCGGTCGGATAGTCGGCGCCCGCGGCCAGCGCCAGCGCCACCACGCTCACCACGGTGTCGCCGGCCCCGGTCACGTCGTAGACCTCGCGCGCCACCGTGGGCAGGTGCGTGGTGCGCCCGCCCCGCTCGAACAGGCTCATGCCCCCGGGCCCGCGCGTCACCAGCACCGCCTCGGCGTCGAGGCGCTGCTGCAGCCCCCGGCCCACCTCGTTCAGGCTCGCGTCGTCCACGATCCGGCGTCCCTGGATGTAGCCCGCCTCGTGCTGGTTCGGGGTCAGGATGCTGACGCCGTGGTAGGCGTCGATGTGGCTCTCCTTGGGATCCACGCTCACCGCGATCCCGCGCGCGCGCGCCCCCCCCAGGGCGCGCGCGAGGGTCGCCCCCGTGATGACCCCCTTGCCGTAGTCGCTGATGAGCACGCCCTCGCAGGCGGCCAGCGCCTCCTCCAGCCGGGCCAGCACCGCCGCCAGGGCCGAGCCCGCGAGGTCGCTCCGGATCTCCCGGTCGGCCCGCACCACCTGCTGGGCGTGGGCGATGACCCGGGTCTTGACCGTGGTCGGCCGCGCGGGGTCGCGCACGATGCCGCGCGTCGCCACGCCGCGCGCGTCGAGCGTCTCGAGCAGCCGGGCGCCGTCGTCGTCGTCGCCGACCGCCGCCACCAGCGCCGGCTCGGCGCCCAGCGCGCGGAGGTTGGCGGCCACGTTGCCCGCCCCGCCCAGGGTCAGGCTCTCGCGCTCGACCTCCACCACCGGCACCGGCGCCTCGGGCGAGATCCGGTCGACGCGGCCCCACAGGTAGCGGTCGAGCATCAGGTCGCCGAGCACCAGGATGCGGCGCCCGGCGAAGCGCGCGACGATGCCGCGCAGCGCCTCCAGCTCGGGGGGGGACATGGATCGCGGACGCTAGCACCCGCCGCGCGCGAGGGTCAACGGCACCGCGGCCGGCTTGACGCTCGCCGACACCGCGCCCTAGGCTCGTGCGCTGCATGTCACTCGTGATCCGGCCGTGTCACGATGGGGGCCTCACCGCGTTGCGCGCCCTGGCGCGCGACCCGTCGCTCGCCCGCGAGTTCGAGCCGCTCCAGACCGACGCCGGCTTCGACGACCTGATGGGCGACCCGCACCTGCCCCGCGAGCTGCGGTGGATCGCCTGGCTCGACGGCACGCCGGCGGGATTCTGCTTCTGTTTCCTGGCCCCCACCCACGTCGGCTCGTTCGCGATGGCCCGGCTCGGGGTGGTCGAGCCCTTCCGCCGCCGGGGCGTGGCGACCGCCCTGCTCGCCGCCACCTGTGCCGCGATCGAGCCCATCCGCGAGCGCCACGGACTCCGCGAGCTGAGCGTGAGCGCCTGGGAGGCGAACCCGGCGGCCGAGGCGTTCGCCACCCGGCACGGCTTCCGGCACGCCCGCGACTTCTGGCGCATGGAGCGGCCGCGCGGCCCGGTGGGGACCCCGGTGTGGCCCGCGGGCGTGTCCCTGCGGATCTTCGACGGCAGCGAGCCGGCGCTGCTCGACTTCAACGACGCCTACAACCGCGCCTTCGCCGAGCACTACCACTTCATGCGCACCACGCCCGAGGAGACCCGGGCGGTGGTGGTCCAGAGCCACTTCCGCGCCGACGGCGTGGCGCTCGCTTACCGCGACGCCGCGTGCGTCGGGTTCTGCCGCAACGCCCGGTTCGGCGAGGCGGGCGAGGTGGCGGTCATCGGCACCGTGCCCGAGGCGCGCGCGATCGGCTTGGGCCGCGCGCTGCTGCGCTGGGGCGTGGCGTGGCTCCAGGACGACGACGCGAGCCCGATCTATCTGATGGTGGACGGCGAGAACGAGGGGGCGCTGCGCCTCTATCGTTCGGAGGGCTTCCAGGTGGCGCGCACCCGCCACCACTGGTCGCGGCCGGTCACCGGCACGTGAAGGCGCGGGCCCTGCCCGGGCGGCGGGGCGCCGGGGACCAGGGTCCCGGACCGTGTCCGGTACGGGACATCAGGGCTCGCGCTCGGAGGCGGTCGCGCCGAAGTCGAAGCGCTCGCGGCACCACACCGGGACCGGGCGACCGGCGCGCACCGCCGGGTAGAAGCGCATGGCGCGCGCGCACGCGGTCGCGGCCCGCACCAGCGCCGCCTCGGCACTCCCGCCCGCCCAGCGCGCCTCGGTGACCCGGCCCTGCTCGTCCACGCGCACGTCGAGCTCCACCTGGCCGCGCGCCCGAGGCGGCACGGCGAGCGGTGAGCGCTCGCGCAGGATCGGCGGCTTGAGATGCTCGTCCACCTGGAGCGCCGGGGGCGCCTCCGACGTTGAGCCTACCGTGTCGGGCTCGGCACCGGCGGGCGGCAGGTCCAAGGCCTGAGCCGGCGCCTTCGCCACGCGCGCGAGCCACGCCCGGGCCGCCGGCGCGGGCCCGCTCTCCGCGGGCGGCACGACGTGGAGCGCGACGCTGCGGCCGGTGTCGGCGTATACGTCGACCGGCAGCGCCGACGGCTTGCCGGCCGGCGGGGGCGAGCCGCCGCACCCGGCCGTGACCAGGCCGAGCAGCAGGGCCAGGCCGGCCGCGAGGCGATGGTGGGGAGGGCGCATGGACGGACGCTAAGAACCGGGCGGCCGCGGCGCAAGTCGCCTAAGGAGGGGCACCTCGCGTCCCGCGCCGCCCCCGCCGCGGCGCCCGCGCGGGCGCTTGTCTCCACGGCGGGGCGGGACTACATTCGTTGCGAGTGACCATGATCTTAGACCGGGTCGACCCCACGCTGCCGCGCCGGATCGCGAGGCCCGCGTGACCCATCGCGAGCGCGTGTGGGCCGCCCTGCGCGGCGAGCCCGTCGACCGCGCCCCCGTCTCCTTCTGGGGCCACTTCTACCATCGCGAGTCGTCGGCCCGCGACCTGGTCGACGCCACGGTCGAGCACCAGCGCGAGTACGGCTGGGACTGGGTCAAGCTCAACCCGCGGAAGCACTATCACGTCGAGCCCTGGGGCGTGACCTATCGCTATTCGGGGCGCGCCGCCGAGAAGCCGGTGCTGGAGTCCTGGCCGGTGCATCAGCCGGGCGACTGGGCGGCGGTGACCGAACGCCCCGCCGATCGCGGCGCCCTGGCCGAGCAGCTCGAGGCCGTGGCCCTGATGCGCCGCGAGCTGCCCGAGGACGTGCCGCTGATCGAGACCGTCTTCACGCCGCTCGCGGTCCTCGGCGAGATGGTGGAGGAGCCCGGCGAGCTGCGTCTCCACATGAAGACGCAGCCCCACGGGGTGCGCGGCGCGCTCGAGGCGGTGACCGCGACCTACGAGCGGTTCGTGAAGCTCGTGCTCGCCGCCGGCGCCGACGGCATCTATCTCGCCACCACCGACTGGGCGTCGCGCAATCTCATGGGGCCCGAGGACTATCGCGAGTGGGCCCGTCCGTTCGACCTGCGCATCCTGGCCGCGGCGGCCGGCGCCCCGTTCAACGTGCTGCACGTGTGCAAGCGACGCAATCTCCTCTTCGAGCTCGCCGACTACCCGGTGAGCGCGTTCTCGTGGGACGCCACCGATCCCACCAACCCGACGCTGGCGGACGGGCTCAGCCGACTGCCGGGCGCGGTCATGGGCGGCATCTCGCAGGACGAGGCGCTGCGCGAGGCCGCCCCCGACCGCTCGCTCGCCGAGTTCCAGCGCGGGATGCAGCAGACCGGCGGGCGGCGCTGGCTGGTGGGACCCGGATGTTCCATCCCGCCGGCGGTGCCCGCGGCGAATCTCAAGGCCCTTTCGGCGGCCGTGGCGTCCGTGCGGGCCGGTGATGGTGGCACCACCGGCTCGTAGCGACGCGGGAGGTGTCGCGATGAAGATCGCGCGTGTGCTGATCCCGCTGATGCTGGTGCCCGTCGTGCTGTGGGCCCAGAGCGAACCCAAGAGCCGGCCGACGCCGTCGCCGACGAGCGGCGAGAGCGTGACCCCTCAGATGGGGCGGGCCAGGATCGTCGCCCGGGTGGACGTGGGCGAGGACGCGCCCGATTTCGAGCTGGTGCGCGCCGACGGGGAGAATGTCCGCCTGTCGCACTACCGGGGCCGCCGCCTGCTGCTGACCTTCGCCGACCGGCGCGAGGCGTTCTCGCCGCTGGCGGCGGTAGCCGAGTCCCTGATGCGCGCCGACAGCGTCGAGATCGTGGGCGTCTGCCGCACCTCGGCCCGCAGCCTCAAGGCCCTGGCCGAGCACGACGGCCTCCGCTTCGACCTGCTGTCCGACCCGACCGGCGAGATCGCCGCCCTCTACGGGACCTACGACTTCACCACCTCGACGGTGCGCCCGGCCTACGTCCTGGTCGGGCGCGCCGGCAAGGTGAGGATGGTCCTGATGGGTCAGGCGCTCCCGCCGGAGGCCCTCCTCGAGGTGACCCGCTATGCCCTGACGGGGCTGTAGCCGCCCGGCTCAATGGGCGGTGGGCAGCGTCGCCCCCGGCAGCGGCAGGCCGAGCGCGTTGGCCACCAGTGCGGGAAGCCCGCGCCGCGGCAGGCCGCGCCACCCGAGACCGCGCACGCACCGCTTGCGGTCCAGGACGAACCAGTTCCGCAGCTGGCGGCCGGTGGCGGGATCCACCGCGTTGAACTGGGCCGCGATGATGCCGCCCGGGTCGGCGAGGATGGTGTAGCGCAGGTCGAGCCGTTTCGCCAGCGCCTGCGTGGCGCTGGGGCGTCCCTCGACCATGGCCACCGGGACCACGCCCAGGTCCAGGAGCCGTTCGCGCTCGTGCTCGATCACGCGCAGCGTCAGCTCGTCGGCGCCGAAGGCGAGCAGCACCCGCCCCTGGGCGACGATGTCCGACAGGTGGCGCCAGTGGCCGTCACTGGCCTGGTACGAGAAGTTGGGGGCGACGTCGCCGAGCTGCACCTCGGTCGAGGGTGGGTCGGTGGCGCGGCGCAGCAGCGCCGACGGGTCCTGGGTGGGTGAGGCGCCCGCGGGATTCCGGGCGAGGTGGCCGTCGGGTTCCAACTGGGTGGTCAGGCAGGCGAGGGCGAGAAGCAGCGTGAACTTCATGGCAGGCTCCGGGTCGAGGAGTCGTCGTGGTGCGGCGTGGGGCCTCGGGGTTATCGGCCGACCCGGTGGCCGGATTGAGCCCCGAATGGAGGGCCGCTACGCGGCGTCCTGCCGGCGCGCGAGCCGCCCGGTGGCCTCGAGCATGACCCGCAAGACGTCGTCCATCAGGAAGGGTTTGGGCAGGATGATGTCGACCCCGCGTGACTGCCAGGAATCCGACTCGATCTGCGAGGCCCAGCCGGTGACCAGCACCATCACCGCCCCCGGACGGCGCGCCCGCAACGCCTCGGCCACGTCCCAGCCGTTCACCTCGGGCATGCCGAGGTCCGAGAAGACGATGTCGGGGGCCACCGCGTCGATCTGGCCGATCCCGTCGCGGCCCCCGGTCGCCAGCGAGACCTCCTGGCCCAGCTCGCGCAGCATGTCCGCCAGCACGGTGCGGACCGGCTCCTCGTCGTCCACCACCAGCACGCGCTGCTTGGGCGGCGGGCCGGCCGGCGGCGACGGCGACCGCGCCTCGGCCGCGTCGCTGCACGGGAACCGCACGTCGAACTCGGTGCCCCCGCCGGGCTCGCTCGCCACACGGATGGTGCCGCGGTGCCGGGTGACGATGCCGTAAGCGATCGACAGGCCGAGCCCGGTGCCCTTGGCCTTGGTGGTGAAGAACGGATCGAACACGCGCGCGCGCGTCGCTTGGTCCATGCCGACGCCGGTGTCCCGGATCCGCACCACCACCTCCTGGCCGGCGTCCTCGCTGCTCACGACCAGGTCGCCGCCTTCGGGCATGGCGTCCACCGCGTTGAGGATCATGTTCGTGAACACCTCGCGCAGCTCGGAGGCGTTGCCGGCCACGTGCCGGGTCGCGCGGAACTGCGGGTTCATGCGCACCGGGATGCCGTGCTGCTTGGAGTCGGTCTCCCAGGCGGTGCGGGTGAACTCGACCACGTCGGCCAGCAGGCGGTTCACGTCCAGCCCGGCGAAGGCCTCGTCCTGCCGGATGCGCGTGAACTCCTGCACCCGGTGGACGCTCTGGGCGCCGTCGAGGGCGGCCTGCTGCACCACCAGCAGCTGGCGGGTGAGCGCGGGGTCGCCGGCCTCGCGCAGCATGATCTGGGTGCGGCCCAGGATCGCCGCCAGGATGTTGTTGAAGTCGTGGGCGACGCCCGCGGCCATCTCGCCCAGGGCGTTCAGCTTCGCCGACTGGACCAGCTGGGCCTGGGCCTCGCGCAGCTCGTCGTAGGCCCGCCGCAGCTCGTCGTAGATCCGGGCGTTGGCGAGCGCGGTGCTGCACTGGCCGGCGAACAGGGTCGCCAGCTCGAGGTCCGCCCCGTCGAACCGTCGCGTGCCGAGGCGCGCCAGCGTGATGACGCCCAGCACCTGCTCGCGGGCGATCATCGGCACGCACACCAGCGACGATTCCTCGGGCGGCGTCCCCGGCACGTGGGCCGCCCGCGGGTCGTCCTCGGGGGAGTTCACGATCTCGCCGCGGCCGGTCAGGGCCACGCTGCCGGTGATGCCCTCCCCCACCCGCAGCCGCATCCGCATCATCTGGTCGCGGAAGCGCTCGGCGTCGCAGACCACGGGTGTGAGTGTCTCGCCGTCGTCGTCGATCAGGAACACCGTGCACTCGTCCACCTCGATGACGTGGCGCACCTGCTGGGCGATGGTGGCCAGGATGATGTCGAGGTCGAGGCTGTTGATCACCGCGTGGCTGACGGTGAGCAGTGCCGAGAGCCGTTCCTTCTCGCCCCGCACGCGCGCCACCAGGGTCTGGATGGAGGGATCGGCGAAAGCCAGGTCGGGGTCGCCGTTGAACTGGAGCTGCCAGCCGGCGACCCCGTCCTGATCGAGGAACGGGCCCCCGGTGATGAGCAGCTCCGCCTGGCACCCGGTCGCGAGGCGCACCCGGCCGAACTGCGCCCCGCCCAACGGACCGTGGTCGGCGCGCAGCTGGCGGCGCAGCCACGCCTGCCCCGCGTCGTCCACGAGGTCGTCGATGGTGCGGCCCTCGAGCCCTTCGGGGGAGTCCCCGGTCAGCGCGACGAACGCCGGGTTCCACGCCACCAGCCGGTGGTCGAGACCGATGATCACGGTCGGCACCGGCGACCCGGCGAGGAAGGCCGGGAGCGTCTCGGGGATGTGGAGCCGCCGCTCCCGGCCTCCCATCGACGGGGGGGCGCAGGGCAGGGCCGGGACCGCGCCGGGGCCATCGGCGCGAAGCCACCGGACGAACGATCGGAGCAGGGGGACCCCCTTGGAAGGACGATGTCGCCGGGAAGGCTCCGATGTCTTCGGCACGCACGGCCCCACCCTTGACCGCCGGGGCCGCCCGGTCGCCCCCCACGCGGGCGCCGCGGGCGCCGGCCCCGGCGCGCCGCCCCCGCCGCTGGCCCCGCCGCGCGGGGCGGCCTATAGTGCGGGCGCCATGGGAGTCCTCGACCGCATCGGGCATACCCCCCTGTTCCTCGCCGACGGCGTCCGCGCCGACCGCTACGTCTCGGTCGGGCTCGAAACGCCGGCCTGCGTCGACGTGACCTGCCCGCTGCGCATCGCCTGCGAGGCGCGCGCGGCCGGCATGCTGCGCGGCTGACGCCCGGGGGCGCTCGCGTGCGCATCCTGGTGCTCGGCGGCGGCGCCCAGGGCCGGGTGATCGCGGCCGACCTAGCCGAGGCGCTGCCCACCGCCCGCATCTCGGTCGCCGACCTCGTGCCCCCGCCGCTGCCGGCCCGGCCGAATCTGGCGTGGGTCGAGGCGGACGGCGCCGATCTCGTCGCCCTCGCCCGGCTCATGCACGCGCACGACCTCGCGGTCGGCGCCCTGCCCTCGCGGCTCGGCCACGGCGCCATGCGGGCGGCGATCGCGGCCCGCCGCCCGCTGGTGGACGTGTCGTTCTCGGCCGAGGACCCACTGAGGCTCGACGCCGACGCGCGCGCCGCCGGGATCACGATCGTGCCCGACTGCGGCCTGGCGCCCGGGCTCTCGCACCTGCTGGTCGGCCGCGCCGCTTGCGAGCGCGGCACGCCGCGCGCCGCGACCATCCTGGTGGGCGGCGTCGCCGAGGATCCCGCCCGGCCCTACGGCTACGTCGTGACCTGGTCGCTCGACGACCTGATGGAGGAGTACACGCGGCCGGCACGCATCGTCCGCGAGGCCCAAGAGACCGTGGTCCCGGTGTTCAGCGGCTTGGAGCGCGTGACGGTCGAGGGCGTGGGCGAGATGGAAGCCTTCTACAGCGACGGCCTGCGCACGCTGACCCGCACGCTCCCGGGCCCGCGCGCGCTGAGCGAGAAGACGCTGCGCTGGCCCGGGCACGTCGCCGCGATCCAGCCGCTGCTGCGCCAAGGCCGGCTGCGCGCGGAGTTGGCCCGCCGCTGCGTGCTGGTGCCGCCGCGCGACCTGGTGGCGATGGTCGTGCGCATCGAGTGGGGCGACCACGGCGAGACCGTGACGCTGGTGGACCGCTACGACGCCGCGACCGGCCGCACCGCGATGTCGCGCACCACCGCGCTCACCACCGCCGCGGTGGCGCGGCTCGCCGCGCAGGGCGGGCTCGGCGAGCCCGGCGTGCGCCCGCTCGAGCTCGTGGCCCGCGACCCGCGCGCGTGCCGGTTCGTGCTCGACACGCTCGCCGGCCACGGCGTGCGCTGCACGCGGCGCGAGACGCCCGCCGCAGCCGGGCGTTGAGCCCCCGCCCGCGCATGGCGTCGTAGTGCGCGTGCGCGACCCCCGCCGGAAGCCGGCCGCGCACCCGCGCCGAGCCGCTTCGGCGCCGCCGGTGGCCGCGGCGCCGCCGGGAGTGCTCCCCTCGCTGGTCACCGGCCTCGTCGCGCTCGGGCTCTATCTGGCCCTCGCGCCCGCGGTGGCCGGCGACAAGGACTCGAGCGAGTTCACGCTGGTGCTGGCGCGGCTCGGCTGCGCCCACCCGACCGGCTATCCGCTCTACACCCTGCTCGGCCACGCGTTCGTGACGCTGCTCCACGCCGCGGGCGTGGGGTGGGACCGGGCGGCGAACGCCTGGAGCGCGGTGGGGGGTGCGGTGGCGATGGGCTTGCTCCACGCGCTCGCGGCCCGCCTGCTCGCGCGCGAGGGGGTGGCGGCACGCCCGGCGGCCGTGATCGCCCTGCTGCCGGTGGCCGCGTTCGCGCTCAATCCGCTCGTCACCATCGAGACCACGCTGGCGGAGGTGAACGCGTTCCACCTGGCGTGGGTCTTGGGCGCGATGCTGCTGCTGCTGGCCGGCATGGACGCGCGGCGCGGGTCGGACGCCGCGGGGGCGGCGCGCCGGCGCCCGGTCGCGGGCGATCCCCGCCGCTTCGCCGTGGCGGGACTGGTCGCGGGCCTCGGGCTCGCCCATCACGCCACCAGCGTGTTGGTGATCGTGCCCGCCGGCCTGGCGCTGCGGGTCCAGGCGGCGCGAGCCCGGCGCCTCGCCGCCGCGACGCTCGCGGCGGCGGCGCTCGGCGCGGCGCTCCCGCTCACGTCCTATGCCTGGATCGCCTGGCGCGCGTTCCATCCCGGGATGCCCCAGTGGGCGGCGCTCGATGCCTCGTGGCTCGGCGTCTGGCGGCACATCACCGGGTTCGAGTACCGCGCCTACCTCGGGCACTGGGCACCCTCCGCGGTGCAGCGCGCCGCGATGGCGAAGTACCTGTGGCCCTGGTTCGCGTCCTTCGCTACCGGCGCGCTGCTCTGGGCGTGGCGCGGGCGCGGCACGCCGGGCCCGGTGCGCGCCGCGTGGGTCGCGATCATCGCGATCGCCACCTGCTACGGCTTCTCCTACGGCGTCCCCGATCCCTCCTCGTACTTCCTGCCCCCGTTCCTGCTCGCGTGCGCGGCCGCACCCGCGGCGTTCGCGCCCTGGGCCGGCAAGCCCGCGCTGCGCCCCGCGGCCGCCCTGCTGGCGCTGGCCCTGCTGGCGCAGGACGCCTGGTGGTTCCACATCGGGCGCGAGCGCGAGACGGCCTACCTCGCGTTCGAGCGCCGCATCCACGCGATGTGGGTGGCGGTGCCGTTCGATTCGGGCTTCGTCTTCTGGTCCAGCGACATGGTCCATCGGCTGCACAAGTACCAGTGGCTGGACGGCGAGAAGCCGCGGATCGAGGCGATCAA
>Ga0066710_100003822_pt1 | contig 13028 bp, 10 predicted proteins | sample GraSoiAngelo_159_FD_79666 | JGI IMG/M metagenome (GOLD analysis project Ga0066710, IMG submission 79666) | Grasslands soil microbial communities from the Angelo Coastal Reserve, California, USA - 14_1009_16_40cm | ecosystem: Environmental > Terrestrial > Soil > Grasslands | place: USA...
CCCGTGCCCCAGGTGAACTTCCCTTCTGAGGCACGCGTGAGATTCCCGAGGTACGCCGACGAGGTGGTGAAGATGCCGCACTCGCCGGCACCCATGAGTGCCTCGGCTTTGTTCAGCCGTCCGCCGTACGTGAACCAGCCTTCCTTCGAGCCGCGCGCCAGCAGCTCCATCATTGTCACGCCGAACGGGCCGTTGATCCGGAGCACGGTCGCAAGGCCGTCGAATCCGTTACTGCGGTCGGCGAACGGCTGGTCGTGGTAGGCGTGCATGTTTTCGACGAGCACCCACGACGGCCAGGCCGAGCCGAACGGGCACTTGACACCCGCGGCCTGGAGCTTCTTCGCCATCGCCTCGACCTCGTCCCAGGTCGCCGGCGCCTTGTCCGGGAGTCCCGCCTTCTTGAAGAGGTCCTTGTTGTAGTAGAGGATCGGTGTCGACGAGTTGAACGCCATCGAATAGAGGTTCCCGCCCGATGAGTAATAGCTCTTCACCGGTCCAATCAGGTCGTTCCAGTCGATCGCGATGGTGTTGTCCTTCATGAGCTGGTAGACCGGGTAGACGGCGCCCGACGACAGCATGGTCTGGGTACCGACTTCGAAAACCTGGACGATGTGCGGCGGCTGCTTTGCCCGATAGGCGGCGATCGCGGCGTTGAGAGTCTCCGGATACGAACCCTTGTGTACCGCCTTCACCACGTAGTCGGTCTGCGACGCGTTGAACTTGGTGGCGATGTCGTTGACCCGATCGCCCAGCACGGCCGTCATCGCGTGCCAGAACTGGATCTCCGTCGCCGCGACCGACGTCGACGGGAATCCCGCGACGAGCATCGCCACTGCGACGAGAACGATCACCAGCGAGCGCTTCATGCGGACCTCCATGATCTGGTGCGGGTTCGGTGCGCGCACTATAGCACAGGGGTGCGCGACGCTACGGTGACGCGGCCGCGACGCGGGGGCTACGCGCGGAACTTGTGCGAGCGCGCGACGTGGGCGCCGTAGGCCTCGAGCTCCGCCTGGAGCCGGCGGGGCGTCCAGCCGAGGAGCTGCGCCATGCGCCGGCCGATCGACTCGGCGCAGTCGAGCCCCTGGCAGCGGCTGGTGCCGATGCCGGTCCGCCGGAGCAGCACGTCCTGGAGCGACACCGCCAGCTCGTCCTGCACCGCGTGGTGCAGCTCGGCGACGACGTCGGGGTTGCTCGGGCACAGCCGCTCACCCCCGCCGGCGAGCTTGCCGGAGAGATCGGCCACGCGCGTCCAGGCGCGGCCGTAGGTCGTCACCAGCGCCTCCAGCGTCTCGCGGTCGAGCCCGGTGGCGGCCGCCTCGCCCGAAACGTCGAGCCACGCGCGAGCCTCGACCTTCGTCGGCTCGTCGTCGGTGCCGTCGAGCGCGAGCCGGTCGGTGCGGCCGGCGCCCCGGCGGCCAAGCGTGCGCATGACCTGGTCGCCCAGGCCGGCGGCGAGGCTCCGGAAGCAGGTGAGCTTGGTGCCGGTGATCGACAGGAAGTGGCCTTGCTCCTCGACGACCACCTTGTGAGCGCGCGACACGTCGGACTCGCGCTTGCCCTCCTCGAACGAGAGCGGCCGAACGCCCGCGTACGTGTACACGACCTCGTCGAGCGCGACGCGCGGGTCGGGCAGGGCGTTCCGTACTTCGCCGAGAAGGTAGTCGACCTCGTCGCGCGTCGCATGCAGGCGATCGAGGTCGCCGTCGAAGTCGCTGTCGGTGGTCCCGATCAGCGAGAACTCCCGCCACGGGATCACGAAGATCATCCGGTCGTCGCCGGTGGAGTGGTAGATCGCGCGATCGGTGAGCCGGGGCAGCAGGCAATGGATGCCCTTGGTGCGTCGCAGGATCCGCTTGCCGCGCTCCGTCACGCCCGCCGCCGCGCGAATCTCGTCGACCCAGGGGCCGGTCGCGTTGACGACGATGCGCGCGCCGAGCGTCGCGACCCGGCCGGTCAGCAGGTCACGCACCTTGACGCCCCGGATGGCGCCACGCGGGGCACGCACGGTCTCCTCGATGAGGGCGTAGTTGAACGCACGCGCGCCGTGGCGACACGCCGACAGGACGTTCTCGAGGCAGAGCCGCTCGGGGTACACCAGCAGGTCGTCGAAGTAATACCCGGCGCCGCGGAGGTCACGCGCGCGTATCGCGGGCTCGAGGGAGAGCGCGTCGATCGGGGGCAGCACGCGGTACCGCTCGCGGCCACGCCCGGGCGTGAGCCAGTCGTAGAGCTTGAGCCCGATGCGGACCTTGACGAGGCTGCGTGAGGACTCGCGGTAGACCGGCACCAGGAACGGCAGCGGCCGGATCAGGTGCGGCGCCAGCCGGCCGAGCGTCTCGCGCTCGCGGAGCGACTCCCGGACCAGCCCGAAGTCGAGCAGCTCGAGGTACCGGAGGCCGCCGTGGATGAGCTTCGACGATTGCGACGTCGTCGCCGAGGCGAAGTCGGCCTTCTCGACGAGCGCCACCGACACGCCGCGAAGGGCCAGGTCTCGCGCCACCCCCGCGCCGGCCATGCCGCCTCCGACGACGACGACGTCGTAGTCGGCGTCTTCCAGAGGCCACGGACGGCTGTTCATCGGATCGGGCGTGCAGTCCCGCTCATGAGTCTCCCCGGGGCGCCGGCCGCGCGACCCCAGCCCTCACCGTACTGCCCGGCCACGAGGGGCGTCAACTTCGACGCCCGGGGCCGTCAACTTCGCGCGGCCGTCGGCCGCCTCGTCACCGCACGAGGTCGCGAATCGAGGCGACGACGAGGTCAGGCGCGGTCTCCGCGATGCGCGGGTCGCCGGCCCGCGTGACCCCGCTCAGCACCAGGACCGTCGCGAGGCCGAGCCGCTTGCCCATCACCACGTCCGTCTCGAGGCGATCGCCCACCACCACGCACTCGCGCGCCGACGCTCCAAGCCGCTCGAGGGCGACCTCGAGGATGATTGGCGACGGCTTGCCGACGATGACCTCGACCGCGTGGCCGGTCACCGCCTCGACGGCCGCCGTCATCCCGGCGCAGTCGGGGATCTCGCCGTCCTCGGCCGGGCACGTCCGGTCGGGATTGGTCGCGATCAGCCGAGCGCCCTGGCGCACCGCCTGGAGCGCGGTGTTCAGCTTGGCGTAGTCGAAGGTGCGATCGAAGGCGATCACGACCCAGCGGACACGGGGATCGCCGCGCACCTCGAAGCCGTGGGCGCGCAGCTCGGCGATCAGGGGCGGCTCGCCGATCACGAACACGGGGGCACCCGGGTCGAGGCTCGCCAGGTGGCGCGCGAGCACGAGCGATGAGTTGATCACGTCGTCCTCGTTCGTGGGAATGCCGAGCCTGGTCAGCTGGCGGGCGTAGTCGGCCCGGGTCTGGAGCGGCTTGTTGGACAGGAAGGCGACGCGCCGGCCCGCGGCCCGGAGGGCCGCGATCGCGCCGTCGGCGCCCGGGATCAGCGCCTCGCCCCGGTACACGGTGCCGTCGAGGTCGAAGAGCCACCCGCGGTGCGGCAGGACGATGGTCATGGGGCCGGCCGACCCCATTCCCCTAGCGGAGCAGCGGCGCGACGGCGGCCTGGGCGAGATCGGCGAATGGCGCCGGGATGACCCCGAGCAGCACGATCGCCAGCAGCGCGATCGTCAGCGCCAGGCCGCCGGCGAACGAGGGTACGTACGACGTCGCCGCGCCTTCGGGCTCACGCATGTACATCAAGACGACGACGCGGAGGTAGTAGTACGCCGCCACCGCCGAGTTGAGCACCGCGATGACCGCGAGCCAGAGATAGCCCGCGCGCACCGCGGCCCCGAACAGGTAGAACTTGCCGACGAAGCCGGCCAGCGGTGGGATTCCGATCAGCGAGAGCAGGAAGAGCGCGAGCGCCGCCGCCAGCACCGGATGGCGCCGCGCGAGCCCGGTGTAGTCCGCGACGTCTACGGCCTCGGCGCGGGCGCGCTCGCACAGCGTGATCACCCCGAAGGCGCCGGCGGTCGTGAAGGTGTACGTCAGCAGATAGAAGAGGACGGCGCCCACGCCGCCGGGCCCGCCGGCGAGGAGGCCAATCAGCATGTATCCGACGTGGGCGATCGACGAGTACGCGAGCATCCGCTTGAGATTGGACTGGGCGATCGCGACGACGTTGCCCACCGTCATCGTGACGGCCGCGCCGACCCAGACCAGCGCGCTCCAGTCGGCCGGCACCCCGCGGAGCTGGACCGCCAGCACCCGGATCAGCGCCGCGAACGCGGCCGCCTTGGATCCAGTGGCGATCAGCACGGTCACGCTGGTCGGCGCCCCCTGGTACACGTCCGGCGCCCACATGTGGAAGGGGACCGACGAGATCTTGAAGCCGAAGCCCACCAGCAGGAGCCCGACGCCGATGACGAACAGCGGATCGTTGGTTCGTCCGGCCATGGCCAGCGCGATCCGGTCGAGGCTCGTCGTGCCGGCGGCGCCGTAGATGAGGGCGATGCCGTAGACGAGAAACGACGAGGCGAAGGCGCCGAGCAGAAAATACTTCAGCGCGGCCTCGCCGGACGCCAGCTCGCGCTTGAAGAGGCCGGCCAGCACGTAGAGCGAGAGCGACATCAGCTCCAGGCCCAGGAACACCACGACCAGGTCGCCGGCCGCGGCCAGGAGCATCATGCCGGCGGTCGCGAACAGCACGAGCGCCCAGTACTCGGCCGAGTCGCTACCGGTGCGCCGCAGGTAGTCCATCGACAGCAGCACGACCAGCGCGGCGGCGTAGCAGATCACGACGTTGAAGAAGAGGGCGAAGTTGTCGAGCACGATCATGTCACGGAATGCGCGGCCCGCGGTGCCCCACCGGCCCAGCGTCACCAGGAGCGCCGCCACCAGGCCCGCCAGCGCGACCCCCGCCGGCAGGTCGCGGCTGATCCACCGCGGGCCCAGGTCGAGCAGCAGCACCAGCGCCGCGCTGGCGAGCACGATCAGCGTCGGCAGCAGAGGTCCCAGGACGACGGGCGGGAACGTGATCGCGTCCATCACCGATTCGCGCTGGTCTTGCTCTGCACTTGGGCGATCAGCGCCTCCACCGCCGTCTCGGTCTTGCCGGTGAACGCGCCCGGATAGACGCCGATCCAGACGATGAGCGCCACCACCGGCACCAGCACCGCCCACTCGCGCGGCGTGAGGTCGCGCAGGGCGCGGTTCGCTTCGTGAGAGATCTCGCCGAAGATCACGCGCTGGTACATCCAGAGCAGGTAGACCGCGGCGAAGATGATGCCGCTGGTCGCGACCGCGGCGAGCCAGACGCTGCGCTGGAAGGCGCCGACCAGGACCAGGAACTCCCCGACGAAGCCGTTGAGGCCGGGCAGCCCCAGCGACGACAGCACGACCACCAGGAACAGCGCGGAGAAGGCCGGCACGACCCGCCACAGGCCGCCGAAGTCGGCGATGAGCCGCGAGTGGCGGCGCTCGTAGATCATCCCGACCATCAGGAAGAGGGCGCCGGTGGAGAGCCCGTGGTTCACCATCTGGATAAGGCCGCCCACGAGCCCCTGCTGGTTGAGCGTGAAGATGCCGAGCATCACGAAGCCGAGGTGGCTCACGCTCGAATAGGCGACGAGCTTCTTCATGTCCGGCTGCACCGTCGACACCCACGCGCCGTAGACGATCCCGATCACCGCCAGCGCGAACACCACCGGCCCGAAGGCCAGGGTCGCGTCCGGGAAGAGCGGCAGACAGAACCGCAAGAACCCGTAGGTGCCCATCTTGAGCAGCACGCCCGCCAGGATCACGCTGCCGGCGGTGGGCGCCTCGACGTGCGCGTCGGGCAGCCAGGTGTGAAAGGGGAAGAGCGGCACCTTGATCGCGAACGCCAGCGCGAACGCCAGGAACATGAGGTTCTGGCCGAGGCCCGGCGCCATCACGAACTGGGTCAGCGCCGGCAGGTCGAACGTGTAGCGGCCGCTCGCCGCCCCGTACTGATAGTAGAGCGCCAGGATCGCGACGAGCATGAGGACCGAGCCCACCATCGTGTACAGGACGAACTTCACCGCGGCGTAAATGCGGTTGGGCCCGCCCCAGACCCCGATGATGAAGTACATCGGGATCAGCATCGCCTCCCAGAACACGTAGAAGAGGAAGAGGTCGAGGCTCACGAACACGCCGAGCATCCCCGTCTCGAGGATCAGCATCGTCGCCACGAAACCCTTGACGCGGTCCTCGATCCCGTCCCACGCCGACGCGAGGGCCAGCGGCATGAGGAAGGTCGTCAGGAGCACCAGCAAGAGGCTGATGCCATCGATCCCCACGTGGTAGGACACGCCGAGCGTCGGCATCCAGGGCCGGTGCTCCTCGAACTGGTAGCCGGGGTCGGCGCCGTCGAACCCGAAGTAGAGCGGCAGCGAGAGCGCGAAAGTGACCAGCGAGATCGCCAGCGCGACCACGCGGATGATCCCGGCGCGCCGCCCGGGGATGAACAGGAGAGCCAGCCCACCGGCGCCGGGCAGAAACGTCACCGCCGAGAGGAGCACGAACGGCATTTACCGAGACAGCAGGAAGACGACGATGGCGACCGCGCCGCCCAGCATCGTGAGCGCGTAGTTCACGGTGAAGCCGGTCTGGAGTCGGCGAAGGCCCGTCGCGCCGGCGACGACGGCGCGGCCGAGCGCGTTGACGAGCCCGTCGATCAACCGCAGGTCGAACACCCGGGCGAGGAACTCGGAGAGCGTCAGGAGCGGACGCACGATCAGCCCGTCGTAGAGCGCGTCGACGTAGTACGCGTTGAGGAGCCACCGGTGGAGCGGTGTCGTCGGCCGCCCGATCTCGTCGGCGCGGATGGGCGAGGCCATGTACTTGGCCCAGGCCAGGGCGATGCCCGCGACGAACGCCGCGACCGTCATGACCAACAGCATCAGCGCGACGGCGCCGCTGTGGCCGCCATCGTGCACTGGGAACACCGGCGCCAGGAAACGGGCGAACCGCGTCCCGTGCGCCGACGGAATCCCGAAGGCGACGCCGGCGACGACCGTCAGCAGGGCCAGGACCGCGAGCGGGAGCGTCATCACCCCCGGCGACTCGTGGACGTGGTGCGCGGCTTCCTTACTCATCCGCGGGCCGCTGTAGAACGCGAGGAACAGCATCCGGGCCGTGTAGAACGACGTGAAGAACGCGCCCAGCAGCAGGAGCGCCCACATGGCCCGATGGCCGCTCACGAAGGCCGCCGCCAGGATCTCGTCCTTGGAGAAGAACCCGGCCAGGCCCGGCAGGCCGGCGAGGCCGAGCGCACCGATCGTCGTCGTGATGGTCGTGGTCACCATCCTCGAAGAAAGCCCGCCCATCTTCCGTAGATCTTGCTCACCGCCGAGGCCGTGGATGACGCTGCCGGCGCCGAGGAACAGCAGCGCCTTGAAGAAGGCGTGGGTCACGAGGTGGAAGATGCCGGCGGCGTACGCGCCGACGCCGACCGCGGCGAACATGTAGCCGAGCTGGCTCACCGTCGAGTACGCCAGCACGCGCTTGATGTCGGTCTGGACCAGGCCGATCGTGGCGGCGAAGAGGGCCGTCGCCACGCCGACCCACGCGACGACCTCGAGCGCGACGGGCGATTGCTCGAAGATCGCGTGGCTCCGCGCGACCATGTACACGCCGGCGGTGACCATCGTCGCCGCGTGGATGAGCGCCGACACCGGCGTGGGCCCCTCCATCGCATCGGGCAGCCACGTGTGCAGGGGCAGCTGCGCCGACTTGCCGCAGGCGCCCATGAACAGCAGCAGCGCGATCCCGGTCGCCGTCGCCGGCGGCAGCTCGGTGGCGGCCTTGAACACGCCGTCGTAGTCGAGGGTGCCCAAGGCACTCCAGAGCCACATGATGCCGAGGCCGAAGCCCGAGTCGCCGACCCGGTTCACGATGAACGCCTTCTTGCCGGCCTGCGCCGCTGCCGGGCGGGTGTACCAGAAGCCGATCAAGAGATACGAGCACAGACCGACCGCCTCCCAGAAGACGTAAAGAAGGAGGAAGTTGCCGGCCAGCACCAGCATCGTCATCGAGAACACGAACAAGTTCAGGTAGGCGAAGTAGCGCGCGTAGCCCGCGTCGTCATGCATGTAGCCGGCCGAGTACAGATGGATCAGCGCGCCGACGCCGGTGACGACGAGCAGCATGACGGCGGTCAGCGGGTCGACGTACGCGGTCACCGACGTCTCGAAGTCGCCGGCCACGATCCAGCTGAACAGCGTCGCGGTCACCGTCTCGCCCGACGCGACGCGCGAGAACAGCGCGCACGACGCGAGGAACGATCCGGCGAGCGCGGGCACCGCGATCCAGTGCGCGCGACGACCGATGGCGTTGCCGAAGAAGACGTTGAGGGCCGCGCCGGCGAGCGGAAGCGCGGGGATCAGCCAGACCGTGGTCGACACCGGGTCATGCTAGCGAGCGCCCACGGGGGTGTCAAGCAACGCGGCCTCGTCGTCACGCGCGCGGCGCGTACATGATCAGCGCGACGCCCGCGAGGCACACGAGGCCGCCGAGCAGATCGAATCTATCGGGGACTTCCCGGGCGAGCGTCCAGCCCCACAGCAGCGAGAGCACGATGAACACGCCCCCGTACGCCGCGTAGACGCGGCCGAACGGCGCCGGCTGCAGCGTCGGCACCACGCCGTAGACCACGAGGATCGCGCCACCGACGACGCCGAGCAGCGCGCTCCGCCCCTCGCGGAGCCACAGCCACAGCAGGTAGCCGCCGCCGATCTCGCAGAGCCCCGCGAGCACGAACAGCACGACGGAAGCGACGATCCGTTCCAAGGTCATGACACGATCCGCATGGTATCATCCGCCTCGTGCCCCAGCGGTCCGGCCCGAAAATCTGGGCGCTCATGTTCCTGGTGCTGCTCCTGGCGGTCGTCGGCACCGTGTCGTACCTCGGCTGGCGGCAGTCGGTGCCCGGCGTGCAGGCCCTCACCACGCCGCCGCGCTTCCTCGGGCAGAAGACGGCGTTCACCGTCGTCGTCGAGGCCCGCCGAGGCAACGTGGCGCAGGTCGAGGTGCGCGTCGTCCAGAACGGGAAGTCGACCACCGTGGCCAAGCAGGAGGGTGGTCGCGTCGGGCGCCTGGAGGTTCGGATCGCGGTGGAGAGCGCCACGCTCGGGCTCCGCGAAGGCGCCGCGACGGTCGAGGTGTGGGCGCGCGACGACTTCTGGCGGCCGCTGCGGCGTGACGATCGCGCGATCGCCGGCTATCCGGTTACCGTCGATCTCACGCCGCCGAAGATCGAGGTGCTCGCCGCCACGCGCTACATCGCGCCGGGCGGCAGCGGGCTCGTCGCTTTCCGGGTGACCGGCGCCGCCCGGGCCGACGTCACCGCCGGCCCGCTCACGTTCCGCTCGTTCGCCTTCGGGCCGGCCGAGCGCGGCGCGCGGGTCGCGCTGATCGCGCTGCCCTGGGACTTCGATCCGGCGGTGCCGTTGACGATCCGGGCGTCGGACGAGGCCGGCAACGCCGCGACGCGCGGGATCCCCGCCGAGCTCCTCCCGCGCAAGTTCCCGCGGGACACGATCGAGATCAAGGAGCCCTTCCTGCAGGCCAAGGTGCCGGAGCTCCTGCCGCAGCGACCGCCGGCCCAGCCGCTCGTCGACGGTTTCCTGGTCATCAATCGCGACCTGCGCCGCCAGGCCGAGGAGGCGAAGCGGCGGATCGGCGCCGCCAGCGCCGACAAGCCGCTCTGGGAGGGGCCGTTCGTCCAGCCGCGCAACTCGAAGGTGTTCGCGAACTTCGCCGAGATGCGCACCTACGTCTTCGGCGGCCACGAGATCGACCGGCAGGTGCATTACGGGTACGACCTGGCGTCGACGCGGCAGTCGGCGGTGCCGGCCGCGAACAAGGGCGTGGTCGCCTTCGTCGAGCCGCTCACGATCTACGGCAACACCATCGTCATCGACCACGGCCTGGGCCTGCAGACGCTCTACGCCCACCTCTCGAGCACCGCCGTGAAAGTCGGAGACGCAGTCGAGAAGGGCCAGGAGATCGGGCGCACCGGCTCGACCGGGCTCGCGATCGGCGACCACCTCCACTACGAGGTGCTCGTGAACGGCGTGTCGGTCACGCCACTCGAGTGGTGGGACGCGAAGTGGATTCGCGATCGCATCGGCAAGCCGCTGAAGGAGGCGGGCCTGCCGGAGATCAGCGGCGCCGAGGCGCGCGACGAGGACCCGGGCTCACGCCCGGCGACGCGCGCCGCCCGCCGCCGCGGGCGCTAGGCCCTCAGAAGGTTCAGCCCGGTCCGGCGACCTTCCGGCATCCCGACGGCTTGTGGACACGCTCGGCCGACGGGGGGAACTTCGCGAGCTTCTCGGCCGGCCGGCGCGGCCGCGCGACGAGCTCACCGCCGCAATTCGGACACCGCCCGCCCAGCACCGTCTCGGCGCACGTCCGGCAGAACGTGCACTCGAACGAGCAGATCATCGCCTCCGGCGAATCGGCCGGCAGGTCGCGGTCGCAGCACTCGCAGCCCGGTCGAAGTTGCAGCATCGTGGGTCCTCCGGCAGCGCGCCGGCGGCGACACGGACGCTCTCCGCGGCTCCGCTAGAACGCGCCGAATTTCTCGTAGGCGGCCAGCGGGGTCATCCCGCTCCGGACCGCCGTGCGCACCCGGTTCTCGGTCGCGACCAGCTTCTCGCAGCGTCCCAGCACCTCGTGGGCGGCGCGGCGAGGGATGACGACGACGCCGTCGAGATCGCCGACCACGATGTCGCCGAGGCTCACCCGCACGCCGCCGATCGTCACCGGCTGACCCCAGTCGACCACCCGCCAGCGGGGCACCGAATCCTGGGGCGTCCGGTAGCGCACGAAGGTCGGAAAGCCCAGGCGCACAATCGCGGCGGTGTCGCGCGTGGCCCCGTCGATCACCGCGCCCCGCACGCGGCGGGCGCGGAACCAGACCGCGCTGAGCTCGCCGAAGTGCGCCGCGACGTTGTCGTGGGCGGCCACCACCAGCACCGAGTCCGCCGGCGCCGCGCCCAGCATTGCGAGGAAGCGCCGCAACGTCTGATCGCGGTCCCGGGGAGTCCCGGTGTGCGGACGCCCGCGCACCGTGAACGCGTACCCGGCCGTCCGCATGGAGTCGGCGAGCGGCTGGATCGTCGGCGGCAGCGTCTGACGCCGGAGCCCCATCTCGTCCATCACATCCGTGATCGCGGCGGTGTAGATCTTCGCGAAGCGGCGCGGCAGGTTGTCGCTGGGACTCATCGCGTCTCTCCCCGCCGGTGGCGCGGCCCGGCGCGTAGGGCGGTGCGCGCCGCAGGCCGCCGCGGGGCTGGGGCTCCGCCGGCCGAGGCGCCCCTGGAAACAGTGGTCGGCACCGCGAGCTAGCGCCCGAGGATGCCGGTGAGGAGCGCGCGCGGCGGGACGAAATCGCCGATCACGCCGAGCAGCACGTCGAGCAACCGAGGGCGGCGCGCGAGGAGCCGCGCCGCCAGATTGGCGAGCGCGCGGTGGCCGATCACGAACTGGAGCGCGCGCGTTACGCGCTCCTTGTCGGCGAAGGCCAGACGCCGCGCGCGCTGGTAGCCGGCGAGCGCCTGCGCCGACACGTCGCCCCGGCGCAGCGCGTGCACGGCCGTCTCCGCCGCGAGCTCGGCAGACCGGAGACCACTGAAGATCCCCTCGCCGGTGAACGGATCGAAGAAGCCCGCGGCGTCGCCGACCAGCAGCACGCCGCCGGCGCGGGGCGGGTCCACGACGTACGCGAGCGGGCCCATCGCGCGCACCGGCGCGACCCGGCGCGCGCCGGCGACGCGCCGGGCCAGGTGATGCAGCTGCTTCACCCGCGCGTCGAAGAAGGCATCGAGCCGCGCGCTCCACGGTACCGCGTGGGCCATCGGCACCACGACGCTGAGGTTCGCGCGACTGGGGGCGATCGGGTTGAGGATCGCGTAGTCCGGAGGATCGACGAAGATCTCGCCGTAGCGTCCGAGGTCGGCCACGTCCTCGACGTAGGTGACCAGCGCCATGCGCTGGAGCCGGTGCGCCCGCCGGAGGCCCAGCCGCTGGGCGATGACCGAGGCGCGGCCGTCGGCGGCGATGGTGAGCGGCGCGCGAAGGGTCAGCCGCCGGTGGTCGCCGTCGATCGCCTCGACACCCACCACGCGATCGCCCGAGACGATCACGTCTGTGACGCGCACCTGCTCGCCGAGCTCGACCGGGAGCGCCCGCACGCGGTCGACCAGGATCGCGTCGAGCGCCTCGCGCGGGATCGCCATCGCGTGCTCCCGATACGGTTGCCAGGAGTCGATCCGACGGTACGTGCCGACGAGGACCCGGCCGTCGGGCGCAGTGATCCGCATCCCCGCCAGCGGACGCGCGACGGCATCGACCGGCTTGAGCGCGCCGAGGCGATCGAGCAGCCGCGGCGCCTCCGGGCTCAGGTACTCCCCGCAGATCTTCGGCCGCGGAAAGCGCGCGCGGTCGACGACACGCACCGAGAGGCCGTGCTCGGCGAGGAGGATCGCGGTGGCGGCACCCGCCGGTCCGGCGCCCACGACGATCACGTCGGCGGTCACGACAGGACCGCCAGCATGCGTCCCAGCACCGGGTATTCGTGGATCGTCAACCGATGCGCGCCCGCCCGCGCGGCCAGCGCCCGCAGCTCGTCGCTCGAGTACGAGCGCCGCACCGACAGCGGGCCGTCGTGCCGCGAGATCTGGTGGCAGCGGAAGAGCCGGGTGGCGATCCACACCAGGCCGAGCGAGAGGCGGCGGCGCAGAAGGTCGTTCACAACGACGGCGATCGCCGCGGCCGCGGTCATCCGCCGTAGCCCCTCGACGGCCTGCTCGGGCTCGAGGTGATGGAGCGTGAGGCCGGCGGTGACGATGTCGGCGGCGCCCTCACGCAACGGCAGCGCGGCCGCGTCGCCTCGCACGAGCAGGACTTCGGGATAGCCCGCGGCCACGCGCCGGGCGAAACCCAGCACCACCGCGTCGCGCTCGATCACGACGACCCGGATGGCCCGACCGCTCCGGCGCGCCCACTGGACCAGCCGCACCGCGAACGCCGCGGCGCCGCCGCCCACGTCCACGACGCGCAGCGTGTGGTCC
>Ga0066710_100003824_pt1 | contig 13026 bp, 7 predicted proteins | sample GraSoiAngelo_159_FD_79666 | JGI IMG/M metagenome (GOLD analysis project Ga0066710, IMG submission 79666) | Grasslands soil microbial communities from the Angelo Coastal Reserve, California, USA - 14_1009_16_40cm | ecosystem: Environmental > Terrestrial > Soil > Grasslands | place: USA...
GGCGGAATTGGTGCAGCCAAGCATGAAAGCGAGCCGGGTCAGCCAGCTCCGTCAACTGTCCGCTGAACTGAAGCTTGCCTTCGGCCCAAGCCGCTTCCAGAAAGGCGAGCAGCTTGCCCCGGAACAAGCGGCTGAGGGCTCGGACGGGGAGGAAGAATTTTCGTCGGCAGGAGATCCAGCGAGACCCGTCCAGAGCCAACCCTCCAGCGGGAACCAGGCAATGTACATGGGGGTGATGGAGCAGGTTCTGGCTCCAGGTGTGAAGCACGGCGAGAAAACCGATGCGCGCTCCCAGGTGTCGCGCATCGGCGGCGATCTCCAGCAGCGTTTTAGCCACGGCGCGAAACAAGAGAGTGTAGAAACAACGTTGATTCTGCAGGGCCAGCGGAGCGAGTTCATTGGGCACGGTAAACACCACATGACTGTAGGACACGGGGAGTAGCTCTTGCGCTCGTTCCGCCAGCCAGCGATCACGCGCGGTAGATTGGCACTTGGGGCAACTGCGATTGCGACACGAGTTGTAGGCAATGCGGCGGTGGGAGCAGTTATCGCACTCCTCGACGTGACCGCCCAAAGCGGCCGTGCGGCAGACGCCAATATCCTGGAGGGCCTTGCGCTGCGGAGGAGAGACGGTGTGACCCCAGCGGTTCAGGAACCGGTCTCCATAACGGCGAAAAACCTCGGCCACTTCCAGCCGTGGTCTGCTCACCTCCTTCGACCGTCCCCGTCGGAATTCCGAATCTCGCGAATCGGAAGGGCGTCCAGAGGGCTGGGGGCGGTTTGGAAGCGGCGCTCCGAGACGTGAAGATAGCGGGCCGTAGTCTTGAGGTCAGCGTGGCCCAGCAGTAGCTGGATGGTGCGCAGATCGGTGCCGTCATCCAACAGCCGAGTTGCGTAGGAATGGCGGAATACGTGGGGAGTGACCGGTTTGGCGAGGCCCACCTTTTTACGGAGTTGCTGACAGATCTGTCGAATGCCGGACAGATGCATGGGGAATCCCGGCTTCTGACCGGGAAACAGCCAGTCCTTCGGCTTGCGCCAGCGCCAGTAGATGCGGAGTAACTCCAGCAACTTGGGTGAGAGCTGGTCTGCACGTACTTCGACGAGAACTTCCTGAACATGGTGCCAGCGGAGTACGTAGAGGGTCTGTACAGTTGCCTCGACTACTACCGGAACGTCAGCGATCCCTTCAGCATGGAACTGCTCAATCAGTATGACAAACTCTTTCCCGGCAAAGCCAAGTTCACCGCGGGCAGTGCGTGTACAGGCCTGTACCGCGGTCTGCGGCTCTGGGAGGCTGCAGTGAAAGAGGCAGGCTCGCTCAAGCAAGAAGATGTCATCAAGGCACTAGAGCACGCAAAGATCGCTGCGGGGCCGGGTGGTCCAGCGGAAATGGTGCCCGGTCAGCATCACGTTCGGATGAACATGTACATTGCCCAGGCGAACAACGGTAATTTCAGGATTGTCAAAAGCCTGGGGGTCATTGATCCAAAGGAGTGCATGCAAGGTATAAAGTAAGCACACAAGATTCCTGCAATCTGAATTTGAAAGGAAACAGCAGGGAATTTCTCTTGTCAAGGTGGCACTATAATAGTTAAACGCCTTCTCGTCATCGAGAGGTTCGCGTGCCATTTCGTGTTCATTCTCCCAGGCGTACTCCTGCTTTTCGCTGCCTTTGGGTGAGATCAGTAACGATCAGTCGGCAAGTGGCGGCCTATCGTCGCCCGGCGCCTACTACGGTGATTGGGCCTCCTCCGGCTCGATACCGATCCGGTCGTTGACGGCGCAGCGCAACTTCTGCTTGCACCCGAGGTAACGCTCCGTCGTTTGGATCGAGACATGACCGAGCAGAAACTGGATTTGATCCAATTCGCCGCCGGCTAAACGGCAGAGCCTCGCACAAGTGCGGCGGAGGTCATGGGGAGCGAGCTTCTCGATCCCTGCCCGTGAGGCAGCCTCCCGCACTATCTCCCACAGCACCTTCGGCGTCATCCCCGTTCCCCAGACCCGGCCCGTCCGGTGTATCGATCGAAAGAGCGCCCCCTCCGTGATCCCACTCGCCTCCTTCCATTCGTCGGTCGCATCCTTCACCCACCTCGGGACCGGCACCGTACGAATGTGCCCGGCCTTACCCAGAAGGTCGGCGATGACCGAGTGCTCCTCGCGCAACTGGATGGACTCCACGCGCAACGCCAGCAACTCGCCTCGTCGTAGCCCGCATCCGATGAGCATGGCAAGCATCGCATAATTCCTCTTGCCCCGAAGCGATCTCCGCTCCACGCCGGCCAGCAGTCGCTTGCCCTGCTCAACGGTCAGCCAGTTTCCCACCCGGACTCCAATCCGGCGCACTCCCTTCACTCGTCGAATCCCGGCGGCCAATTCCGGACTGAGCAAGCCGGAGTCCGCGGCCTCAAAAGCAACTCTGCGGACCGCCGCCAGTCGCAGGTTGATGGTCGTGGGCGCGTACTGCTGCTGCTCGAGATAGATCCTGTACCGTAAGACTACGGTGCGGTTGAAGGCGAGACGTGGTTCCGAGCAGTACCAGTCGACAAACTCGGTTATGGCATGGTCGTAGGTACGCTGACCACTTTTGGACGAAAGGCTGTTCAGGACGGCCGCTTTGGACTGTTCGAGATCGGGAAGCGCCAGGACTCGTTTGGGCGGTCGTTTCTTTTTGCGCGGTTTTGACATGGGCGACGGCCTCCTTGACCGTCCCCCATGAGAATACTCGAAACTCTCCACTACGCCGTTACAGGGGAACAGCGGGGACAACTGACAACCACAGGCCGGTGTGCTGGATTGCCATGATGGCGACTTCCCAGGCGAAAGAGGTCTCTGAAAAGCTGCTCTGGACTCGCGGGCTTTTTTTCGTGTGCCTATGGTGCCCAAATGGTGCGCGTGTTGAGCTGTTGGCGTGTGTGCGTCTTCGAATCAATAAGTTACCTGTTTTCAAGGAGCTGAAGAGGCTTAACTCCGTCCCGCGCCACCGTCCAACACGGCTGTGCCATGGTTGCGCTCACGATAACGACGGATGCAGACTTGTCTTCTGCATAGAATCGGAACGTCCATGCGGTGGAAGCATTCCGGAGCCACGGCTGTTGAAAGAAACCAAGGCTCCGTCCGCTCAGCAGGACGCCTCCGAATCTGTGCTTGGCGCGAGAAGCGAAGGGTGTTATAAAAGCCGCGAGCGACGCGCGCGCGGCATCCGACGCCACTTAGAGTCCTGCATTTCCAGGGAGACCACGATTCCCGTCGGCGAGGCCCATTCCGGACAGCTTCAGCCTAATGCTCGAAACAGGTGGCCGCGCGCTCCGAGCAAAGCGGCGTTCGTGTTGGAGCTCGCTCGCCGTGTTTCCGCGCTCCTGGCTGCCTGCCTTTCCGTCTCGATGATGGCTACGGCGGCGAACGCCTCACATCTGCCTGCCGGCTATTTTGGCCTGATGGAGGCCGGAGCGGCGCAGGTGGCGCAAGCTTTGGATGCCGGTCCCGCGGCAAACCTGGCAGCGATCGAAACGCGTCCGGGCTGGAAGCACTTTCCTTACGCAATCCTGGCGCCGGCGGTCTTATACGCGAAGCGGCATCCCGCGAACTCCCATTATCACGATCCGAAGATGCGGGCCCTGGCCATCCGCATCGGCGACTTGCTCGCCAGCGAGGACGAGAAAGGCACTTTCGAACCCCGGCTCGACAGCGACTGGGACACGTACATGTGGCTGGAAGCCTATCGCCTGCTCGAACGCGACCTAGGCCCAGAGCGCCGCGAGCGCTGGCAGCTTCGCATCCTCCGGAACGTCGCGCTGGTCGAGCGCGACGCCGCGGACCGCGTCAACTTCCCTTGGTACAACTCTCCTTACATCGGGACTTCCCCCAATCACTACGCGCAGTATGCTTCACTGCTGTTCCTCGCCGGGCGGACGTTCGGCCGCCACGACTGGCAAGACCTCGGCGCTCGCATCCTGCACCGCTTCGCCGCTGTCGAGCAAACCCCCGACGGGTACTGGGGTGAGCACAGCCGCATGGGACCCTCTACCGGCTACGATCACCTCACTATGACCCAGGTCGCGCTCTATTACGAGTACACCAAGGATCCCGCGGCGCTCACCGCGCTCCGGCGCTCGACCACTTTCCATGAGAACTTCACTTATCTTGACGGAACGCCTGTCGAGGTTATCAACGACCGCAACCGCTATTGGGACGTCGATACCTGGGGTCAGTTTGGCTTTTCGAACTTTTCGGACGGGCGACGCTACGCCGAGTTCCTCACCGGCTTCTTGCGTCCCGACAACCTGCACATCGACTGGCTCGGACGGCTCTCGCAGGACGCACTTTACTACCACGAAGGGCCGACGGCGCCCATTCCCCAGGACCAACCGCATTATTCTTACCGGATGACGATTCCCGCCGGCATCCGGAAAACCGGGCCGTGGGTGGTCTGCCTGTCGGGAATCGTCGACACTCCAGCGATAAACAATCAATTTTACCTCGACCGCCAAGCGAGTCTGAGCGTGTTCCATCAGCGGCTGGGACTGATCATTACCGGGGCCAACTCCAAGCACCAACCGGAGCTTGCCACCTTTTCTGAGAGGCTCGCCGGGCAGGTCTATCACACTCCCGTCAGCAGCCGCCTGCTGATGAGGGACCGAGAGGACCGCCTCTCCCTTGCCTTCAACACGTTCTTCAGCGATCTGCACGTCTCCGCCCCAGATGACGACCAGGTGACGCTGCGCTTCGTGATTACCGGCGAGGGCGAGGCGGCCGAGGAGCCGCTCCTGACGTTGCAATTATGCCTGAAGCCCGGCGAGGAGCTCGAAACCGGCGCCGGCCAGAAGCTCGAGCTCGGAGAGACACGCGTGGCGCTCGCGGCTGAGGCGCTCGGCGGATGGATTCGGCACCACGGCTGGACGCTGAAGTTCGACCCCACGGCCCGCTTCGTCTGGCCAATTCGCCCGTACAACCCTTACCAGGCGGCGCCGGAGACCGGCCTCGAACACGCGGTCGGAGCCCTGTCGGTGCCGCTGCGATTGAAATCGAAATCCGGCTTTGTGCGCCCCGCCGAGCAGGAGATCGTGTTCAGCCTGACGGCGCATTGACCGCACCCGGTTTCCGCGCGTCGTCCAGCTGGACTGGCAGAGCACAGCGCCGGCAGTTCCGTCCGCCCCGTAGCTCGAAGGCTTGCCAACACCCGCGTTCGGCGTCAAGCGTGCACGGTAAACGGCGCCTCGGCCGCGCGGCCCGTCATAACGTCCAACGCATGCACTCTCCATGACCCCTCAGCATCGTTGCGGGCGAGCGGCACGCGCTCGACGTGTGGAGTAGCTTCAACGCGGACGTTTCGCGCATACGGCGCGTAGCCGTGTCCGCCCGGCGTCACGAACTCGAGCTGCACCACTCGCGCAGTTCCTTCCGGCAACGGCGTTTCGTCCCGCAGCGTGACCGCAAGCAAATCGCCGGCGCGGACCTGCGGTGGAACGTCGACGCGCAGCTCGGGAATCGGCTTGGGACTGCGCGTCAGCACGATAGGACTCCACGGATCGAGCACGGCCTCAACCTTCGCGGTTTCGCCCAGGTCGCGTTGAGCGCGTACGTCGTAGGTGGGCATGGGGGCGGGCCAGACGATGGTCACCGGAGCCTCCCTTTCGAGGAACGAATTGTCGATCGCGCCCGCCCAGCCGCGCTCGGGCAGAGTGGGCAGGTCATCCCAGCCGCCGTCATCGAGCTGAGGATTGCGGAAGATGGCGACGTGCTCGCAGGCGCCGTTGGCAAAGCGGACGATTTCGGTGCCGGGCAAGCGCGTTCCGGCGTGGTCGAGAACGCGAACCTGCGCCTCGATCCCCGCCAAACGAAACACTCCGTCCGCGGCTTCCGGGAGACTGGTCGTCGCGTTAGCTTGCAGGCGGTCGTACGCATAGCCAGCGACCTCCAGGTTCAGGAAGACCGCGCGCCCCTGTGCGAAATCGTTCACGATGATCAGCGGCACGTCGCCGCTTCGCGCCAGCGCCTTTCCCGTCGTGATGTTGACCGTCTCATCGCCGGGCGTCAGGTTGAGGTCCCTGCCTTCGAGTCGTAGCGATGGACGGCTCGCGATACCCACCACCTTCTTGCCTTTCGCCCGACCACTGGCACGGCCAATCCCGAATAGGTCGTCGAGCTGCCCGCGCCCCAAGTCGCGTCCGTGCTCGTTCATCGACGCGACGCGATAGTCGGCGACGAGCAGCCCGCCTGAGCCCACGAACTGGCGAATCTGGTCCACCTCGAGGCTGCTTACGGCGAGCGACTGCGGCATTACCAGGACGCGGTATCGGCCTCCCTGCAACCGGCCCTCCTCGATCTGCCGTGCGCCTACAAACTCGTATTGCAGGCCCAGGTCTTCCACCAATTTGGTCCAACTGTTGCGGACGCCGGTGAAATGGCTGTGACGATCCTCGCCGCTGTGCGACATCCAGCGGCGCGAGTTGCCGACGTTATCGAGCAGCCAATGGACCTGCATCGAAGGCTGGGAATAATGAATGGCGATGCCGTCGTGCAAGCGGCGGCTGTTGATGATCAGCTTGGCGATGCCACGGCGCAGCTCGTTAAAGAGGGCGGAGAACGTCTGAGCGGAGGGCGTCAGCTCGCGCGTCTGCTCATCGACAAAGCGGTATTCAGGCAGATTGTCGTCCCAGATCAACGACCCGCGATGCCCGTGGAACAGTCCCATCCAGATGGGCTGCGGCGCGCGTTTTTGGTAGAGCCGGTCCTGGTCAGTCAGTGGCTTGCCGGGCGGATGCTCGAAGCCGTGCGTTGAAACCATGATCACAGCGGGATTGAGCGAACGAATCACTTCCACGTTGTTGCCAATGTTATAGGGCTCAATGACGTCGATCACCTTGACCACGTTCTCGTAGTTGTACCAGCCGAAAGGGAAGGGGCACTGGCCGCCTTCGGTCGCGCACCGGGCGTGGGGATCCTCCTCCCGGCACACGGCGCGAGCGCGCCCGATCGCGTCGGCGAAGGTCGAGTCCATGAAATTCCGGAAGTCGCACCAGGGAGCCACATTCCACCCTTCGGTCGAGCGGACTTCGCCGAGCTCGTGATAGAACCGGTTGACGCAAGCCGCGACCTCGCTCCACGATTTAAAGCCCGACGGCTTGTCGGGCGAGCCCCAGCCCGTATGCGTTCCCCAGCGCTCGTTGGCTCGTTCGAGCGATCCCAGTTTCTCCGCCAGCGCTTTTGCCGTCATCTCCGGGACTGACCGGGTCTCGCTCACCATCGCCAGCAAGGGACCCCACTGCTCGCGGTCCGAGCTCGGGGACCTAGGCGAGGGGAAGCTGGTGCCCCACGCCTGGTTCACAGCAGCGAGGCCGCCGTATTTCACTTGCAGCGCCGCGACCGCCACCGAATCGAACGCCCGGTCGGTTGTGGTGTAGTGGATGTGCAGATCGCCGGACGCTAGGTTGGGAACACTTTTCAGGATTTCGTCGTCCCAATGAGTCAGCTCGGCCACCTGCCATTCATGGCCAAGTGTCCCCGTAGTCCCGTACAAGTTGCGCAAGTACTCGGCGAACTTGATCGTGCAATGGGTCGAGTGGCAGAAATCGTTGGGACGAATCTGGTCGCCCTGGCCGAGCTCATCGGCGATGTTGTAGAACAGCGGCCGGAAAGCGCGGCGCATCCGCACGTACTTGCGCAGATGGCTGGCGACATATTCGTCGGTCTTAGGATCGTTGATGCAGGGCTGGCGCACCCACAGGTCCAGGTTGTTGCGGTCATGCTCGATCCGATCGAGCAGGCCTCGCCAGAGCGGCTGGTTCTTGTGGTAGATGGCAAACACCTCCCATGCCATCTGCTCGACATAGAAATTGAAGTTGTTGTCGAGGACGTGGTCCCAGTTTCCGTCGCGGTAAGCGATGGTGCCGTCCACTCCCGACTGCCGCAGCAGGTCGTAGAATCCGTCGGGGTAGTTCGCCCAACTGATGACGTGGAAATCATCCCAGGGGTGGGGCGGAGGCGAGAGCAGAAAAGCCGCGCCTTCCGCCTGCTCCACGCCCGCGACCGAAGCGCGAATCCAGTTCCGATAGGTCAGCCCGCGGGTCAAGTCAAACGAGAAGCTCTGCGCGCGAACGCCGGACGGGGAAGGAGGAAGCTGAACTTCCTGGACCACACGGCCGAAGCTGTCCATCCAACGCAGCAGCACGGGACCCGTGGCGGGAAGGCGGAAGTGGACCTGGCCCGTCAAGGCCCCGCCGTGGTCATAGATTTCGCGGTCAAGCGTCAGGCGAGCAACCACCAGGGCGGCGCTGCCGTCGTTTGCCGCGTCCTCTTGCGCGGCGATGCGGCCGCCTGTCGCCGCACCGAGCATCGGGGTCGCGACTGCCGCGCGCAGAAACGCTCGCCGCGACGGACGACTATCGTGGTTCATCCTGTTCCCCCCGGAAAGCAGTCGATTCTTCGGGCCGGGCGACCTCGCGGCGTCGGGTCCCTTCAGGTCCGCGCCGAGGCACGCGAGGGCACCCGGGCTACGTCAACGTCTCTACGCGCATCCTACTGCCCTCTCACAAAGTCGACGTACCCGTGCTCATGCAGAAAAAGGAAATAGCCCACGAAGTCGAAATTCGTCGGCCCCTGTTCCAGCCGCGTCAGGTGGATGACCTCGGCAAGGTTACGCTGCCCGTCACACCAATAGAGCGCCGTGATCGGAATCAGGTCCCATGCGCCCGAGGGATACCCCCGCCGCTTATCCTGAGGAAGGTCGTCGAGCGGAATGGTGCCGAAGCGCTTGCGCTTGACGACGATAGTCGACGCTACACTGGGTACACCGCTCAGCTCGAGCGAAGGCTTGATCGAGGCGTTGATGCCGAGCCGCTTGGCCTTCTCGTCCACCGCTGCCCGAATCCGTTCCGATTGGGCGTTACCGAACGCGGTAAGTTCGTCGGCCAGGGGCGCGAGCGAGGCGCGCGCCCCATAGCGTTGGCCCTCCGGCACCAGCCGCAGGACGGAATACACGGCCCGCGTTTGCCGCCCGCCAGAGTAGTCGATCTTGTCCCGAGCCTGGCCCAGCAGTTCGCTGAGATCCGCTTCGTCGCCAGCGCCGGCGATTTTATCCAGGAACGGCGAGGCAGCGTCCAAAATCCGCTGGTAGCCGAGGGTTTGGCTGACCGTGGCGAGCCACAAGGCTTCCGGCTCCCCGGCGTTCGCCAGATAGTAGAGATACGCGGCACTCACGATCGAGAGATCACGGAGGGATCGCGCGTCGACGCGGTCAGGCGTATCCGCGCTGCTGTGATGCGGCGTGTTGATGTCGTTGCCGCTGAAGGCCCAGACGGTGGGAACGTCGATGGTCGGCTCACTCAGGTAGCTGTCCGTGCCGGTGCCGAAGACGTGCCAATGCCAGGCGCGCGCCTGCTTGGAGAAATAATCGTCGGCAACTTTCAAGATGAAGGCGTCGGTGTAGGAACTGGCCACGTCGGGATTCACATAGAACGTGTAGATCGAGCCTGCCAGATCGTATCCGCCGGCCGGCGTGTCGAGACAGATCGCGGCGACGGTGCGCTTGATCCGCTCCGGGTTTCGAGCAATGTAGTGCAACGAGCCGTACATCTCCGGCATGGTCAGGGCGCGGATCGTCCGCTTCGGTCGCGGCAGAGCGCCGGAGGAAATCAGGCGGCGGAGCGTAGCCATCGCCTCGACCAGCGCCGCCACACCGGACGCGTTATCACCGGCGCCCTCTTCACCCGTGTGCCCAAGCGCAAGGACTTCCTCCGAGGTCGTCCCAGGTATCAAGCCGGTCGTGTAGTCGTACGTTCCGGAATAGAGCTGCGCGTCGACCGTAGCTTTCAAGCGCACCCGGCCATGCTCGGCCATCAGGCGGCGAATCAGGCGCGCCGAGCGGGGCGTGATCGAGAGGCAAGGCAGCGGCGTGCTGGTCTTGATGAAGGCCCAGCCGTGGTCGCCCCAGGCGTTGACCCACTGGCGGGCGTCCTCGAGCGCGGGCTCCTCGCTGTAGGCGTTGACCACGGCCACCGCGCCTGACTTCACTAGCGCCGACTTGAGGTCCTGGGGATTGGCGTCGGTCATGGCAATCTTGCCCCGCAGGTCGGTGGCGGCGATTTTGGCCGCCAGCCACGTCGGCACCTCGACGGCGTCCGCAGTGATGCCCGTGGGCGGCGTGGGCCCGCTCCATTCGCAGACCGAGGTCGGCACCTTCTGGTAATCCGCAAGCACGCGCGAATCCTCCGGAACATCGGGATCGATGATTTCAAGCCGGCCTGACTTCACATCCCAGGCCATGGGCACGGTCCAGAAGCCCACTTGGGTCACGCCATCCGCGGGGGCGCGCACCACTTCAGTGTTTTCGAGGCCGATTTGGCGCATCCTGCGCTGGAGGTATTCAGCCGTCTCCGTAAATTTCTGGAAGTTAAACCAACGGTCCGTCGAGTAGACGGCGCGCATCACGTCCATCGCGTCCTCAGGATTGACCTCCGCTTGCACCCGCCCAATCAACCGGTCGAGCGCAGCCGCAGGCGACGCGCCGGAAGGAGACGCGGCGTCGGGCGCTTGCACCGCCCGAGCTGAAAACACGCAGAGTCCCACAACGAGAGTGAGGCGTCCGAATAGAAGCGCGGTAGACAGCGCGCGACAGCGAGGTACTAGCGCCGACGGTCGTTTGGCTTTCTCGAGCTGAGGTGCGACGCGATGGTCAGGCATGAAGTTCCGAGCTGGTTCGACCGCCGAATAAGAGAGAAGATACGCCCGCCGAAACACCCAAGTCAACCGGGGAAAGGTCAACCGGTTCGATCAACGACAACGGTTGAAGTCGGGCCAACCTGAGAGGATTACCGCTGGTCAGGCGGAGGGCACCATGAGGCGTCGAGGTGGCAGGCGGCCTCGAATTCGGGTTGCGCTGCCGCGTCGTTACCCGATTTCGCGTAAGCCAGAGCCAGATTGTGGTGGGCGGACGCGTTTTGTGGATCCATGGCGATCACTTTCTTGAACTCCACGATTGCATCCGCAAATCTGCCGCCCTTTGCCAGGAGAAACCCTGCCTTGTAGACTGCGACTTCAAAGCTGGGATCTACGGCCGCGCACTTTTGGAACTCGGCCAGCGCCTGCTCGGTTGCGCCCCGCTGCTCATGGATCATGCCAAGGTAGAAGTGCACGTAGGGTTCGCCAGGAAGAGATTTCGCAACCGTCTGCAGGGTGGACAAGGAATTATCGAGCCTGCCCTCCTGAAACTCGCAGATCCCTCTGTAGAACAACGCCTCGAGATTGTCCGGGCGAAGGCGAATTGCAGAATCCAGAGCTGCCTCGGCGGGTTGGTACTGACCCGTGGCAAGTTGGCACTTAGCGAGGGTGAGGTGACCCAGAAACAACACCGGCTGTTCTTGCGTCATGCGAGCGAGCAGAGCTATGGCGCGGTCGCACCTGCCTTTTGCCGCCATCTGCATCGCCGAGAACAGGGTTTTAAACGTGCCCAGCTCGTCTTTAGGGTCAGGCAAGGGCTGTGCCGGACTCTCTCCTGAAGTGGGGTTCGACGTTCCCACGTAGCCAAGCGAGGCCAAAAGCTCAACATCGGCCGGGAACGCGGTGGCTCGTCGAGGAGGTTCTTTGGGCGTGACTCTCGCCACCAGACTCTGGAATTGTGATTTGAGTTCAAGGGCTATCGGTCGCTTGGTCTGATAGAGGTTGCGAATTTCGTGGGGGTCATCCACCAAGTCATAGAGTTCGGGTTTCGGAGCGTCGATATACTTAAAGCGCCCGGTGCGAAGGGACCGAAGCACACTCCAGCCGAACTCGCCCGGGTAGTAGGTCTCGCAATAGGCAGGGCCGGTTACTGATGTCGTGCTCTTGTCCATCATCAAAGAAAGCAAGCCGCTGCCCTGCATGGTCGGCGCCGCATGAATGCCCAGGAATTGGAGCACGGTCGGGGCTATATCAATGGTTCTGACCGGCGCATCGACGCGGCGAGGGATGATACCCGAGTTGAGAGGCGGTTTGATGATAAGCGGTACGAGCAATGTCGTGTCGTAAATGAAAAACCCGTGCGTGTACTCGCCGTGCTCTCCAAAACTTTCGCCGTGGTCAGACGCGGCGATGATCAGCGCGGGATCGTAGAGAGCGTGTCCCTTCAGGTATTCGAACACCTTTCCAACGGCATAATCGGCATAGGCAATCTCTCCGTCGTAGGGATCGCGGAGCAAAGCTCGAAAACGCGCCGGCGGATCGTAGGGCGTGTGAGGATCGTAGAGGTGGATCCAGACAAAGAAGGGCTTGTCTGGACCATGTGGCCGGGCGGATATCCAGCGCAGCGCATCACCGACCACCTCCTCCGCCCGGCGTTGCAGCTCCTGAAGATTGAAGACCAGGGGATTATCTCTCCCCATTTTTCGCCGAAACGGGCTTGAGTAAACGTCAAACCCTCGGTTCAGCCCTCGTCGGGCGTCGAGAACGTCCGCGCCCACGAACGCGGCCGTCGCATAGCCTTTCTGTTTGAGGAGCGTGGCGAGCGTCGGAGGAGAGTCGCCGAGAGTGTATCCAAGGTTGTCGCGCACACCATGGAGCGTGGGATAGGTCCCGGTCAGGATAGAGCAGTGCGAAGGTAGAGTTAAAGGAACCGAAGCCACGGCGGTTTTAAACAGAACGCCCTGGCGCGCCAGGGCGTCGAGATTGGGAGTGTGAGCTTGCCGGTCGCCGTAACACCCTACGCGATCGGCTCGCACCGTATCGATTGTGATCAGGACAACATTCGGAGATTTCGACAACGCTTGCGTCGAAAACGTCAATCCGCAGAGGGCGACAAAAGCGCGAGTCAGCGCCGTACGGACCAGCCTGACACATCTCACGTCGCGCCGACGTGGGAGGCCTCCTCGGGTCAACGTATCGCCGTGTAACTCTTTGCGGTGGAAAAGCAATGCTATCATGGTTGCGGATTTTCAATCGGAAGAGTGTTTTCGCCCGCAACCTTGCGAAAGCGCTCGCGCAAGTCAACGCGCTCGGGAGCCAGGTGAATGGCGTCCTCGAACTCCCTTCGCGCCTTTTGTTTCTCGCCGA
>Ga0066710_100003826_pt1 | contig 13022 bp, 9 predicted proteins | sample GraSoiAngelo_159_FD_79666 | JGI IMG/M metagenome (GOLD analysis project Ga0066710, IMG submission 79666) | Grasslands soil microbial communities from the Angelo Coastal Reserve, California, USA - 14_1009_16_40cm | ecosystem: Environmental > Terrestrial > Soil > Grasslands | place: USA...
CAATCTGGGATTGGGCCGGAAGCGCCTGGAGGACTGCGTGTTGAAGTCTGAAACAGCGGCCATGGCTTGGGCCGCGTGGTGGGCTTGGTGCGGGAGTAGGCCCAACCATAGGGGCTCGGCGGGGTCACCTAAGTCGGTGTCTTGACTCGTACGTCGAGCGGCCATAGACTGCTGGTGCGATTTCGCGCCTAATTACCCCACGGCGCATCCAAGTAACGAATCGTTCACGAATATCCATCTCTTTGAAGAAGATGATTGGAGGGGGGGAAAGTTATTGCCGGGCATCAGGGTGAAGGAAGGAGAATCCTTCGAGAGCGCCCTGCGTCGTTTCAAGAAGAAGTGTGAGAAAGCAGGTATCCTAGCGGATCTGCGCCGTCATCAGCACTTCGAGAAGCCGAGCGAACGGCGCAAGCGCAAGCTGAACGCGGCCAAACGTAAGAACTTGGCGCGGCGTCAAGAGAACTAGGTCAGTCCACGAGCGAGCCAACCACATGACCTCGCTGCTGGGGGCCGCTGGAAAGAGCCGGATGGAGGCTTGAAAAGCGGTCCCTGGGCGGGCATGACCTGGCTGGACTGGGCGATCCTGGTTCTGGTGCTGTCATGTGCGGTACGCGGCTTCCTGCGCGGCACGGTCGCGCAGGTTTTTGTTGTGCTCGGACTCCTGACCGGTGCGGTGGGCGGGAGTTGGGTGTACGGGTGGGTGGCCGAGCAGTGGCGTGGAGCCGAGCCGGCGCTCGTTCTCTACTTCCTTCGCTGGGTCGTGGCGATCCTTTCCGGCCTGGCGATCGTGGCGCTGTTCCAGTGGTGGGGCCAGCGCCTGGGAGAGGCGGTGAAGTCGGGGCCACTCGCGTGGCTCGACCGCGGCGTGGGGCTCGCGGTGGGAGCGGTGGTTGGGATCGCGGTGAGCGCGCTCGCGATGATGGTGGCAATGACCGTGCACCCCTTGCACGCGGCCGGCGAAGCCGTGGCGCGCGCGAGGCTGGCGACACCGTTGATGCAGGGGGGCGCACAGGCGTGCTCGCGAAGCGGCCGATTGCTTCCCGGCGGCATGTGGTTGAAGCAGCGCTTCCTCAAGGCCGAGAAACGGGCACGCGCTGCGCGGATGGAGTCGATTCGCTGATCCGGGACATCGAAGTTGCAATTCCCGCGCGGAGCTGGCCAACCGGGGCACGTTTTGCGGGCGGGGGCAGCGTGGATCAGGGCTCCCTGGATCGGATCGAGTTCCAGCAGGTGGTGGCGGCGATCGCCGCGCACGCCCGCTCCGAGGCGGGGCGGATGCGTCTGCTCGCCTGGCGACCCTTCACGGAGCGCGGCGATCGCGATCGTGAGATCGAGCGGCTGCGCGAGGCGATCCGGCGCGCGGCGGAGCCCGGTGCATGGTGCTCGGTGGGTCTTACGGCGCTGTACCCGTTGATCGGCCCGACCGCGCGGGAGCGACTCGACGGGCCCGCGCTGGTGCACGTCCGTTCCTGGCTCGATGCGGCGGCCGCGACCCATGCCGCGTGGAACGAGGGGAGCCTCGCCGAGCGTTTTCCGGCTCTCGCCTCGCTGGTGGCGACGCTGCGCGTTCCGCCCGGCCTCGGCGAGCGGCTGGCGATGGCGTTCGATGCGGACGGACACGTGGTGGATGGCGCGTCGCCGGCCCTCAAACGCCTTCGCGCGGAGGGCGCCGAAGGCGCGCGGCGGCTGGAGCAGCAGCTCGAGCGCTGGGCGCGGGAGTTCGGTGCCGACGCCTACGTGACACGGCACGGGGAACGGTTCGTGGCGATGGTGCCCGCGGACGGGTTTCCCCGCCGGCGCGGAATCGTGCATGACTCCTCGCACAGTGGCCGCTCGCTCCTGGTCGAGCCGTTCGAGTCCTGCGTCGCGAACAATCGCCTGATCGAGGTGCGCGCCGCCGCGGCGGACGAGGAGCGGCGTATCGTGGCCGAGCTGGCAGCCGCAGTGCTCGCGGCCGCCGACGACTTGCTTGCGCTCGAGGCCACCCTGGTCCACCTCGACACGCTCTTCGCCCGAGCGGAATGGGCTCGCGAGGTGGACGGGCGAGCGCTCGCGCCTTCCGGCGAGAGGCTCAAGCTCGTCGAGGCTCGGCATCCGCTGCTGGCCTTGAAGCACCATCGCGACCCTGCGAAGGCCGTGGTGCCGCTCGACCTCGAGCTGGGTGGTCGATCGGGCGGGCGCGTGCTCCTGGTGAGCGGCCCCAACATGGGCGGCAAGACGGTGTTGCTCAAGACGGTCGGGTTGACGGTGGCGCTGAGTCACGCGGCACTTCCGGTGCCCGCCGCGGAGGGCAGCCTGGTCCCCGAGGTGGGCTCGCTCCTGGTGGACCTCGGGGATCCGCAATCCCTCGAGCAAGGCCTCTCCACCTTTGCCGCGCATCTGGCGGTGTTGGCCCGGATGGCCGAGATCGCAGCACCAGACGCCCTGCTGCTGTGCGACGAGCTGGGTGCGGGAACCGACCCCGAAGAGGGGGCAGCCCTGGCGCGGGCGTTGGTCGAGCACTTCGCGCGCCGTCAGGCTTTGGGAATCGTGACCACCCACCTGGGCATCTTGAAACGGATGAGCGGTGAGGTCGAGGGGGTGGTGAACGGGTCGCTCGAGTTCGACCCAGACACGTTGGAACCGCGCTACCGTTTCTTGGGCGGCGTGCCCGGGGCGAGCCATGCGTTGTCGGTGGCCGAGCGCCTGGGGTTTCCGGCTGCCCTGCTCGAGCGGGCACGAACGCTGACGCCGGAGTCGGCGCGGGCGCTCGAACGCCTCACCGCGGAGTTGGGCGATGCGGTGCGGCGCGCGCGCGCCGAAAGCGCATCGCTCGGGGAAGCGCGGCAGGCGGCGGCGGCCGAAGCCGAGCGACATGCGGCCGCGGTGGAGGAGTCGCGGCGCGAGCTGGCGGTGGAGCGGCGTCGTCTGACGCGCGAGAGCGAGGCGTTGCTGGCGCGCTGTCGCGAGCTATGGCAGGTGATCCAGCGCGAGGCGCGGCGCGACGCCCGCACGCGCGATCCGGGTAGCATGAAGGCGGAGCTCTCGGAGACGCAACGTGCCCTGGAGGCGCTCGCGGGTCCCGAGCCGGGCGGCTCGACGGCACCGCTCGCCTCAGACCAACTGATTCCGGGGCTTCGGGTGCGCGTGATGGACCTCGATCTCGAGGCCGACGTCGTGAGCGCGCCCGACGCCGAGGGCCGGGTGCGCTTGAAGCGTGGCGGCTGGAGCATCGAGAGTCGGGTCGGCCGGCTCGCGGCCGCCCGGGATTCCGCGGCGCCCGCCGCGCGCCCGATCCAGGGCAGCTGGGCGTTGTCCGAAGAGAGCGTCCCGCTCGAGGTGGACGTGCGCGGACTCGACGTCGGCGATGCGCTGGCCGCGCTCGACGGCGGCCTGGACCGTGTGGTGATGGCCGGAATGCGCGAGCTGCGCGTGATCCATGGCGTCGGACGCGGCGTGCTTCGGGCCGCCGTGGAGCGCCACTTGCGCCAGCATCCGCAGGTCGAGGAGCAGCGGCTCGCGCACGTCGGCGAAGGAGGGCGTGGGGTGACGGTGGTGAGGTTGCGCGCATGACGGTCAGCCCCAAGGGACGGCCGCGCGGCGCGGACGATTGGGTGGAGCGCGTACGCGCGGCCACCGATATCGTGGAGCTGGTGGGCCAGGCCATGTCTCTCAAGCGCTCGGGGAAGAGCTGGATCGGTCTGTGTCCGTTCCACGGCGAGAAGACGCCGTCGTTTTCGGTGAGCCCGGAGCGACAGCTCTACCACTGCTATGGGTGCAAGGCGGGAGGTGACGTCTTCAAGTTCGTGCAGGAGACGGAGAAGGTCGGATTCCTCGAGGCCGCCGAGCTGTTGAGCCGGCGAGCCGGGATTCCGGTGCCGGAACGTCGGCCCGGCGAGGGCGGACTGCGGGTAGCCTTGCTCGAGGTGCTGGAGCAGGCGGCCCAGGCGTACGCGCGCTGGCTCGAAGACCCGGAGCGCGGGCGGGCCGCGCGCGATCTGCTCGAAGCCCGTGGCGTGCACGCGGAGACGGTGCGCGAGTTCCGGCTCGGCCTCGCCCCGGAGGGCTGGGAGCACGTGTCGCGTCTCACGCCCCGTCTGTCGGAGGATCTGTTGGTATCCGCGGGGCTCGCCGTGCGCCGCGAGGCGGGGCGCAGCGGCGTCTACGACCGATTCCGCAATCGGCTCATCATCCCGCTCATCGCTCCCGGTGGCACCGTCGTGGGCTTCGGCGCGCGCGCCCTCGGCGACGAGACGCCGAAGTACTTGAATTCGCCGGAGACCGCCGTCTATCGAAAGAGCTCGTTCCTGTTCGGTCTCGAGCAGGCGCGCCGCGACGCCGGCTCGGACGGCGAGCTGGTCGTGGTGGAAGGCTACTTCGACGCGATCGCGCTCCATCAGGTGGGCCGCCGCAACACGGTTGCCACCTCCGGCACCGCGCTCACGACCGAGCACGCGAGAACGTTACGGCGGCTGGCGCCGCGGGTGGCGCTCACGTATGACGGCGACCAGGCCGGTCGCGAGGCGATGATGCGCTCGCTCGGCATCCTGCTTAAAGAAGGGCTCGACGTGGTGGTGGTGGATCTGCCGGAGGGAATCGACCCCGACGCGCTGGTGCGCGCGCGCGGTCTCGCCGGATGGAGCGAAGCACGCGCGGCGGCGTACGATCCGGTGGAGTTCGTGCAGCGCCATGCGCTGCGCGGCGGGCCCGGCGGTCGCGATCCGCGCGAGATGGCGCTCCAGGCCGTCGTCCGCCTGGCGTCTCAGGTGAGCGATCCGTTGCGGTCACGGCTGTTGCTCGAGCGGGCCGCGGAGGTGTTCGGGATCGGCGAAGGCGTGCTCGAGCGGGCGGTGCGTATGAAGCGCACGGGGGCCGGAATCGAAGGCCCGGTGGGAGCGGCGGTGCGCGAGCAGCGACGCAGCGAGCGAGGCCCCGAGCGGCTGCTCCTGCAGGGGCTGCTCCACGCCCCGGATGCGCTGGCGAGCGTGCGCGACAGCGTGGGCCCCGAGGACTTCCACGATGCGGCGGACCGCGCACTCGCGCTCTGGCTGTGGAACGCGCGACCAGGACTGCCCGACGATGAGCCGGCCGCCTCACTGGCTCGCGAGCTGGTCCTCGGAGGCTCGGGGCGACTCGATTGGGCGGCCGAGGTCGCGGGCGCGTGCCGCCGACTGAGGGCCAGAAGGTTGCGCGAGCAGCTGCGCGAGCGCCGCAACCAGCTGGGCAAGACAGGCGAAGACGAGGAAGCCGCACGTCTCATGCAGGAGATCGACGAGATCGCGAGGTCGCTCAGCGAGCTGAGCGCTTGACTCCATGAAAAAGGGAGCGGGATCCATGGCGCAGGCCACCACCAGGGAAAAGAAGAACACCCGGGAGACGCGTCAGAAGCAGAAAGAGGAGCAGCGCAAGCGACTCGACGAGATTCGCTCGCTGGCCTTGCGTCAGGGCTACGTGACCGAGGACCAGGTGGTGTGGCAGATCGGCGAGGACCTGGAACCCGAGGCACAGGTGGATCAGATGGAAGAGATCCACAGCATGCTGAGCCAGATGCGGATCGAGGTGTTCGTCTCCGAGGAGGAGGCGCAGGAGCACATCAAGAAGCTCCGCAAGCTGGAAGAACGCAGGCCCTCGGCCGCGGCGAAAGCGGCCCCGCAGCAGCCGGTGCGCTACGACGATCCGGTGCGCATGTACCTGCGCGAGATGGGGCGCGTGCCCCTGCTGACGCGCGAGGGCGAGGTGGAGATTGCGCGCCGCATCGAGGCCGGAGAACGCCAGGTGCTGTCGGCGCTGTTCAAGGCGGAGCCGGCGGTGCGCGAGATCCGTGGTCTGCTGAAGAAGCTCAAGGAGGGACTGCTGCGGATCGAGGACTTCATCAAGGTGGACGAGAACGCCGCCACCGAGATGGCCCTCAAGAAGGAACGCCAGCGGGCGGTCAAGATCCTCGAGCGAGTGTTCGTGCTGCAGAAGCGCTTCAACGACTTGGTGGTGCGCCAGAGCGCGCGCATGACGGAGCGAGAGCGCACGAATCTCCAGGCGAACTGGGCCAAGGTCGAGGCGGAGCTGATGCAGGAGATGCACAAGCTGTCGATGAACCCGCGCATGGTCGAGGGGCTGGCGGTTCCGGTCAAGGAGCTGGCCCAGCGGGCCCTGGCGATCGACGACCAGGTGACGGAGGTCGAGCGGCGCTACGGGCACAGCGCCGAAGAGATGGCCACCTTCGCGCGGCGGCTCAAGAAGGGCCCGAGCGAGCTGCGCGCGGTGCGACGGGACGCCGGGCTGCAACCGGCGCGGATCGCCGAGTTCCAGGAGGAGGTCAAGACCGTCAAGAAGGACGTGCGCAAGCTGGAAGACGACGCGCACATGTCGAAGGAGCACTTGCTCGAGCTCTACCGTCAGATCCGCGACGGCGAGCGCGCCACCGCGCAGGCCAAGAAGGAGATGATCGAGGCCAACGTGCGCTTGGTGATCTCGATCGCGAAGCGCTACACGAATCGTGGGCTCGAGTTCTTGGATCTGATCCAGGAGGGCAACTCGGGCCTGATGCGCGCCGTGGACAAGTTCGACTACACCAAGGGGTACAAGTTCTCGACCTACGCCACCTGGTGGATCCGGCAGGCGATCACGCGGGCGATCGCCGATCAGGCGCGCACCATCCGCGTGCCCGTCCACATGATCGAGCACATCAATCGGGTGGTGCGCGTGTCGCGGCGGCTGGTGCAGGAGCTGGGGCGCGAGCCCACGCCGGAGGAGATCGCGGAGCGGCTCGAGCTGCCGGTCGACAAGGTCAAGAGCATCATCAAGGCGGCCCAAGAGCCGATCTCGCTCGACCGGCCGATCGGCGAAGACGACGATTCGAATCTGGGCGACTTCATCGAGGACACCAGCGTCGTGAGTCCGGCGCATTCGGCCGCCTCGGCGATGTTGCGCGACGAGGTGAACGACGTCTTGAAGACGCTGACTCCGCGTGAAGCCAAGGTGATCCGGCTGCGGTTCGGGCTGACCGATGATGGAGCCCAGCGCACGCTCGAGGAGGTCGGAGCGTTCTTCAACGTGACCCGCGAGCGCATCCGCCAGATCGAGGCCAAGGCGCTGCGCAAGCTCCGGCATCCGACGCGGAGCCGGCGCCTCAAGGCCTACACGGAGCTGTTGTAGGGTTCGGCGTTCTTGACACCGCCGGAAACCGGGTGTTAGAAACACGCGGCTTTCCGAGCCGGTGGACGCGCATCACGTCGCTGGGCCCATAGCTCAGCGGTCCAGAGCGGCCGGCTCATAACCGGTAAGACCCTGGTTCGAATCCAGGTGGGCCCACACTCGATCCGGCGTCGCGGGAATCACCCGCGGCCGGTGGAGTCGATCGCGGGGGCGGATAGCTCAGCTGGCAGAGCACCTGGATCACAACCAGGGGGTCACAGGTTCAAGTCCTGTTCCGCCCACCATCCCTTGTCCGGTGCTCGGGAGGATCGACCCGTGCCGGACCGAGTCAGGATCGTACCGAGGAGATGAGCGAACGCGAGAGGACGACGGATTGGGCGCCGGCGAGCCGTGGGCCCGCCGAAGAGCGAGCGTTTCGCCGCGAGGCGAGTCGAAACGCCGAGCGAACCGGGGATGTCCGGCCAGGACATCCCCGGTTGTGTTGTAGGGGACAACGGTGACCGAAGAGTTGCAGACCCTGTGGACTCTGCGCGGTCTGGATGAGCGGCTGGTCCGTCTCACCCAGGAACTGGCGCGCCATCCGGGGCAACGCCGAGCGATCGAGATGGGGCGCGAGGCCGAGCGCGCGCGCCTCGAGGCCCTGAAGCGGCAGATCGCGGAGCTCCAGCTCAAGCACCGGCAGCTCGAGAAGGAGATCGAGTCGCTCACGGCCGAAGAGCGCAAGTACCAGGGGCAGCTGCCGCTGGTCAAGAAGAACGAGGAATACACGGCGCTGCTCCACGAAATCGCCGGAGCGCGCGGCCGGCGCTCGGAGCGTGAGACCGAGCTGTTGCTGCTGATGGAGGAGGAACAAGGCCTGCAACGGGAACGCCCGGAGATCGAGCGCACGCTCGACGCTCGGGAGCGCGAGGCCAAGGAGCGACTCTCCACCTTGGAGTCCGAGGAGCGGGCCGAGCGCCAGCAGGTGGAAGCAATCGAGGCCGAGCGGCGGGTCCACATGGAGCGGCTGCCGGCTTCGACGCGCGCTCGCTATGAGCGGATCCGCGGCTCGCGCGAGGGCCGCGCCGTGGTGCCGATTCTCAAGAAGAGCGCCTGCGGCGGCTGCTTCCGCGGCCAACCTCCCCAGGTGCTCCAGGCGGCGCGCCGCGCCGACCGGCTGCTCACCTGCGACGGATGCGGGCGGCTGCTGGTGTGGCCCCCGGAGGACGAAGTGCCGCTGCCCGGGTCGTGAGCACGGGCCGCCCCTCCTTGCGCCGCGACCTTCCGTTCCGGCGCATCGCCGTGGTGTTGACGGGGGGCGGGGCGATGGGTGCCTACGAGGTCGGGGTCTTGCAGGCGCTCGAGAACGCCGGGATCAAGCCCGCGATCGTAGCCGGCGTCTCGGTCGGGGCGATGAACGCCGTCCTTTGGGTGGCGCACCACTTTCGCACGGCGCCCCTGGCCTCGATCTGGAGCGGTCTCACGCCCGACAAGATCGGCATGCGGCGCGGCGCCCTGGCCATGCGCACGATCGGTGCCTTTCTCGTACTGGTCGCCTTGGCCCAGGCGCTGCTCGCGCTCGCCGGCTCGCACCAGACCAGCTTGGCGCGGTGGATCACGCGCCGCGCACCTGAGAGCGATCTTTGGTCGGAGCTGCTCGATGTCGTGGCGTGGTTGCTGGTGGCCGCCGTGGGGGTGGCGATGGGCAGGTTGGCCCCGTTCGCCGACGAATGGCTCGCGCGCAGGGGCACGCCGCCGAGTCCCGAACGGCTGCAACGCTGGTTCGGGATCGTCCTCTTGGTCTGGGCGCTGATCCATCTCGCAACCTGGGGGTTCGGCGTCCCATGGCCCCACCGATTCAGCGCGACGGTGCTGTTGCTGGCGAGCGTGGCCTGGTTGGCGCATCAACCGGATCGCGCCGGCCGATGGACGCGCGCGGTGCTCCAGCGTCTGCTTCCGGAGACCCGCGGCCGCGCGCTGTGGACGAACGAGACGCGTCGGCGTCTGCTCGGTCGGCTGTTGAGGATGGGTGATGTGCGGGCGATCACGAAGGGTGACCCGCATCTGCTGATCAGCGCCTGCGTCGTGGACACCGGGCACATGTGCTACTTCGTCAACTGGCCACATCCCACGGCGGACTTTCGCGAGCGGATCGGCGAGACGCTGGGCGAGGTCGCCGTGATGCGGTCGCCGCGCGAGATCGTCGAGGCGGCAATTGCTTCGTCGGCCGTGCCGGGAGTGTTCGAGCCGGTGCGCATCCTTGGGCGGGAGTTCGTGGATGGCGGCGTGTTCTCGAACCAGCCGCTGCGGGTGATGCTCGCGGACGGTGCGGATGCGATCCTCGCGGTGCTCGTCGCACCGAGCGCCGGTCCACCTCCGCTGCCTCGGGAGCTGGGAACGATCGGGCTCGGGGCGCGCCTGCTCGAGCTCGCGAACTGGCGTGATCTGCAAGCCGAGCTGCGCTCGCTGCCGCCCGAATGGACCCGCGAGCCGAAGGGCGCGGCGGCGGCGCGGGTATGCGTGGTCGAGCCGCGAGAAGCGCTCCCCGGTGGAATGTACGGATTCGATCCGAGCAGCGCGCGAGATCTCATGGAACGAGGCCTCGAAGACGCCTGGGAGGCGTTGGGCCGGGCGGGATGGCTCGAAGGCCGGGGCGAGCCAGCCGAGGCGGGCGAGCGGTCTTGAGGCGGCGCAGGCTCTCGGGTAGGGTGTGTGGATGAAGGAGTCCGCGAGCTGGACGCTGCGCTGCGACGGCGGATCGCGGGGGAATCCGGGGCCCGGAGCCTCGGGCTACGTCCTGATCGATCCGGCGGGAAAGGAGGTGGAGTCGCGGGGAGAGTTCCTCGGTCCCGTGACCAACAACGTCGCGGAGTATCGTGCCCTGCTGGCGGGCCTCGAGGCGGCCACGCGGCTGTCGGCGCGACCCTTGGAAATACGCATGGACTCCGAGCTCGTGGTGCGACAGATGACCGGCGAGTACCGGGTCAAGAACCAAGGGCTCAAAGCACTCCACGCCGCCGCCTGTCGAGCGGCGTCGGCGCTCGGGGCCGTCCGCTTCGTGGCCGTGCCGCGTGAGGAGAACGCGCAGGCGGATCGGCTGGTGAACGAGACGCTCGACCGGGTCCTGGGGTCCGAGTCTCCCAGGTGATCGCGGGCTACCTGCCGACGCTTCCGCATCGCGGTCGCCGAGGCGGTGGTCCGAGGAAAGTCCGAACTCCACAGGGCAAGGTGCTGGGTAACTCCCAGGGGGCGCGAGCCCACGGAAAGTGCAACAGAGAGCAGACCGCCAGCGGGCGATCGGGGCGTGAGCCTCGGGCGCAGCGGGCAAGGGTGAAACGGTGCGGTAAGAGCGCACCAGCGGCGCCGGTGACGGCGTCGGCTCGGTAAACCCCACCTGGAGCAAGACCGCATAGAGGGGAAGGAGTGTGTCCCGCTCCGCCATCACCCCGGGGTCGGTCGCATCGAGGCGTTTCGGTAACGGGCGCCCCAGACAAATGATCACCACGGAGCAATCCGACAGAATTCGGCTTATGGGAGGCTCGGCCTCGCGCGTCCGTCTGGGAATCCCGGGCGGACGCCGCGGCATCCGGTCATGACGACCAAGAGCGAGAATCCACGCTGGGTGCTGCACCCGAATCACGCGTCACCAAGGGCCCGCGAGCTGGCGGAGACACTCGGAGCCCCGCGGGCGTTCGGTCAGGTGTTGGTGAATCGTGGCCTCACCACGGCGGAGACGGCGCGACGCTTTCTCGAGCCCAGCCCCGACCACCTGCACGACCCCCGCTTGCTGCTCGATCTCGATCGCGCGACCGATCGCGTCCGCCGCGCAATCGCAAACCGCGAGCGCATCCTGGTGCAAGGGGACTACGATGTCGACGGCGTCACCTCCACCTTCGTTCTCACCACCGCGCTGCGCGAGCTGGGAGCGGACGTCCACTGGCGCATCCCGCATCGGACGCGCGAGGGGTACGGTCTTTCGCTGATGGCGGTCGAGGAGGCCGCGGCCCTGCAATGCACGCTGATCGTCACGGTCGACTGCGGAATCACCGCCATCGAGCCGGTCGAGCATGCGCGCGTCCGCGGCATCGACACGGTGGTCACCGACCACCACGAAGCCGGCGGGAAGTTGCCCGCCGCCGTGGCACTGGTGGATCCGAATCGACCGGGGTGTCCGTACCCGTTCCGCCCGCTGGCCGGTGTGGGGGTCACGTTCAAGCTGGTCGAGGCGCTGTTCGAAGGATGCGGGGGGCGGACGCGCGCGCTGGGATACCTGGATGTCGTGTCCCTGGGGACGATCGCCGATGTGGTCCCCCTGGTGGGCGAGAACCGCGTGCTGGCGTGGCTCGGTCTCGAAGCCCTTAACCACACCCAACGGCCCGGGCTCAAGGCGCTCCGCGAGGTCGCCGGGCTCGCGGACAAGACGATCACCGGGGGGCACGTGGCGTTCGTGCTCGCCCCACGGATCAACGCGGCCGGTCGGATGGGAGACGCCGACCAGGCGATGCGCCTGCTGCTCACGCACGACCGCCACGAGGCGGCGGCGTTGGCGGAGAGCCTGGAAGAGGACAATCGCAGGCGCCGCGCTCTGGACGAGGAGGTGGCGCTCGACGCCAGCGCGAGGGTGGAGTCCGAGCTCGGGTGGCCGGATTGCGCATCGATCCTGTTGTGGTCGGAGCGCTGGCATCCGGGCGTGCTGGGGATCGTGGCCTCGCGGCTGGTGGAACGTTTCCGTCGCCCGACGGTGTTGGTGGCCCTCGATCGGGAGCGCGGCCGAGGCTCGGGGCGGAGCGTTCCCGGCGTGGACCTGACGCGGGTGCTGGATGGCTGCGGCGACCTGCTCGAGAGCCATGGCGGACACGCGCACGCGGCGGGCCTCGCGGTGGTGCGCGCGCAGCTGCCGGCCCTGCGCGAGCGACTGGAACGAGTCGTGCGCGAGCACTTCGTGCCCGACGACCTGCCGCCACGGCTCGAGATCGATGCCGACCTGACGCTCGGAGAGTGTGATCTCGCCCTCGCCCGCTGGCTCGAGCGCCTGGCGCCCCACGGGCCGGGCAACCCCGAGCCGTTGTTCCGCAGCGAGGCAGTGACCGTGGAATCGGTGAGGCAGGTCGGAGAAGGCAGGCATCTTCGCCTGTTGCTGCGCGATGCAACCGGGGCGCTCGAGGCGATCGGATTCGGCCTCGGCGGGCAGGCGGACGAGGTGGCGCGTCGAGGCCGCTGCGCCGCCGCCTACTTGCCCCAGCGCAACGAGTGGATGGGCGAGATGCGCCTGCAGCTCAAGCTCAAGGAGATCCGAGTCGAATGAATCCCGGAGCGCACGCAGAGATGCGCGCGACGCTCCTGGCGGAGCTGGAGGAGCGCGCGCCACGAGCCGACCGGGACCGGGTCGCCGCGTGCTTCGATTTCGCCGCCGGAGCGCACGGCGAGCAGCGGCGTGAATCCGGGCATCCGTTCATCTCGCACGCGGTCGAGGCGTGTCGCATCCTACTCGAGCTGTTGGACGCGCGCCTCGACACCACGCTCGCCTGCTCGGCCCTGCTCCACGACGTCGTCGAGGACACGGCGATCACGATCGAGGACGTGGAGAAACGATTCGGCCGGGAGGTGGCGAGCCTGGTGGAAGGAGTGACCAAGCTCTCCGGGCTCCACTTCGACAGTCGCGAGGCGGAGCAGGCCGAGAACTTTCGCAAGATGCTGTTGTCGATGTCGCGCGACCTGCGGGTGATCTTCATCAAGCTCGCCGACCGACTGCACAACATGCGAACCCTGGAATACCTCCGCCCCGACAAGGCCCAACGCATCGCGGCGGAGACCCGCGACATCTACGCCCCGCTCGCCCACCGGCTCGGCATGGCGACGATCAAGCGGGAGCTCGAAGACTTGAGCCTCAAGGTGCTCGAGCCCGAGATCTA
>Ga0066710_100003827_pt1 | contig 13022 bp, 13 predicted proteins | sample GraSoiAngelo_159_FD_79666 | JGI IMG/M metagenome (GOLD analysis project Ga0066710, IMG submission 79666) | Grasslands soil microbial communities from the Angelo Coastal Reserve, California, USA - 14_1009_16_40cm | ecosystem: Environmental > Terrestrial > Soil > Grasslands | place: USA...
ATATATGTGTTGTCATTAGGCGCGATCTGTTCGAAAGCCTGCTCGAAGCTCTCGGAGTAGATCGTTTCTGCCTCGGGAAAGCGCTCCGTGTTGGCATAGACCGGACGGTTATCCACAATCGTGGTGCGGAATCCAGCGACGGTGGCGATTTTTGAAACCTGAGTTGCGATATGACCGGCCCCGAAGATCACCATCTTCGGCGTGGGCAGGATCGGTTCAATGAAAATCTCGAGCTTGCCGCCACAGATAAGGCCGCTCTCAGCCATGGATTCGTCGGTGAGATCGAAGCTCATCACACGCGATTTTTCGTCGCGGAGCACGTCCTGAGCAGCCGTCCACACTTCAGCTTCGACACATCCGCCGCCGACGGACCCGAGCGTTGAGCCATCGTCACGAATGAGCATCTTCGCAGACTGAAAACTCGGTACCGAGCCCCGGATCTGGACAATCGTTGCCAGCGCGGCCTTCCGGCCTTCCTGCCTCAACCGCTGGATTTCATCGAAGATATCAATTTCCATAAGCTGCTCAGTCTAACATATTTATTATTGACTTTGCTCTCACGAGTCCCATAGACTACCGAACTTTTTATGTCCGAGGTCAAGGCACCGAAGTCTGTCCCCGATCTGCTCAAGCTGATAGCAAAATACGGCAAGCGCTCGATCCTCGTCTCGGGAGTCGGTGCGTCTGTCGCGAATGCGCCTGCGGGCAAAGTCGTCATTGATGTGAGTAGAATCGAGCCGCTCAATGAGATCGGCGTCAAGCACGACAAAATCACGATTGGCACGGGCATGAATCTCGGCCGCCTGGCCCGTGACGGCTCGGGCATTAATGGTTTATTACGTCAGGCGGCATCGTTGATCGCCAATCCCTTAGTCCGCAACAAAATTACGCTTGTCGAAGCCCTCAATCCCGATTCCGCTTACTTCGATATTACGACGCCGTTGGTGCTGCTCGAGGCGAAGGTGAGGTTACAGAGCCCGACTGGAAAGCGCACGCTATCCATTCGCGATTACCTCGAAGCTGCGACCAAGGGACTCAAAAAAGGGGAAATCCCGACGGCAGTTGAATTTCCTACCCTGCCGCCCGACGTTAAATATGGTTTTTTCCGCGTCGCGCGCATGGGCGGCAAGGGCACGGTGTCGGCAGCGGCCCGCATGAAGCTCGTGCGGACCGTCTGCAGGGATCCAGAAATTGTCGTTTCAACGCTCACGATGGCACCGCTGCGCGCCAAACAGGCCGAAAAGGAAATCGCGGATAGACCCGCTAACGAGAGTTCCATCAAGAGAGCTTCCCAGATGGCTGCCCAAGAAGTCCTGGCAATGGCGGAGAAGGACAATCCCTACGAACGCACGTTGATCGAAATCGCAGTGGCCCGCACGCTGCGTAGCATCATGGAAGGCTCGATTCCGGCGTAAAGCAACCGTCCCCGAATTACTTTCCCCGAATTGTCTTGCGGCGTTCCCGGATGCTGGGCACATGGATGGCCGCGAGCACTTCTTCGGTGGTGAGCAACCGGTCCGACTGCTTCGCCTTGTTATAGATGGCGTTTACGCGCTCTTCAGTAGCCTGGATTCCACGCTTTTCCAACCAGTAAATCACATTGGACTTTCCGCTCATCGGTCCGACATCGATGATCTGCTCCAACCCGAACAGATGCGACGGCACACCCGAGTAGACCGTGTTTGCAAGTTCCGTCTCGCCCTTCTTGAAAGCCTTGATCACTGCGGCGGCGTGGACACCGGTAGCAGTGCGAAACGCATCTGAGCCGAACACAGGATAGCCGGGGGGAATGGCCACATGACAGGCGCGGGATGCGGTCTCACAATAGTCCTTCAGCTTGATCAAGTCCTGATCGATGGCGCCGAGCAGTTTCAGGTTCACCAAAACCTGATCCATCGGCGTGTTGCCAACGCGTTCACCGATACCTAAAGCGCAGCCGTGGATCACATCCGCCCCGGCCTGCACGGCTGCCAGCGAGTTGATGACGCTCAGTCCGCGGTCATTATGCCCATGCCAGCTAATTAAGATGTCCTGTCCCGAAGGCTTCACCACTTCTTCAATGACGAATTTCACGAGTGCGCGTGCGCCCGCAGGCGTGGCATGTCCAACAGTATCGGTTAATACAATGTGACGCGCACCGCAATTAATAGCGGTGGTGTAGAGACGTTTGATCGTGTCCGGGAATGCGCGAGTGCTGTCTTCGGTGACGTACATGACCGGCACGCCACGCCGCATGGCATAGGTAACCGCTTCCTCCGTTCGACGCAGCAGATCGTCGAACGTCCAGTTCTCGACATATTGGCGGATCATGCTGGAGCCGATAAACGTCGCGGCATCGATCGTGACACCCGTCTGTTCTGCGATCTCCAGAATCGGATCAATGTCCTGGATTGTGGTACGTGCCGCGCAATTCGGTCGGATGCTTAGACGGCTTCGGGCGATCTCTCGAGCGAGCGCTAAGGAATCCGCTTTCGCGCGCGGGCCCGCCCCCGGAAGGCCGATGTCGAGCATATGTATGCCCAGTTCCTCCATGAGATGCAGGAGGTGGATCTTATCTTCAATAGTAGGGTCGGAAACGGTGGGCGACTGCAGGCCATCGCGTAAGGTCTCGTCATCCAGCAGAACCCGCTTGTTGGTTAGCGGCTCAGACTCGCCGATGAGGTTCCAGTCGTAAACTAGCTTTTGCTTGTCTGCCATGAAGCGCCTCCTCTGCTGTAGGGGCGCTCTGCGAGCGCCTACAGTGAGCGACTACTTACCCTTGGCCAAAACATATGGACTTTCGTCGACGTAAAGCGTCTTGCACTTTTGGCACCGAAATACGTCCTTTCCGGATCCTGCCGCCTTCCTGGCCTCGGCGTCGAGTTCCGTAATCCGCTTCAGTTTGCCGCCGCAGTATGGTTCTTTCGGATCATTCGTCGGTATGTTGCACACAGTCTGGCGCGGTGCTTTCGTCTTCAATCCCTGATTCTCCCTTCGGCGAAATTATAGCGCGATGGCGTCGGCGGACCGGCGGAAGTGGCAGGCGAGAAAGCCTATCCCCATTTCAGCTTTCCGCGCAGCACATCAAAATAGTTCTTGTCAGCGGGCGCCACGAGTTTGACGCTCACATCGGATTTCACGACCACGATATGATCGCCCATCTGGAGCTTGAGGCCAACCTGGCCATCGACGGTGATGTAAACATCATCCTGTGCGGACCGCAGCATGATGGCGATCTGTACGTGTTCGGGGAGCACGATCGGCCGATTGGTCAGCGTGTGAGAGCAAATCGGCGTCACGACCATTGCGCTCATGGTGGGAAAAATAATGGGACCTCCCGCTGAGATGTTGTATGCGGTCGATCCGGTCGGCGTGGAAACGATCAGTCCGTCCGCGCGAAACCGTGAAACGTACTGGCCGTCCACACGGGCCTCGAGTTCTATCATTCGTGAGAGCGTACCCTTGTTGATGACAACATCATTCAAGGCGCGGTAGTCGGCGAGCCGCTTGTCTGCTCGTGAAACGTGGAGATCCATCATCATCCGCTGCTCGGTCACAAATTTCCCGGCGAGCACGACTTCCAGTGAAGGATACATTTCACTGAGAGTCACTTCTGTCAGGAATCCAAGCCCGCCGTAATTTATGGCAACAATGGGCACCTGACGATCACCCAGAACGCGCGCCGCCGCAAGTAGCGTCCCATCGCCGCCAAGGACGACGGCCAGATCCGCTGTCGATGCTGCCTGCAGCTCCAGTGAGGCCATTACATTCCTGGCTCTAAACCACTGGACCAACTCCCCGGCAACACGCGCAACCTCCGGCTGCTTCGGTTTCGTCACGATTACGACATTGCGAACGTTCATGGTTTTCTAAGCAGGAGGAAAAATTCGCGATTGCCTTCGCGGCCGGTTATCGGCGATTCGCGAAATCCGATGAATTCCAGTTCAACATTCCGAGCGGTCTCGGCTATTTTATCAACTGCCGCCTGTTGCAGTTTCGGATCCCGGACAATGCCGCCTTTGCCCACATGATCGCGTCCCACCTCAAACTGCGGCTTCACCAATGCCAGGCATTCCGCGCCAGTTTTCATTATCGCGGGAATTCGTGGAAGCAGCATTGTGAGGGAGATGAACGAGACATCGATTGTGACGAGATCGACGGGCTCACCGATGTGCGAGAGCTCCAAGAAACGAGCGTTTATCTCGATGGGACGGACGCGGGCATCATTTCGAAGTTTCCAGTCCAGTTGGCTCACATCGACATCGACGGCGTACACGCGCGCGGCGCCGTTCATCAGCAGAAAATGAGTGAATCCGCCGGTTGAAGAGCCAATATCTACGCAAACTTTTCCTTCCACTTCAACTCGAAAGGTCCGCACGGCGCCTTCGAGCTTGACGCCCCCGCGACTGACGTACGGGTATGGTGCTTCTTTCAGCCGGAGATTAGCGTCATCGGGAATCATCGTGCCCGCCTTGGTGGCAGGCTGATCATCTACGAATACATTTCCTGCCATGATGAGCGCCTGTGCCTTTTCCCGGGTTTCTGCCAATCCCCGCTCCACCAGCAGCTTGTCGAGTCGTGTTTTCACTGTTGGCGTTTATCAGTTGGTCCGGTCTTCCAAGTAGTCGCAGAATGCGAGCAACAATTTGCCGCGTGTGCCCAGAGGTTCCAGAGCTTGCCGGGCCTCCTTCATTAAATGGCGAGCGATGGCGCGGGACTCCTCCAATCCATAAAGCGATGGGTAGGTTGCCTTTCCTTCGTCGCGATTATGGCCATCGGTGGCATCGAGGATGTCATCAATCACCTGAAACGCGAGGCCAATCCGCTCACAGAACTTCTGAATGCTCGTGAGATCCGTCTGTGGAGCCTCTCCGAGATAGGAACCAATCCAAACTGCAGCGCCGATCAGAGCGGCCGTCTTCGAGCGATGAATCGCTTCCAATTGTTCACGCGTTACACGAACCCCTTCACTTTCGAGGTCGAACACCTGGCCTGCGATCATACCGCCCGAACTTCCAGAGGCGGCTGCGAGTACGGAAGTGGCTCGCAGTATGCGTTCGGGCGGAAACTGGTTGGAACCCGCCAATACTTCAAAGGCCAGGGTCAGCAGCGCATCTCCGGCTAGGATGGCTATGGCTTCATCAAACTGCTTGTGACATGAAGGTTTACCACGCCGAAAATCGTCATCGTCCATGGCCGGAAGGTCATCATGGATCAGCGAGTAGCAATGAATCATCTCCACGGCCGCAGCTACGGGCAAAATCGGCTTCCAGTCTTGTTGGTAGGCCGTAAATGCCGCTGTGCAAAGCGCCGGCCGAATGCGCTTGCCGCCGTCCATAGTGCTGTACCGCATTGCCTGGTGAATACGTTCCGGAGGTTCATTGTGGGGGGGAAGCAATTCACTGAGAGTTGCATCAATAGCAGAACGAATGCGATGAAGAAATGCGCTGAGCTCAGCGTTCATTGCCGGATTCGAAAGGAACTGCACGCATCTGTCCCGAATCGTTCTTCAGAAGAATCTCCACACGCCGTTCCGCTTCTTCCAGTTTTGTGTGGCAGAATCGCGAAAGCTTGACTCCCTCTTCAAACAATTCCAACGCCGAATCCAGCGACAGTTCTCCGTTTTCGAGCTTCTTCACGATGTCTTCGAGTCTCTTCAGCGCGGTTTCAAAATCAGGAGCGTCAGACATGAACTGGATTGTAGTTGACTTGGTACTATAATGAAAAGCCGGTAGATGCCAGCACAGATCTGTATGAAACTTCTCCTCCTCGTTTTCGTCTCCCTACTCTTGACAAGTTGCGCGCCCAGATCCGAACCCGTGCTGGATGAGGCGACGGTGGTTGCGAAAAACGCTTCACTCCGTTTAAAGAACAGCTCGACATCTCGAACCCTCCGTGTGCTGGACACGGGTGAGAAGGTCGATGTTCTTGAGCACCAGGATAATTGGTACCGTGTGCGCTACGGCCCAGAGGTGCAAGGGTGGATGGAAGAGAGCACCGTCGTTACAAACGAAACGAAGGATCGGATTCAAAAGCTCGCAGCCGCATCACAAAATTTGGAGCCGCAGAACACGGCTGTATTGAAGCAAGATGGGAATCTCCGGCTCGAGCCCGGCCGTTCCAGCTCGATTATCCGCAAGATCGAGAGCGGAACGAAAGTCGAGGTACTGGATCGCGTCACGAAATCGCGGCCGGGATCAGAAACCTCCCACGACATGTGGGTCAAAGTGCGCTCCGGCCCTACCGAAGTGGGTTGGCTGTTAGCCGGCGCTCTAGAGTTCGACATCCCCAGTGAGATTTCGCAATACAGTGAAGGTTACATCTACGCGGCGGTCAAAACGATCAATCGCGTACAGGATCCGTTGGCGGGTCAAATCAACTGGTACATCATCGGTGAACGCAAACCGAGCACTGATCCCAATATTGACTTCCAAGGCATTCGCGTCTTTACCTGGAATATGAAGAAGCACCGCTATGAGACTGCGTTTCGGACCAAAGGCATGCGCGCAGTCTATCCTCTCGAAGTTGGACAGGAAGGCGTGAATCCGACGTTTCGCTTGTACGAATTAGCTGAAGACGGTACGACGAAAATCCCGCGTGACTTCGTTATGTATGGAGTCATTGTCCGAGAGAAGAAAGATTCGTAGCCAGACCCCTTATGATGCTGAACGACGCGCTTCGAACGGAACTCGAACGTCTCGAAAATACGAAGACATTCAAAACCGAAACCGTCATCGAATCGGAACAAGGCCCAATCGTGCGCGTGGCCGGCAAAGATGCGGTCATGCTCGCATCAAATAATTACCTGGGTTTGGCATCGCATCCGCGCATCAAGCAAGCAGCGATTCGCGCTGTGGGCGAATTCGGTTTCGGTGTCTCGTCGGTCCGGTTTCTTTGCGGCACATTGACTGTGCACCGGCAGCTGGAAGAAAAAATCTCGGAATTCCTCGGAATGGAGGACGCGATTCTGTTTTCCTCCTGTTTTGCGGCAAACGAAGGGTTCTTTGCTTCGATCGTCAATGACAAACTTGGCTCGGATCAGTACCGGGATGTCATTTATAGCGATCGTCTGAACCACGCCAGCATTATTGACGGCACCCGATTGTGCCGCGCAGAAGCCGTCGATCGAAAAATCTATGACCATGCAGATGTAAATGATCTGGGCAAGAAGCTGGAGTCTGACCGCAGTGTGGGCTATCGCTTTGGGTTCATCGCAACAGATGGCGTGTTCAGCATGGAAGGTGATGTAGCGCCGCTCGTGGATTTAGTGAAGCTGGCGAAGCAACACCATAAGACGCTGTTCGTGGACGACTCGCACGCTCTAGGCGTCATTGGCGCAACAGGCCGAGGGACTCCGGAGCATTTGGGCGTACACGGGAAGATCGATGTTCTCAGTGGCACGCTCGGGAAAGCAATGGGCGGGGCCGCAGGCGGTTACATTGCAGCCAGCAAAGACTTGATCGCTTTTCTCCGACAGAAATCACGCCCCTACACATTCTCGAATTCCCTGCCCCCTTCTATCGCCGTTGCCGCGATCGAGGCATTCAAGATCCTGGAAGAAGACCAGAGTTTGGTGGAGCGCCTCCACGTCAACACCAACTACTTCCGGAAACGCATCCAGGAACTGGGATTCAAAATCATTCAAGGCGATCATCCAATCGTGCCGATCATGCTAGGTGAAGCGGCGGTTGCGATGGAGATGAGTGAGAAGCTTCTGCAAGAGGGAGTGTACATCAAAGGGCTGTGGTATCCCGTCGTCCCCAAAGGCGAAGCACGTTTGCGCGCCCAGATTTCCGCGGCTTTCAATAAAGAAATCTTAGACCAGGCACTGTCGGCATTCGAAAAGGTCGGCAGGCGAATGCAGGTATTGTAGGGGCGGTCTATAGACCGTCCCTACAGCGGGGACATTTTCATGAAGTTACTGCTTGTCCTGAGTGTTGCTGTTCCTCTGGCTGCGCAGAATGTGGGCCGGCCCGACGCCGATCCGCGCATCGAAAAACTGGTTGCGGCCGTTTCTGAGGAGCGGCTCCGCCAGCTGGATGAAAGGCTGACAAGCTTTGTGACCCGCCACACATTGTCGGATACGACGTCTCCCGTTCGAGGTATCGGCGCCGCACGACAGTGGATTCTGGATGAACTAAAACGATCGAGTTCAAAACTGCAGGTCAGCTTCGATATCTACAGGGTCGCTGCGCAAGGACGCATCACCCGTGACGTGGAACTGCGGAATGTGATGGCCGTTCTGCCCGGCAGGACCCCACGCCGGATTTATGTTACCAGTCACTATGACACAGTGAACATCGGCCCTGGAGGCCAAATAGCCGTGAACACCCGGCCTGCCGGGCAGGCGGCTCCTGCCGATCCCCAGCTCAATGCGAATCAGGACTATAACGCTGCGTCGCCGGGTGCAAACGACGATGGCAGCGGCACGGCACTCACGATGGAGCTGGCGCGTGTGTTTGCAGAAAGCGGAATCGAGTTCGATGCGACGTTGGTATTTGTGTGCTGGGCTGGCGAAGAGCAGGGCTTGGTCGGCTCCCGCGCGCACGTGCAAAAGATTGCTTCTGAACACGTGTTGGTCGAAGCGGTCTTTAACAACGACATCGTCGGTAACAGTCATAGCGGTAACGGTGCCATTGATACGAAATCCGTCCGGGTGTATGCCGAGGGGCCCGAGGACTCCACCTCGCGATCAGTCGCCCGTTATATCCAACGCATGGCGACAATCTACGTGCCGGCACATCAGGTGCAGCTAATGGCAAGAAATGACCGGTTCGGCCGCGGCAGCGACCATTCCTCCTTCAATCAGTACGGCTACCCCGCAGTCGTGTTTCGGGAATCGAATGAGAATTTTTCAAAACAGCACTCCGCCAACGACACTCTCGACGGCGTCGATTTCAAGTATTTGGCGCAGAATGCTCGCATCAACGCGGCCAGCGTGGCCGCACTTGCGCTTGCACCGCCGGCGCCGAAAGTGGTGAACGAGCGCAATCAGGTGATGATTGGCCGCCAGCCGTCAGGCTACGATGCGAACCTCCGCTGGAACAGCTCGCCCGGAGCTGTTGCCTATCGCATCTACTGGCGCGACACGTGGACAAACGATTGGCAACACCAGCAACTGGTCGGAAATATGACCGAGTACATATTCGGCAACGTCTCGATCGATGACCATGTATTCGGTGTCGCTGCCGTCGGACCAGACGGTAACGAAAGCCTCGTCAGCGCCTACGTGACCCCAATTCGACGTGATCCGGAAGTGAAGCTTGTGAAGTAAAGTGCGATGTCACGGCGGAGCGGTGCGGACCGATACATTTACATTAATGCTTTCCCAGGATTTCCCTCTCCAACGCCTGCAGCTTTGCTGAAATCAACTGGTCGGAACCTGGCAACTGTTTAATGCGCTGCAAGGTCTGAATCGCCTCAGCCTTGCGTTCGTGCGCCAGCAGGAGATGCGTTTTCTCCAACAGCGCATATTTCGCCATGCTTGAGGACCGGTTCACTTGCTTTGCATACATCCGCTCGAAATATTCCGCTCCTTCCAAGTTCTTATGCTGGTCCCGGAACCACTCCGTAGCCCAACCATAGAGGACAAAATTGTCTGGGTAATCCGACATGAGCTTTTCAAGTATGGGAAAAGCGGCAGCGTACTCCTTATTTGAAAATAAGGCCGTGTAATAAACGATGCGAGCTTCCGTTCGGGAATAGCGCCCCTTCTGCATCGCCGTCTGAAGCTGTTCTACGCCAAGATCTTTGTCCCCGTGTGCGCCCACCAACCAAGCAAACGGCTTGATGACACTGGGCAGTGTACCGGCGAAATAGTTAAAAGCGCCGAGCCCGACATAAATGTCGTAGTAGGTCTTGTCCAGGGCGTACACCTGTTCCGCATACTTGTGGGCGCGCAAGCCTGCCCGCAATGCGCGATAGAACGCTCCCTTTTGTGTGACTTCGAATCGAGCGTAGCTTCCGTGCGCCGAGGCCAGATAGCCCAGCACCTCGGCTTGCGGATACTTTCCAGCGCTTACCGCAGCTTCGGCTTTCTCGCGCGCGAGTTCCTGGGCATGGTAGTAGGCCTTCTCGATCCTCTCATTGTTTGGATCCTCCTGCGCCTCCCACCAGTAGGTCTCGGCCATAATGAGGAACCCCGCGGGATGATCCGCGTACCGCTGCTGAAGCTCGCGTGCCGCTGCCCGGGCTTCGTTCAAGTGCAGCTGATAGGTCGCATCGATGGCAGTACGGATCAGGCGGTCAGCAATCGGGTCGTCGTGTAGAGGGTTGCCAAGGAATAGCAGGAGGGCCAGGACACAACCGAACATGCCTTCATCATACGTGGGCTGAATAGCAAAAAAAATCCCCGCGGGTTGCCCCGCGGGGGAAGGTGGGATGGTGGAGGAAATCTACATACACTACTGTAGACTCTTGGTACAGGAAAAAAGTTACACCTTTTTAAAAAAAATTTCCAAGAAATTGTAGCGGCAGAAATTTTAAATGGCTTTTTCCGCCGCTACGAGAGGATGGAGATCCGTTTATTTGAACTTGAAGGTCTTATCCGGGAGCTGTTCACGATGAACATCGTGACAGGCCTTGCAGCTCTTTTGAAGGTCACCGGCAGTTGCTTTGGCGGCATCCAGGTTATTTGCCTTCGCCGCTTTTGCGATCTCGCCGGCCCTGTCAATATTCGCTTTCGCCGTATCGACTGCATCCTGCGCTTTCATTGCCTTAAAGAAGCCCATCGCTTTAGTGAAATCATCCTGAAGCTTTGCGGCATCTTTTTCAACATCCGCTGCGGCGTTGTTCATAAGATTCATTCTCAAACTATTTTGAGTCGCAGCGACATCTTTCATGATCGGGGACAGATCTGGGGGTCCTTGCGCCATCAGCGTGAGCGCCAACGCAACTAACATACAAATCCCAATCAAAATTGAGACTTTGCGCATTTCAATCCTCCTTCCAGACTGGGAATAGTGGTCAAAAACGCACCGAGCCGGATGTTAGTTTAAACAATTCGGCCAGTCAATCCTTATGCTCGTTTGAGGTCTTTGAAAATCTTAGTCAGCGCGGGAACAACCTTGAACAGATCGTCAACTATACCGTAATGAGCCACCTTGAAAATCGGGGCTTCGGCATCTTTGTTAATGGCGACGATGCAGCGCGAGCCTTGCATGCCGACCAGGTGCTGGATTGCTCCAGAGATCCCGATAGCCAAGTACAGCTTCGGTGAAACGGTCTGGCCGGAACTCCCGATTTGGTATTCCCTCGGCAGCCATTCGGAATCCACGACCGGACGAGACGCGCCGACGGACCCGCCAATGGCTTCGGCTAGCTCAAAAATCAAACTGAAGTTTTGCTTTTCCTTCAGGCCACGCCCGCCGGACACAATAATGGGCGCAGAACTGAGATCGGCCTTGCCTTTCTGAGCCTCCACGCGTTCTAGAATTTTGCGGCGCGCGGTGCCTTTGAGCACGACTGGAAAGCTGATGACGTCAGCGTTTCCCCCCGATTCGATCTCGTCGGCGGCGAACGCCCCGGGCAACGCAGTGGCAAAGTACGGCGGCTCGCCTCGAAGCGCGGTCTTCATATTCAGCTTCGCGTTGAAGATTTGCCGCGTTAGAACGAGACGGTCGCCTTCCTTCTCGTATTCGACACAACCCGCGATGAGAGGCCGGCGTAGCGCCACGGCCAACCTTGGCGCGAAATCCATGCCTTGCGTGGTATGGCCGATCAAAACGAGAAACGGTGTTTCCTTTTCGATTATTGCTTTGAGGATCTCTACATACCGATCGGGGTTGTAATCTGTGAGTTCCTCGTGCTCGGCAGTCAGCACTCGATCGATTTTTTTGGTCTTGAGTTCGCCCGCGAGAGCCGCCGTGTTTGAACCCAACATTACCGCCGTAATCGGTTGGCCGAAATCTCGACTCAGGCGCTGCGCGAAAACTAACAGTTCTGATGTAATCGGCTTGAGTTTGGTTTCCTTGTGCTCGGCGATGACAAAGATCATTTACAGCACCTTGGCTTCTTTGCGCAGTTTTTCAACCAGCGTCGCAGCAGCCTCTTCAGGCGATCCAGTGATGATTTCGACTCTACTCTTTCGCTCCGGGATCAAAACCTGTTTCACTTCGTACATCGCTCCTGCCTTTCCTGTTGCGTTGTCGGCTAGCCCGAGGTCGGCCGCAGACCATATTTTGAACTCTTTCTTTTTTGCCGCCATGATGCCTTTGAGCGAAGCATACCGAGGTTGATTAATTCCGAATTGAATCGTAAGCGTGGCGGGCATCGGCAATTCCACCATTTCGATGATGCCGCCCTCCAGCTCTCGACGCACTTTCAGTGATTTCGCGTCGGGATTCGCTTCGACACCAACGACGACAGTCGCATGCGCGTAACCGAGGAACTCTGCGGTCATGGTTCCGGTCATTCCTGTCCCAAGATCGTCGGATTGAACTCCGGCCAGGATCAGATCTGCCCCACCATCTTTCTCAATGGCTTTGGCCAACGTCGTGGCGGTTGCAAATTCATCCGACCCTTTGAATTTCGGATCGAACAGGTGAATCGCCCGATCCGCGCCCATCGCAAGTCCTGATCGTAGGACGCGCGCGGCCTGTTCACCACCCATGGAGACGACAACAACCTCACCACCGTGCTTTTCTTTCAAGCGAAGCGCCTCTTCGAGCGCGTAATTGTCCGCTTCACTCGCGACAAAGGTTAGGTCCTGGTCTTTGATCCAGGTCTTCTCTTCATTGATAACCAACCTGGACGCAGGATCCGGCACCGGCTTGACGCAACTGATGATCTTCATTCAGAACTCCGTTTGGGCAATCGGGTACCCCGCTTGCGATTCTATAGCATCCGGTATGCGTGCACCATCCAAGGCGCAAACCCAGCGCGATGCCATGCGTGAGCGGAAGCATCGTTCCATGCGTCGTAAATCGTTTCCACGGCGATGGCATTGGCAGCTCGCATTTTTTCAATCGCTGTGTCGATCAATCGGCTGCCGATTCCCTCGCGGCGGAACTGCTCGCTCACGTATACGGCATCGATAATTCCAA
>Ga0066710_100003828_pt1 | contig 13021 bp, 11 predicted proteins | sample GraSoiAngelo_159_FD_79666 | JGI IMG/M metagenome (GOLD analysis project Ga0066710, IMG submission 79666) | Grasslands soil microbial communities from the Angelo Coastal Reserve, California, USA - 14_1009_16_40cm | ecosystem: Environmental > Terrestrial > Soil > Grasslands | place: USA...
ACCCGTGCCGCGAAGCGGCCCACGATCTCGGCCGGGACGGCAACCGTGTCGGCGGGCTTGGGGCCGAGGCCGCCCGCGCTGTCGGCGGCGATGACGAGGACCTCGTTGGCACCGAGCCCGATGTAGAGGAGGTCGCGCTGCCGCGCCACTCCCCACGGCGGGAGGCGACACAAGCGTTCCTGGAGTGCGGTCATCGACTGCCGCATTTACCGACGTGACTCATTGGCTCGTACCGGAACGGCACTTCGTCAAGCCGTCGGCGAGCCCGTTCAAGTTGAAGCCGTTCACCTCGTCGAGCACGCGGATCGCATCGGCAGGGATTCGAGCTCGGCCCGAGAAAGCACCGCAGATTCCGGTGGACATCGCACCGATGGTGTCGCTGTCGCCGCCGAGGTTGGCAGCGAGGCGCGCACAACGCGCCGGATCGCCGTGCGCGGCAACTGCGAGTCCGAAGGCCGCGGGTACCGATTCGGTCGTTGCCACACCCGCGCCGACGACCTCGTAGATGTCGTCGAGGAGACTGTTGTCGTCGCGAGATGCACGGGCGAGGTTGACCGCAAGCTCGGCCCGTCGAACGATCGACGCCGCAATCACGGGACGGCCGTGTTGACACCCCAGACTGGCTGCTCGGAGCGCCGGTTCGATGACCTCGTCGAAATCGCGTGCTTCGACCGCGGCGCTCACCGCGGCCGCAATGAGACAGGCGCCCGAGATGGCGACGTCCGTGAAGTGGGTCGGGCGACAGCTCTCGATGACCGTCGCGACGAGCCGGGAGAGATCGCTGGCCGAAACGGCAAGACCAATGGGCACGACGCGCATTGCCGCGCCGTTCGTGTCGCCGCGTGCCCCGGTCTCCTCGAGCGGCTTGCCCGCGCGGATCAGGTCAAAGGCGCGCGCCGAGCTCGGTCCGAGAAAATTTCCCTCCGATGCACCGACGCGGTCGGCCCACTCCACGAGTCGTTTCGCGAGCACCGCGGCGTCGACGGTCCCGTCACCCTCGATGATCACCTCCGCGAGCACGACCGTCTGTTGCGTGTCGTCGGTGACCTGACCGGCGCGGAAACCGTCGACGACGAAGTGACCCTTGGGCCCGGGCAGAAAGCGATCGATCCAGCCGAAGTGCTCACTGACCTGGCGGCGAGGCCAGAGCTCTCCGGGCATCCCCATTGCATCGCCGTACGCGACGCCGTACAAGCCGCCGGCAATTCGATCGTAGAGCGCGCTCGTCACGTCGGTTCCCGGGCGACCACCGGTGTGCGCTCGACCACCCCGGGCCGTCCGAGGACGGCCTCGAAGCTGAAGCGGTCGCCGCGCAATACCGAGATGCCGAGTTCGACGGGTGCGTCGTTCGCTTCCCATGTGGTGCGTTGCACGCGGAACGCCGCGCTGCCTGGCGCGGCGCCGAGTTGCTCGGATTCATAGGCGTCAAGAACGGTCGTCGTGATCCGCTCGTGCCCGCGTACCGGTTCCAAGTCGCACGCCTGTTCGAGGACGTCGGTCAGCGAGCGATCAGTGAGGTCAGTCGTGAGCACCGCGCGGCAGCGGTCCGGATGAAGCCACGATGTCTCCAGGCTGAACGGTTCGCCGTCGACGTAGCGGACCCGCCGCACGCGAATCGCGGGCGCCTGCGGCGTGACGCCGAGCGCGTCTCGCACCGCCGGAGGCGGTTGGGCTTCGTCGACTCCCAGCACCAGGGTCTGCCACGTGCGGATTTGCGCGGCGATTTCCTCGCTGATGCCACGCAGTTCGCCGATCTCGCCGACGAGACGGCGAGGGCCGACGAAAGCGCCGGTGCCCTGACGTCGGACGAGTCGACCGTCACGTTCGAGGCGATCGAGCGCCTGCCGTAGCGTCATTCGGCTGATGCCGAGCTGCTGAGTGAGCTCCCGCTCGGATGGCAGCCGCGCGCCAGGCGCGAGCTCACCACTATCGATGCGCTGCGCCAGCCACTCCTCGAGCTGGTAGTAGGCCGGGATGGGCGAAGACCGGTCGAGCCGGAAATCCCCGAGGAAGTCGTCCATGCGGTGCGCGCCTTGTCCAGACGTATAGACCACTGTCTAGACCAATCAACCCGCCCGGACGAAGAGTTCCGATCAGCCTGGTCTGCGTCTTTGCCCGGCCGGGAAGGGCGGTGGCCGGTAGGTTGCCGGGAATGCCCAGACTCGCGCCCGTCGCGAGCGTCCGCGCCCCGAACGCGCTGGTCACGACGGTCGACCAGCTCGCGACGCAGACCGGCGTCGCGATGCTGCGTGCGGGTGGCAGCGCCGCGGACGCCGCGGTCGCGGCGAACGCGGTGCTGGCCGTCACGGCCCAGCACTCGTGCGGGATGGGCGGTGATCTCTTCGCCGTCGTCGGGCGAGATCACGACGAGCCGATCGTTCTGAACGCCTCGGGCCGCGCTGGCTCAGGCGCCGACGCGGAGCGCCTGCGCGCCGAGGGCGCAACCCGCATGCCGGTTCGGGGTGATATCCGCGCCGTGCCCGTGCCGGGGTGTGTCGACGGGTGGCTGGCACTGCATGAGCGGTTCGGCAAGCTCCCGCGCGCGGCGGTGCTGGAGCCGGCACGGGCCTACGCCGAACTGGGCTTCCCCGCGTCGCCACTCCTTGCGGGCGCGCTCGCGACCCTCACGATTGACTGCCGGGAGGCGTTCGTCCTCGATGGGCCCCTGCGTCCGGGCGTTCGCCTGCGCCGTCCCGGTGTTGCGCGCGCACTCGAGGCAATCATCCGCGACGGCCGCGACGGGTTCTATCGCGGCGAGTTCGGCGAAGAGCTGCTGCGGATGGGCAAGGGCGAGTACGTCGCGGACGACCTCGCCCGTGCGCACGCCGACTGGGTGCCGCCGCTGCACGTTCACGCGTGGGGACACGACGTGTGGACCGCGCCGCCGAACTCGCAGGGCTACCTCACGCTCGCGTCCGCCGGGATCGCCGATGGCCTCGCGTTGCCCCGCGATACGCACGACCCGCAGTGGGCGCACCTCCTGGTCGAAGCCGCGAAGCAAGCGGGGTGGGACCGCCCTCAGGTGCTCCACGAGCACGCCGACGGTGAGGCGCTCATCGCCCCGCAGCGCCTCGAGGCGCGGCGGAAGGCCATCGACCCGGAGCGCGCGGCGACGCTGCCGGCGCCCGCAAGCCCGAGCGGCACCATGCACCTCAACGCGGCCGATCGTGACGGGCTGGTCGTGTCGTTGACCCAGTCCAACGCCGCCGGTTTTGGTGCACATCTGGTGGTGCCGTCGGTTGGCATCTTCCTCCAGAACCGCGGCATCGGGTTCTCACTGGCGCCGGGCCATCCCGCGGAATACGGCCCGGGCCGGCGCCCGCCGCACACGCTGTGCCCGACGCTCGTGACGCTCGACGGCGCGGTGCGCTACGGACTCGGAACCATGGGCGCGGACAGCCAGCCCCAAGTGCTGCTCCAACTCCTCGCCCGGCTGCTCGTCGCCGGCGAGGAGCCTGCCGACGCGGTTGCCGCAGCGCGCTGGATCCTCGCGGCGCCGTCGGGAGACACGTTCGCGACGTGGGAACAGCCGCACGGCGTGCGCGTCCGCGTCGAGCGCCACGCGCCGACCGCGTGGATCGAAGGACTCCGCGAGCGGGGTCACGACGTAGAAGAGATCGACGCGTTCGCCTACGTCGCCGGACACGCCCACGTCCTCGCGATCGAAGACGACCACTTCGCCGGGGCGAGCGATCCGCGCGCGCTCTCGGCTGCTGCAGCCGGTTACTGACCACCGCGCGGTGGTTCAGGTCTCTCCAAAATCTTGCTTGCGGATGAGGCAGTGCACGCCCTTGACGCCGTCGACCACCTGCGAGATCTCGAAATCCGCGGCCGCGCTCAGGTACGCGTACGCGAGGTGACGCTCCATCTCGAAGCGGGCGGCGAGGAAGTCGATGGCGTGGCGGACGGCTTCGCGCAGTGCCTCGTCGAGGTCCTCGTGCAGCCCGACCGGGATCCAGTGCTCGTCAGTTTCGCCGAACGGTCGCCGGATCAATCCGACGGCGCGGCGCGCCTCGCGCCCGCGCAGGACGGTGAAACGCAGGTCCGCGCGCAACGAACCCTCGAGCGCGGTAAGACACACTTCGCCGTTGCCCTGCGCGAAGTGAGGGTCGCCCACGTACGCGAGCGCGCCGGGCACTTCGACCGGGAGGTACACACGCGTTCCGACCTGGAGCGCGGCAATGTCGAGGTTGCCGCCGTGCGGTCCCGGCGGGGTCGACGATGGCTCCCCGTCGGTGTCAGGCGCCACGCCCATGATCCCGAGGAAGGGCGCGAGCGGATACCTCACGACGCGCCCGGCGCCGAAGGTCATCGATCCGAAGAAGCGGCCGCCGCGCGGTTCGACCTCGGTGAACACCGACACCGTGCGGAATCCTTCGGGTCGCGACGCGTCGGCATCGGGGTCGGGCGGCGGCCCTTCGGGATACTCGCCCGCCAACGCGCCGTAACCGTGACGGTTCGAAATCACGCCATAGGGGACTCGTAACCGCAGGCCTACGACGTCCAGGCGCAGCACGTCTCCGGGCTCCGCGCCCTCGATCGCGATGGGGCCGGTTACGACATGAGGGCCCGCATCGGATCGGCGGGGCACCTCGGCGGCAATCGCGACCGCGTCGCGCAGGACCGATTCACGCGCGACCCCGTGGCGGCCGAACCAGCCGACAGGGTCGCGACCGAAGTCCTCGAGGATCCCCTCGTGCGACACCGTGTCGATGGTCACGACTTCGCCGGGTCGCACGGTGAGCACCGGATCGGCGCCCCGGCACGGCAGCCGGCCCCAGCGCACCGACGTCGCGGTCGACTCGAGGTAGTGCTGCCCGTCGATCGGGCCGTCGCGCGGCTGCAGGATCGTCACTGACGTGTCGCGCTCGTTTGCACATTCACCGCTTTGAGGGCCGTGTACGCCTCCACGCCGGTCCGGCTGAACCCACTCGCTTTGCGCGGTTCACCTCGTCCGCCGTTCATGTCGGGGGAGAAGTGGCAGTTCACGTTGATCTCGCCGGCGACGAGACGATCGGAAAGGCGGAACACGCGTTCCACATCGCGTGTGAACACTGTGGCGTTCAAGCCGTAGCGCGTGCCGTTGGCGAGCGCCACCGCAGTGTCCTCGTCGGCGAACGGGAGGGCCGCGACGACCGGGCCGAACACTTCGTCTTGCTCGAGCTCGGATCCCGATCGGACGTTGCCGAGAACGGTGGGCGCGACGAACGTCGACGGCACGCCGTCGGGGACAGTGCCTCCGCCGACGACCTCGGCGTCGCCGGCCGCAACGGCACGATCGACGTAGCCGCGCACGCGGTCTGCGTGCGCGTCGGTGATCAGCGGACCGATGAACGTCTCGGGGTCGAGCGCGTCGCCGATCGGAAGGCCGGCGGCGGCGGCCGCGACGCCTTTGACGAAAACGTCGTAGATCGGGGCTTCGACGAGCAGCCGGCTGCCCGCGACGCACACCTCACCCATGTTGACGAAGGCCGCCATCATCGCCCACGACACCGCGGGCTCGAGGTCGGCGTCGGCGAAGACGATGACCGGCGCCTTTCCCCCGAGCTCGAGGTGGACCGCGGCGAGGTTGGTTGCCGCGAGCTGCATGACGCGGCGACCGGTCTCGACACCACCCGTGAGGCTCACGAGGTCGACGCGCCCGTCACGCACGAGTCGCTCGCCGACGGTTTCGCCCGGACCGAGCACGACGTTGAGCACTCCGGGCGGCACACCGGCGTCGTGCACGATGCGGGCCAACTCTGTGATCGAGATGACCGCCTCCTCAGGCGGTTTCACCACGATCGAGCAGCCGGCGCCGAGCGCGGCGGCGATGCGCTGGCTGCCGGTCATCAACGGCCCGTTCCAAGGAAGGAGCTCGACGACGACGCCGGCCGGCTCCCTGAGGCGCATCGTCAGGATCTCGGGGCCACCTCCGGGGAACAGCTCGGGCGGAAACGACGTGCGGCGCACGTCGCCGTGCAGGTCGCGCGCGATGCCGGCGCAGTACGCGAAGGCCGTCGATGCCTCGTAGAGGTCGTAGACGATCGCACCGCCGACCGCCTTTCCGGTGTCGAGCGCTTCCAGCGCGGCGAGGCGCTCGCGCTCCGCATGAATGGTCGCGGCGACGCGGTCGAGGATCTCGGCGCGCCGCGCGGATGGCATTCGTCGCCACGTGCCGTTGTCGAACGTGCGCCGCGCCGCGCCCAGCGCGGCGTCGACCTCGGCGTCGGTCGCTTCGACCCACGAGGCAACCGTTTCGCCGCGAGAGGGATCGACGACGGGATGCACGCGGCCTTCCGACCGTTCTTTGCCGTCGATGAGCTGTGCGTAGGGATCGCTCCGGAGCCACGACATATCGATCACACGCGCCATCGACGTCTCCTCCCGTTGCTGAGGGCGCAGCGTATGCTCGTCCGCACGATGGCAAGTACGGAGGGTGCGCACAACTCGCACGCCGTGGACCTGATCGTCGCCGGCGGGGACGTCGTCACGATGAACCCCGCGCGCGAGGTGCTCGTGGGTGGCTCGATCGCCATCGCCGGCGGCCGGATCGCCGCCGTCGGTTCGACACGCAAGCTCCGCTCGACGTGGCCGAATGCCGAGGTCCTCGACGCGACCGACTGTGTCGTCACCCCCGGGCTCGTGAATGCGCATCAACACCTGACCGGTGATCCGCTGGCGCGCAGCTCGATTCCGGACCTGCTCGAGCCGGGGCGATCGATCTTCGAGTGGTCGGTCCCGCTGCACGGTGCGCACACGCCCGACGACGACGAGCTCGCAGCCACGATCTGCGCCGCCGAAAGTCTCCGCTACGGCGTGACGACCGTCGTCGAAGCCGGGACCGTCGCGTACCCCGACCGGGTCGCGGCCGCGATGCGACGCGTCGGTCTCCGGGGCACGGTCGGCACCTGGGGCTGGGACATCGAAGAAGGCCCGTACGCCGCGCCGACCGACGAAGTGCTCGATCGCCAGCGCGCGGTGCTCGCGGCGTATCCCCGAGGAGACGACCTGGTCGAAGGTTGGGTCACGCTGGTCGGGCACAACCTCGCGTCGGATGCGCTGCTCGTCGGTGCGTCCGAGCTCGCGCGCGAGTTCGGTACCGGCATGACGATGCACATGTCGCCGACGTCGTCAGACCCCGAGGCCTACCTCGCGCGCACCGGCCGCCGTCCGCTCCTCCACCTCCACGACCTGGGCGTGCTCGGACCGCACCTGTTGCTCGCGCACGCGGTGTGGCTCGACGACGCCGAGATCGACGCGCTACTCGCGACGCGGACCGCGATCGCCTACTGCCCATGGGCGTACCTGCGGCTCGGGCAAGGGACGTGCCGGGCCGGACGCCACGCCGACATCGTCGAACGCGGCGGGCGCGTCGCACTCGGCTGCGATGCGTCGAACGCCGGTGATCTTCCCGACGTGCTCCGTGCCGCGGCGCTAGCGGCAGGAATCGCGCGCGATGTCCGCATCGACCCCATGCGCTTCGGTGCCGACGAGGCGTTCGCGCTGGCGACGATTGCGGGTGCCGAAGCGATCGGCATGGACGATCGCATCGGATCACTCGAATCCGGCAAGCTCGCGGATGTGGTGATCCATGACACGCACACGCTCACGTGGACGCCGCGGGGCGAAATCGCGCTGCAGCTCGTGTGGGGCACCGACGGGCGAACCGTGCGCGACGTCGTCGTCGGTGGTCAGGTCGTCGTGCGCGATGGCCGGTGCACATTGATCGACGAAGCCGAGCTTCGGGCCCAAGCGGAGCGCGCGTCTCCGGCCCTGTTCGCGCGCGCCGGCATCACCATGTCGCACCAGTGGTCGATCGTCGACGCCCGATGAGTCCGGCATCGCACTCCCGCGACACCCTGCGCCGAGGAGGTACACCATGACGGCGACTGAGACACCGCCGCGCGTTCGTCCGTGCCCGATTCCGGTCGACGAGTTCGACGCGTCCGTGCGCGAGCGCTCCGAAGCATTGACGCTGCCGCCGGAGTGCTACACGTCACCAGCGTTCTGGGAGTTCGAGAAGGACTCCATTTTCTTCCGCGAGTGGCTCTGCCTCGGTCGCACAGACCAGGTGCCCGAGCCTGGTGACTACTTCACGATCACGATTGCCAATGAGCCGCTCATCGTCGTGCGAGATCAAAGCGGTGAGGTCAACGTGATGTCGGCGGTGTGCCGTCATCGCGGCACCGTGATCGCCGAGGGCGCGGGCAACTGTGGGCACGCGTTTCGCTGCCCGTATCACTGGTGGACCTATGACCTGCGCGGCAAGCTCATTGGCGCGCCCGCCATGGAGCCGGGTCCGTGCTTCGACAAGGAGTCGATCCAGCTGCCGCGACTCAAGGTCGAGCTATGGAACGGTTTCGTGTTCGCGAGCTTCGACGAGGATGCGTTGCCGCTCGCGCCGCGTCTGGCGAAGATCGACGCGCTGCTCACGAACTTCCACCTCGAGAACCTCGTAACGGCGGCACCGGATGTGCACGACGAGGTTCCATTCAACTGGAAGATCATGATGGAGAACGGCACCGAGCCGTACCACGCGCCGTTCCTGCATCACAAGTACGTCCCGATGCCGCCACCCGATGCCCGCGGCAATTTCATCGAGTGCGGCGAAGGTGACTGCGCCATGGCGTCGATTGTCGAGCTGCCCGTGCCCGACATCGGCATCAACCAGTCGGGTGCTTTGTTCCTGCCGCCGATCGACACGCTCGACGATGTGGACCGGCGCCGTTGGGTCTTCGCGACGGTTCCGCCGAACCTGATGATCTTCTGGGAGCCTGACTTCGTCTCGTGGTTCTTGCTGGTGCCGAACCGTGCGGAGACCGTGACGCTCGTGTGGGGCTACTGCGTGTCGCCCGCGACGCGAGATGATCCGGCGTTCGAGGATCGCATCGGTTTGGCGCGCGCGGGAATCGACATCTTCAACCGCGAGGACTTCTACGTCAACGCACTGATCCAGCGGGGATACGGTTCGCGCTTCGCTCCGCGCGGCCCATACGCCGCCCAAGAGGAGATCCTGCTACAGCTGAATCGTTGGTTGGTAGCGCGCTATCGCGCCCAGGCGGCGCTCGCCGAAGGCGCGCGATGAAGGTCGCGGTCGTCACCGGGCCGGGCACCGTCGAGCTTCAGGACGAACCGGCGCCGACCGTCGGGCCCGACGACATCGTCGTGGAAGTCGGGGCGTGCGGTCTTTGCACGATGGAACGACGCTTGTTCCTCGGCGAGCGCCAGATCTACCCGGTCGCACCGGGCCACGAGGCTGCGGGCCGGGTTCTCGAGGTAGGCGACGCCGCCGCGGCCGTGCGCGGAACACCGCAGGTCGGTGAGATTGTGACTGTCGACCTGCTCACTCGCTGCGGGACGTGCTCGGCGTGCCGCCGCGGCCGATCCGCGATGTGCAAACGCCCCCAAGGTGGGTCGCTGTCGTCGGGTGTCGTGTCGATGGGCGCCGGGCTCGCCGAGTACGTCCGCGTGCCGGCGCGGCAGGCGTGGCCGACCGGCGACGCGCCGGTGGAACACGCGTCGATGGGAGAGCCGCTCGCGTGCGTCGCGCACTCCGTGCGGCTCAGCGGGTTCCGCGCCGGCGACCGCGTCGCGATCATCGGCGCCGGCTTCATGGGGCGACTCCATCTCGCGCTCGTGCGGACCCTCGGTGCGGCCGTCGCCGGCGTGGTCGACATCAGCGACACTCGACTCGCCGACGCGCGTTCGGCCGGCGCGAACTGGACCGCGCCGCCCGACCAGGCCGACGAGGCGCGAGGCGAGCAAGACGTGGTGTTCGTCACCGCCGGTGCACCGGGCGCGCTCGAGCTCGCGCTCTCGTTGTGCGACGACGGCGGCACCGTGGTGTTGTACGGCGCGTTCCCGAAGGAGCTCGCGGTGGGCCTGTCGCCGGACGCGTTGCACCACCACGAGCAGTCGATCGTCGGCGTCTACAGCCACGAGCCTGAGGACTGGCGCACGTCGGCGGGGCTCGTCCGCTCCGGCGCGCTGGCACGCGACCTCGACTTGCTCGTCACCGCCCGCTTCGCGCTCGACGCCGTCGGCGATGCCTTCCGCCTGGTTGCGGACACGCCCACGTACCGGGTGCTCGTGGGCGGATCGTGAGCGCGGTCGTCGTCGGGGTCGATCTCGGCAGCAACTCGGTTCGGGTGCTGGCGCTCGACGCCGACGGAACGGTCGCGGACGTGGAGCGCGCCACCTATGCCGGAGCCGCAATGTGGCCCCCCGGTCGCGCCGACCCTGACGCGTGGCTCGCGGCGGTCGACGACGCGCTGAAGCAGCTCGAGCGGCGTGTACCGGACGCGCGCCGTCCCGCGGCACTCGCGGTGGGCGGACAGAGCCCGACGACCGTGCCACGAGGCGGCGGTCTCGCTGTCACGTGCTTGCATCCGGCGGGCGCGACCCTCACCCCCGACGAGCAACACGCGCAGCAATGGGAGGTGCTGCGCGCCGAACGCACCGACGTCGCCCCGATGCAGCTGTGGGACTGGGTGCTGTGGCGTCTCGGCGCGCCCGCGGCGCAAGGCCGCTGGCCCGGCGACGCCGACCTTCCCGGCTACGGCACGAAGGTCGCGACGGGTTGCATCGCGGGCGAAGCCGACGGTTCGTTCGCGGTCGCGGCCGGGACGCCGCTCGTGCCCGGCGCGCAGGATGCCTACCTCGCGTTCTGGGCGGGCGGCATCGACACGCCCGGACGTGCCCTCGACCCCGGTGGCCGCACCGGCGGGCTCGGCGTCGCGGTCGCGAGCGGCCGGCGCCCGGCGGGAATGTTTGCGCTGCCGGCCGCGGCCCAGGGCATCGACATCGTCGGTGGGCCGGTGAGCGCCCACGGCCTCATGCTCGAATGGTGGTCGGCCGTGACCGGCCGTCCGGTCGACGCACTCCTCGAGGCGGCGGCCGCCGTGCCGGCGGGTGCGAACGGCGTGCTCGTGCTTCCCTATCTCGAGGGCGAGCGCGCGCCGCGCTGGAACCGGGACCTGGCGGCGGAGATCATCGGGCTGCGCCCGTCGACCGGACCCGGAGAAGTGACGCGGGCGATGCTCGAAGCGAGCGCGTACGGCCTTGCCCACATCGCGCGCGAGCTCGACGCGCGGGGCGTGCCCACCGAGGTCGTCGTCGTTGCCGGCTCGCCCGCCCGCAGCGCGCTGTGGTGTTCGATCAAGGCCGCAGTGCTCGAGGTTCCCGTGGAGGTGCCCGAGCACCCCGAGCTCGGCGCGTACGGCGCGGCCCTGGCCGCGGGCGTTGCCGTCGGATGGTGGCCGGCACCCGGGCAGGGCGCGGGCGGCGATTGGCCCCGCCCGCGTGTCGCCGTCGTCGCCCCGGAGCCCGACGCCGTCTACCGCGCGGGGTACGAGCGTTTCGTCGCGCTCGGCGACGCCGCGGAACGGCGGCTCGCATCACTCAGCGCCGAAGGTTGAGGAGGACCGATGCCGAACCCGATGATCTTCGTCGACCTACCGAGCCCCGATCCCGAGGCCCACTCGCGCTTCTACGCCGACCTGTTCGGCTGGGAGTACAAGCGGCGTCCCGCCGGCGAGTTCCACGAAGTCCTGCCGGGGATCAAGCCCAACCTCGGCATCCATCGCGAAGCGGAGCCCGCACGCGGCCCGATGCCGCGGGTCTACGTCATGGTCGACGACCCGCCCACCTACCTCGAACGCGCGGTCGCCATGGGCGCGACCCGGCTGTGGGACGAGACCTACTGGGAGGAATTCGACGGGCGTCACGCTGCCTTCTGCGATCCGTGGGGCATCGAGATCGTGCTCTGGCGCGACAAGGGCACCTACCAGCCCGGCGCGCCGTCCCAAGCGTGAGGCACCTGCGTGTGAGCTGGTCAACGCTGGTTGGGTAACCTCTCTCTCCTAGACCGCGAGCGCTGGAGTACTCCGTGCAACGGATCTTCGAGGGCGGCGCCGTTCCGCCCCTTCCCAATGGTTCCATCGTCACCGTGGGCACGTTCGACGGCGTGCACCGTGGTCACGCGTACGTCCTCAGCGAGGTGCGCGGCCTGGCCGACGAACTCGAGTGCCCGGCGGTCGCCGTCACGTTCGACCGGCACCCGGCGAGCGTCGTGCGGCCGGAGTCGGCGCCCCGCCTGCTGACTGACCTTCGCCGGAAGGCGGAGCTGATCGCCGATCATGGCATCGACTACCTGTACGTGCTGCGGTTCGACGAGGAACGTTCGCTCGAACCACCCGACGAGTTCCTGCACGAGACCGTGATCGGGACCTGGCACGCGCGGATCGCGGTCGAAGGCGAGAACTTCCACTTCGGCCACCGCCGCCTTGGCGACGTAGGCGTGCTCGAAGAGGCCGGTGCCCGTTACGGGTTCAAGGTGCGGTCGGTGCCATTGCTGACCGCCGACGACGACTCGGTCATTTCGTCGGATGCCGTTCGTGCCGCGCTCGCGTCGAGCAACGTCGCCCGCGCCGCCCGGCTCCTCGGACGCACGTACGACATGCACGGGATCGTCGAGCACGGCGACGGCCGCGGCCGGCAGATCGGGTTCCCCACGGCGAACGTGGCGGTCGCGGGCGACATGCAGCTCCCGGCCGACGGCGTCTACGCAGGCTGGTACGAGCGGCCCGACGGGAGCCCGCACCGCGCCGCGATCTCCATCGGCCGCCGTCCGACCTTCTACGCCGACAACGGGCTGTTGCTGGTCGAGGCACACCTGCTCGACTTCGACGACGACCTCTACGGCGAGCACGCAACCGTGCGAGTCGAGACCTGGCTGCGCAGCCAGACGCGCTTCGGCTCCGTGGAAGACCTCGTCGCGCAGCTGCACCGTGACGTGGAAGCGACCCGGCGCACGACCGCCAGCTCATGACGACCCCGAACACGCTGATCTTCGTCGACTTCCCGTCGCCCGATCCTGCCGCGGCCGCACACTTCTACGAGGCAGTGTTCGGCTGGAAGATCGAAGGTCGCCCCGAAGGTGTGTTCCACCGGATCGTGCCCGGAGGAGAGTTCCCCTTGCCCGACGGCACCAACTCCGGGGTCGGGAACCTCCATCTCGGCATCTACGAAACGCGCAGCG
>Ga0066710_100003829_pt1 | contig 13020 bp, 14 predicted proteins | sample GraSoiAngelo_159_FD_79666 | JGI IMG/M metagenome (GOLD analysis project Ga0066710, IMG submission 79666) | Grasslands soil microbial communities from the Angelo Coastal Reserve, California, USA - 14_1009_16_40cm | ecosystem: Environmental > Terrestrial > Soil > Grasslands | place: USA...
CCGACCTGAGTCGAGAGCCGTGGCACCTCGGTGAGGGGCGTCGGCCGTCCCACATAATCCTTGAGGAGGCCGTCGAGCTCGGTCCAGAACCGGGGGTCGGCGCGGGCCGCGTCGTACACCCGCGCCAGCTCGTCGAGCGCATGGATCAGCGTCTCGGGCACGTAGCGGCCGCCATAGGGTCCGAACCGTCCCGCCGCCTCAGCCACGCGCCCTCCTCGAGACGCCCACGAGCGCTCGTACTGTCGCCTCGGGGTCCCGTTCCCGCGCCACTCGCGTTCCCACCAGCACGAAGTCCGCCCCCAAGGCGCCGAGCCGTTCCACATCCGCCCGGCTCTCCACTCCGCTTTCGGCGACCGCCGGCATGTCGGGCGGGACACGCGCGAGCACCCGCGCCGCCGCGTCCCGATCGAGCTCGAAGGTGGCGAGGTCGCGGGCATTCACGCCCACCGCCGTCGGTTCGGCGGCCAGCGCCGCCTCGAGCTCCCCCGCTGCATGCACTTCGACCAGCGTCGCGAGACCCTGGCCCCGGGCGAACCCCGCCAGCGCAGTCAGGCGCGCGGGCGTGAGCGCCCGGACGATCAACAGCACGGCACTGGCTCCCGCCGCGCGGGCCTCCAGGACCTGCAGCTCATCGAGGATGAAGTCCTTCCGCAGCACCGGAACCGCCACCGCCCCCGCGACCGCGGCGAGGTCGTGGAGTGAGCCGCCGAAGTGCGCCTCGTCGGTGAGCACGGAGACTGCGACGGCGCCCCCCCGGACGTAGGCGCGGGCGTGGGCCACGGAATCGAGGTCGGCGTGAATCGTCCCCTGGGATGGCGACCGGCGCTTGACTTCCGCGACCACGCCCACGGTGCCCGACCCGGGGAGGGCCGGAAACGGCAGCGGCGCCGGGGCTGCCGCCGCCCGGCGTTCTAGGTCTGCCGCGCTCCCTTGAAGAGCCACCACGCGGGCCCGTGTCACCGCCAAGATCTCCTCCAGGCTGCTCTTGGGCATGCTTGCGTTCGGGCAATATTCGGGTAGATTACGTTTCGGTTTCTTTTCGGGAGCAAAAATGCCCCTCACGCGCCGCCAGCGCGAGATTCTCGACTACATCGCGGGCCACATCGAGGCCAAGGGCTACGCCCCCAGCTTCGAGGAAATCGCCCGCCAATTCAACTTCCACTCGCTCGCCACGGTCCATGAGCACCTGACCAACCTCGAGCGGAAGGGCTTCATCCGGCGCACTCACAACGAGAGCCGCGCGATCGAAATCGTCCCTCCCAAGGGGCAGACGGGCGCCACCGAGCTTCCCCTGCTCGGCCTGGTCGCCGCCGGACAGCCGATCGAGGCGGTTACCAGTAACGAGACGATCGCGGTCCCCGACGAGCTGGTGCCGCGCCGGGGCCGCAGCTACGTCCTCAAGGTGCGCGGCGACTCCATGATCGATGAACACATCAAGGACGGCGACTACGTCGTCGTGCAGGAGCGCAATCAGGCCGACGCCGGCCAGACGGTCATCGCCTTGGTGCACGGCGACAGCGCCACGGTCAAGCGGTTCTACCGCGAGCCCGGCGGCTGGATCCGGCTGCAGCCGGCCAATCCGACAATGCAGCCGCTGCGGGTGAACGAGCGGGACGTGATCGTTCAAGGCGTGGTCGTCGGCGTTATCCGGAAATACTAGCCGTCGCCTTGCGCAGCCGGTCGAGGGCGGCCCGTGCGGCACCCGACGCCACCACTTCCCGCGCCCGTCCGATCCCTTCGGCGAACGAGCCGGCGATCCCCGCGACATAGATCGCCGCCCCGGCGTTGAGGAGCACCGCGGCGAGTCCCGGTGGATCGCCGTCCCCGTTGGCCAGAATGCGCTCGAGCCGCTCGGCGTTGGCGGCGGGCTCTCCACCCTTCAAGGCTGCCACGTCAGCGATGGCCAGGCGGTAGCGCCCGGGGTCGATTTCCCACGAGCGCACGGCCCCGTCCTGCACCTCCCACACGTCGGTCACGCCGTGCGGCGAAACCTCGTCCATCCCCACGCGTCCGTGGACCACGAGGGCGTGCTCGGCGCCGAGCCGCACCAACGCCTCGGCCACCAATCCTCCGCGGTCCCGGTCCGCGACGCCGATCACTTGGCGCCTGACGCCGGCGGGGTTGGCGAGCGGTCCGACGAGGTTCATCACCGACGGCACGCCCAACTCACGCCGTACCGGGGCGACATGCTTCATCGCCGGATGAAAACTGGGCGCGAACAAGAAGGCGACACGCGCCTCGCGCAGCACGCGGGCGGCCCCGGGCGCATCGAGCATGATCCGCACGCCCAGCGCTTCGAGCACGTCGGCCGAGCCACACTTGGAGGTGAACGAGCGGTTGCCGTGCTTGGCGACGGTGGCGCCGGCGCCCGCGGCCACCAACGCGGCCACGGTCGAGATGTTGAAGGTGGGGACTGCCCCGCCGCCGGTCCCGCAGGTGTCCACGAGGTGCGGTCCACTCCCCGCGTCGACGCGCACCATCGCTTCGCGCAGCGCGCGGGCCGCACCGGCCACTTCGTCCGCGGTCTCCCCTTTCGCGCGCAACCCCATCAGCAACGCGGCGATCTGTGCCGGCGTGGCCTCGCCGTTCATCACGACACCGAAGACTTCCGCGGTCAGGCTTTCGGGCAGCGACTGGCGGTTGGCGAGCGCGGCGAGCGCGCGGCGGAGCGGCGAGAGGGCGTCGGACATCGGCGTTTCCAGGCCGGGCAAAGCTATCCCGAAGACACGGCCCTTGTCAAATAGTGACAACGGGTTGCATCTTTCGTCACGTGACGAGCCGCCCCTTCCTCGCGGTGGTGCAGTACGACGGGGCCCGGTTCGCGGGGTGGCAGCGGCAACCCGAGGCGCGCACGGTGCAGGCGGACTTCGAGGCCGTGCTGGAACGCTTGATGGGACGGCGAACGGTCGCCACGGGAGCGGGCCGAACCGACGCGGGGGTGCACGCGCTGGGCCAGGGGGTGGGCTTCACCGCCACCGAGCGCTGGGACGGCAAAACAGGAGACCTGCGGCGCGCCCTCAACGCCCTGCTGCCGCGCGACATTTGGGTCGAGCGTGTGGACGGGATGGAGCCGGGGTTCGATGCGCGGCGCAGCGCGACGGCGCGGCGCTACCGCTATCTGATCGGCACCGACGAGGCCGGCGCGTCTCCGTTCCGCCGCCCGTACGAATGGGCGCTGGGCCGCTCCCTCGACCTGGGACTGCTCCAGGCGGCCGCCCTGGCCCTCGTCGGAGAGCATGACTTTCGCGGTCTGGCCGCGGCGGGAGCGGCTACGGCCCACTACCGATGCCGTGTGGCGCTTGCCGAGTGGGCGCCGCGAGCGGACGTCGGGGAGGGGGGCGTGACGTTCACGATCGAGGCCGATCGATTCCTGCATCACATGGTGCGCTTCCTCGTCGGCGCCATGGTGGACATCGCCCTCGGCAGGCGCCCGCCGTCGGATCTCCCCCGTTTGCTCGCTGCGACCCACAATCTGGCGGCCAGCCCGCCCGCCCCGCCCCAGGGGCTGTACTTGGTGGCGGTGCGGTATCCCCCGGACCTCTACGCCGAGGCCTGAGCCATGAAGTTTTTTCTCGACACTGCGAGCCTCAAGGATATCAGCTGGGCGGCGCAGGCCGGCCTCATCGACGGGATTACCACCAACCCATCGCTGTTGTCGAAGCAGGCGGGGGACCTGGACCCGAAGGACGTGCTGAAGGAGATCTGCTCGCTCGTCGACGGTCCGGTCTCCGCCGAAGTTGTGGCGGTGGACACCGAGGGGATGCTGCGGGAGGGCAAGGAGCTCGCCAAGATCGCGGACAACATCGTCGTGAAGATCCCGATGCTCGAGGACGGGATGGTCGCGGTCCGGCGCCTCCGCGCCGAGGGCATCAAGACGAACGTCACGTTGTGCTTCTCGAGCGTGCAGTGTCTCATCGCCGCGAAGGCGGGCGCGGCGTACGTCAGCCCGTTCATCGGCCGGCTCGACGATGTGGGCCAAGAGGGGATGGACGTGATCCGCGAAGCGCGCGTGATCTTCGACAACTACGGGATCGAGACCGAGATCCTGGCGGCGTCGATCCGCCATCCGCGCCACGTGGTGGAGGCGGCGATGATCGGCGCGGACGTCGCCACGCTGCCGCCCGACGTGCTCAAGAAGCTGCTGCTGCATCCGCTCACCGACCGCGGCCTCGATCAGTTCCTCAGCGACTGGAGCAAGCTGGTCGCGCGAGCGAAGGCCGCGGTTTGAGCTGGGTCTCTCCGCTCTCGACGCGGTACGCTTCCCCCGCGATGCAGACGCTGTGGGGCGAGCGCCGCCGCATCGGGCTGTGGCGCCGGCTGTGGCTCGCCCTGATGACGGCCCAGAAGGACCTCGGCCTCGACATCCCCGACGCCGCCATCGTCGAGCTGCGCGCCCACCTCGACGATGCCGACCTCGAGCAGGCCGCCGAGTACGAGCGACGCATGCGCCACGACGTGATGGCGCACATCCATCACCTCGGCGATCAAGCGCCGGCCGCGCGCCCATACCTCCACCTCGGCGCGACCAGCGCCTACGTGACCGACAACGCCGACCTCGTGCTCATGCGCGAGGGGCTGCTGCTGCTGCTCGGCCGCGTCGCCGCGGTGCTGGTGGCGCTCGGCAAGCCGGCCCGGCGGCACCGCGCCCTGCCCTGCCTCGCCTACACGCATTTCCAGCCGGCGCAGCTGACCACCGTCGGCAAACGAATCACCCTGTGGATGCAGGAGTTCGCCCTCGACGCCGAGGAGCTGCTGCACCGCATCGCCACGATGCGCTTCCGGGGCGTCAAGGGAACGACCGGCACTCAGGCGAGCTTCCTCGAGCTCTTCGACGGCGACGAAGCCAAGGTCCGCGAGCTCGACCTGCGCGTGGCCCGGGAGATGGAATTCGCGACGGTCTTCCCCGTCACGGGCCAGACCTACACGCGGAAGCTCGACGCGCAGGTCCTCGCGGTGCTGGCCGGCGTGGCGCAGTCGGCTGCGAAGTTCGCGACCGATCTGCGCCTGCTGCAGCACGAGGGCGAAGTGCTGGAGCCGTTCGAGAGCGAGCAAGTCGGGTCCTCGGCGATGCCTTACAAGCGCAACCCGATGCGGGCCGAGCGCATGACGAGCCTGGCGCGCTTCGTGATCGAGCTCGAAGGCAACGCCTGGCACACCGCCGCCGAGCAGTGGCTGGAGCGTACCCTGGACGACAGCGCGAACCGGCGCCTGGTGCTGCCGGAGGCCTTCCTGGCCACCGACGCGATCCTGGTGCTGGCGACGAACGTCGCCGCCGGCCTCGAGGTGCGCGAGCCGGTCATCGCGCAGCACGTCGCCGCGGAGATGCCGCTCCTCGCCACCGAGCGGCTGCTGATGCGGGGCGTCAAGGCGGGTGGTGATCGCCAGCAGCTGCACGAGGTCATCCGGAGCCACAGCCTCGCCGGCGCGAAGGACTTGCTCGAGCGTCTCGCCCGCGACCCGGCGTTCAAGAAGCTCGGGGTCCGGGCGGAGCCGCAGGAGCTCGATCCGGCGGCCTACGTGGGCCGGGCGCCGCACCAAGTGGACGAGTTCCTGGACCGAGTCCTCCCCGAGCTGATGGAGGAGATCCAGGCGGTGGCTCCGGCCGCCGCCGCCGCCGAGGTGAGCGTATGACGGGCGTCGTGGTGCAGAGCCGCCTGCCGCTGCCGCTGCTGCGACGCGGCAAGGTTCGCGAGGTGTACGCCGTGGACGATGCCACGCTGCTCCTCGTCGCGAGCGACCGCGTGAGCGCGTTCGACGTCGTCCTGAACGAGCCGGTGCCGCACAAAGGCGCCGTGCTCACGCAGCTGAGCGCCTTCTGGTTCGCGCGACTGGCGGAGGTGATGCCGCACCACTACCTGAGCGCCGACGCCGACGAGATCGTCGCGCGGGTCCCCGCCCTGGTGGCTCACCGGATCGAACTGGCCGGCCGCGCGATGCTGGCGCGCCGCGCGACGCCCGTGCCGTTCGAGTGCGTGGTGCGCGGCTACCTCTCGGGCTCGGCCTGGGCGGAGTATCGGCAGTCCGGCACGCTCGCGGGCGAGCCGCTGCCGGCGGGCCTCCTGGAGAGCCAGCGGCTCGATCCGCCGATCTTCTCTCCTGCCACGAAGGCCGAGCAGGGGAACGACGAGAACGTCACGATGGACCACGTGGCGCGCGCGTTGGGCCGCGCCCCGGCCGAGCGCCTGCGCCGCGCCAGCCTCGACCTCTACGAGGCGGGGCGCGCCTATGCCGCCGAGCGCGGGATCATCATCGCCGACACCAAGTTCGAATTCGGGACGGCGGGTGACGGGACGCTGCTGGTCATCGACGAGATCCTGACGCCCGATTCCTCGCGGTTCTGGCCGGCCGACCGTTACCAGCCGGGCCGCAGCCAGCCGAGCTTCGACAAGCAGCCGCTGCGCGACTTCCTGGCGGAGTTGAAGCGGCAAGGGGTCTGGAACGGTGATCCCCCGCCGCCACCGCTCCCGGCGGAGGTCGTCGCGGCGACGAGCACGCGGTACCTGGATGCGTACCGACGGCTCACGGGATCCGCTCTATGAGAATCGCGCCCGAGGGGTGGCCGTTCATCGCGATCGCGTGGACCCTCGCGGCCGGCGCCGCGCTGCCCGCGGCACGCGAGGGCGGCGCCTGGTGGGCGGTGCCGGCGGCGCTCGGGACCCTCGCGGTGTGGGTCATCGCGTTCTTTCGCGATCCGTTGCGCGAGGGGCCACGCGGCGAACGCTTCGTCGTTGCCGCGGCCGAGGGGAAGGTGGTGCACGTGACCGAAGTGGACGAGCCGATGTACTTGAAGGAGCGGGCGGTGCGCATCTCTGTCTTCCTGTCGGTCTTCGACGTGCACGTCAACCGCTATCCGGTGGACGGGATGGTGGAGCTGGTGCATTACAACCCCGGCAAGTTCCTCCACGCGGCCAGAGAGAAGGCGAGCCTCGATAACGAGCAGGCGTCGATCGGCGTGAAGGGACCCCGAGGGCGGGTGCTGGTCCGGCAGATTGCCGGATCGGTGGCGCGCCGCATCGTCACAGATGGGCGGCCGGGTGCGCCTGCCGCGCAGGGCGCCCGCCTGGGGATGATCCGGTTCGGCTCGCGCACGGACATCTTCCTGCCGCTGTCGGCCCGGGCGGCGCTCAAGGTCAAGCCCGGCGACCGGGTCCGGGTCGGCGGCAGCGTGCTCGCGGAGTACCCACGATGAGACCCCCGGTGCTGCAGATGCGGCGGGTCGTGATCGTGGTGCCCAGTCTGTTCACGCTCTTCAACCTGTTCTTCGGCATCTGGGCGATGGTGTTGGCCACCCGCGGCGACTTCTACCGCGCCGCGTGGTTCATCGTGTTCGCCGGGATTCTCGACACCCTGGACGGGCGCGTGGCCCGGCTCTCGGGCACGGGGACGCGGTTCGGCGCCGAGCTGGACAGTCTGGTGGACATCGTGAGCTTCGGGGTCGCCCCGGCTTTCCTGATGTATCAGATCGAGTTTGCCAGCGCGGGCGGCGCCGCCTGGATCTTCTGTTACTTCTATGTCATGGCCGTGGCCATCAGGCTGGCACGATTCAACATCACCCAGGCGGGCCGCGCCAAGACGTATTTCATCGGGCTGCCCTCCCCGGCGGCGGGCATGACGCTGGCCACCTACTACCCGTTCGCCCAGACGGAGCTGTTCCGCTCTTCGCACACGCTCCCTTGGCACCTGCTGCTCACCTTCTTGATGATCGCCCTCACGATGCTGATGGTGAGCAACGTGCACTACGCCACGCTGCCGCGCGCCGGGTTCCGTACGGCGCGCGGCCTCTTGGGGCTTACCCTGATCGTCGTTATCCTGGTGTTCGGCATCTGGCAGCATGACGTGTTCCTATTCCCGCTGGGCGTCACGTACGTCTGTTACGGCGTGCTGCGGGCCGTGCTGCTCGGATTCTTCGCCGCCCCGGCGGAGGACGAAGAGGCCGAGATCGCCGGGCCCATCGTGATCGACGACTCGGATCGCGGGACCTCGGACCGCGGAGAAATCGCGTGAGCGCGTTCACCGTGGAGATCCGCGTGATGCCTCGCGCCGCGTTGCTCGACCCGCAGGGCCAGGCGGTCCAGCACGCGCTGCACGCGCTGGGTTTCAAGGAGGTCGGGACCGTGCGGGCGGGAAAGCATCTGTTGGTCGAGGTGCAGGCTGCCACCCGCGAGGAGGCGGCCGCGCGGGCCCGCACGATGTGCGACCGGCTGCTGGCCAACCCCGTGACCGAAGACTACCACGTGGCCGTGGAGACCGGCTGATGCGCCGGGTCGCCGTCGTCGTATTCCCCGGGTCGAACTGCGACGCCGATACGCTGGACGCCGCCCGGGCCGCGGGCTCCGAGGCCTACTACGTCTGGCACCGCGACACCGATCTGCAGCAGGCCGATGCCGTCATCCTGCCCGGCGGGTTCAGTTACGGCGACTACCTGCGGTCCGGCGCGATCGCGCGGTTCTCGCCGGTGCTGCAGGCCGTGACCGCCCACGCGCGGGCCGGCGGCGCCGTGCTGGGAATCTGCAACGGGTTCCAGATCCTGTGCGAGGCGGGCCTGCTCCCCGGAGCCCTGATGCGCAACGCCCGTCTCAAGTTCCTGTCGCGCCCGGTGCGGGTTCGGGTGGACGCGACCGACACGCCGTTCACCCGGACGTACCGGCGCGGTGAGGAGCTGACGCTGCCGATCGCCCACGGGGACGGCCGTTACGTGGTCGACGCCCAGACCGCCGCGCTGCTCGAGGCCGACGCGCAAGTCGTGTGGCGGTACGTGGGGGACAACCCCAACGGCTCGACGAACGACATCGCCGGTGTGTGCAGCACCGGCCGGAACGTGGTGGGGATCATGCCGCACCCGGAGCGCCGCAACGCCCCGGTCCTGGGCGGTCAGGATGGCGCCCGCGTCTTCCTATCTCTGGAGGCTCGCAATGCGACGCAGCACGCTGGCGATTTGCGCGCTGATGACGGTCGCCATCTCCGGGTGTGACAAGCTTCGCCCGGTGACGGATAAGGTGAAGCTCGCCTGGGATAAGGTGCGCGGCCGCCAAACCACGACCCCGACGCCGCCGCCGCCGGCACGCCCGGCGACCGATACGGCGCTCACGCGGCCCGCACCGACGCCGCAGCGGCCCCAACAGCAGGCGCAGCGGCCGCCCCGTCCCCCCCGCCCACCGGCGATGCCGCAGGGCCCGGGCACTCTCCGCGACGTGCCCTTCGTCTCCAACCACACGGGCACCATCGCGCCGGGTGCGTCGGAGCGCGACGTCTATGCCGTGTGGGGCGAGGCCGCCGCCGTGCGCCGCGTGGGAGATTACACATACCTCTTTTTCCAGAACGGCTGTGAGTACACCTGCGGCACGATGGACGTCGTCACGCTCCAGAACGACTCCGTCGTCGACGCCATCGTGCGGTGGCCCGGCCACCGCTACGCCGGCGAGTCGTCCTCGCCCCCGGGCAAGAAACCATTCCCCAACCCCGGTGGCGACACGCTGAGGGTGGTGCCACCCAATGACTGACAAGCCGAGCAAGAACGAAGACGAGTACTTCGCGCGACGCGACGCCGAGCTGCTGCGCCAGCAGCGGGCCGCGGCGCAACAGGCCGCCGCCCTAGGCGAGCGCAAATCGCACTACATGAAGTGCCCCAAGTGCGGCTACGACCTCATCACGGGCGACTGGGACGGAATCCAGATCGACCAGTGCACCCACTGCCACGGCATCTGGTTCGACGCCGGCGAGGCGGAAGCGGTGCTCAAGTCCCCCCATCCCAACGTCCTGGGCCGCCTGTTCCGCGCGGTGATCAAAGGCGTGTCGGGCGCCCGGGCCTCGGACTCGTGAAGGGGCGCCGTCCCTCCCCCTCTCCCTTTCCCGGCGACCCGCCCGTCACGCCGCAACTGGTCCAGGAGCACAACCTCACGCCCGACGAGTACGCCCGCATCGAGGCGTTGCTCGGCCGCGCTCCCACCTTCGCCGAGCTCGGCATCTTTTCGGCGCTGTGGAGCGAGCACTGCTCCTATAAGCACTCCAAGCTGGTCCTCACGGCGTTTCCTACCACCGGTCCGCAGGTCGTCCAGGGCCCCGGCGAGAACGCGGGGGTGTTGCGCCTGCCGGACGGGTGGGCCGTCGCCTTCAAGATCGAGTCGCACAACCATCCCTCGGCGGTCGAGCCCTACCAGGGGGCGGCGACCGGCGCGGGGGGTATCCTGCGCGACGTCTTCACGATGGGCGCGCGCCCAGTGGCGCTGCTCAACAGCCTGCGCTTCGGGCCGCTCGACGATGCCCGTAACCGATACCTGTTTGCGGGCGTCGTGCGCGGCATCGGCGATTACGGCAACTGCGTCGGCGTGCCGACGCTCGGCGGCGAGGTGGACTTCGCGCCCGGCTACGGCGGCAACCCCCTCGTCAACGCGATGTGCGTCGGCATCTTGAAGGAAAGCGAGCTCATCACCGCCGCCGCCCACGGGGTGGGGAACGTGTTGCTCGCCGTCGGCTCGCGTACCGGTCGCGACGGCATCCACGGTGCCTCGTTCGCGTCCGAGGAGCTGACGCGGGAGAGCGAACGACGCCGCCCTCAGGTGCAGGTGGGCGACCCCTTCACCGAGAAGCTGCTGCTCGAGGCGAGCCTCGAGCTCATCGCCTCGGGGCACATCGTGGCGATCCAGGACATGGGCGCGGCAGGCCTCACCTCATCGTCGGCCGAGATGGCCGCGCGCGGCGGCGTCGGTGTGGAAATCGATCTGTCCCAGGTGCCGACCCGCGAGCCGGGTATGACGCCCTACGAGGTCCTGTTGTCGGAATCCCAGGAGCGGATGCTCGTCGTGGCGAAGGCCGACCGCGTGCTTCAGGTCCGCGCCATCGCCACAAAGTGGGAGCTCGACGCCACGCCGATCGGCCGCGTGACGGACGATGGGATGTATCGATGCACCTGGGGCGCACAGGTGGTCGTCGAGATCCCCGGCCGCCGGCTCGTGGAGGACTGCCCCGTCTACCATCCCGAGGCCAAGGAGGATCCCGCGATCGCCGCAATGCGCGCGTCGCGTCCCACTCCCCACACCCCACTCCCCACGCCTTCACTCGCCTTACTTACGCTCTTGGATTCTCCGTCCATCGCCTCCAAGCGCTGGGTCTTCGAGCAATACGACTCGACCGTCCAGGCCAGCACCGTCGTCGCGCCCGGCGGAGACGCGGGCGTGATCCGGGTGCGGCACACGGACTTCGGCATCGCGGTCACGACGGACTGCAACAGTCGGTACGCGTTCCTCGACGCGTACGAAGGCGGCAAGGCGGCCGTCGCCGAAGCGGCCCGGAACGTCGCGTGTACCGGCGCGCGACCCCTGGGCATCACCGACTGCCTCAACTTCGGCAGCCCCGAGCGGCCGGCCATCTTCCACCAGTTCAAGGAAGCGTGCCGCGGCATCGCCGACGCCTGTCGAGCCCTTGGCACGCCGGTGACAGGGGGCAACGTCTCCTTCTATAATGAGAGCCCCGCCGGCGCGGTCGATCCCACACCCGTCGTGGGGATGGTCGGCCTCCTCGCCCGCGTGGACCGTGCGGTGGGCAGCCATGCCCGGGTCAGGGGGGATGCCGTCTTCATCCTCGGCGAGACGCGCGCGGAGTTGGGCGGCTCCGCGTTCTGGGACGCCGCGCTGGGGTTCGTGGGCGGCCAGCCGCCGCGCGTGGACCTCGAGGCCGAGCGCCGGCTCGTGGACTTGCTGGTCGCGGGCGCCGAGCGCGGGCTGTTTCGGTCGGCCCACGACTGCTCCCAAGGCGGCCTCGGCGTCGCCCTCGCGGAAGTGGCGATGGGCGGCCCGTACCAGGAGGCTGGGTTCGGGATCGACATCGACCTCACGTCGTACGCCGTACGTCTTACGCCATACGACGTGTTGTTCAGCGAATCCCACGGCCGTGCGGTGGTCACCTGCGCGCCCGAGCGGGTGGCGGCCATCAAGGCGCTGGCGCGCGAGATGGGGGTGCCGGTGCATCATGCCGGGGCGGTGGGTCCGGTGAACGGTGCGCTCCGGGTCTCCTTGCGGGACGGCTCGCTCGCCGAGCCCGTCCGCAGGCTCCGCGACGTATATTTCAACGCCATCCCCCGGCGCATGGGAGACTGACAACTCGATGTGCGGCATCATCGGCGTTTCCGGCGTTCCCGACGCGGCCCGCGTCGCCCACTTGGGCCTGTACAGCCTCCAGCACCGCGGCCAGGAGTCGGGCGGGATCGTCGCGCTGGACGGGAGTGGCGTCGCCCGCTCCCACCGCGGTATGGGGCTCGTCTCCGACATCTTCGGGGACGCGGTGCTGGCCGGCCTGCCGGGCGACGTCGCGATCGGTCACACGCGCTACTCGACCGCCGGCTCCTCGGTCCTCGCCAATGCCCAACCCATCCTGGCCGGCTACCGCGAAGGCCCACTCGCCCTCGCGCACAACGGCAACCTGACGAACGCCGAGCAGCTGCGGGCCGACCTCGTCGCCAAAGGGTCGATCTTCCAGACGTCCTCCGACAGCGAGGTGTTGATCCACCTCATCGCTCGCTCCGAAGCACGCGAGCCGGAGGACCAGCTGCTCGACGCGCTGGAGCGCGTGGAGGGAGCCTATTCCCTCGTCGTCACGATCGGCCGCACGCTCTACGCCATCGTGGACGCGCGTGGCTTCCGGCCGCTGTGGCTCGGGCGACTCGGCAAGGGTCACGTCGTCGTGTCGGAGACGTGCGCGCTCGATCTGATCGGCGCTACGCCGGTCCGCGAGCTCGCGCCGGGCGATTTCGTGCGCATCCAGAGCGGCGAGGTGGACCGGCTCCCCGCGCTTCCCGCCAAGCCACACCGGCGCTGCATCTTCGAGCTGGTGTACTTCTCGCGGCCCGACAGCACCATCTTCGGTCGCTCCGTGGACCGGGTACGGCGGGCGCTGGGTCGCGAGCTGGCCCGGGAGCATCCCGCACCCGGCGCCGACTGCGTTTTTTCCGTGCCCGACTCCTCGAACGCGATGGCGCTCGGTTTCGCGGAGCAGGCGGGACTGAAGCTCGAGCACGCGCTGATCCGC
>Ga0066710_100003830_pt1 | contig 13018 bp, 12 predicted proteins | sample GraSoiAngelo_159_FD_79666 | JGI IMG/M metagenome (GOLD analysis project Ga0066710, IMG submission 79666) | Grasslands soil microbial communities from the Angelo Coastal Reserve, California, USA - 14_1009_16_40cm | ecosystem: Environmental > Terrestrial > Soil > Grasslands | place: USA...
ATGGTCAGTGCCGTCGCCACGAGCGGCCGTCGCGGTGCAGAAGCTCGTCGGCCACACGCGGGCCCCAGGAGCCCGCTTCGTAGTTGGGGAAGTTCGGCCGGTCGCGCTTCCACGGGCCGACGATCGCGTCCACGAGCTTCCACTGCTCCTCGACCTCGTCCTCGCGCGTGAAGAGCGTCGCGTCGCCCAGCATCGCGTCGAGGATGAGGCGCTCGTAGGCCTCGGGCAAGCCGGTCCGGAAGGCGCCGCCGTAGAGGAAGTCCATGTGCACGGTGCGGATGGTCATGCCCTGACCGGGCACCTTCGCCCCGATGGCGAGGGAGACTCCCTCGTCGGGCTGGACGTGGATCAGGAGCACGTTCGGACGGAGTCCCTCGCCGGCGATCTCTGCAAACGGCGGATGCGGCGCCCGCTGGAACTGGATCGCGATCGTCGTCTCCCGGCGGGCCAGCCGCTTGCCCGCCCTGACGTAGAACGGCGTGTCAGCCCAGCGCCAGTTGTCCACGAAGAGCTTCGCCGCGACGTACGTCTCGGTCCCCGAGTCGGCAGCGACGCCCGGCTCCTCGCGATAGGCGGGGACCTCGACACCCTCGACGAAGCCGCGCCCGTACTGCCCGCGGACGACGTTCTTGGGGCCGGGCGTGTGCATCGCCCGCAGCACCTTCACCTTCTCGTTCCGCACGGAGTCGGCGGTGAAGTCGATCGGCGGCTCCATGGCTGTCAGCGCAAGGAGTTGCAGGAGGTGGTTCTGAAAAATGTCGCGGATCGCGCCGGCCTGTTCGTAGAACCCGGCACGACCCTCGACGCCGATCGTCTCCGCCACGGTGATCTCGATGTGGTCGATGAACTGGCGGTTCCAGATCGGCTCGAAGATGCCGTTCGCGAACCGCAGCGCCAGCATGTTCTGGACGGTCTCCTTGCCCAGGTAGTGGTCGATGCGGAAGATCTCGCCCTCGTCGAACCAGCGGTGGAGCAGTGCGTTCAGCTCGTTCGCGGACGCGAGGTCGTGGCCGAACGGCTTCTCGACGATCACACGGGTCCAACCCTTGCGCTCCCGCCGTTCGCCGATCTCCTCGACGACGGTCTCGAACGCCTGAGGCGGCACCGCGAGGTAGTAGACGCGGTTTCCCTCCGTCCCGTCGTCCTCGTCGCTTCCGTCGAGCATCTGAGCCACCGAGTCCTCGCCCGCGTCCGAGTCGAACTCGGTGGCGATGTAGCGGAGATTCCTGGCGAGCGAGTCCCAGACGTCCTGACGGAACGGATCGTGGCCGAAGTCCTTCACGGCCTGCTTCATCGCCGCCCGGAACTGGGCCGTCGTCTGGTCGGAACGCGCGACGCCGACCACCGAGAAGCGCTCCGGCAGCAACCGCCGGTAGGCGAGCGCGTAGAGGGCCGGGAACAGCTTCCGGCGCGTCAGGTCGCCCGACGCGCCGAAGATGGCGAGCACGCAGGGCTCCGCCTTCCGGCGGAGCCTAAGTCCCTCGGTCAGGGGATTACTCATTCGCCTTAGTCGTCGGTCGCGTCAGCGAGCGACGACCAGCTGCTTGTCGTGGATGCCCTCCAGAAGCGCTTCGAATGAGTCGGAGAACTTCTGCACGCCCTCTGCCTCCAGCGTGTCGGTGACGTCGTCGTAGTCGACGCCGGCCGCGGCGAGGTCGGCGAGCAGCTGCCGTGCCTCGTCGAGAGCGGAGACGAGCGAGCCCGGCTTCACGACGCCGTGATCCTGGAACGCCTCGATCGTCTCGAGCGGCATCGTGTTGACCACATCCGGTCCGATCAGCTCGGACACGTAGATCGTGTCGGGGTACTCGGGATTCTTCGTCGACGTCGACGCCCAGAGGCAGCGCTGCGGCCGCGCACCCTTGCCGGCGAGGAACTCCCAACGCGTGCCGGCAAACGTCTCCAGGTAGTGCTGGTAGGCGAGCTTCGCGTTGGCAACGGCCAGCTTCCCCTGCAGATCCTTGCGACCGAGCGCCTCGAGCCGCTTGTCGGCCTCGGTATCGACGCGCGAGACGAAAAAGCTCGCGACCGACAGCACCTGGCCCGGATCGCCGCCGCTCGCAACGAGCCGCTCGAGGCCGCGGATGTAGGCCTCGGCGACCTCTGCGTAGCGCTGGAGCGAGAAGATCAACGTGACGTTGATCGACTTCCCGCGCGCGATGCAGTCTTCGATCGGCCCGAGCCCGAGCCTGGTGGCGGGGATCTTGACGTAGCAGTTGGGGCGATCGACGAGCTCGTGGAGCTCGATCGCCTGCTCGAACGTCCCGTCGCGGTCGTACGCAAGGCCGGGCTCGACCTCGATCGAGACGAAGCCGTCGACACCCGCCGTCCGCTCCCAGGCCGGTCGCAGGAGGTCACAGGCGGCCTTGATGTCCTCCACGGCCAGTGCGAAGAAGATCTTCCGGGGATCGTCCTCGCTCGCGGCGACCTCGCGCAGCTGGGCGTCGTACCAGTCGCCCTCGGCGAGCGCCTTCTGGAAGATCGTCGGGTTGGACGTGACACCGACGACGGCGTCGTCGCGTGTCATCCGCTCGAGCTCGCCGGTCTCGAGCAGCTCGCGGGACAGCGTGTCGAACCAGACGCTGACGCACTGTTCGGATAGCTCATGCAGCCGTGACTGGGCCATGCCAACTCTCCCTCTCCATCGCTTGCACCTTGTGCAGCCGCTCCAGATACCGGCCTTCGCCGGCGAACGCTGCTCCGAGAAACGTCTCCACCAGCTCCCGTGCCAGCGACTCGCCGACAACCTCGGAGCCCAGGCAGAGGATGTTCATGTCGTCGTGCTCGACGCCCTGGTGGGCGGAATACGAGTCGTGGCAGATCGCCGCGCGGATGCCGTCGATCTTGCAGGCCGCAACCGACGCGCCCACGCCCGACCCGCACACGAGCACGCCACGGTCGGCGTCGCCACGAAGGATCGCTTCGCCAACGGCGCGCGCGCGATCCGGGTAGTCGACGCGGACGGCATCGGTGTCGACGCCGAGGTCGAGCGGATCGTGACCGCTGTCTGCGATCGCCCCGAGCACGGCCTCCCTCAGCTTCACGCCGCGATGGTCGAAGCTTGCCGCGACGCGCATCAGCCGACCCGTTGGAGAAGCGCAGACGCCTCCGCCGCGACACGTTCGGACGTGAGGCCGAGCTCCTCGTAGATACGCGCATACGGAGCGGACGCCCCGTAGCGGTCGACCCCGATCGACACTCCACGATCGCCGACCCACCGCTCCCAGCCGTGGGTGATGCCGGCCTCGATCGACACGCGCGCCGGCACATCCGGGGGCAGGACATCGTCGCGGTAGTCCTGCGGCTGCTCGGCAAAGAGCTCCCAGCACGGCATCGAGACGACGCGGACGACGGCGCCGTTGTCGATCGACTGCGCACCGTCGAGCGCGATCGAGAGCTCCGAGCCGGTGGCCATCACGATCAGATCCGGCTCGCCTTCTGCGCTCTGCCACAGCACGTAGGCGCCGCGCAGGACACCTTCGGCCGCCGCGACGTCCGAGCGGTCGAAGACGGGGAGCTTCTGCCGCGTCAGCGCGAGCGCGACGGGGCCGCCTCGGCGCTCGAGCGCGAGCCGCCAGGCCATGACCGCCTCGTTCGCGTCGCCCGGCCGCGCGTACCAGAGATTCGGGATCGCCCGGAGCGCCATGTGATGCTCGACCGGTTGATGGGTGGGCCCGTCCTCGCCAACCCCGACGGAATCGTGCGTCCAGACCCAGAGGCTCTCGAGACCGATCAACGCAGACAGACGGACAGCCGGGCGCATGTAATCCGAGAAGATCAGGAACGTCGAGCCGTACGGCTTCAGCATCGCCGGGTCGAGCGCGATGCCATTCACGATCGAGCCCATTCCGTGCTCGCGGATGCCGAAGGCCAGGTTCCGGCCGGCGTGGGTGGCCGAGAACAGGCCGGCGCCTTCGAACTCCGTCTTCGTCGACTCGACGAGATCGGCGGCACCGCCGACCATGGTTGGCGTAAAGGGCTTGATCGCCTGCATCACCTTCCTGCCGGCGTCGCGCGTCGCCACGTCCTCACCCGACGGGAACACGGGCAGTGCCTCACGCCAGCCAGCCCGAGGCTCACCGCGGCGATCGTCGTCCCAGTCCTCGGCCGACGCCGGGAACGCATCTCGCCAGCGCTCGAACCGAGACTGCCACTCCGCCTCTGCAGCGTTTCCCCGCTCGGCGACGCCCTCCATGTGTGCGCGAACGGCGTTTGGCACGACGAAGTGCTCGTCCGGGTCGAAGCCCAGGATCTCCTTGGTCGCCCGCACCTCGGCTTCGCCGAGCGGATTTCCGTGTGCCTTGCCGGTGTCGATCGCGTGCGGCGCCGGATATGCAATATGGCTGCGCAGCACGATCAACGACGGCCTCGACGTCTCCTCTGCGCCCGCGACGAGTGCGGCGCGAAGCGCGCCCGTGTCCTCGGAGTCGTCGACGTGCTGGACGTGCCAGCCGTACGCCGCGAAGCGGGCGCCCTTGTCCTCGGTCGTGAACGACACCGCGGTCGTGCCGTCGATCGTGATGTGGTTGTCGTCGTACACGTAGACGAGCGCGCCGAGCCCAAGGTGTCCCGCGATCGAGGCCGCCTCCGAGGCGACGCCCTCCATCAGGTCGCCGTCGGAGCAGATGGCATAGATCCGGTGACCGACGATCTCGTGGTGCGGACGGTTGTACCGCTCGGCGAGGAAACGCTGGGAGATCGCCATCCCGACGCCGTTGCCGAATCCCTGCCCGAGCGGGCCCGTCGTCGTCTCGACACCAGGCGTGTGGCCGTACTCGGGATGACCCGGCGTCCTCGAGCCCCATTGCCGGAACTGCTGCAGGTCTCCGAGCGAGAGGTCGTACCCCGAGAGGTGAAGAGCGGCGTACTGAAGGATGCACGCGTGCCCGGCAGACAGCACGAAGCGGTCACGGTCGGGCCACGCAGGGTTGGCCGGGTTGTGGCGCATGAGCTCGCCGTACAGGAGGTACGCGAGTGGCGCGAGCGCCATCGCGGTGCCGGGATGCCCGGCGTTGGCCTTTTGCACGGAGTCCATTGCCAGGACCCGGATGGTGTCGATCGTCAGACGGCGGGGATCGGTGGCTGCGTGGCTCATCGCACCGAAACCATATGTGCCCGCGGCACTCTCACGAGAACGCTTCGGCTGCCGGAACTGCCGGATCGGCCAGAGCATCTCGGCTCTGCACCGAAGCCTGCCGCCGCACCAAGGACGTGAGCGTCTCCTGCGTCTCGGCGTCCTGCCCGGAGAGGAGGACCGCGATCAGCCGCCCGCCGCGCAGGTAGCAGCCGAGGACAGCGCCGTCCTCCAGCGAGCCACGCATGGTCAGCTCGTCGTGACCACCGTCGAGATCGCCGATCAGGCCGAGCTTGACGCCGAAGACCTCGGAGAAGAAGTAGGCGACGAGGTCGTACGGCGCGTCCTCGCCCGCCAGGATCCTGCCGACGCGATCGCCCTGGTGATCGGCGTTCGTCCAGTGCTGGATCACCCTCGAGTGCCCGAAGATCGGATCGTCGAAACGGGCGACGTCGCCGACCGCGTAGACGTCGGGTATCGAGGTCGCAAACCGCTCGTTCACGATGACGGCACCGCGAGGGTCGAGCTCGATCTCGGAGCCGGCGAGATAGTCGGTCGAGACGGAGACGCCCACGCCGACGATCGCGAGGTCCGCCTGGAGCTCGCGGCCGGATGCCGTCCGCGCCCCCACGAGCCTGCCGTCCTCGCCGCGGAGCTCCTCGATCGAGTCTCCGAGGATGACGTCGACGCCCTGCTCACGGTAGAGACGCTCCAGCGAGGCGGAGAGCTCCGGGGCCTGAAACGACGCATAGAGACGATCGGCGACGTCCACCTGTGTGACTTCGAGACCGAGCCGTCGCAACGAGGCCGTCGTCTCCATGCCGATGAAGCCGCCTCCGACCACCAAGGCCCGAGACGCCGATTCTGCCCTCTCACGGACCGTCTTGGCGTTCGCCAGCGTCCGGTAGGTATGGACGTCGTCGAGCTGGTCGCCCGGGACGCCGAGCGGCCGCGGCCGGGAGCCCGACGCGAGCACGAGCGAGGAATATTCGACGCGCGAGCCGTCGTCGAGCGAGACGGAGCGCGCAGTCGTGTCGACGCTGCGCGCAGTGCGGCCGAGGAGAAGCTCGACATCGCTCTCGGCATAGAAGGTCGAGCGCTCGGCGAAGACCTTCTCCTCTGCGATCTCTCCACGCAGGAACCCCTTCGACAGGGGTGGCCGGTTGTAGGGCGGCACCTCGTCGTCCGAGACGATCGTGATCGGGGCGCTGCCGCCCGCCGTTCGGTAGCCGCGGGCGGTGCGGGCGGCCGCAAGCCCGCCGCCGATCACGACAATTCGCTCTTCACTCATCTGTTCTCCAATCGTCCGTGACGAGGTACCCGCGAAGCACAAGTTTGAGACTAGCTTCGACACTCATGGCCGCATCTACGCTTCAACGCTGATGGCGGTTCTGATCGCGAGCAACCTCCGCAAGGAGCTTTCCGGCACGCCGTTGTTCGACGGCGTCTCGGTCACCGTGAACCGGCGCGACCGGGTCGCGCTCGCGGGCCCGAACGGGGCCGGAAAGACGACGCTGCTACGCGCAATCACAGGAGAGATCTCGGTCGAGGGCGGGGAGCTCGCGTTCGCGAAGGGGACGCGGATCGCGCTCCACGACCAGCGCCCGCCGCGTGAGCGGCGCCTCACCCTGCGCGAGTATGCGCTCTCGGGTGCCGCCGACCTCGTTGCCATCGAGGAGGAGCTGCGGCGCCTGGAGTCGGCGATGGCCGCGGGCGAGCACGACCAGCGCACGTTGCGGCGCTACGCGGAGACACAGGCGCGGCTCGAGCACGCCGGCGGCTGGAACTGGCGAGACCGCGCAGCGGCCGCGCTGCGGGGATTGGGATTCTCCGAAGGTGACCTCGATCGTCCTCTGGGGACGTTTTCAGGCGGAGAGCTGACACGGGCGTCGCTCGGACGCGCGCTCGCGGGCGACCCCGATCTGCTCCTGCTCGACGAGCCGACGAACCATCTGGACGTCGACTCGCTGGAGTGGCTCGAGCAGGAGCTCACGTCCCTCGACGCGGCGATCGTGATCGTGGCGCACGATCGCTGGTTTCTCGAGGCGGTCTCGACCGCCGTGCTCGAGCTCGACGGCGGCCGCTCGTTCTTCTTCGCCGGGCCGTGGCACGAGTGGAGGCGTGAGAAGGCTGGTCGCGCGACGCACGCGGCGAAGACCGTCGCTCGGGTCGACGAGGACATCGAACGGCTCGAGCGGTTCGTGGAGCGGTTTCGCTACAAGAAGTCGAAGGCCAAGCAGGCGCAGGCGAAGCTGAAGCAGATCGGCCGTCTGCGCAAGGAGCGGGGCACCGCTGCAGACGAGCTGCACCAGCTCACGCGGCGACGGCGAACACTCGGTTTCGAGTTCCTGAAGCCCGCACGTTCGGGACGCGTCGTGCTCGAGGCGGATGCGCTCGACGTCGCGGCGGGGGAGAAGCCGCTGCTCGACGGCGCTGCACTCGTGCTCGAGCGTGGCGAGCACGTCGCCCTCGTGGGGCCGAACGGCTCCGGCAAGACGACGCTCCTCGAGACGGTGCTCGGCAAGCGAGCGCCGGCGGCGGGCGCGATCAAGCTGGGACACGGTGTGCAGCCCGCGTACTTCTCGCAGCACGAGATCGAGCTCGACGAGCGCGGAAGCGTGCTCTCGTGCGCGATGGCGATGACCGGGCTCCAACGGCCACAGGCACAGGCGCTGCTGGGGCGCTTCCTCTTCTCGGGCTGGGACGAGCACGAGAAGCCCGTGACCGCCCTCTCGGGCGGTGAACGGCGGCGTCTGGCGCTCGCGGTGGTGGTCGCCTCGGGCGCCAACCTGCTCGTCCTCGACGAGCCGACCAACCATCTCGACCTCGAGAGCCGCGAAGCGCTCGAGGCTGCACTCGAGGCCTTCCCCGGCACGGTGCTCTTGGTGTCTCACGACCGCGCGTTGCTCGACGCGGTTGCCGAACGCACGGTTGCAGTAGAGGAAAGGACACTCCGCTCGTACGACGGCGGCTGGGCCGATCTCGTGCGCACGCGGGCCGAGACGACAATCGCGGCCGTGCCGGCGCCGGCCACGGAACCTGCAAGAGTGCCGAAACCCAAGCCCTCGAAGGCGCGCCGCGGACCGACCGAGCTCGAGCGCGTCGAGACACGGATCGGTGAGCTCGAACGTCACATCGCGTCGCTCGAGGCGGCTCTCGCAGCAGACTGGACGGACATGGACACGCTCACCTCCCATCGTGCCGCACGCGACGAGCTGCAGAGCCAGCTCGCTCGGTGGGAGGAGCTCTTCGAGGAAGAGCAAACAAAACTGGGTCAGACCCGAAGGTCTGACCCAGGTCTGACCCAGGTCTGACCCGCGTGTGACCAAATGAGCGTCCTGCGACGTACTTCAGGCGTGCATGCCGTGACCCTCGACGCCCCGCGACCCGCGCGCCTCGACACGGAGCCCTCGTTTGCGGCCGTGGCGGAGCAGCACCTCGACGACGTGTACGGGTACCTGCTCTACCTGTGCCGGAACGCAACGCTGGCCGAGGACCTCGCGAGCGAGACCTTCGAGAAGGCGTTTCGCACGTGGCGCCGGTTCGACCCGCGTCGCGGCAGCGCGCGGACGTGGCTGCTCGCCATCGCCCGCACGACAGCCCTGGACTGGTTCCGCTCCGAGGAGCGACGGCGAAGACGGGAGCACGCCGTGGCGCCCGCAGACCACCACGAGGACAGACTGGTCGAGGGCCTGTCACCCGCGCTCGAGGAGGCCCTTGCCGGCCTCAGCGCCGGCGAGCGCGAGGTGATCGTCCTTCGCGTCGTGTTAGAGCTGGACGGCGAGGCCGCGGCACGTGTGCTCGGCATCAGCCAGACCGCTTGCTCCACGCGTCTGAGCCGTGCCCTGAAGAGACTCGAGGAGAGGATGACCGATGACCTCCGCTGACCTCACCGAGCTGCTCCGCGCCTCGCGCCCCGTCGCGCCGGACGCACTGCGTGAGCGCGTGCGCGCCGTCGCAGCGGCAAGGCCTGCTCCTTCGCCCTTTCCGCGCTTCCGCGTCCCGCGGCTGCGCCTGGTCGTGCCGGCCGTCGCCGCAACCGCGGTCGCCGCGGCAGGGCTGATCGCGGTCGTCCGGCCGGAGCACCAGCAGACGCAGGTCCGAGCGGCGAAACAGCTGACACACGGCGCCGTGAGAGAGGCCGCACCGCCGACCACGACCGCGCCGGTCTTCGGGGCCGCGTCGACCGACCAGGCGGCACAGAGCTTTGGTGTGGGAGCCGCACCGGCGCCGACCACCGGCCGGGCCGTCGACTACCAGGCGCAGATCGGCATCGAGGTGAAGGACGCCGCCGCGCTGTCGAGCGCGACCGGGCGCGCACAGGCGATCGCACGCGATCTCGGCGGTTACGTGGTCTCGGTGGAGTACGCCTCCGCCGACACCGGCAACGCGTCGCTCACGCTGCGCGTGCCGACGACCAGGGTGCAGGACGCCATCGCGCGGCTGACTGCGCTCGGCACGATCACGTCGCAGCAGGTGCAGATCCAGGACCTGCAGGAGCAGCTCGACCAGCTCGCACGCCAGATCGCCGTTCTCCGCGGGCGGATCGCCCACATCACGGTGCTGCTCTCCAACCCGGCTCTGACCGCCGAGCGGCGGGCGCAGCTCGAGGCCGAGCGGGCACAGCTTCAGACGGACCTGCGCTCCGTCCGGGCGCAGAGCACAGCCACCTCTCACCGCGCGGCGCTGGCCACGATCCAGCTGACGCTGACGACCAAAGAGCACTCGGCCACACCGGCCCCGTCCTCGCGCATCGACCGCACCCTCCACCAGGCCGGCCGCATCATCACCTGGGAGGGAATCGCCCTGCTCTACGCGCTCGTCGTGGCGGGCCCCTTCGCGCTCGTCGGGCTGCTCGCCTGGTTCGGAGCGAGGCTGCGGCGGCGGAGCATCGAGAGCCGCCTGCTGGCGCGGTCGCCGTAACCGTCGGCTACGACGCGACCACGCCGATCATCTGCTCGAGGTCGGCAGCCGTGACCGGCGACGCGCGGTGGGCGACGAGATGGCCCGTAGCGTCGAGCACGTACGTCTCCGGGACACCGGTCGCCCCCCAGCGCTGAGCGACGTGCCCGTCTCCGTCGTGGAGGGCGGCGAAGTCGTTGCCGTACCGCATCAGAAACGAGCGCCCGTCGCTCGTGTAGTCCTGGTAATCGAGCGCGACGAACTGCACGCGGCCGGCGTAGCGCCGCGCCGCCGCAGCGAGAACCGGCGCCTCGTCCTTGCACGGGATGCACCACGAGGCGAAGACGTTGACCACCGTCGGCCTGCCTCCCAGGTCGGCCACGGACACCGACCCGCGGCGAACTGCCGCGCGTAGACGGGGCGAGGCGCCCGCCGCATCGCTCCAGATCGGCTTCAGCCGGAAGTCCGGGGCAGCCGGCCTCTTTCCCGCGGCGATGTCCGCCACGATCCGCGCGCCGGCACCTTGGTGCGCGACCTTCCAGATCAGGAGCCCGAGCAGAGCGGCGACGACGGCAAGCGCCAGCCCCTGAACGCCGCGAAGGATCACTGTGCGGGCGTGAGCGTCGCGATCAGCGCCTCCGCCACGACGCGGAGCGGGCGCCCGGAGATCTGACTCGCCTTGCGAAGCCGCGCGTACGCGTCCTGCTCGCTCAGACCCTCACGCTCCATGAGCAGGCCCTTCGCCCGCTCGATGGCCTTGCGAGCCGCCAGCGCCTCCGCCAACGAGTCGGCCTCCTGGCGGAGCTCTGCCAGCTCCGCGTGCCGTGCCCTCGCCGTCTCGATCGCGGGCAGGAGATCCGCCTCGCGAAAGGGCTTGACTAGGTAGCCGAACACCCCTGCCTCCACGGCACGGGACACGAGCTCATGCTCGCCGTAGGCGGTGACCATGACGATCGGGATCGGCCGCTCGTCGAGAATCGTCCTCGCCGCGTCGATCCCGTCGAGCTTCGGCATCTTCACGTCGAGCAGGGCGAGGTCGGGCTTTTCGCTGCGGGCGAGCTCGACCGCCTGCTCGCCGTCGTGCGCCTCGGCGCAGACCTCGAATCCCGCTCTCTCCAGCAGCGCGCGGAGATCGAGCCGGATGATGGTCTCGTCCTCGGCGACCAGGATTCGCATGGGGGCAAAGTGTGCCTGCCCGCGAAATGCCGAGTGTGGGTGGTCAGTCGCGGCCGCGAAGCAGGCTGAGCCGAAACGGGCTCAGCTCGACGGTCTGCAGCCCCGAGCTGACCGCCGGATCCGAGGCCGCGATCCTGCGCGCCTCGTCCTCGTCCTCCGCTTCGATGACGAAGAGCCACGCCGCCATCGCAACTACGACGAGTGCGAGCCGGCGAGATCGACAGGGAATGCGACCTCCACGCGCAGCCCCTGGCGGTCGTGCAGGTCGAGCGTGCCGCCGAGCTCGTCTCGCACGAGCGCCCGCACGATCGAGAGACCGGTCCCGTCCGCGCCTCCCTCCATGCCCTCTCCGTCGTCCGCGATGGCGAGCACGACGTCGCCGTTGCGCCGTGACAGCTCGATCGAGATGTGCCGGCCACCGTGCTCGAGCGCATTGCCGAGCAGCTCGCTGAAGACGAGGGCGAGTGCCGTCGCACGATGCCCGGCGAGCTCCACGGTCTGCAGATCGGCCGTCACCTCCTTGCCGGCGACGAGCCCCTGGACGAGTGTTGCCCGCAGCCGCTCGAGCAGCTCGGCCAGATCGACCGCATCCTCACGATGCTCCGTCAACACCTCATGCACTGCCGCGATCGCAAGGATCCGGTTGACCGAGTCCGCGAGCGCCTTGCGCGGGTCGACCTCCTCCGCGCCCGCCTGGAGCCGAAGGAGCGACGCGACGGTCTGGAGGTTGTTCTTGACGCGATGGTGGATCTCCTGAGCGAGCACGCCTCGCAGTGCCATGCGGCCGTGCTCGAGCGCAACGGCGGCGTGGTGCGCAATCGCCTGGAGCAAGGCGCGGTCGTCGTCCGAGAACGGCGAGTCGCGATCGCAGACGAGCTCCCCGATCTGCCGGCCTTTCCAGCGCAGAGGCGTACGGACCGCATGCGCACCCGCGCGCCCCTCGGGCCAGGCGATCCGGCCGTCGTCGAGGACGAGCGCCGCGCCGGTCGCAGCGAGCGAGTCGACTGTCGTCGACACGATCGCCTCGAGCGACTCCTCGAGATAGAGCGACTCGGACACCGTCTCGGAGATCCGCGCGAGCGCCTCGAGCTCGTGCACGCGCCGTTGCGCCGCCTCGTACAGCTTGGCGTGCTCGATCGTCTGCGCGACCTGCGACGCGATCGCCACGAGGAGCTCGATCTCGGGCTCGGTGAACGACCGCGGCTCTCGTGTCCGCACGTTGAGCGCACCCTCGAGCTTCTCGCGCGCAAGGATCGGGACGGCCAGGATCGACTCGTATTCGTCCTCGGGCAGGTTGGGGAACAACTTGAAGCGGGGGTCGAGGTGCGCCTTGGACGGAATCATCACGGGCGCCCGCTCCGCGGCCGCCACGCCTGTGATTCCTTCTCCCGGACGCATGCGCGGCCGCCGTGTCAGCTCCTCGACCCGCGTGCCGTGGGTCGCGCGCAGGACGAGCTCGTCCGCACGCTCGTCGTAGAGGTAGACGAAGCACGCATCGGTCCCGAGAGCCTCGGAGACGCCGTCCGCGACGAGCTCCAGGACCTCCTGGAGGTCCAGGGTCGAGTTGACCGCCGCAATGGTGTCGGTCAGCAGGCGCAGATGCTTGGCGGTCTGATCCATCTCGCCGTCTACAGGTAGGAGACCAGAACGACCCCGACGATCGGCACCGCAAAGGTGAGGACGAAGCTGAACCACCCCACCACGACCAGCCGGCGCCTCGTCCGGGCTGCGTGCGGCGCATCCTCACGGAGCTCGCGCTGGAGCCTCGGGCCGAGAACGAAGTCGTGGACAAGCGACCCAGCCACGAGGAGCACGACCAGCCCCGACTTCACCATCAGCCACCGGTCGAACTTCGTGTCGAGTGCG
>Ga0066710_100003831_pt1 | contig 13017 bp, 8 predicted proteins | sample GraSoiAngelo_159_FD_79666 | JGI IMG/M metagenome (GOLD analysis project Ga0066710, IMG submission 79666) | Grasslands soil microbial communities from the Angelo Coastal Reserve, California, USA - 14_1009_16_40cm | ecosystem: Environmental > Terrestrial > Soil > Grasslands | place: USA...
AGGATTTTTACAACACGGTATTTTGGACCCCTCATTGGGAATATGCAACTCGGCGCCGGTGGGTCCGGCGATTGACGTTTGTCCCACACCACCTTGAATACCCTTGCAAGAGCAGATAAAATTACAACGTTTGATTTGGCGATGGATATCAAAGCTGAAGTCGGCGAAACGGCTGGAAAAATTTGGCACCTGCTCGAGCGCGAGGGGCCGCAGACGCTCGCCCAAGCCAAGAAGAAACTCAACCTGACCGGCGACCTTCTGGACTTCGCCGTCGGGTGGCTGGCGCGGGAAGGGAAGGTTGACATCGTTCGAGACAAGAAAGGTTTTCGAGTCCGACTCAAATAGAGAAGGGCTCGACCCTCGGTTGTTGGCGAGGTTTTTCCGGCTGACTTCCCGCTCAATTCAACCCTCATCCAAACTTCATTAAAGTGGGGTGTGTGGCAAGACTTCAGCAGCACCGGGCAAATGCCGGGCTCGGCCCGCGCTATCGCTTCGGTCGGGTGTTCAGTTCCAGGAGTTACGATGAAGCCGGCCAGAGGGCCCGCCTTGCGGCCTCCCATGCAAGCCGTAGTCGCTTCAATTCCCGCCGTCGAGAGTCAATTTATCGAGACCCGGCGCGCCCGGATGACGCCCGACGCTCCGAGCCGATTCGGACGCGACAGCTCCCGCGTCCAACTTCCTTCTCCATGACGCTTCCGGGCGAGCCTTCCGGCGTGTCTCCCCGCATCCAATCTTTTGGAGGATAAATTGACTCAGGAAGAAGTCAGACTAGAAGAATCCCGCCTGCGCAAAATCAACTGGAAGCGTTGGGGGCCCTACCTGAGCGAGCGCCAGTGGGGGACCGTCCGCGAGGACTACAGCCCCTATGGCACTGCGTGGGAATACTTCCCTCACGACCACGCAAGGTCCAGGGCCTACCGCTGGGGTGAGGATGGCATCGGCGGGATCTCGGACCGTCACCAGTTTAATTGTTTCGCTCTCGCTCTGTGGAACGGCCGGGACGCCATTTTGAAGGAACGCCTCTTCGGGCTTACGGGCAATCAAGGGAACCATGGGGAAGACGTGAAAGAGTGCTACTTTTATCTGGACTCGACCCCCACCCACTCTTACATGAAATACCTCTACAAGTACCCGCAGGCGGAATTTCCCTACGCGCGATTGGTTGAAGAAAACCGCCGCCGGAGCCGCGACGATCCCGAATACGAACTGCTCGACACGGGCGTGTTCGATGAAGACCGCTATTTCGATGTCTTCATCGAATATGCGAAGGCCTCGGCTGAAGATATCCTCATCCGCATCACGGCTCACAATCGCGGACCCGACCCCGCTGAGCTTCACCTGCTCCCCACGCTGTGGTTTCGCAACACCTGGTCCTGGGGGCGAGACAGCCGCCGCCCGCAGGTGACGCGAGCCGCCGCTCCGCCAGGGACCAACGTCATTGAAGCAGAGCATTATTACTACGGCAGACGCTGGCTCGTCTGCGAGGGCAGCCCGGACCTGCTGTTTACGGAGAACGAAACGAACTTCGAGCGACTTTTCGGCATACCGAATCGCTCACCGTACGTCAAGGATGGCTTCCACGACTTCGTTGTCGGCGGGGTCCGCAGCGCCGTCAACCCGGCGTTGACCGGCACCAAGGCTGCAGCGCACTACCGATGGAAGATCGACCAGCGGGGGAGTGCTGTCCTCCGCCTGCGGCTCATTGATCGCCCGCCGGTCGCCGGCTTGGTCAAGGAAGAATCTGACGAAATCTTCGCCACCCGCATGGCGGAGGCCGACGAGTTCTACGTGAAACTCGTCGGTAAATGCATTTCAAAAGACGCCTGCGCCGTCCAGCGACAGGCGTTTGCCGGTTTGCTCTGGTCGAAGCAGGTCTATAACTACCACGTCCGCGGGTGGCTTGAAGGCGACCCTGCTGGCCCGCCCCCTCCGCCGGAACGACTGCAAGGCAGAAACCACGAGTGGACTCACCTCTACAACGCCGACGTCATCTCCATGCCCGACAAGTGGGAATATCCCTGGTACGCCGCGTGGGACCTGGGATTTCACTGCATCGCCATGGCCCTGGTGGACCCGGATTTTGCCAAGGAGCAGCTTGTGCTGCTTCTTCGCGAATGGTACATGCACCCGAACGGGCAATTACCCGCCTACGAATGGGCCTTCGGCGACGTCAACCCGCCCTTGCATGCGTGGGCGGCCTGGCGCGTTTACAAGATCGAAAAGCGCATCCGAGGGAAGGCCGACCCCGTCTTCCTTGAAAGGGTCTTCCACAAGCTGCTGCTCAACTTCACCTGGTGGGTCAATCGGAAGGACCCCGAAGGTCTGAACGTTTTCCAGGGAGGGTTTCTGGGACTCGATAATATCGGCGTCTTCGATCGCTCGGTGCCCCTGCCCCAAGGCGGGCACATCGAACAGTCCGACGGGACGAGCTGGATGGGCATGTACTGTCTGAACATGCTGGCGATCGCGCTCGAACTCGCCCGGATGAACCCTGCCTACGAAGACGTGGCCAGCAAATTCTTCGAACATTTCGTTTATATCGCCCTGGCCATGAACAACCTCGGTGGCGAGGCCATCAGCCTGTGGGACGAGGAGGACGGTTTCTACTACGATGTCCTCCACCTGCCGAACGGCAACCACCATTTCCTGAAGGTGCGTTCGATGGTGGGGCTGATCCCGCTGTTCGCCGTGCAGACACTCGAACCGGAAATGGTGGACCATCTTCCCGGGTTCAAGCAGCGAATGCAATGGTTTATTGAGAATGTCCCTCACGTCGCCGGACTCATGGAGACGGCTCGGAGACCTTCCGGCGGCGTGCGAAGTCTGCTCTCGCTCGTGAACCGCGCACGACTCGTGCGCGTGTTGCGGTATTTATTGGACGAAGCGGAGCTCCTTTCGCCGCACGGCGTGCGCGCGCTCTCCCGCTATCACCTCCGGCATCCTTACATTCTCCGCATGGGCGGGGACACCCATTCAGTGGATTACGAGCCGGCCGAATCGACGACCGGCCTGTTCGGCGGCAACTCGAACTGGCGCGGCCCCGTGTGGTTCCCCACCAACTTCCTTCTGATTGAATCACTTCAGAAGTTTCACCACTTCTACGGCGACGGCCTGAAGGCGGAGTGCCCGACCGGTTCCGGCCGCAAAAAGTCGCTGTGGGAAGTTGCGGCGGACATCTCCCGCCGTCTGACGCGCATTTTCCTCCGCAGCAAGGACGGCCGCCGCCCCTTATATGGAGGAACCGAAAAATTCCAGTCGGATCCCTTCTGGCGGGACTACATCCTGTTCTACGAGTATTTCCACGGAGAGAACGGTGCCGGCCTGGGCGCAAGCCACCAGACGGGGTGGACTAGCCTCGTCACAAAGCTCCTCGAACAAAGCGGACACTGAGCTCTATTCTTAGCGGAGGCGGGCTTGCTCAAAGCTGACGGCGACGCCACAAAGAACCCCGGCGCATCGCGACTTCCGTGGATCGACTTTGGCCGGGAAATCTCGAGCGACCTTCACGTCGCGCAGCAGCGCGAGTGGCTTGTGACGAATGGCCTCGGAGGGTTCGCTTCCGGCACCATGCCGGGTCTCCTGACCCGCCGCTACCACGGCCTCCTGGTCGCCACGCTCGACCCGCCGCTGGGTCGAACGCTCCTGGTGGCCAAAGTCGAAGAAATTGCCTCGTACAACGGGCAAGCTTACTTGCTGAGCGCGAACCGCTGGGCCGGCGGGGCCATCGAGCCGCAAGGCTACCGGTTCCTTGACCGGTTCCGCCTGGAAGGGACGATGCCTGTGTGGACTTTCGCTTGCGCCGACGCGCTCCTCGAGAAACGCGTGTGGATGGAACACGGCGCAAACACAACCTACGTGCGCTACGAACTGGTCCGCGCCAGCGGACCGATGCGGCTTACCGTCAAAGTCCTCGTCAACTATCGCGATTTCCACGCCACCACGCACGCCGGTAACTGGCGGATGGAGATTCAGCCCGTCGAGCACGGACTACGCGTCACGGCGTTCGAGGGCGCCACGCCTCTCTTTCTGCTCTGCGCGGATGCCGAGGTCGAGGCCCATCACGACTGGTACCGCAACTTCGACCTCGCGGTTGAGCGCGAGCGGGGACTCGACGACCGCGAAGACCACCTTCTTGCGGGGAATTTTCTTGTTGCTCTTGACCCAGGGGATTCGGCCACTCTGGTCCTGAGCACAGACCACGCGCCCGACCTCGACGGGGCCCAGGCGCTTGAAAGGAGTGCGAAGTTTGAACGCTCCTTGCTCGAGCGATGGGCGACCGCGTATCCCGCCTTGTCCGAGGCAGCCCCGCCGTGGGTTCGCCAGCTCGTGCTCGCCGCAGACCAGTTTATTGTCCGCCGGTCGGTCGCGCGTGACCCCGATTCGCGCACGATCATTGCGGGGTACCACTGGTTCGGCGACTGGGGACGGGACACGATGGTCGCCCTGCCGGGCCTGACGCTATCGACCGGCCGCCCGGAAGTCGCTCGCCCCATCCTGCGAACCTTCGCGCGCTTCGCCGATCGCGGTATGCTCCCGAACTACTTCCCCGAATCGGGCCAGTCGCCTGAATACAGTTCCGTGGACGCGGCGCTTTGGTTCTTCGACGCGCTCAGGCAGTATCACGCTTCGACGCGCGACACCGACCTGCTCCGCGAGCTGTTTCCTTTGCTGGCAGAAATCATCCAGGACTGCGCGCAAGGGACGCGTCACCGCATCCATGTGGACCCTCAGGACGGCCTGCTCTATGCGGGCGAGCCCGGCGTGCAGCTCACCTGGATGGATGCCAAAGCAGACGACTGGGCAGTAACGCCGAGGACCGGCAAACCCATTGAGGTGAACGCGCTCTGGTTCAATGCGCTGACCACGATGGCGGATTGGGCCCGTATTTTAAAACGCTCGCCGCGCGACTACCAGAAGATGGCCGAGCACGCTCGCGTCGGATTCAGTCGATTCTGGAACGAGACCGCGGCGTGCTGCTTTGACGTCCTCGACGGGCCCCAGGGAAACGACGCGCCCTTGCGCCCTAATCAGATTTTCGCGGTTTCGCTGCCGGAAAGTCCTCTCACCCCAGCCCAGCAGCGCGCCGTCGTTGACGCCTGCGCGCGCCGTCTCCTCACGTCCTGCGGACTGCGCAGCCTGGCGCCGGACGACCCTCATTACCGGGGCTCCTACGCGGGACCACCCCGCGACCGAGACTCCGCCTACCACCAGGGGACCGTATGGGGATGGCTGCTCGGGCCGTTTGTCTTGGCCCATCTGCGCGTCTATAAGGACCCGGTTCTTGCGGCTTCCTTTCTTGAACCGATGGCACAACACCTCGGGACCTACGGCCTTGGCACCGCCGGTGAGATCTTCGACGGCGACCCGCCGTTTGCCCCAAGGGGCTGCATCGCGCAGGCCTGGACAGTTGGCGAACTCATCCGCGCCTGGACGACCGTTAAGATGTCACAGGCGAAGAGGCGAGGACCGCGGGCGAACCTCAGGTCTCGAAATTAAGTCTTGAGCTCAAGACCTGAGGCAGTTCCCACACGCACGTGAGACGGCCCATTCAGACCAGCCCGTCGCCTGGCTTGCGACCACTAAGGACTTCGAGTTTTTGCGGGTCCGACCGACTGTTTTTCATCCACCGTTTTTCCCGAGCAGTCCGATCCCTCCCGAGCGCCCCGGTACCGGTACTTAGGTACTGTTGACTCCCATCGGTCGGGGGCTTGAAAATTTAAATAGATACTCAGCGAATCTTAATCGTGGCTACCCGCCGAACACTGCGGTACGCCGCCGAGGAAGAATGATCGAATTTGATCCCGAGAGGGAACGCTTCATCGCTCTATTCGCCACCAAGCTTAAAGAGCTGCGAAACAACCCGTACGCCCAACGCGATATCCGGGAGCTCGAGCGGTTTGCAGGACGCTGCCTGGACGCCGTCAAGCAGGCCGTTGACGGAGACCGGACAAAACTGGAGCGCTTCGTCCAGGAAAGCGCGCTCAACCGGGGGAAGGAGGGCTTCAAGGCCTGGCATGTCATGCAGGGGTTCGACGCGTTTCGCGACACCGCGAAGATGGTGCGCTGGTCGGACTGCGAAAGCTTTGTGAAATTGGACGACGTCCTGCACTGGGCCTCAAACACTTACGTGCGCGTCTATGAAGAACTGCTTACGGAACGAGGTCTGGTGCGGATGGTGGAGTCGTTGACGCTCGCCTTGGAGGCCAAGGAGAAATACACGTCCTCGCATTCCCAATCGGTCCAGAAGATCAGCGAGAACATCGCGGGCGTGCTCGGTGTAAATATCGGGCTGGCGGGCCTGTTCCACGATATCGGCAAGATCAATGTGCCGGACAGCGTGCTGACCAAGGCCGGCCCACTGACTGAGGGAGAGTGGGCACTCATCAAACAGCACCCCTATCACTCCTTCCGGATCATGTCCCCCATATATCCTGAGGCGGCATCCATCGTCCTGCGGCACCACGAAAGGCCCGACGGGCGCGGTTATCCGCTTGGTGAAACCGTCATCCCGGTTGAAGCCAATGTGGTCTCGGCGGCGGATACGCTGCACGCGATCTGCTCCAACCGAAGCTATCGTCGCCATGAAAAACTTGATTTCGCTCTGGAACAAATTCGGGAGAAAAAGGGAACGCAGTTCCTCCCTGAGGTGGTCACGGCGCTCGAGAAGACCTACGGAGACATGGCGGGCTTCCTCACGGAACTCAGCACGGAATAGGAGGGATTCGTCTTCATGGAAGCGGAATCAGCTCAGCAGGAACGGCGGCGGCCGCGAAAGCGCATGGGGGTGCGTCTGCCGATTTCGCTCGAATGGACCCCCAGACAAGGCGTCATCCGCCGGACGCGTGGGATGACCTTCGACATCAGCCCTCTTGGTGTTTACTGCCACGTCGAGGAGCCAATCCCCCAGGGCCAGCGGGTCGAATTTGACGTCGTATTCCCCGCAGAATTGACCGCCACCGCACCGCTCGCGATTCACTGCCGAGGGATCGCATTGCGAACGAAGATTGAAGGCCGCCTCTTCGGCGTGGCCGCTTCGATCGAAAGCCGTGACTCTCGGGACCTCGGTGAACTGGGCCTCGACCCGGAACGTCGCGTTCGCCGCCGCATCAAGCCGGAGCACGCAGTTTCCGTTGAATTTCCAGGCCTCCAGGCGGAGATCCGGGACTTCGGCGAGACGGGAGCTTTCATTGCAGACGAGCGGCCTCTTCCGATCGGACGCCAACTGGACGTCCAGTTCCGCATTGATGAGTCCGGCCCGCCCATCGAAGTCCGTGTCGTCGTCCGGCGCGTCGAGCCTCAGGTCGGAATGGCCGTGGAGTTTATTTCGCTGAGCCTGGAAGCGGCGACCCGCCTGCGGCAGATGGTCCGTCGAAACGACGCGCTTCCGGCCTTGAACATCCGCGGTGAATTAAGCCAGACCCCGATCCAGATTTGAGGACCCGCCAAGGCCACGGCTCAGCCGGGTTGCTGACACGCCGGGACCGCAATCCGTCGGCTAGTCTCTGCTCGCCTTATTCCGCTCCGAGCTTTTCAAGCACACTCAGGGCGCTTCTTCCCACCCATCACGTCTAATTTACGGTCAGAAATGAAATACTGAGCTATTTAAAAATCAAGGCAGCTCCAAGGGAAGTCAGGAACAAACTGTATCCGCTGCCGCGCGAGGCGTTAGAGCCCTGAGACCGTGTGTAGTCCTTGGATGGAGTGGGTAATTGCTCCATTTGTCCCGCCCTTTTCAAAAAATTCGGCCATCCCCCGGACACCTATAATTCCAGCTATATCAACGAGATAGACAAATTCCGATCGAGAGATTAGATTTGGCTCAGGTTTTGCTGTGCAAGACATTGAACCTTGCATTATGGAAGCGTACATGAAGCCGGGGGGCACTGCGGGCTTGCGTTGACGGATCAGAAATTTTGAAAGAGGCCAAAACCCCGCCCGGCTCGACATGTGGAACAGACAGGGCCCGTGCCTGGCCCGCATTCGCGGACGAGGTGGCTAAGGGTCGGCTCTGCCTGACAGTCTGCCTCCTCTGAGCCCTTTTGGAGTCCATGACCCGAGCGATTCCAACGACGCTGAAAAAACACAAACCAGGAAATACGACCGTGCGTGGATTCCTCCGCGAAGAAGACCATCGAGGTGGCGTCCTGGTTTTCCATCGAGAGCCTTATTCTGACTGAGTGGTTGAATTTGCTCATCCGCAATGGACGGGACGACCGCCAAACTGTAATTCGTTCGCCCCAAGGGCCTTAAAATCTACTCCGCGGTCTCCAGAATTGAAGACCGAGTAATTGCGAATAGAAAATGACACGAATTTTACAACCCGATTACAGGCGTCCCGAAGGCTGGATGGTAACATGCGGCCTATTGGAAATCTGATTGAAGGATACGCACTGATGGAGCTTTTGGTATCTCGGCACTCTCGCTCGAACGATCAGAAGCGGTCAACGTGCAATCCATTCCGAGCCAAAGGAGGAACGATGCGAAGAACTCACTTTTTCGCCGCGATATTGATTTCCAGTCTCGCGACACTGCTCAGCTCATGCGGAGGCGCCAACAATTCCCAATCCCAACTGACGACGGGCACTCCAGTAAGCTTGACCATGAGGGATACGCCCCCGGGGGGCGTGACAGTCCTGTCTTTTGAGATAACTGTTACGGGCGCTCTCCTCGAGCCCGGGGATGTCCCCGTCGTTAACAAGGCGATCAAAGTAGAAGTCGAGAAACTGCAGACCGAGACCGCGTTTCTCAATACGGCCAACGCGCAGCCCGGCGTGTACAACAGCATTGCGCTCACCTTTGCCAACCCCGAGTTGACCATCCTAAACAAGTCGGGGAGCCCGATTGGAAACTGCGCTGACGGCGCCGTTTGCGAGCTAAAGCCTGCGCTCAGCCAGGGCCCCGTGGTGTACTCCGCTTCGCCATTCCCCCTGACGTTAACTTCGAACAATCCCGTTGGTCTGTTGCTGGACTTCGACTTGAACGCGTCCATCCAGACCGACCTGTCGGTCAACCCAACAATCACCTTTACGCAACTACCGGCCGTCCAAGGAACGGGCGAACTCGAGGACCTCGAAGAGGTCAAGGGTCAGGTCACTGCGAAGGATGTGGACAAGAACCAATTCACTTTGCAGACGGACGCCGAGGTTTCGATCACGGTCTAGGTGGACGGCAACACGGAGTTTGAAGAGTTCGACGAAATCGGGCTCGCGAATAGCTTTTCGAGCGTGGCCGTGGGCCAGAACCTCGAAGTTGATCTGGGCCTGATGTCCGGCGGCACCCTGCTTGCCAAAAAAGTCGAGCTCAAGGAGAACGCCAACGGCGAAGAGGTCGAAGGCACGATTGTTTCCGTGGACAGTCCCACTCAGTTCAAGGTGGTGGCGCTCGACGAGGTGCCGGACATCGCCGGCATGGAAGTGGGCAATGTCGTCACCGTCGCCATTCAGAGCGGCGCTAGCTTCCGCGTGGACGCGGACGGGCTGACGTTGCCTTCTGATGTGGTTTTCAACAGCTCCGCTGACCTTCTGGTGGGGCAGAATGTCGAGGTGAGGCTAATCTCCGGCTCTTCGGGGACTTCGGTTACTACCGATCGGCTAACTCTGAAGATGTCCCAGGTCACAGCCAAGGTTGCTTCGGTGAACGGCAGCGACTTCACCGTCAACAACCTGCCGACCTTATTCACCGGCGCCAGTCCTGCGATTACGGAGATTAACGTGGTCACCACGCCGGAGACAGAGTTCGAGGACGTCGCCAACGTTACTGCTCTGAACCCCCTCGATCCCGTCTCCTTGCGCGGCCTTTTATTCAAAACGACGGCGAGCCCGGAACTCGTCGCCAAGAAGGTCCGCAAGCGCTTGTAGCTCCCCGTGCCAACGCACTGCGACGAGCCGTCCCTTCGCGGACGGCTCGTCGTTCCCCTCAGCTCGCACCATCCTCCACAAATTGAAATCACACTTGGCTTGGAAGCCCGAAAGAAGCGCCGGGGGAAAGACTACCAGATCAGCGCCGCGGCTGCCTTGCCGGAAAGGACATCTTGATCCAGTTCATACCCGAAGCCCGGTTGTTCGGAGAGCTCGACAAACCCGTTCCGGGGCTGCGGCTCGCCCTTCAGGACTGCTCTTCCACCCTGGGCGAAGATATCTACGAACTCGGCGCGGGGGGCGTTGGTGGTCGCCATAACGAAGTGGTAGGTGGGCGCGCCGACCCCATGGGGGATGACGGGCAGGTCGTGGGCGCTGGCCATGGCGGCGATCTTTCTCAGCTCGGACAGACCCCCCGCGCGATAGATATCGGGCTGGAGGATATCCACGGCTTTTTTCTCAATCAGGTCTCGAAACCCGTAACGGGTAAATTCGTGTTCGCCGCCCGTGATCAGCATGTCCGGAACGGCGTCTTTGATTTTACGGTAGGAGTCGATCTGGTCCGGGGGAACGGGCTCTTCAATCCACAAGACGTCGAATTTGGAAACGGCCCTGGCCAGCGCAATCGCATAAGGGACGTCGAGAGACATATAGCAATCGAGCATGATGTCGCCGTCGGGGCCGATCAATATGCGGGTCTTCTCGACGAGTTCAACATTTTTCCGCAGGCCCTCCTTGCCGTCGGCCGGCCCGTGCGGCAAAGCCAGCTTCACGTCCCGGAAACCTTCCTGAAGATGTCGCTCAGTCAGGTTCCCCGTCACGTAAACCGGAATTTTTTCTTTTGTCCTTCCGCCCACGAGCTTATAGACAGGTTGCCCGAGTGCTTTCCCGACGAGGTCCCAAAGCGCGATATCGATTCCGCTCATCACCTCGATCACGGCGCCTTTTCTGCCATAGAACTGGGACGCTTGGAACATTTGCTCCCATAGCAACTCAATTTCGAAGGGATCTCGACCGAGGAGAATTTTTTTGAACTGTTCTTCAATGATGGGGCAGGCCAACTTCCCTTTGCCCCCGCCGACCATGCCCAGGCCGTTTATCTGTTCGTCGGTTTGAATTTCAATAATGGCCGACGTCATTGGCCCAAACCAGCTCGAGCGCTTCTCCTTGTAGGGGGGATAGACCGACATCGGGTTGGCGATCAGACCTTCGCTCAACCAGGAGATTTTCATCGGGATGGGGTGAACCTTGATATCGGTGATGCGCAAGACGTTGACTCCTTGGTCGGCCCGAATTCCGGAACTATCGCAAGCTCGTCGCCCCCGGAGGCGCTACCCTGGGTCCCCCTAGGAAGGCACCCCAATCCGAAACTTTAATTCATGTCGAACACATCCCTCAGCTTGGCGGACAATTTCGGCCGCACGTGGGCGTGCGCCTTTTCGTATTCCTCGATGGCACCCGGATTGAGCCTCAATTGAAACGCAGCTCGCTGCATCACTCCACCTCATGAAGAGACCCTGGGGCGCAGTAAGAAGAGGAACCAAGTGGGGTAAGTCGTGGGCAAAGGGAGACGTTTCATCTTGGCTTCTATCGACCTCATCGGGGGAACGTCACCACGGCGACGGCGAAGCCTGCCAGTGTCAGGCTATCAGCTTTTGACCGAGTTGAAACGGGAGCCTGGAGACCGGTCGTTTGATCAACGACCTCCACAACGGCACCCGCGGACCCCGGCAAGGCCGCCTCAACGGGCCGCTCGCGTTTGTTGACCAGCAATACTTTTCGCTTACCGTCGCGCGTGCTGAAACCCTGCGCATAGACATACGGAATATTAATGCCGGTCTCGACCAGGTTGTCCGAGGGCCCGAAATTGTCGCGCAACAATTTAAGCGCCCAATAGCGAGCATTCGGCTGGCCCGAACTCCAGTCCACCATGCTGACGCTGGGGAATTGCGTGGGATATCCGACGAGCTGCGATTCCCCGGCTGCATCGATGCCCAGTCGGGCAAGTTCGGCATAAAGGTGGGCGTAAACCGCCGCACACAAATTCCACCACTCAGCCGGGATCGGCTTGAAGACGTAACCCGGCTCGCCCTGCGAGAAATCGTCGGACGAAATTGCTCCAATCTCGTCAACGGTCGTCCGGGTCTCCGGCGATAAACGCTCGCGAATGGATTCGATATAGCGGACCGAATCGAGGAAACGTTCGGCCTGGTCAAAAAATGTGAACTGGTATGTCTCGGGTTTCTGGTCGGCGGTCGGCGTTGCGTAAAAGTGGTAGGAAACCATATCGAGCGGTATCCCCGGCTTGTGATTCTGGTGATTCAGAAAATATTCAAAAAACTTCGGCGCTTTTGTCGGGGCCGCCAGGGCCAGACCGACGAATTTCGTTTCAGGCGACACCCGCCGGACCGCCTCGACGACCGCGTCATAGAGGGCCGTGTAAGTCTCCGGGGACATCTGATGCTCGAAGTCAACTTCGTTGAGGACCTCCCAGTAGTCAATCTTGTAGTGGTGGCTGGACCCGTGCCACTGGCCATTCTCGTCACTAAATCCACCCTTGGCGTACCAGCTCGCCAGCCGGCCGTAATACTCGCCGACCTCTTTCATCGCCGGATCGCGCAACTCAATCCCCTGCTCGTAGTCCCACGTTGCCTGATCGGGATCTGAGGGATAAGCGATCGGTTTCGGCGTCTTGAACATCCACTGCGGGATCGTACTGAAATTGATGATGACGGGGTGGCCGGCGGTCGCCTCAAAAAAATCGATCGCAAGGGGATCAATGAGCGAGAAGTCCCAGGAAGTGCGACCGCTCTGCGGGGGATCCAGCTCGGCCACACCGAGCTTCGGATAAGGCAACCACGGCACGTAGCGGACATAGTCCGCTCTCAAATCGCGAAGCACCTGGAAAACTCTGTCGTGGATGGCCGACCCGCGACGGAGCGGCGGGTTTACGACGACTTGGAGTGTCGCGGTGGTCTTCGAAACGCGGACTACTTTGTCCCAATTCACCGTTACTTTGGCTGCGTCTGCCGCCGCGGCGGGCGCGGCCCCCAGGGAAACAAAAAGAAGCAAGACCAGGATGGGATGCGTAAACCAAGGGTTTCTTTTCATTTCGATTGCTCCGCTGAGATTCTGTCTCCTCGCCAAGTCATCCAGGGCG